>Ga0187783_10000005_pt1 | contig 313632 bp, 287 predicted proteins | sample 1015_SJ02_MP02_2_FD_132471 | JGI IMG/M metagenome (GOLD analysis project Ga0187783, IMG submission 132471) | Tropical peat soil microbial communities from peatlands in Department of Meta, Colombia - 1015_SJ02_MP02_20_MG | ecosystem: Environmental > Terrestrial > Soil > Wetlands > Peat... | reverse complement strand
GGCGTAGAGAGGGCGCCCCCTCGGCCGCTCTCTGGCGCGGCCTCGCCGGGCTCGGCACGACCGCCTTGACCTTCGCCGCCATCCTGCGCTGGTTTTCGTGAGAGGGCGCGTCCGCAGCGATCTTCTTTCAGCGCTTGCATTGCGCTGGAGATTGCAGCTCTCCCAGCTCGCCGCTTCTGCCCCCAGATATAGATGCTGGAGGCGCCATTTTTGGCGCCGGTAATACCTCGTCCAAGTATCAACATCGAATCGAAACAATGAAGCCTTTTGTCACCTTTTCTTGTGCCGGCTATGTGTCTGATTTGCAACAGACAAAGAATTTCAGGCTCTGCCTGGGCCATTCCAATTGACGAAAGTAATTTGGCCGGCGTTTTATTGGTCTCATGGTAACGAGAACCCCCAGGCGGAGAAACTTTACCCGCGCGACTATCGCGGGTCTTTTTGCTTGGTTGTTTATCTTTCAGAGCATTGTTGCGCTCACTTCCTCGTGGGGGAGTTTTGCTCAGCCGATTGCCGATCAAATCCTTTCCGACGCCAGACAGAACTGCGGTACAACGCGCGGCGAGATACCTCAATCGCCTTGCCATCATAACCCTTGCGAATGTTGTATTCTTTGCGCGCCGGGCCACAGCTTTGATGGAGCCATAGTGCTCAATAGAAGCACTTCGCGCTTTGCGGTTGTATGGCCGAAGGCAAGCCATTCAATGTCGCCCTGGCGCGCTCTCACCGATGATCCCACGCCGCCGGCCGGCTGGACCAGTGCATGGTCCCAGCGCGCCCCGCCGAATTTTTCTTAACTGCCGCAAGACCAGCGGCAGCCGCGCGAAATCTGCGCCGATAACACGTAACATTGCCAAAGCCGTTGCCAGCTCCTGCAAGAGCCTTTCATGTTCGACAGAAATAAGCCGCTGGTCCGCGAGCTTTTCGAGCGGAATCAGCGCACGCTGCTTTCCTATCTTACCCGCAAGGTAGGCCGCGACACCGCACCCGATCTCTTGCAGGACGCGTTCGTCCGCGTACTCCGGCACGGCCAACTCGAAGCCGTTACTAACCCCGCCGCATTACTACAACAGATCGCCGTCAATCTCGTCCGAGACTTCGCCCGCCGCCGCAAGACGGAGTCGGCCTATGTTCGGTATGACCATTTTTTGGTTGATCCGCCATCGGACGAAGCGTCTCTCGAAGACAAATTGGAATATAATCGAAAATCTCGTCTGCTTGACCACGCGATTGACTTGCTCCCACCCCGCTGCCGGGAAGTGTTCGAATTGTGTATCGACGACATTCCAGTTACTGAAATTGCCAAGCGGCTCGGCATTTCTGAACGGATGGTGCGAAAGCACCTGAGCGTCGCCATGCAACACTGCCGCTCGGCGCTCGATTGATCGCAAAGATCAAAATTAATCCGACCGCGACGTTCCCTTTTTCGTTCGGGCGCGTCGTATCCTATACTGAGACAGGATTAAAACGCCTTAGACACTACCAATGCTAAGTAAGACGGCGGTACACACGCAGCAGGCTCCATCATGAGAGAAGACGATGAGCGAGCCGCGAAAAGCGCCCGTCAGATGGCCATCGAGTGGTGGGTCAGCCACAAGGCGGGGCTAACGCCTGAGGAACAAGCCGCCTTCGAGGTTTGGCTTGCGGCCGATCCAGCCCATGCAGCGGCATTTGCTGACATTGCGCGAACTTTTGAGCATGTGAAACGGGTGCGGCGGTCCCGCCCAGCAAAGCGGTCCGCGTTTGGCGTCCGACCACATTGGCTCATGGGCGCTGTGGCCCTCGCCGCCGGCTGCCTTGCTTTGTATCTCTCAATCGGCGGGTTCTCCACTCTCCTCTTTGCCGACTTCTCCACAGGCACGCGCGAAACTAAAACCCTGACTCTCGCGGATGGATCGAAGGTCATACTCGACGCCAAGTCAGCAATCGCGGTTCATGTGGATGCTAGCCAACGGCGCGTGACGCTCCTAGAAGGGCAGGGCTGGTTCGAAGTCGCCCCCGATTTTTCTCGGCCATTCGTGGTCGAGGCGGCCGGGGGATTTGTCACCGCCCTTGGCACGGCTTTCGGCGTCGAGCTTATCAACGCGGCTGTGCGGGTGGGCGTCGCGGAGCGTCGAGTTAAGGTTGCAAGCGGCGGCGAAAGTGTCATCGTCGCAGAAAATCAGCAAACGGCGTATGATACGAATTCGCCGCCCGCGTGGCCTTCGGCGGTTGGCCCAAGTAGTATCGCTGCGTGGCGGCGCGGCAAGATGATCGTTGAAGACCGGCCGCTCGGCGAGATTTTGTCGGCGCTTGGCCGCTACCGGCATGGACTTATCTACTGCGCCACCGCCACAGTTTGTGCCCGGCCTGTCACAGGCGTGTTTTCGACCGGCGACCCGCTGCAAGCGCTCCACGAGATCGAAGTCTTTCTCGGCCTGCACGCCGTTCATCTGACGAATTATTTGATCCTTCTTTATGACTGAGGTCATCTTTCTGTAGGTCATTTTCAGGAACTCAGTCCGGAAATTTCATAATTTTTTTTATAGAGCGACGTTCCGTTTTTCCACCCTCTGCGTCGAGTGAACGAGGGGCACGCGTGGTCCCACGACACTCCGTTGAGGGACACTGTAATGGCAAGAGCGAGGGCTCGCGGCAAGGATGCGGCAAAGGATAAGGGAATGGGCTCGGCATTAGCGGCAATGGCGCTGAGCGCCTTCGCCGTTGGGGCGCCCGCTCCCTCGGCGCAGGCCGCCATTCCGCCGCAGAGGGCAACGGATGACATCCAAATCTACAAGATTCCGCCGGGCTCGATGGCGGCGGCGCTCACCGCTTTCGCCGATAAGAACGGCTTGCATTTGCTATACGACGCGCGCACGACGCGGCAGCTGAAGTCATCCGGTCTTTCGGGGGCTTATTCAGTGCGGCAAGGACTCGACCGCCTCCTTGCAGGCTCCGGGCTGAAATATAGCCTCACGGAGATGAATGGAGCCATCTCCATTGTGCTGGCGCAAAACGACACCGGGACGCGGAGTGACGCCGGCGCCATCGCCCTGCCAACGGTCGACGTCACCGCCACGCAGAATAGCGGCACGGGGTGTGGCGAATACAGCGGCGCGCCGTGCAGCGGTTTTGGCGGCGCCGGTCTGGCGCAGGACCCGTACAACACGTCTTACGTCTTGCCCGATGCGAGCACCGGCACGAAGACCGATACGCCGGTCATGGACACGCCATTGAATGTGCAGTCCGTCAGCCAGCAGGTGCTGCAGGATCAGCAGGCCATCACCCTCGGCCAGGCGTTGCAGAATGTCAGCGGGACGTTCGTTTCGTCCGCCGTTTCTAGCAACCTCACGGGCAACCCAAGCGCCGGAATCTATATCCGTGGATTTCTAACGGCAACCACTTACCGCAACGGGTTTCGCTTCGATACCACTCAAAATTCAAACATCGACCCCGTCAGCGCGATACAGTTTGCCAATATCGCCGACGTGCAAGTGTTGAAGGGCCCGGGGGCCATTCTTTACGGGCTCGTCGATCCAGGAGGCATCGTTAATATCGTCACCAAGGAGCCGCTCGACACACCCTACTATGCCGTTCAGCAACAGGTCGGCTCCCTTGCTCTCTACCGCACCACGATCGACGCCACCGGGCCCCTCACCGAGGACAAGACTTGGCTCTACCGGATGGACATGTCCTATGAGAACAATGGCGCGCCTTTCGGCTCGCTCATCGATCTCACCCATAGCCAGAATATCTTTCTTGCGCCGGTCATTAAATGGAACATCGATGGAGCGACCTGGGTCAAGCTGGAAGGGCAATATAATTCCGATCGCACAAGCGTCTTCCAAGCCTACGACCCTCTCTTCAACGGAGCGTTCGTCAACATTCCGCGCAGCACCAACTACGGTGAGAGCAACCCCAACTTGACCACGAATCTTTTTACCGCGCTCACCTGGTCGCATCAATTCAACAACGACTGGTCAATTAGACAGCAGTTCGCCTACAACAACATCGAGTCAAACCCCAATCAAGTTCTTCCGACGGGTTCGTGCGCGGTCAACATCACCTGCTTTGGTAACCTCTCTAATCCGTTCCCGAGCAGCGGCTTTGCGGTTACCCGGGAAGAACAATACCTTCAGGTTCCCCAGCGTACCGTATCGACCAACGTCGATATCACGGGCCATTTCAATACCTTTGGCGCCCAACATACTTTGCTTGTTGGCGGAGATATCTACTATACATATGGTAGCCTTTTGGATCGCATTTACGGCGACACGTCGCTCATCGATCTTTTCGATCCCACCCAACCCGGTACCCCGTTTGGTTGTTTCACGACCCCATGCTTTAATTTTGCATCGTCGTTCACACAGGAGACCGCCGGCCTTTATGCTCAAGACCAGATTAAGCTGCCTTACAATATCTATCTATTGGCGGGAGCCCGATACCAATACATTCATCAGACCGGAGCAACGGGTTCCTCGCCAGGCGCCGAGATGCCAAATGGCGCTCCGCTGGTCGGTCAGGCGGTGACGCCGCGCTTCGGCCTGCTGTGGCGGCCGCAGGATTGGGTCAGCTTCTATGGAAACTACGCACAGGGTTTTGGACCGAATGTGGCGACGTTAGTCGCCCCGGGCGTTCTCGCTCCGCCGACGAACGCGGAAAGCTGGGAGGCTGGCGCCAAGCTTGAGTTTTTCAACGGCAAGCTCAGGGTCAGCGCGGATTATTTCGAACTCGTTGAGACCAACGTGCCCGCCGCCGTCAATCCCCTCATGCCACTATTCAGCGTCCTCGCCGGCGAGGCGCGCAGCACGGGTCCGGAGCTCGATATCGAGGGTGAAATCCTACCGGGATGGAAGGTCATCGCCAATTATACCAATGACGACGTCCGCATTACAAAGGGCGGCGGTGGTGGCGGGGGGCAGTTCGAATCTCTCACGCCCGGCCAGCGGCTTCCAGGCGTGCCGCGCAATCAAGCGAATTTCTGGACGACTTACGAGTTCGAGGACGAGATGTTGAGGGGCTTAAAGATCGGCGCAGGCTATCACTACATTGGGGCGAGACCGATTTTTAATGAGGGCCCTTTGCAGCCTTTCCCTCTGCTCTCATCCTATGGCACCGTAGATCTAATGGCGGCATACACATTTAAGCTCTATGGCTCGAAGGTTACGGCGCAGCTGAATATTACCAATCTCCTCGACACAACGTATTACACGAACGCCACCATTGGTGTCGCGAACGTCGTGCCTGGAATTTCATCGGGTCCCACCTATCGCCAATACGGTGCGCCATTCGCAGCCGTCGGCTCGCTCCGCGCAGAATTTTAGCCATGACCGGCATCTTCCACCCCAGCCCCTAGAGCGGAAGGCCGTCAGGTCATGCCAGGGGCACGCGCGCCCCGGAGCAGCCCTTCGGTGCTCAAATCCTCGTCAATCTCCGGCCAATGGATTCCGTAGCCGCCGCCCGTGATTTCCCAGTGGCAGAGCTGCGCCGGTGTGGCCTTGGCGAGTCGCGGATACCAGGCGAGTGGCACGGAGATCGCCCGTCCATCCATCAGTTCCACGGTCAAGCGGTCCCCGCCTACAAAGACTTGCTTGACGCGAAGATCAGTGGCGGGCGCCAAAGAAGACATACTATGCCTCCAAGAGTTGCGCCTGGTGCTCCTGCACCAGGCGTTGAACCTCGCCGAGCTCCTTGGCGGAGAATCCGGCATTGCGCGCGAGCGCGATATTTTCGAGCCAGAATTTGGCCGACACCATGCCCCGGTCAACATGGACATGGGGCGGTTCGTTTGGCTCGTGGCTGTAGAAATAGAACCGGAAACCATGAATACGTAAAATCGTCGGCATTAAGCACGGCCTCCGCCACGAAGCAATGGCAGGGGCAAAAGGGAAGCCTCGATTCTCCCGCGAGAATTCTCACGACCGCACCTTGGGGTAGCCGCCGTCAAAAGTCCATCAGCCCGTCCCCAGTAATGCTGCCATCCAATCTCAAATGAGGAAATAGCCCATGTCTTGTTTCTCTCTCTCTCGTGATTTCCTGCTGGCGCCCGCCTGCGCCATCATACTTATCGGCGCCGATCAGGTTGGCGCCGCTGGAGTGGGCGTCGCTGGGGTGGGCGCCGCCCCGGTAGGCCCCACTCAGTTTGGCGCCACTCAGACTGGCACCGGCCAGGTTGGCACTGCCCCGGCTGGCGCAGCACCAGCTCCAGCGGCCAATCTTCCACCGCCGCCACCCCCGCCGCCGGTGTTCGCCGGCTGGACGGGCTTTTATGCCGGCGCCCAGGTCGGTTACGCTTGGGGCGACAATGTCGGCACGGCCGTCTATGCCACACCCGGCGGTCTCTTCGGCAGCTACTCTCTAGGCGACGCCGCGCAAGGCGTGATCGGTGGCGCCCATATCGGCTACAATTATGAGATCGATCAATGGGTGCTCGGCCTTGAAGGCGCGGTCGATCCGACGACCTTGAGCCGCAGCGTGTTGGTCCTGCCCGTCGATGGCAGCACGATCACCGGCAATCTGCGGTCCGACATCCAGGGCTCGATTCGCGCCCGCGCCGGCTTTGCCTTCGACCGCCTGTTGATTTACGCCACCGGTGGCGTCGCTTTCGCCAATTTCAGAAGCGATCTCCAACTCTATGGCAGCGACGTGCTGGGACCGTTCTACGCCAACGGCAGCCGCTCGTCGTCGCGCGCGGGTTGGACGGTCGGCGGCGGCGTTGAATACGCCATCAACAACAATTGGTCGGTCGTCGGCGAATACCGCTATTCGGATTTCGGCCAAATCACCGATTTGACGTTCCCCGGGGTCGTTGGAACGTTCGAGACCGCCAACCGCCATTTGGCGCAGAACCAGGTCGAGGTTGGCTTCAGCTACAAATTAGCTCCGCCGCCGCCACCTGTTGTTTCCAAATATTGAGGGATCATCCGTATCGAGGATAGAGGCTACCTTCAAACCTTAAGCCTAAAGAAGACCCGAAACATGATCCGCCCTTTCTTCGTCTGGCTGCACCGCTGGACCGGGCTCGCGATGGCCGGGTTTCTCATCTTCGAGGGGCTGACCGGCAGCCTTCTCGCGTTCTACAGCGACTTGGAGCGCCTCGTCAGCCCGCAGTTCTATGCCACCCCGCAGCCCGGCGTGGTGCCGCTCGACTTTGCCACGCTCGCCGAGCGAGCAAAAGTATTGGTTCCGCAAGGCCAGGTCACCGGCGTAGGGTTGCTTGAGCCCGATCAGGCGGGTATCTCGTTCATCCCGCGCAAGGATCCGGCGACGGGAACCCCCTATGAGCTGGGTTTTGTTGAGCTTTATCTCGATCCATGGACGGGCGAAGAGCTCGGCCGGCGCGTTTCGTTTGACATCTCGCAAGGTCTCGTCAATCTCATGCCCTTCATCTATGTGCTGCACGCCAGTTTGCAGCTGGGCCCGACCGGACTTTGGATTTTGGGCGTCGTCGCGCTTTTATGGACCCTCGATTGTTTCGTTGGTTTCTACCTCACCTTGCCGGTCGTCATCACCGCTTTTTGGGACCGTTGGAGACCGGCCTGGCAGATTAAGCGGAGGGCCGGCTTTTTCCGCCTCAACTTTGATTTGCACCGGGCGAGCGGATTGTGGCTCTGGCCGATGCTCTTCATCTTCGCCTGGTCAAGCGTCATGTTCAATCTGCCGTCGGTCTATGAATGGATGACGCGAGAGCTGCTCGATTATTCCACGCCCATGCACGGGTCCATGACAATGCCGGCGCTGACGCATCCCGAGGATCAGCCGCCAAAGCTCGATTGGCGCGCGGCGCAGGCGGTCGGCGAAAGACTGATGGCCGAGCAGATTTCTGAACACGGTTTTACTACCGGACGTTCGCTCAGTTTCTCTTTCGATCCATTCCAGGGAACTTATACATACGCCGTTCGGAGTAGCCTCGATGTGGATGAGGTAAGGGGCAATGTTGCCATTGTATTCGACGGAGATGATGGCGCCTTGCGACATTCGGAGTCGCCCACTGGGGAACGCAGCGGCAATACCGTTTCAGCGTGGCTGTCCGCCTTGCACCTCGCGAATGTCTTCGGCCTCCCGTACCGCATCTTTGTCTGTATGCTCGGCCTTGTGATCACTATCCTGTCGGTCACTGGCGTCTATATTTGGTGGATGAAGCGTCGGGCTCGTAAATTTTCTAAGGCGCATCGTGGCGCAACACCTGCGGTGGAGATAGCTGCGCCATGAATAAGTCTAGTCCAGGGCGCCGCAGAGGATCACTAATTGTACCAGCTTTCGTGGCGCTCGCACACGTTTCGCGAGCGGCAATACGGGTGCGGGTTTGTAAGGTTTTCCGTCCCAATCAGACAAAAATGTTTCACGTGAAACATTTTTGTAAAGTTATCTGCCGGACTTGCGTCGCATGCTGAACTCGCCACAGACAGAGGCGGGAGGCAAGAAATCGCTGGCCAAGCCCGCGCGCGCACCAATGAAGTTTCTTCTTTTTGCCGCGGTAGGCATGAGTCTCGTGGCGGGTGCCTGGTTTTGGATCGTGCACGGAGCTGGAAATACGTCTACCTACGAGACGCATTCGATAGGTTTCGGTGTCGTCGAACGCACAATTTCCGCGACTGGTCCGGTGAAGGCGCTGGTCACCGTCGATGTCGGATCGCAGCTCTCCGGCCTCATCGCGGAGATGAAGGCCAATTACAACGATCGTGTGAAAGAGGGCGATTTGCTTGCGGTCATCGATCGGGGACCGTTCGAAGCTGCATATGCGTCGGCGGCGGCCAATCTCACAATCGCGAAGGCTGACATCGGCTTGCGCGAAGCCACGGTGGCTAAAGCGCAACATCAGCTTGTTCAATATGATCGGGATGCCGGACGCTACAGGATTCTTGCTCCGTCAGGCTCTACATCGCGGATGCAACTTGATCAGGCTGAGAGTAGTGGCCATCACAAAGGATGATATCGCGATCGCACAGGCGCAGCTTGAGTCCTCCAAGGGAACGGTTGCCCAACGCGAGGCGGAACTCAAGCAGGCCCAAATCGATCTCGCCCGGACACTTATTCGATCACCCATCAACGGTGTTGTGATTGACCGCAAAATGCAGCCTGGGCAAACGGTCACGGCGGCTTATCAGACTCCGATTTTGTTTCAGATTGCTCAGGATCTCTCGCAAGTCCAGATATGGGCGCAGGTTGATGAGGCAGACATCGGCGCGGCGCATGCTGGCGCCCCGGTGTCGTTTACCGTCGAGGCATATCCCGATGAAGAGTTTTCTGGCGAAGTCGAACAGGTCCGCCTCGCCGCTACAAAAACGTCGGGTGTTGTCACCTATACGGTGATTATCAAGGCGCAAAATCCAGATCAGAAGCTTTTTCCCGAGATGACGGCGACTGTGCGCATCGTCAGTCAAAGGCGCGAAAATGTGCTCAATGTGCTAAACGAAGCTCTGCGTTTCCGCCCTCAAGGGGAAGCGGGGAGCACTCGGAGCGCGCGTGATGCCGATCATGTTGTTTTGTGGCTGCAGGGAGAAGACGGGAAACTTTCCTCGCAAGAGGTGCGGCTTGGACTCACGGGCGATCATTCAGCGGAGATTCTTGCAGGCAATCTAAAAGCTGGCGATAGCGTTGTGCTTCGTGCGAAGTCCTTGAACAGTCAGTAGTCTGGATGAGCGAATGCAAAACGAGCTTTGCTACGCCGCCCGCCATTTCATGCCGGGGACTTTGGCGGACATATAATCTCGACGGTCAGAAGCTGCACGCACTCCGAAATGTGACATTTGATATCAAGCGCGGCGAATTCGTCGCGGTCATGGGCGCGTCCGGATCGGGCAAATCGACCCTGGCCAATCTGTTAGGTGCACTCGACAAATCCACTTCTGGTGAACTCGCGACCGACGGCTATTCGGTTGCCGGCATGTCAGATGATGTGCTTGCACGGCTACGTAACCAAGCCATCGGAATTGTTTTCCAGCAATTCAACCTTCTGCCGCGGATGAGCGCACTTGAAAATGTCATCCTCCCTCTCAATTATTCGCTGCTGATCGGCATCGACAAAGAGGTAATCGGCCGGACAAAGCTTGAGGAAGTGGGGCTTGCTAACCGTCTCCATCACATACCGTCGCAACTTTCTGGTGGTCAGCAACAACGTGTGGCGATTGCCCGCGCGCTTGTCAACAATCCGACCATCATTATCGCAGATGAGCCGACCGGTGCGCTCGACACTAAGACTTCACATCAGATCATGAGCCTTTTTGCCGAGCTCCATTCAAAGGGACTGACCGTGATCTTGATTACGCATGAACCGGATATTGCGGCCTATGCCAAACGCCTGCTGCGCTTTCGTGATGGCGAGCTCATCGCCGATACATTCGAAGACACGAGTCTCGCAAATGAGCTGGAAGTCAAGCCATGACATTAGGAGGCTACCTCAATGAGGCGCTTGTCTCGCTGAGGCTCAATGCCTTGCGCAGCACGTTGACTGCGATTGGCGTCATTATTGGCGTGGCGGGCATCATTGTCCTTGGTGCAGCCAACGGCGGCGCCGCCTACAAGATCGATGAGCAAATCGCCATGCTGGGTTCCCGGACCCTAACAGTCTTTAGCTCGGCGGCGGCCAACGCGGGTGTGCGTGGCCCCGCCGTGATGCTGAGTGATGAGGATGCAGCCGTCATTAGAGAACATGTGCCAGACATCCAGTTTGTTTCTCGGGAGGTCGACGGCAAAGTAACCATCATTGCCAGAAATACGAGTTGGACCGCGGAATATTCGGGCGTCGACTCCTCTTACGCCGATGTTTTCGATGTAAGATTAGCAAAAGGACGGTTCTTTGACGATGCTGAGGTTCGCCACGGCGTCAAGGTCATTGTATTGGGAGCAACGGTCGCACGAAAATTGTTTGGAGAAGAATCGCCAATTGGCAAGTCCGCTCGCGTGGAAGGCGTGCCGATGAAAATCATTGGCGTGCGCGTGCCGCTCGGTAAATTTGGCGGCGCGGGCGATTTAGACAACAGCCTCATGGTGCCGATTACCTTGGCGCGCACGCGCCTCCCACAATTTGAGAAAACGCCCGCGGCGCATCAGCTCAGTCAAATTGATGTGAAATTGGTGCCCGATGCAAACCGGGAGGCCACTAAGCAGGCCATACTGGCATTGATGCGCGAACGCAAACATGTGCGCGACGGAGAACAAGAAAAATTCGAAGTTTTTGACGCGTCGCAGTTTGTCGAGCTCTTGAACACAACAGGCTCATCGCTTTCGTGGCTGCTTGGCGCGACCGCAGTGATTTCGCTCGTCGTTGGCGGTGTCGGCATCATGAATATCATGCTCGTCACCGTCACCGAACGCACACATGAAATTGGCCTGCGCATGGCGATCGGCGCGCGCAAGCGTGATATCCTTTCGCAGTTTCTGATGGAGGCCATCGTGCTGTGCGTGGTCGCGGGTGCCGTGGGCTTGGCGCTTGGTATAGTCGGTGGGTATATTGTCGCACGACTTTCCGGCTGGCCGCTCATTATCGGGCCGGGGACCGTAACTGCAGCAGTACTTGCTTCCGCCGGGGTTGGAATCGTCTTTGGCTATTTGCCAGCACGGCGGGCTGCAGCTCTCAATCCGATTGATGCCCTGCGCCGCGAGTAGAAGCAAACGAACTTGAGCCTGAACAGGCGCTGGCATGACGTTGCCGAAGGCAACTCTATCCGCCGGCGATATAGTTATGATCGCAACGAGCCTTCTGCAGTTCAACTAGCCTTTTGACGTGATAGACCATGCGATTGACGATTTGATGAGGGCTTATTCTCAATACTTGCCTATTGCTCGATAAGCACAGTTAGTCACTGCTGCTGGACTTTTATTATTATTGACATATGCGGAAAGTCTTCACATGAAAACTGCCTTATGACGAATGAGCGACAGAAATACCGACAATAAATGACTAAAAATCAGCGTGTGAGACGCGTTTTGCGGGCGAGAAAAAAGTGCTTTTTGAAAAGCCGCGCGGGCCCTGGCAAATTCAAAATGCCAACTCCGCAACAACGTATGCTTTTCATCATCGGCGGTGGCAGCGCGGGTTATATCGGTCGACCTGATCCGCCGCCTGCGCGAAGAGGACATTTTTGGGCCGCGATGGCGTCTGCGGCGCAGCAGGTCGTCACCAAGCTTTTCGGCCGAAGCCCGATCCAAAATCGTGTCTATGAGGTTTTCCTCGCACTTACACATGATTAAGGGGTGGGCCATAGAGAACTTGTCGTTGTCGCCCTTGTCGTTGGGCGGCGAAAAGAGGAACTAGAACTTTGTTTTGTCAGGTTTTCGACTGCTCATGCGTTTCACGCAAAGAGAGGCTGCACAGCGAGCGCGGCGCTTTCAGCCTTCGCAATCAGGCGCGCCTATTCGCCCTTTAGGAGGCGCGAACCCGGGGCTGGGTGGACTGATGGCTTCAGTCCACCGCGCCGCCGCCGTCAACTGCAACGCAACGAACTGACGGCAACGCGAGGCCGTAATTTTTTGATTTTTCATCCGAGCATTCAGCTGCCCAACCAGGCTTTCCGGTGGCGAGAAAAGACCAACCTAGGACTGCACTTGTGGTTTGAAGACAATATAAATTCCCCGAGAATAGTAAAAACGAAAGAACAACAACGAGATAGACCCCCGTGGTCTTGTGCATGCTCATTGACTGGAACTCCGCTCGAAGGGATACCAGAAAGGTTCTTGGGGCGCCCGGGTCAATGTTAAGATTGGTTGACGGGCTCTGATAATATTGAACGTTGGAAAGGTTCTTCACACTCAGCTGAGCCGTCAATTTTTTCACCCAAGACGGCACAATGCCAGGACCAGTTGGTACACTTCATTGTGCCGGACTCGGCCGCCGTTCGAACGTGCGTCGGATGATTTCATAGAGCCGCTCCAGCAAAAGCGCGGCGATCATTGAGAGGCCAACCAGGGGATAGATGATCCCGGCGATGGCCATCACCGCGAGGACGCTCAAAGCAGCGCGGCGGTTGGCAGCTGCAGGCGGCATTCCGAAGGATCCGTTTGGCCGCCGTTTCCACCATATCACTGGCGCGGAAATCGTGAGCACAACGATCGCGATGCAGCCGGCCAGCATGAGATAGCGGTTGATAAAACCATATTGCTGCCCCTGATGAACCATGATGCCCCATTCGATCGCTTTCGCGGCCATGCCAAACTGGGCAAAGCCGACATCGTCCAAGACTGCGCCGCTATATTGGTCGATATAGACAACCCGTGTCGTTTCGACCTGATCGAAACGGCTATTTGCTATAAAGGCGGCCTTCGGCCCCTGTGGCAGGTTGATGGAATAAGGCTTTGGCAGGCCGAGCTTATCGAGCGCGGCAACAGCTTGATCGAGCGTGATTGCCTGCCTCATGTCTGGCGTCGACTCCGGCGGAACGGTTTTTTCGAGCGTCCACGGCAGGTTCGACGGGGGGGCGCCGCCATGGACGTGCCCCACTTGCCTGGCTTTGCCGGCGGGGGGCCTGAAACTCGGTGGCTCGATGCCCGCTGGAGGGGCTGGCCGGCTGAGGCCGGCGGCGGTGGTCCAATCCTGCACATACTGCCCCCAGACCAACGACCACGGCATACCGGTTACAGCGAGGAACAGGATCACGGCGCTGGTAAAGAGTCCCGTCACTGCGTGCAGGTCGCGCCAGAACATCCGGCTTTTCGGCGTTCCCCGTACACTCACAACGCCGCCGCCGCGGCCGCGCGGCCACCAGAGGAAGATGCCGGACAATGCGAGGACAATTGTCCAGCCGGCGGCAATTTCCACCAAGCAGCTCGCCCAAAAGCCGAAATACTGCAGGCTATGGATTTTGCGAACGATCTGCATGACGCCATGATACTGAATCGTGCCAAGGAGCGAGCCATCGTAGGGGTCGGCAAAGGCGGTTTGAAGTTCGCCCGAAGGAGTTTGGATGTCCATTTGCACGGATTTGTCCGGCGCCGACGGCAGGGTTACTGACAAGACATCCGATTGCGTCGCCTCCGCTGTCCGTTGCACGAGAGCGCTCGCGGCCAACGGCGCACCGCCACGCGCGGGCACATCTTCGAGCGAGTGATAAAGCAGGTGATTGATCTCCGGCGTGAACAGATAAAGGCCGCCGGTCACCGCCAAATTCAGCAGGAAGGGCAGCGATAACAGCCCGGCCAAAAAATGCCAGCGCCAAACGGCGCGATAAAGCGCGGTCTGGCGCTCTGACGATTCAGATCCCATCGTTTGTAACTCCTCAATCGCTCATTGATCCACTCCGACCCGAGCCACCGCGGCCGAAGAAGTTCGCCTTGCGGTTACGCGGGTTTCGGAGCCATACTTGCTCCAGTTTGGAGCCATTTGGAGATTGAGCATACCGGTCAACCTATCTATCAAGAATGCCCCGGATGACATTGTGAGGCGGCTGCGCCTGCAGGCCAGACGGCATCATCGTTCCCTCCAGGGTGAGCTTTTGGCCATTTTGGAAGAATCGGTGCGGTCCAAGGCACGGCTGAATCCAGACGAACTCCTCGCGGAGGTAGAGCGGCTCGGATTGCGAACCCCATCTGAGTCTGCCGGCATGATCCGCACCGATCGGGATGCCCGTTAAAATCGTTGAGGCCTCGGCGATAGCGCGGCTTGCCCGCGTCATCGCCGGGGCATAGCACGCGCATCACGGCTCAAAACTCCACGCGCAGCGATCCAAAACCGAGCGCGGCGCGCCTGCTTGGATGCCGGTTTGTGCGCCGAAGAAACTGACTCCCGTATAATATTTGGTGTTGGCTATGTTGTTAACATTGATTTGCGCCGATACGCGGGTGGGACCGATAACGGTTTGGTATCTTGCGAGGAGATCGACGCGAGCATAGGCAGGCAGGATAAAGGTATTTGCATCGTCTCCCCACCTGTTACTCGCCGCGAAGACGCCACCGCCCACACGCCAGCCGCGCAACTCGCTGCCGGGAGCGAAATCATAGGTAAGGTACAGGCTGCCGGAATCCGGCGCGTAGACATGCAATGCATGCCCCACCAGCGCACCGCTGGTGTCCTCGATAATTCTGGCATCGATATGGGAATAGTTGCCAATGACGCTGAGCTCATCGGTGAGTTTACCGAGCACGTCCAATTCGGCGCCCTGGCTGCGGGCGTCGACCGTATTCACGGCGAATGGGTTGGTCGCGGTTGGCGCCGTTGTCAGAACATTGCTCTTGGTGATGTCGTAAAAAGCGAGCGTTGCGTTCAGTTTGTTATCCAATAGCTGGACCTTGACGCCGCCTTCCCAGCCTACCGAGATTTGGGGCGGAAAGGGGGTGCCGTTGGTGTTGATGCCATTGTACAGTCCAAAGGACCTAGTGTAGCTGCCGTAAAAGCCGATCCAGGGAACAGGCTGATAAACTACGCCCAACCGTGGGCTGGGGACCTGACTGTGCTGGTCCGGGTTCGAGTTGAAAAGTGCATAGGATTGGCCAATACTGGGCCCGGACGGAGGGGAAGTGCTGTAGTTGGTTGACACCTCCCCGTCCCGCACATCCGCCAGATCGTAACAGATGCCGGCCAGGACATGCAGGCCCTCGAAAGGGGTGATGACGTCCTGCGCATATACGCCGAGATCCCGCTCTTGATGAGGCTCAACGAATGCGAAACTGGCTTGCCCTGAATAGGTCTGATAAGCGGCTGATTGCCACGCCGAGGCCGGTACCGTGCCATAGACCGGGTTGTAGATATTGATCGGGTAATTGCCGATTGTCGAAAGAGTAGTGAAGTCATAGAGGTAGTAATAATCAGTTCCTATCAGAACGTCGTTTTTCGCGCCCAGCACATCGAACTTTCCCGTCAGATCCAGATTACCGGAGTAGTTTGTGGTCGTCTGAAATTGAAAGAGGATAGGTCGATCGAGGATTGGGGGGTCGGGAAAACTGGTTGCGTTAAGATCGATCTGTTCGTGGGTGGAGCGCACCGCGAGGAAGCGGCTGGTGATCGCCCAATTGCTGTCAAACGGATGTTTGAACTCCTCGGCGATGAGTGAGGTGCGGTACGTCGACGGTGGCTGGTCGGCTCGTCGAACGAGCGATAGACGGGTAGGCTCGCCGGATACATGCCGACCGCCGGAATGCCGACAAAACGTTGCTCGTCGCGGCTCTGGTACTCGCCGTCGATGGTCAGCGTCGTCGCCGGGTCGATGTGCCAAGTGATGGCGGGCGCGAGAAAGGTTTGGCTGTTGTGGACGAAGTCAATAAACTGCCCGTCCTTCGTATAGCTGCCCGAGAACCGGTAGCTCAGGGCTCCGCTATCGAGCACCGGGACGGGGCCTGTCAAATCCCACACGGTGCGGAGAAGGTTGAACGAGCCCACTTGCTGCTGGATGCTGTAATAAGGAGTGTCGAGGGGGACTTTGGTCACATAATTGACGATGCCGCCCGGATCGGCGCGGCCGAAGATCGTGGACGCTGGGCCCTTCAAAACGTCGATTCTTTGCAAATTGGAGCTATCAAGAGATGGGATGACGGGCTGTTCCATTTTCAAGCCGTCGCGGTATGTATTTGTACTGTCAAAACCGCGGATGTTAATGGCCTGGTCTGATTGGAGCGGAGTATAGGTTTGCACGCCGCTGACGTTTTGCAGCGCTTCCGTGGGGTTGATGGTGTTTTGATCCTGCATCACCTGCTCCGGCACGGTGTTAACCGCGATTGGGAGATCGAAGGTGGGCACGTCGAGCTTGGTTGTGCTCTGTTCGACGGGCGGCGCGCTGTAACCCGCTTTCTCCCCTGGGCTCAATGGGGGACCGCCAGCACCCGCCCCGCCAGCGCCTTGCTGGTCGGGGGTGACCTCGACAGTTGGCAAGGCAATGGGGGCGCCGCCCGCGGCGGCTGATTGATCTGCCGTCTGTGCCAAGGCCCGAGGACCAAGGATGGCCGTCGCGGTGCCAGCGGCCGCCAGCATTGTCGTTGTCAGAAGTCTTGCGCCGATGGCGAAGCGCGCCGGATATCGAATGGTTGTCATAAATCCCCTCCCAAAGCCGTCGGCAGCGATGGTGCAAAGGTTGTGCTGCCAAGAACGGAGACACTTCAGGTTCGAGGAACCCGTCACCCAAATTGCCGAGGGAGGAATGCATTTTGCCGCTGTGACAAAAATGCCACGCTTTAGGCGGGCGCGGAAACCATCGGGACGTTCAAAACTCCGCTCGAAGGGAGGCCAGAAATGTTCTTGGGGCGCCCGGGTAAATGTTAAGATTGGTTGACGAGCTCTGATAGTATTGAACGTTCAAAAGATTTTTCACATTCAGCTGTGCCGTCAATTTTTTCACCCATAACGGAAGAATTCCGGGCTGCAGCTGATACAAGATCATCGCGTCAACGCGAGCATAGGGAGACAGTTGAAAATCGTTCTGATTGTCGCCTTCCCGCTGGCCAACAACTACGACGCCGCCACCAAGACTCAAACCCCTGAAATCTCCCAAAGCATCGTATTTGATCCAAATGCTGCCGGCGTTATACGGAACATTCTGCAGCCGGTTGCCAGCTTCACTGGTAGTCGTCGTGCAAAAGGTAGTACCGTTTCCGCAATTGCCCTGCAAAATGTGCGCGTCATCGTGGCTGTAACTTCCGATCAGGCTCCAATTCTCGTTCATGCGGCCGGCGATATCAAATTCAGCTCCTTTGCTTTCGATTTCGCCCACAGCGGTCGCAAAAGGCGTCCCCGCTATGGCCTGGGGGACATTCGTCATGGTGATGTCGTAGAAGGCGAGCGTCGCCGTGAGACGCTTGTCTAAGAGTTCGGCCTTGACCCCGCCTTCAACTTGCGTTCCAACCTGCGGCGGCAAGGCCGGCGAGCCTGGGACCGTGAGTACAGTAGAGACGCCGAAAGATCGAACGTAATCGCCGTAAAATGACAGCCAGGGGACAGGCTGGACGACCGCGCCGAGGCGCGGGCTGAACGCTTCAGCAAAGGTGTCTTGGAAACCGAACTGCGTATTGTAGTTAAATGGCAAGAGCGCATCGAAATTTGAGAATTCGCCGGAGCCTGTACCGAATTTAGCCCAGTCATATCGCCCACCAAAAAGGAGATGCAACTTGTCATCGGCAAGGGAGATCATGTCTTGCCCGTAAAGACCTTCCCAGCTTTCCCGATAAGGAAAGAAACTGTTGTTTGGGAGTGGGACATATCCGCCCAAGGTATAAGTCGGAGCGTAGATATTGAGCGCCGGGACGCTCGGATTTGGACCAGAAAACGCTTCGATGTTTTTGTCGAGATACCAATAGTCTGTTCCAATCAAAACATCATGTTTTAGCGGGCCGGTCTCAAACTTGCCCTTCAAATCGAGATTGGTCGCGATGGTTTGCGCATCCACATAAGCGTCCCAAAGATTGAAGGTCGCAAAGCCAGTCGTTGGATCGAATGTATTCGTAAGAGTTTCGTGTTGCCTGTAGTCGATATTGTTGTAGGCGAAGCGGTTGGTTAGACTCCAATTTGGAAATATATCAAAAGTCCAGTCATACCCGGCGAGCTCCCTTTCCTGACGGTTCGGATAATTCACCGTCACGTCGGGTTGGGAAACATAACGGGTGATTGGCAAGGGAGCCGGGCTAGTACCTAACGCCGGAAACCCATTGGCATTATCGACGAAAATGGTGTTTTGATACTCAGCGTCGATATTGAGGCGGAACTGCTCGATCGGATGATAGGTAATCGTCGGGCCTACAAAGGCGTTCTGATTCGTGATGAAATCAGTGAAGGCGTTGTAATTGTGGGTATAGTCGAGATTAATCCGGTAGAGCCAGGTTTTGTCATCCGTGATCGGACCGGTGGCATCCACGGTTGTCCGCGTCAGACCCCAAGAGCCGGTCTGCTCCTGGACCGAGTAATAAGGGACATCGAGCGGCCGCTTGACGACGAGGTTGACAATGCCGCCGGGCTCAAGCCGACCGAAGAGAAACGCCGCCGGACCCTTTAGGATTTCGATCGACTGCAAATTGGCCGTTTCGATCCCGGTGATTTCCCAAACACGCAGATCATTGCGATAGATGTTGACATTGTCGATCCCACGGATGTTGAACCCGTCGTAGAAATTATTGCTGTCGGGCGTGGTGCTTGGCGGCAGCACACTGCTGACGTAACCAACGATTCCATCCCTAACGGAAATATCTTGCTGGTCGTCCAAGACCTGGCGCGGCACGACCTGAATATTTGCCGGCGTTTGGAGAATAGGAATATTGTCTTTCGTTGCCTCGGCTGGTGTGCTGAGGTCAACAGTATAGCCCGTGAACCGGCCACCTAGTCCTGCTCCGCCCTGGCTGCTTCCCGGAGCTTCGTTCTCCGGCGCCGCCACGACTTCGACCGGCGGCAAAGGGATGCTCCTGCCACTTTCGGCGGCAGATTGATCTGCCGTCTGCGCAAGAGCCTGCGGACCAAAGATGACCGTCGCGGCGCCTGCGGCCGCCCGCATTGTGGTTGTCAAAAGTTTTGCGCGGATAGCAAGATATCGAATGGTTGTCATAGTTCCCTTCCCAAAGCGGCCGGCAGCGAGGGTGCAAAGCTTGTGCTGCCGCCTAGAACGGAGACGCTTTGGTTTCAATAAATCCGTCACCCAAATTGCCACGGGAATGAACGCTTTTTGCCGGTGTGACAACAATGCCACGTTTTAGGCGAGTGCAGAGAAGACCAACGGGATCTGTCGTTCAGAACTCTGCCCGCAGGGCGAGAAATGTTCTTGGGGCGCCTGGATAAAGGTGGACTATGAAGTGAAGCCCGCCGCAAAAACGGATCACGTCCATCTTTTCGTCGACGGTGACGAAGCTGCCATGGCTCGTTAGCTTGAAGAAGTTTCAAGCCTGGGCCGTTGAAGTGGGGTGCTCACAAGGTTTGCGTCGCCCCGATCAACAAGAACCATACACCAATAGGTGCTCAGGCCTGTATCTCCGTGACGGTTCAGTAGATGCTGTATGGAATTCGAGAACGTTCTCTACAGCAGCGCGATCGACGCCGCTCGCCCTCGGGTAGATGAGATGAGATTACGGTTTTCTCAACACCAAGTTCTGTGTGGGCCACTGATCTAGAATACCTTGAAATCGTAATCTTAGAAAAATTGCGTAAAATGTTTTGCAATCATGAAACGCCTCCCCCCAATGAAAATCGGTCTCCTCGGCCCTACCAACTATATAAAGAACACTTTGAGAAAGGTTCCCGGATCGTGGCCCAAGCGCATTCCACCTAGGAGGAGCGGCAAAGGCGGGAGTCCGCGAGGCTAGAAGGGAAAGAGCACGAAGGTCCTAAAAATGAAGAACTAGAGCAGGCCCCGGCAAGGCGTTGAATGATAAGCGCGCGCTGTCTTTGCAAAGGGTTTCTTAACCGTGAGATCGATCGTCTGGTTGACGCCATTGCAAAGGGGCAGGGAGATCCAGCCATTCTTGGCCCGAAGTCCACGTTGTTGGGTGGCGAATGCAATAAGCTCACCGCCGAGCTCGCGAAGACGGCTCCCACCACCGAGGCCGTCGCCCTGCATCCGGCCATGCTCGCGCGCTACGAGGAGCAGCTAGCGCGTCTCCAAACAGCCTTGGCGGGCGGAATCCGAGACGGCGATCCGGGATGTTCGGAGGCCATAGGGACTTGGTCCAGACAGTCACCGTGTTCCTGGACAACACCCGCGCCGGCGGCGTCCAGGTTGAGATATCTAGCCGCTTAACGGCGCTGCTGGGTGAGCCTGCGTTCCCTGACAAGGTCCGTGGAGTGTGGGGTAAGATGGTAGCGGAGGAGGGACTCGAACCCCCGACACAAGGATTATGATTCCTCTGCTCTAGCCGGCTGAGCTACTCCGCCATCTTCGGGCACAACCAAATGCCAGGGGCGATGCGATATGGCAAGTAAGTCGACCCTGTCAAGCAGGTATGCCGGGGTTGATCCGGCAAGGGCATCGTGCGGTCTTGGGGGGAATCTTAGCCTTTCATCCCTTTGGCAACCGCTGGGCGTAGCGTAGCACGCCTCACATCGGATAACGGCGGCGGCCTGCTCGATGCTTTGAATCTCAAGGCTATGGGGCGCGGCTTGCGCACCTGGTGTGGGCGTCGGCTCTTGGGATCAGGCTGCTTTTCCCAGCGATAAAGGGTGGCGCGCGGAACGCCAACCGCCTTTCTGGCCTCATCCGCAGAGAGTCCGGCGGCCATGGCGCCCCCCCCCCGCCATCTGCGGGTGCATTTTTCATCCAAAGGCAGGCCAATCCCATGCCGTCCATCCCTTGATGGGCTGTTTTCTCGGTGGCGTTATCGCCCTTGCCTGCCTCGTGCCTTTCCACGCACGGAATTTTTGCCCTGGCTGTTGATCCTCGTTCTCGGGGGTTTGGGTCTGCTGCATATCGAGGTCAAGCCCCCGCAACCCAGGTTATGTTGGCGGCGGCCCTTGTTTTTATCATCACCCTTGGGCAGGGCGTTCGTCCTCCTCCTGATAGTATGGGGCCTGGGCTCGATCGTTTTGCCGGCATCGTCTGCGGCGTTTTACTTGTGCTGGCCGTTTCCCCGCTGATGGAAATCCTCAGGCCCGCGCCTTAGGTTTTGCGCTCCCGCGGCGCGAGGTGGAGAAGCGGCCTGATCTTCGAGACGAGCGAGGCTTTCGGCGCGGCCAAGCACTTCAAGGACGTCGAAAATGCCGGGCGATGTCAATCGCCCCGTCAAAGCGGCGCGAAGCGGTTGCGCGGCATCCCCAAGTTTGATCCCGGCCTCGGCCGTATAGGCACGCACCGCCGACTCCGCGCCGGCCGCCGTCCAATCCGCGAGCGAGGAGAGGCGGGGAATCAAAGCAGCCAAATGCGCGCGGCCACCGGCTTCAAGAATTGCAATCGCCTTGTCATCGAGGGCAAGCGGCCGCTCAGTATATAAAAATTGAGCTCCGTCGAGAAGTTCGTTCAGGGTCTTTGCGCGCTCCTTAAGACCCGGCATGGCGGCCAGCAACTTTTTCCGAAGGGAATCATCGAGCTTCTCGATAAGCCTCGCGCCATTCGGCAGATGCGGCAGCGCGGCCTCGAGCGCGGCCAGCAGGGCGGCATCCTCGCTTGCGCGTATGTAATGCCCGTTCATATTCTCGAGCTTGGCGAAGTCGAAACGGGCCGGCGAGCGCCCGACATGCGCAAGATCGAAGACTTCGATCATTTCTTCCGCCGAGAAGGTCTCTTTGTCGCCATGGCTCCAGCCAAGCCGCACGAGATAATTGCGCAGCGCCTCCGGCAGATAGCCCATGGCGCGATAGGCATCGACGCCAAGGGCCCCATGCCGTTTGGAAAGTTTCGCGCCATCAGGGCCATGGATCAGAGGGATGTGCGCCATCACTGGGATGGACCAGCCGAGAGCCCGGTATATCTGCATCTGGCGCGCCGCATTGGTGAGGTGGTCATCACCCCGGATGATGTGGGTAACGCCCATGTCATGGTCATCGACTACGACGGCCAGCATATAGGTTGGCGTGCCATCCGAGCGCAATAAAACGAGATCATCGAGGTCCTTATTGGCCCAGGCGACGCGCCCCTGAACCTTGTCCTCGAGGACCGTCTCGCCATCGAGAGGTGCTTTCAGCCGGACGACTGGTTTGATGAACTCCGTCGCTTCGGAAGGCGAGCGGTCTCGCCAGCGCCCGTCGTAACGGGGGGGTCGCCCTTCGGCGCGGGCCTTGGCCCTCATCTCGTTCAGTTCGTCCGGGGTGGCATAGCATAGGTAGGCGTTTCCTGTGGCGAGCAGAGCTTCCGCCGCCTCACGATGACGTGAGGCACGCTGGGACTGGTAGATGGGCTCGCCGTTCCAGCTAAGGCCGAGCCAAGATAGTCCATCGAGGATTGCGGCGATCGCCGCCTGCGTCGAGCGCTCGCGGTCCGTATCCTCTATCCGGAGCAGCATGCGGCCGCCCGCATGGCGCGCGAATAGCCAGTTGAACAAGGCCGTGCGCGCGCCGCCAATGTGCAAAAAACCCGTGGGGGAGGGAGCAAAACGTGTGATTACGGGGCTTGGCATGTCTGAAACTTGCATTCCTGGCCAGGGGCATCATGTAAACACTGGTCTCCCAGGAGGGCCCCGTGTAACATGAAATTGCACGAACAAAAGTGCCCCTAAGCTCAACTGGCGGCTTTCTTGTCAAATGAAGTCCATAGTTTGCGGCGAAATTCCGTTCGCGAAACCATAAGCCAATCCGCCGCCTGTCAGCGGCATTTCCTATAGGGGGACGGTCAATTAATGAATTCTTTTATCACTTTAGCGCGAGCCGCAGGCTATTGCGGCGTCGCCGCAATCATCATTCTTTCCCTCGTCCCCGGCCCCGACCGGCCGCACACGGGCCTGCCGGGCCCCGCCGAGCATTTTCTTGCCTACTGCTTGACCGCGATGGCTTTTGCGGTGGGAGCTCGGCCAATGGCTCAACGCCTCGCCTTTGGCGCCGCTCTGTCTGTTCTTGCCTGCTCGATGGAGGTGCTGCAGCATTTTGTACCGGGGCGGCACCCCTCGATTAAAGACGCCATCGCGAGCAGCGCTGGCGGTTTCTTAGGCCTGGCCCTTGGCAGTGTGCTTCTTGAGTTCGCTCTTCAAGCTTACGCTAAAAGACGGCAAGCAAGCTAAGGGAGCCAGCACGTTAGGCAGCGGAACCCATTTTTTCCTGACGCGTTCACGGTCTGATCAATTTGGAGCGCGCCAATGGAAGTGCGAAAACTCGAAAAAGCGGAGTGGGGTGCTTTTCTCGAGCACCTGTCGAAACAATTCCCGGCGGCGCAAGTGGAAATTGACATTGGCCCATTTACTCCGGGCGGCAATGTGCAGACAAACTGGGCGTCTTTGCTCGGACTCGCCTATGATCCAAAGGACGATCTCATCGAGGTGGCGGTTGAGGGCCTCGACCATATGATCCGCCAGCCACGCGAAATCTACCTCGAGCAGGGCGAGGGCTCGCTCGCCAGCATAGAGGTTATTGACGCGGGGGGCGGCCGCCAGATGATCAAGCTCAAGGATGCGCTCCGGCTTCGGCCGCCGGGAAGCAAATAAGCCGCCATCCGAGTTTAAGCGGCGTGGAGGAAATGGATCATGGAAAAGAAACCTCCTCAGGGCCCAGTGATGGGTGCCGACAGATTGGTCGGTCCGAAGAAAAGGGCGTCCGGGAGCCATCGTCCCGACGGGAAAAGCGAGCCTCGCGCGGCGGCTTCGAATGAAATAAGGCCACTCGCGCGTCAGAGGAATGCCTTCAGGCCACCGCAGCGATAGGGCCACCGATACCCCCCTAAACGAGGAGGCCTTCATGTCCCTGACGTTCAGTAACCAGTATCCTGCCACCGTTTCGATTTCGATCCTGTGGTATTCCCCCGGTTGTTCTGACGGCGGTGACTGGGAATTGGCCGGCTGGTACAATCTCGGCACTGGGCAGAGCATGACGGTCTTCTTTGGAGATCTCGCGGATATCAACCGCTATTGGTATTTCAACGCAGAGGCCGTTGACGGGGCATATTGGGCAGGCAGTGTGCGCCATGAAGTGCCTGATACCGCCTTCGACTGGTGCTGGAACACCGGCAGCACAAACGAACGTCCCGTGGGTTTCCGCGAGATTGATGTCGGCGATGCCGATGACTATACGTTGACCCTTGTCGGCTGACGTCGGCGAATATTGGCTACATGTTGCTCGCCGAGCGCTTTTCGAACCAGGCTTCGATTTCCAGCATGGGCACCGCCTCATCGTCCGGGCCGTCTATCCCGACGATTTCGTTTTCCCCCTGCGCAAGCTGCCAAGCCTCCTCAAGGGCCTCCTCCTCGGTGAATAATTCGCGGGACACCATCTCATGTTTTAGCTCGTCATCGATGTAACGGACGAACCAGCCCATTCTTGCTCCCCCAATTAGCTTAAGCCAATGTTTTGCCAGCTTATTATTTGCACTAGACAGTTGCGGCTTCAATACGGCATCCCTATGTCACTTGTGGAAGGAACGTTTTGTCAAATGAACCCTCGTTGGAATAAAAGCTCGCGCGGCACCGAGCCAGAAATTCTGCCGCCAGGCGAAGTGGATTGGCGCGAGATGCAAGGAAACCTCCGCGGACGGATCCCAATAGAGAGCTTTGGATTTCAACGCGTTTACATTTCCCGGATCGGTCCGCTCCGGCTCTTTTCTGTTCTGCTACTGGCAAGCGTTATTGGCGCCGCTATCTTCATCTTCACGGTGAGCGCTTTCTTGATCCTTCTGCCGATCGCGGCTGCTTTTCTCCTGGCCGTGATAATCCTCGGCCTACTCCGCGGGCCCTCCCGCTGGCCGCGCTAGAGTCCGAGTTTACTTCAGCCGGTCTCCTCCCACTTCTCAAGCGGCTCGGCGGCATATTTGGCCGCCGCTTTCCCCACTGGGCGGCCCGCAATAATCAAGCGAGGGGCGATCTCGGCAAGCGGAACCAAGACGAAAGCGCGCTCGAAAAGCTCTTTATGCGGCAGCCGCAGCTTTTCATGCGTAAATGGAGCATCGCCGTAAAAGAGGATATCGATATCGATCAGGCGCGGTCCCCAGCGCACCGATGCTTGCCGGCCCATATCCTGTTCGAGGGCATTGGTCGCCGCGAGAAGGTCGAGCGGCGCCAAGCGCGTTTGCCCAAGCGCGCAAGCATTCGCGAAGAAATCTTGATCGGTGTAACCCCAGGGCGGGGTTTTGTAGATTGAAGAGACTGCAGCCAGCCGGGCGATGCCGCGCTCCTCCAGCAGGGTTAGCGCGCGGCGAATATTGCCGGGCTTTTCGCCGATGTTGCTCCCGAGGCCAAGGCCGATATTCGCTAGCGGGCCACCGCCTAAAAGGTCAATGGCAGGCGATGGCATCGAAAACCTTGAAGGCAGCGACATGCTCGGCGACGTCGTGGACGCGAAATATGGCGGCGCCATTGGCAGCAGCCGCCAAATTGGCCGCGAGGGTACGCACAATCCCCCCGTCGACAGGCCCCGTGCTGCCTTCCGCCAACAAGGACTTACGGGAAACGCCGACGAGAATCGGCAGGCCATAATCCTTCAAGTCGGCGAGCCGAGCGAGGGCCGCATAATTCTGCGCCCGCGTTTTGCCAAAGCCGATACCGGGATCGAGAACAAGGTGCGCTGGCGGAATACCGGCAGCGTCCGCGAGGCGCAGGGATTTATCGAAAAAGCGGCGCATATCCGCAAGGATATCGATTTGAGGGTCGGCGGCTTCCCGATTGTGCATGATGACGACCGCCGCGCCCGCTTCCGCCACGGTGCTCGCCATCGCAGGGTCTCTTTGTAACCCCCAAACATCATTGATGATGCTGGCGCCTAGTTCTAAGGCGCGGCGTGCGACACTCGCCTTCGATGTATCGACCGAGATCGCAATATCAACCGACGAAGCCAGCTCGCCAAGGATAGGCTCGAGGCGGCTCAGTTCCTCTTGGGCAGGCACGGGCGTATGGCCAGGCCTTGTCGACTCGGCGCCCACATCGATGATATCGGCGCCTTCGCTTGCAAGTTTTCGCGCCTGCTCTAGGGCTGAATCTTTGCCAAAAAACTTCCCGCCATCGGAAAAAGAGTCGGGCGTGACGTTCAAAATCCCCATGATGACCGCCCGTGTGCCGAGGAGAGCGAGAAACCGGTCCCGGCGGTTCATGGTCATGCAGGCAGCAGGATCTCACCCTTGCCGAGCGCCGCCATGTCTCCGGCATAGCGCGCGAGCGGGCGTGAGAAGAGTTTCGCCGCCGCGCGGCTTTCCGGGCTCAGCAGTTTTGCGAATAGATTGGCGAAAACCAGCTCATGAATACCGCATTCGACGAAGGTCGGCGCGATGTCCGGTGGATTTGCCAGAGCAATGGTACCGCGCCGCATGAGATAACCCGGCAGCACCCCGCAATTCTTGATGACGACCAAGGTTCCGGCGATCATCCGGCTGCCGGGATAATCGCCTGCCGACCCTTCGATGACGATCGTGCCACGGCGCAGCCGGTCACCCGCCCGGTCGCCTGCATCGCCCCGAACGATGATTACGCCACCCGTCATTCCTTCCATCTCGCCATCGACGGGCGCGCCCAAAAAGTCGCCGGCGTGGCCGCCAATCTCAAGTCTGCCTCCCGACATTGCCGAGCCTGCATACGGCCCACAGCTGCCGCTGACGATGAGGCTGCCAGCGGCCATCTTACGGCCAGGCGATTTCCCGCAATCACCGTCAACGATGATCTCTCCGCCCTTCAGCTCCCGGCCGATATTATCGAAGCGCTCGGATCCGCCCTCGAAATAGATCGCATCCGTGCTTCCCGAACGGATTTTAAAAATATCGCCGACCGTCACCCTTTCGCGTGTCGTCTGCAATTCGATGAGGGCGACGTCCTTTGCCGCTTTGCCGTTAAGTAAATGGGGAACAAGAGGCGCGAGGTCGAGTCTTTGTTCCGGCTCTTCTCTTAAAACGAAGGCGAAGGGTTTCACGGCAGCAGATCCTTCAGGTGGTAGTGAAATGGCCCAAGCTTGCCGCCGTAATTGCCGGCGCCAACGCGGACCGCGCCATGCTCCGGGCCGAGTTTTATGATGGCGGCAAGTCCAGCGCGCATGGCTTCGCCGACGGACTCTTCCGTTAATCCATCGATGACGATTTCGAGGACGCAGCCGATGTCGGCATCAAGACTAGTGGCGACCGCGCCCCGCAAGGTTGGGCAGTAAGCGTCATTTGTCGATGCCATCATCGTTTTGTATTTGGAGCCGACTTTCGATCCCGAACGGACGATGCCGCCGGGAAAGGGTAGAATAACATCTTCGACCTCGTTCATGGCGGCAACCGCCTGCTCGGCCGCCCGCATCGTCGTTTCCTGGTTGGCGCCCATGATGAGCAAATTGCCGCCACCCACGGCTTTCTTGGTGAGGCCTGTCGTCGCCTCGCAAAGAAACTCGCCGTCCATGACGGGAATTCGCCAAAAATGGCGATCGCCGAATTTTTTCGAGACCTGCCAGCCGTCGCCGAAATAGCGAAGGTCATTGCCGATCGGTAAACGGTCCGCGCCGTCAAGATCGGCAAAGCACGCTGACCCTGGCGACGTCAGCACGCATTGGCCAGCCCGGTTGATAAGCTGCGCCTGCAAACCATCGCTCGACATCGCAAATATTAGCACCCGGACGCCGGGGCGGCCGTCGGGCGTGCTACTGGAGGGCCGCTCGCAATCGATGCCCGCCTCGCAGCCACAGCCGATGACGGAGGTGGCAAATCCGGTCATGGTGGTGGCTGCTTGCCTGGCCCAGCGGCGGGTTGGCGCGGTGATGAGGATGGCCGTTCCCCGCATCGGGAATGCTTCGGCAAAGCTGTCGTCGATTCGAACGCCGTTTTTCTTTATCGGGCGCATGCAACCTCCGCGAACGCTTCCGCGCGTGGAAGAAAGTGCTCCTTCACAGCATAACAATCACGCGAATGGCCGAAGTGCTTTTCATAGTAACCGGAGAGGCGGCGGTCGATCGCGCTGTCGTAGCCCGGATGGACTTTCAACGCGCGGCCCCAGCGATAATGCGAGACGCGTCCATCGCGCACGACAAGCTCGCCGTCCTTGAAAACGAGATGGGCGAAGCGGAACATCTTCGCCAGATCCTTATCCGGCGAGTAGACGGCGATATCGGCAAGAGCGCCTTCGCCGAGGTGGCCACGATCCTTGAGGCCAAGCAATTTGGCGGGCGCCGCGCGAGTCATGACTGCAACTTCATTGTAGCTGTATTCCCGCCCAATCGAGGGCAGGGTGGTTACGGCGGCGGCTTCTTGTGGCAGCCGCGCGATCGCCTCGGCACGCGCCTCCCGGCTCATGATGAGCGCAAAAATCTCAGGGTAGGTGGTAAACGGCGCGCCATTCGGGTGATCGGTCGTGAAGAAAACCCGCCACGGGTCATCGATCAAAAGAAACAATTCAAGCCCGCAAGCCCATTGCACGGCATTGGCGAAATCATTTTCGCGGTAGAGATAGGGAACGATGCCGCCGCCATTGCTGTCGCCATCATAAATGATCGATTTTTTCGGCCGCGCCATCGCCGAACCATTATACTGCCGTAGTGTATCGCATGAAACTGTCACCGTTTGGCGGAACATGATCTGGCCGACATCGACGGTAACGTTCGGGGCGCGGTTGACCGCCTCGGCAAGCTCCGCCGCCGCGGATGAAAAGCCGTGGTCGCCTTCCGTGCCATAGGAATAGAACTGCAAATGGGCGAGGTGGAGGCGCTCGCCGCGCGCAGCTTCGATCGTCGCGAGAGCCGTTGCCACATTTCCGGGAATACCAAGATTGTTGGCATGCAGATGCAGAGGGTGGGGGATGCGGAGATCTTCGACCGCCTGCTGCAGCGCCTCGACGATCTGCCGCGAGCTCAGGCCATAGAATGGCACAACATCGTCGAGGTTGAATGTGCGAAGGTTGTACTTGAATGCGGCGGCGCCGCCTGCGTTGATACATTTGACGCCGACACCGTGGCTCGTCGCGAGAGTCGAGGCAACATAATCGGCAACCGCCGCCGGCCCTTCGCCGTCCCGCAGCAAGGATAACAAAAAATCATCATTGCCGAGTACGGTGAGTATCCCTTTATCAATGATTGGGATATCGGAGAGCTCAAGATGCGCTTGTAACGCTCCGTGAGGCACGATCGCGGGTTCGATCACGGTGGTGAAGCCCATCGAAGCATAGATGGTGCCAGTTTCGAAGGTTGACCATTTTGCGGTGCTCAAGGGCAAGGTGGGGATATTGGGCAGCCAATTTGTATGCATCTCAGGCAGTAGCAATCGCGCGCTGTTAACGTTACCGCCGGCGATGTGCGAGTGAATATCAATGGCCCCCGCCATGACGATTTTTCCGGAAAGATCATAGACATCATCGGGCAGCTTACCGCTCGGCTCCGTGACGATACGGTCATTTTCGATCCATAGATCGCCCGCTTCGTCGCGCCCATTCACCGGATCGACGATGCGGCCGCCTTTCAAATGAATGAGCATCAGGAATCCTCGCCAAGATATTTCGTTATTTCGTCAAGTACCCTCGCAACCGAGGGTTTTTCGCTTTGATGCGAAGCGCGCCGGCCGGTAAGCGAACCGACCTCGCGCATGAATTCAACGCAGTCGTGATCGACTCCCGGGCGGCCGACATGAATGCGGACCTGCGGCTCCCGATGGAAAGTTATGGAGCTGGCCATAAGCGCAATGAGAGGAATATTTCTTTTCCATGGCGGCGCCGAACTATCATAGGCAGAGATCCATAAAGCGGCGTCCGCCTCGCCGGAGTCAACCAAACGTTCCGCATCGAACTGCCAGCTATCGTGCTCGGGAAAACCGCGGCCAAACGACGTCCGCATGGGAAATCCCGTCATCCACCCCGAGGTTTGGAGGACACCGCTCGCATTAGCGCCCGCGCGTGGCGGACCCAGTGGCAGCCCGGAAAAGCGCGTGGTCTTATTGAGATCGAGGAGTAAGCCATGCAGCATTTCGATGGCAAGGCTATCAAGCCCTTCACTTTCACTGCACCAAACGGCGACCCCAAAATGGGCGTTTTTCAGAATCTCCACAAACTCATCGAGTTTGCGTAGTGTGTTCTTTGTTGAACGCAAGCTTTTCCCAGTGAGGCGGGCGCGCAAAGCGGCAAGCGTCGTGTGCAGGTCGGGAGCATCGAGGGTCTCGATCGCCAGCCCGTCAATCTTCGGCGCGCCACGGGTGGGTGCGATAGAGAGAAGCTTGCGTGGCGTCGAAGCAATGTCGAGAGGCGGATTGTTGTATGGCGCGAGCCATTCGATCATTGCGGGCCAAACATCGGGCGGGGTTTTGCCAACAAAGAGGAGAACATCGGCGCGAAGGCGCGCTTCACTGGGCGTCGTAATCATCAGCCCGGCTTGCCGCACGACGTCGAGGTCAGCAAAAATCTGGCTGGAATACATATGGTCATAAGCGCCGCGCAGCCGTTCGGCGAGAAGAATCGATGCGCGCGCGCCTGCCACATCCGTGCCGAGGCCCGCGAAGAGAGGCATCCGAGCTTGTGTTAATATCTCCGCGCTGCGCTCGGCCGCCGCCGCAAGCGAAGCAGGCTTGCCATTGATCTCGGCTTCGCTCATTGTTCCTCCCTGCCAGGCAGGCGCGCCCTTTTTTTCCAATGCGCGCGCCTTCTCACTTGGCTCACGGCTACGGCATGCATTAAAAGGTTGCAAGACAGATTTTTTATAAGAAGCGCTGAAAGCGATGCGGGCTCAAGGGCGCGGGCCGACGTGGGGGGAAAGTATATGCTCGTGGTGAGGACGCGATGATCCGTTATGGAATATCCGAGGAATTATCAAAAGCGCGGGATGTCCGGATTCATTCGCTTTTTGGGAAAGGCGAAATGGGGAGAGCGTTGTTCGCGTACAAGGGCCGTCCCGCGAAAGCTCCAGAGCCGCCGAAAGGGCCGCCTCCCCAGCAGCCGTCACAGCCGAAACCAGGCGCTCCCGGTACCGCAGCGCCCAAGCCCGCCAGCCCCGATAAAAAGTAAAACATGATAACGGGCAGACGCGCCCTTTGTCAGGGGGCGCATCTGAAAGTAAATTCCGGAGTTGCCTTACTTTTCGGCGTCGCTCTTGTGGATACCCCTGTCACGGTTTCCCTTGAGGCGGCCGTCATGCTCAGGGTCACGCACCGCGCCTGGGGTATTCCCGTGCTCCTGGGAGCGGCTCTCTTTACGCGTGCCCGCGTCGCGGTTCTCCTTGAGACGGCGATCGTGTTCAGGATCACGCACTGCGCCTGGCGTGTGCCCTTGGCTCGAGCTTTTGCTAGACTCGTGAGTTGCCATACCATTTTCCTTTCCGTTCTTCTTGCAGGCCTTGATGCCTCCCCTCCGAACGTGGCGGCCCTCCCATTGTTCCCTATATGCACTGCAAGCGCGGCGGAAGCCGCCTTTTCCTGGTAGGCAGCGTGCTTGCTTTGATTTTTCGAATGAGCGTTGCAAAGGTCGTTCTCTAACCTTAGCTAAAAAAGCACCTTTGCTCAGGTTAAACCATTAATGGACAAGCATTGCGATGCGAGTCGTCGAAATCGATTTTTGTGACCCCGCCGAAGCGGCGAGTGCGCTTCTCGAGCTTCCCTTTCTAACTTTTCTCGATAGCGCGATGACCGACCGCAAGCTCGGCCGGTATAGCTTCATTGCCGCGGACCCTTTCGAGCAAATTACCGTGGGGGTTGCCTCGACCCATTGGGCGGAGCAGCTGAAGTCTCGCCTTGCTCCTTTCGGCGCTTTCTCGATGCCTGGATTGCCGCCATTTCAAGGGGGCGCCGCCGGACTGTTCTCCTATGAGCTTGGCCGCAGTCTCGAGCGTCTTCCAGAGCCTACCGCCGATAAGCTCGCCTTCCCCGATCTTTCGCTCGGCCTTTATGACGTGACCGTCGCTTTTGACCTCATTGAAAGACGTGCTTTCATCCTTTCAACTGGCTTTCCCGAACTCGATAAGCCGAAGCGGCGGCGGCGCGCCGTTGAACGGGCTGACTGGTTCGAAGCGCAGCTCAAGCGGCCTCTCCCCGCGCCGCGCTTAGCGGCCACCGCGCTTGGCGGGTGGTCCAGTAATTTTACGCGAGAAAGCTACGAGAAGATGGTTCGGGAAGTCATCGAACGCATTCTCGCCGGCGATATTTTCCAGGCCAATGTGGCCCAGCGGTTTGAGGCGCCGCTGGCGCCTGATTTCGACACCTATGGATTTTATTGCCGCTTGCGGCAATCCAACCCCGCGCCATTTTCGGCTTATCTCGCGCACCCTTCGTTCGCCATTGCCTCGGCATCGCCCGAGCGATTCCTGAAAGTCGAAGGCGACCGTGTTGAAACAAGGCCAATCAAGGGCACGCGCCGCCGCTTCGCGGATGCCATTCTCGATGCTCTGCAGGCGAGGGCCTTGACGGAGAGCCGAAAGGATCGCGCCGAGAACGTGATGATTGTCGATCTCTTGCGTAACGACTTATCGAAAGTCTGCGTGCCGGGTTCTGTCAAAGTCCCGCAGCTCTGCGGCTTGGAAACCTTTGCCTCCGTTCACCACCTGGTCTCGGCTGTCACGGCTCGCTTGCAAGAAGGGCGAGGCGCCGTCGATGTTCTGGCCGCATCTTTTCCGGGCGGATCCGTGACCGGCGCGCCGAAGGTGCGCGCCATGGAAATTATTACCGAATTCGAGGGCCATGCCCGCGGCCCCTATTGCGGCGCCATCGGCTACATAGGCTTTGATGGAACGATGGATACCAATATCATCATTCGCACCGCTGCCTTCCGGGGCGGTTTCTGCGTCGTGCAAGCCGGAGGAGGCATTACGACCGCCTCCGATCCCGCTTCGGAATATGACGAAACGCTGGATAAGGCGCGCGCTATATTCACTGCCTTCGAGGCGAAGGAATTCGTCGATTGATCCTCGTCATCGACAACTACGACTCATTTGTGCACACGGTCGCCAATTATCTGCGGGAACTCGGCGTCCGCCCAGAGGTCGTGCGTAATGATGCGGCGCTGCCACAAGAGAACCCTGAAGCGATTGTTATATCGCCTGGCCCCTGCACACCGGATGAGGCAGGGGTCTCGATGCGCCTTATTTCGGAATTCTCTGGCCACGTTCCCATTTTCGGAATCTGCCTCGGCCATCAATGCATAGGCCAGGTCTTCGGCGGCCGGGTGACCCGCGCAAGGCGGCCCATGCATGGCGAGGCCAGCTTTGTGCGGCACGAAGCCTCGGCAATTTTCGAGGGTCTGCCTAGCCCGCTGACTGCCGGACGCTATCACTCCCTTATCGTCGAGCTTGACGACAACGGTGGCCCGCTCATTCCCACGGCGTGGTCGGAAGAAGGCGAAATCATGGCCGTGCAGCATCGCCTGCACCCGACTTTTGGCGTGCAGTTTCATCCAGAATCCATTTTGACCGAGCATGGGCACCGGATGCTCCGCAATTTTCTTGGCCATGTCGGGCGGCACTGATGCACGTCTGGATGAATGGGCGCTTGCTGGCTCGAGAGGATGCTCATGTTCCTGTTACGGATCGAGGCCTTTTGCTAGGGGATGGGCTTTTTGAGACGATGGCAGTGCGCAACGGCGAAGTCTGCGACCTTCACGGCCATCTCGAACGGCTCAACTCAGGTCTTGAAGTTCTTCGCTTCGGCGAAGCTGTTGATACAGATGAGCTCGGTCCTGCTATCAAACAGTATATCGGCTCTCAGAAAGCATCCTGCGGCGTTCTGCGCCTTACCGTGACGCGAGGCACTGGGCCGCGCGGCCTTACCCCACCCGCCGAGGTAAGTCCGACTTTGCTCATGACCCTATCGCCGATGCCGCCGCGGCGAGAGGCAATTTCTCTTCGTATCGCAACAGTGACCCGCCGGAATGAGCATTCCCCGCTCTCTCGCATAAAGGCTCTCCCTTACCTCGATAATGTCCTGGCGCTCTTGCAGGCGCGGGCAAGCGGCGCCGATGAGGCGCTTCTGCTGAACACGCGGGGCGCCATCGCCTGCGCCTCCGCGGCAAATATTTTTGTTATTCGAGATGGCTGCCTTGAAACTCCACCTATTGAAGATGGTGCGCTGCCAGGAACGACGCGCGCGCGGATCCTATCATGGGCGGGCGAGGCCGGCTTGGCGCCGCGTGAGGTTTCCCTTGGCCCGCAAGCGGTTGCCACCGCCGACCATGTTTTTTTGACCAATAGTGTCAGCCTCGTCCAGGAGGCCAGGGAGTGCGAGGGCCGGTCGCTCAACCGCCGGGCGGCTTCGGCAATTGACCGCTTGCGGTCGCTCTTGATGTCCGCAAGTCAATGATCTCGATTTCCATTCTCGAAATTGCATTATTCAGCTTAGCGGCTATATCCTCTGCTTCAGGCCCCTGCTTTGAAGTTTTCCGGATGCCTGCAGGTAATGCTATGCGAGCAAAGCTTACTCCAACAACCGCTCGTAATAAGGTTTTCGTGTTTTGACTTTAATGCTCGCTAGCGTCACGAGCCTCGCCGAAGCCGAAACGGTTCGCGCCGGCGGCGCCGATATTATCGACCTGAAAGACCCCGCCAACGGCCCGCTTGGCGCGCTGAGCGCTATCCTGGTTGCCGAAATCGCTCGCTCGATGGGCGCAAATGCAAAGTTGAGCGCCGCGGCGGGCACGATCCCCGGAGCTGGCATCATTGAGGCCACGAGGATCGCCGCGACGGGGATTGATTACGTAAAAATCGGATTTTTGTCCCAGCGCGATCTCGGCGAATACGTGCGCGCTTTCGCTGCTTTTCCTAAGAAGACCAAGCTCATAGGCGTGTTTTTCGCTGATTGCGGCCCAGATTTAAGCCTGCTGCGGATCCTAGCGGAGTGCGGCTTTGTCGGGGTCATGCTTGACACCGCAAAAAAACATGCGGGCCGGCTGCTCGATCATATGGATGTCGCCGCGCTCGATCGTTTTGTCACCTGCTGCCGGGCCCACAAACTATTGACAGGTCTTGCTGGCTCTCTTGAGTCGCCTGATGTCCCGAGGCTGCTTCCTTTGGAGCCGGATTTTCTCGGTTTCCGGGGAAGCTTATGCCGTGGACACAGCCGCCAAGATGAAGTCGATCCCGCGTCGGTGAAGATGATACGCGATCTTATCCCTCGCGAACTTATGCAGGAACCCACGGGGGAGAACGTCGCGCCCGATTGGCGTCTTTGGCTCGGGCGCGGCTACATCCCGGCGCCAGAGAACGTTGTTGAGACGGATCTCATCTTCGTCCACGACCTCGTGCTGCCCTGCGCGATCGGCGCCTATGATTTTGAGCGCGGCCATTTCCAAAAAGTGCGCTTCAACATCGACGCAGACGTGCGGCGCCACGATCGCCGCTTTGACGACATGCGCGATATTTTTTCCTACGACGTCCTCATTGACTCGATCAAAATCATGCTTGGCCGCGGTCATGTTGATTTGATCGAAACACTTGCCAGCGATATCGCTGACGAAATTCTTCGCTATGCTTGCGTCGCCAGGGTTTGCGTAAGGATCGAAAAATTGGAGGTCGTGGAAGGGGCGGTCGGTGTCGAGATAAAACGAGAGCGGGCGCGCGAGAAGACGCGGGGCCGTCCTGGCAATCGCGCCTTCGCGTGAAGACAAATTCTCGCGGACTTATCGTCGTAAAACTCGGAGGAAGCCTTGCCCTTTCGCTCGGGTTTGCCCCTTGGCTCGATGTCCTGAGCGAATGCCGAAAGCCGCTCATCCTCGTTCCGGGGGGCGGTCCTTTCGCCGACTGCGCACGGATGGCGCAAGCGGCCATGAAGTTCAGCGACGCGACAGCGCACCACTTGGCACTTCTCTCCATGGAGCAATTTGGCGTTGTTCTTGCGGCGCACTCCAAAAAATTCGTCCTCGCTGATAGCCGCGTAGAGTTCGAAGGCGCCTCGGGTGCCGGAAAAATCCCTATTTGGCGCCCAGCGCGAATGGTGCTTGCCGCTTCCGAAGTGCCGCAAACTTGGGACGTGACATCCGACTCCCTCGCCGCCTGGCTTGCCCGCGTCATGGGCGCATGCCATCTTCTGCTCATCAAGTCATGCAACGTGGCGGCGCCAGCGCCGATAAGCGACCTTGTGGCAAAAAAAATCATTGATCCTTTATTTCCACGCTTTGTGGCGGCGAGTTCGGCGGAGGTTTGGCTTGCGGGGCCTCACTCACTTACCGCCGCTGCCGATGAGTTCCGCCGTGGGGCTCTCCCGGGAATCAAAATCGCGTGTGAGTAAACCCAGCGCGCTCATCACGCAGCGCCACAGGGATTTGCAGGCGGCATGAGAGAACGCCTTCTCCTCCTCACGGGTCATCTCGCCTATCCTCGTCTCGATCACTTGCTGCGATCAATGGGCGAGTTGGAGTTCGACTGGGAGATCCGCGACATTGGTGTCAAGGTGGCGGCTTTGATGACAGAAGCCATCATTTCGCACCGCCTCCAGCGGCCGATCGCGGCTGACAGAATCATCCTTCCAGGCCGCTGCCGCGCTGACCTCTCTCATCTTTCTGACCATCTCGGCGTGCCCGTGGAGAGGGGGCCCGATGAGTTGAGCGATCTGCCGATCTACCTCGGGCGCGGCGCGCAGGCCAAGGATCTGTCCCGCTTTGCGATTCGTATTTTCGCCGAGATTGTTGATGCGTCGGCGCTCTCCGTTGACGCTGTGCTGGCGCGCGCCAAGGCGCTCCATCGCGCGGGCGCGGATGTGATCGATCTCGGCTGTCTCCCTGATACTCGGTTCCCGCATCTTGAGGACTGTATTCGTGCGCTTAAAGCCGAGGGGCTCTCTGTTAGCATTGACTCCGCCCATCGAAGCGAGCTTTCGCGCGGCGCCGGGGCCGGGGCCGATTTTTTATTGAGCCTCGATGAAACAACCGTCGAGATCGCCGAAGGAACGGGTGCCACGCCAATTCTCGTGCCGTCTCCTCATGGAGATCTTGACTCCCTCGTCCGCGCCGCCGAGGCCGCCGAGCGGCGCAATCTCTCCTTCATCCTCGATCCCATCCTTGACCCTATCCATTTCGGTTTTGCCGCTTCCCTTCTGCGTTATGCGGAAACGCGGCACCGCCTGCCTCGGGCTGAGATGATGATGGGCACGGGGAATCTCACGGAACTCACGGAAGCCGACACCGGTGGCATCACCGCCACTCTTTTGGGGATTTGCTCGGAGCTCGATATCCGCAATGTCTTGACAGTTCACGTCAGCCCACACACGCGCCGATCCATTGAAGAGCATGATGCCGCGCGGCGGCTAATGTTCGCGGCCCATTCGGATAGCGCTTTGCCCAAGGGCTATGGCGCTGGGCTCATTGGGCTGCATGATCTTTCCCCTTACCCTTCTTCGGTCCAAGACATTGACGCCCTCGCGGCTGAGGTACGCGATGCGAATTTCAGAATTGCCACGGCGGAGGACGGCATTCACATTTTTAACCGTAGCGGCCACCATGTCGCGCAGGATGCCTTTTCTCTCTTCCCGAAACTTGGCGTTGAGGCGGATGGTGCCCATGCGTTTTACCTTGGCGCCGAGCTCACCAAGGCCGAGATCGCATGGGCGCTCGGCAAGCGCTACGCGCAGGATGAGCCGCTCGATTGGGGTTGCGCGGCGGACAAGCTAGAAGAAGATAAGGACCGCTTGCGCGAGATCGGCCATACGCTGCGTGCGAAAGTGTGAGTTGGCCTTCCGCGGACTGAAAAAGGAGCAAATGCCGAGAATCTGCGAAGTGATCGTCACGACGATTGATCAAGCCGGCCGCCCGCACCTCGCGCCTCTTGGCCTCATTGAAGAGGGGGAGAAGTGGATCATCGCGCCTTTTTTACCCTCTACCACACACGATAACCTCGCGGCGACGTCCTTGGCGATAGCGAATTACACCGATGATCCGCGCATCTTTGCGGGTCTCGTGACTGGGCGGCGGGATTGGCCCTTGATGTCAATTCCGACAAGTCCCGTGCCGCGCCTCGCCGGTGCTCTCGCCCATGCGGAACTGCAAGTCTTTCAAGTCGAACAGCATGCCGAGCGCCCCCGCTTTCATTGCAAAATCGCAGGGAAGCAGCAGCATGCGCCATTTCAAGGGTTCAATCGGGCGGCAAATGCCATCCTTGAATGCGCCATCCTCTTAACCCGTCTGCACATCCTGCCGCGCGAAAAAATCGACCGGGAGATTGCCTATCTCTCGATCGCGGTCAAGAAAACCGCCGGGCCGGGCGAGGAAGAGGCATGGTCGTGGCTCATGCAAAAGCGCGACGCGTTCTATGAGCCGAAATGAGATGCCGCGAGAAGGGCAACGGCGCAGGCAGGGGCGCAATCGCAGGCCTTGCTCTTTGCGTCCGCGGTCGCGCCGATCAAGTCATCAAAACGGACAAACGGGCGATGTATTCGCGACGCGACCTCTCGGGTGAGGCCGCGCCCGATCCCCGCGCCGACGACCGGCGCGCTCGTGGTGAGACCGCCGCGAGACAGAACCAGCGCCACGGCATCGATAATTTCGCGCAGTTGCGCCTCGGCGAAAAAACTGGCGAGCCGAACCCAGGCCGCTTCGTTGGCTTCGGCGCGATCGCGTCCGATCATGCGAGCCAGGCGGGCGCAAGAGTCCTCGTTGGTCTTCTCCCGCCCGTCGGCGGTTTCCATTAGATCGGCGCCCTCCGGTAACTGCCCGAGGATGCGATGGACATCCGCCATTGACGCAAACCACTCATTCATTAACGGCGTCCATTGCCCGGCGAAGGGCACGAGTTTTGGGCCAGACATCAGGAAGCTTCGCGTGAGCCCCGTGTAGACGAGCTCGCCATGAAGCAGCCGGTCGGCATCTTTGTTGCCTCGATTGGCTGGCCGCCCCGCCGCGATTGGAATGATGTCCGTCGTCGTTGAGCCGATGTCGATGAATAGTGCCTCGCCAAGCTTGCTCGCCAGTGCCGCGCTCGCATGCCAGTTGGCTGAGGCAATGCCATCAGCGTGTTCGTTGACTTGCGCGTGGCCGGCAAAGCCGAAAAGTCCCGCGTAAAAAATTGCTTTCCTGGCCGGCAGTAGACGGACCATGGCAGCGGCAAGCGCGCAGACACCTTCCTTGCGCGTCGCAAAAGTATCGCATAATTCACCGGTCATCGTGATGGCGTTGAGGGAAGCTTGGCCTAGCACCGACTCCGCTTCGCCAATTGCCCGATCGAGTTCCTCGAGACCGAGCCAAAGTGGGCAAGCAATCTGCACGGCGCGCGTGATGATTCCATCTTCGGCACGGGCGCCCTTGAGGTGGGCGCCGCCAACGTCCCACCCAAGGATCACCTGTCTATCCATCCAACCGCCCGATCAAAATGGCAGAACACAAAATCGAAGTCATTCCTGTGCTTGATTTAAAAAGCGGGGCCGTTGTTCACGCTCGCGGCGGCGAGCGCCAATCCTATTCTCCAATTGTAACCCCACTCGCCGCGAGCAGCGATCCGCTCGATGTCGCACGCGGTCTCCTGGCGGTTCATCCCTTCCAAACACTTTATCTAGCGGATCTTGATCGCATACAATTGTTTGGCGATCAGGGAACGGTCATTGAGGCGCTGGGCGACGCCTTTCCAGAGGTTACTCTGTGGGCGGATGTAGGCGTGCGCGACGCTGACGAAGCCCGCGTTTGGCTTGCCCACCATAAGAAAGCGCACCTCGTCCTCGGCAGCGAGTCAGTCCGCAACTTCTCATCACTAGAGCAGCTCGAGTCCCTTGACCGCACCATTCTCTCACTCGATTATCGAGTTGGCCGCTTCCTTGGGCCGCAGGAGGTTCTCAGTTTCCCTCATGCATGGCCTTCCCGTGTCATCGTGATGTCATTATCACGCGTGGGGAGTAACGCCGGGCCGGACATGGCGCGGCTTCTAGAAATAAAAAGCCGCTCGCCTCATTCAAAGCTCTATGCCGCTGGCGGTGTGCGTGGTCGCGATGATCTGGCGGAACTCGAACGCGCTGGAATTTTCGGTGTGCTCGTCGCCACGGCTCTCCATGATGGCCGTCTCAGCAGCGAAGACCTCAGGCGTTAGGATCTTGGCAAAATAAAAGGGGCCGAAGCCCCCTTTAAGCCATTTATCCCGCCGCTTTCTTAGTTCGGCGCGAAAGGATGTTTCACGACATTGCGCTGGGCGACAACATAGGCAGGTGTCGGCTCGCCATTGACGGCGCGGGCAATCGCTTCCTTCGTCGCCTGATAGTTGAAGTCTTGGATCTTCTGATTGTCCCTGGCGTCCCAGTGGATGAAAACGCCGACGGAGATGAAGAGGTTGTCGGCTTCGGCGACCGGGATAACACCTGATGCGACGCTATCAGCGACGGCTTTGGCAACTCCATGTTGCGCCGGACCGAACATCTGCACGGCCTGCGTGGCGTTCTTGATCGTCACCTTGTTGAAGAGAATCGTCGGCGGCTTCACGAGAAGATTTGGAGCAACCACCGCGAGCAGAGTCGTAAAGCCGTCCTTGTTGTTGGTCAGGGCATTCGCGAACGCGGTTTCCGCCGCGCTGCCCCGAGGCCCAATGATGAGGTCGATGTGAGCGACTTCATTGCCATCCCCGACAAGCGATTCGCCAACGCGCAGTTTGTTTATTTTTGCCATGCTAAAAACCCCCATTGTGAACTTCCTCCCTGGAGATACCCGCTCCGATTGGCGCCGGAAGAGATCGACACATGCCCGACGGGCGCCCATGTTGTCAACGCCGGAGATTTGGCCGGGTGGAATGACGGCGGAGGGTTCCGCCGCGCTCGCACTCAACCATCATTAAGCCGCTTGATCAAGATCCGTGTGAGCCGATCGGCGAAAACGGTGGCAACCGTCAGATCCGCGCTCGTCCCAGGATTTAGCCCCGATGATTTAAGATCTTGGTCGAAAATCAAAAGATCGCGCAGAGCCTTTTGCGGATCATCGATAAGGCTCATAAAGCGCACGCGCTCGACGCGGGCCTTGTCCATCACACGAATAGCGGCGCCCTCTCCGTGCTTGCGCGCGATGTGGCTATCGGGAAAGGCTGCGAGAAATGACAGATAAACGCAAACAACAGGCCATGGTGCTGGCCAGCCCCGGCCGCGTGCGTCTTCCAGCGCGGGCTGCCCCAGCTCAAATATATCGGAAAAATTGGTGGCGTATTGGAAAGCGATGCGATCGCGGCCCGCCGCCTCGTGCATTGCTTCTAAAAGCGTCAAGCGAGGGGCATCATGCACATCATGGCGAGCCGATGTGCCGAGTCCCGCAGGGGAAGCACGAATAATGGCTTGATAGGCGGCCGCGGCATCCTCTTGCGTTAATGCGGCGAGTATGCCCTTCACGCCGTCGCGCAAATTATGGGCAGAACCTGCCGCGGCGGCGAGCGGCGCGCACAGTAAAACGATCCCGAGGTTGGTGTTCATGCCAACAGCGCCGAAGGTCGCCTCGATAGCGGCGTGGATGCGCTGTCCAACCAAAGAGCCGGGTGCGCATAATGCTGGAGCCGCGGCTTCGGCGCTCACCAAGAAATCCCGCGTGGTCATTCCATGGCCATCGGCGAAAACATGGACGTTGCCAGGCTTTGGCGCCTCGATTTCATCGCGGCAGGCCGCGATGAAAGCCGTGGCGATCTCGTTCAAATTTGTGCCCTGGCTCGGGGCCAGTTCAGCTGATTAAGAACATCAGTTGCCAGCCGGCCGGCAATTGAGAAGGGTGCGACCTGTTGCAGCCCACGCCAGCCTGGCATGCTATTTACCTCAAGAACTTGCAGGGTGTGATCGGCATCATAAATCAGATCGACTCCCGCAAATTCGGCACCGACCGCTGCCGCCGTGCGCAGCGCGAGGTCGCACATTTTTTCGTCAGGCTCATGCCATTGCGGCCTCGCTCCGAGCTTGAGATTGGTAATCCAGTGCTTTGAATGGCGGATCATGGCGCCAATGACCGCGCCCCGCGAGACCAGAACGCGGATATCACGAAAGCCATGGTTATCGACCCCGACGAAGCGCTGAAGGTAGTAGACTCCTTCAACTTCCTCAAAAGAAGGCAGATCCTCTTCGTGCCGGACGAGCTTCAAGCCAAATCCCTGCGCGCCGAACAAAGGTTTTAGGACAAGCGGGCCCCGCGCGGCCTCGCGCCGGACGATCTGGCGCGCCGCCTCCGCCGACTGCAAGGTCCATGTCGGCGGCGCCGGGATTCCCTTCTGGCCAAGGAGGAAGCTTGCCGCGGCTTTATCGACGCAGATCTCGATGCAACGAGCTGAATTCAACACCGGAATGCCAAGTGCCGCGAGGCTGTGCAAGACATCGAGGCGCAGCGTCACGCTCTCAAAAGTTCCAGAGCCGATTGCCCGGACGAGAACGCCATCTGGGAGGTCCCTGCCAAACCCTGGAATGATCAGCCCATGTGGCCGGCGGGTATCAAAACCGCATTGGGCGAGGCGGACGGGAACGGCAATAGCACCGGCTCGAGCGAGCGCGGCGCTAAAATCGCGGGCGTGCCAATCGTAAATATCGATGGCGATGGCGATCCGGGGACCGGCAGGGACCTTGCGCGACGCCTGCCTATCCGAAAGAGACATCGAGCAGTTTTTGATCAATGCCGCCCGCGTGAAAAGTCTCGCCGCTCTCGACCGCGGTTACGCTCGCCTGCGCCGGGCTGAACAGCATCGGATCGATCTTATAAAAATCGCCCTTATTGGCTTTGAAAACTTCGGCGAAGGGGCGTCCATAATCGCGCGAAGTTCTGCTCGGCAGCTGTTCGGCAAGGGCCTTGGCGTCAGCGGCGGGCCCAGTGACAAAAAGGTGCGCTTTGCCGCCATAGATGATGGCATCATTGGTGCGGCCCATCGCTTGCACAAAATCGGGATGTGGCGGCGACAGCGGTGCGGAGGCCACGCCATCGACGATGCGCTCAAGCGGAAACTTGAGTTCATGCGACTTATGCAGCGCCACTTCCAAGACGCGGGCAACGATTTGTACCCCTCCCGCGAGGCTCTGGGTCGGCGCGAAGATGAATGTGACGTTCTCGGCCGCGACGCCGCAATCATTTGCAACTTTTTCGGTGACTTCACGCGGCGGCGCGCGGTCGGATTCGAGGACGAGCGTGGCGCGCGAAGCCTGATCGCGATAGCTGAGCTCTTCGAACAACGGCTCTTTGCGGGCAAGCGCGCGGCCGGGGCCTGATCCGAGCGCGAAAAACCCTGATTTGCCTTCGCCATGCGACAAAGCCCAGCCTGCGTATTGGCTGGCAAGGCAAGCTATCACCGGATCGCAGCTGCTGACGCAGAGCTCATAGGTCCATCTGCCAGCGCCAGTCGCGGCAAGGGTCACGGTTCCCAAACCGCCAAGGCAAATCCCGGCGATCGCAATCCCGGCCTCGATGCCGCCGCGCGTCGCCTTGCCCGCATCGATGATCGTTTCGCCCAATTCCCCTTTTGAAACAAGTACCCGCAGCTGGTCCGCCCCGCTGACCATGCGCTCGACGGCCTGCCCCGCCAAGGCGTTAATACTATGATTACTCACTGTAATGTTTCCTCGTTTCTCTTTGTTTTTTCTTGGGCTTCATCGAGCCGGTCAAGAATCCATTTTATCCGCTTGTTAAGGAGGGCGCGCGCTTTCCCTGGCCCTCGGGCGCACGCTCGCACCGTGCAGACGGCGCCACCAGTACGTACTTGGCTTTTTGGTCTTTGCCTGTCCGCCGCCCAACGGGGCCAGGCGATTTTTGGCATGCAAGCAACATCATAGGCTGTATAAGCGATCGCCGCCGTGGCGGCGCCCGAAAATGCAAAACGCCGGATTGGTAAATGGCCCGAGCAGGATGCCATATGGGTTCGAAACAGCGCACCGCCTTTGCCGTCGAAGATATCGAGGGTTGCTCCTGGCCGGGGATTGATTTCGATAAGAGTCCATTCGCCACCTTGGACCAGAAAATCGACGCTGTTCAACCCCTTGAGCCCACACCTTGCGGTTATTTTTTGCGCCGCACGCAGTAACTCGCTCGCCGTTTTTTTGGGTAGCCGCGCCGGCCGGGAGCTGCCGCCAAAGCGAAAGGGTTCGTCTGGCGTGGGGAGGGGCCATTGACGGCTGAAACCAATGGCATGCGTGTTTCCGCCATCGGCGAGGAATAACAGGGAAACGGGCTCGCCCTGGGCGAATTGCTGGAAGTAAATCCTTTCATCCGGGCCCGTCAGCGTAGTCGCGGGGGAAATATGGCTGCCGCCGGCCCCGCCAATGTGTTTCGCGAGCCATCCAGTTGGGTCCGGCGGTTTTGCCAGGCTTATCCTTGGATGAGGAATATCGAGGCTCGCGCAAAGCCCGGCAAGCAGGACCGGATCTTTGACGCGCCGCAGTACATCGGCGGAATTGCCGATGATTGGAAAACGCCGCGCGATGAAGCCCAAGAGCTCGGGACGGTCTTCGAACCCCGCCCCATAGACGAGACCGATTGGCGCATCCGCTTGGGCGAGATCGTCGAGGGCTGGGAGAAGGGCTTCTTTTGTGAAGCCCTTATCAAGACCGTCCTCGATCAGACGGGTGCGCGCGCAAACAGTTTGTGTATCCAAATCGCCGAAGAAATCGGCGGCGAGCGGCCGGTAGCCGGCTCGGCGCGCTGCTTGCGCCAGGGCGCGGGCGGAAGCCGCTACAACCAAAACTGCGGCGCCGGGTTCACGCGAGTTGACGCGCGAGAGCGAAGGCATCGCGGAAGTCAAGGCTGATCGCCTTTGGCGATGAGGCCATCCGCTGAAACAAACCAGCTTCCGTCTTGTATTTCACGTCGCCAATCGCCAGTGGTCCGATGCCAAGGCTTCCTCCAGGGAGCTCGGCACCATTCGCCATGAGTTCAAGGCCCTCGATCCCCGCCGGCGGCACCGCATTGACATCGGCTGAAACCAATAGCGATTTGGCGCCGGCAAGCATCGAGGCGGAGACCACTTGCACGCCCGCGGCGGCGCAGCAGAGGGCAACCTCTTTGCCAGCAAGGGCGGCGGAGATCTCCTCTGGCGATTTTGCCTGCGCTGCGTGGACGTTTACGCCAAATCGCTGCTTGATTTCGTCCGCCTTGGCTTGGACTTTGTTGAGCTCACGGGCGGTCAGCGTGACATTGGCTCCCTCAAGCGCCGCGATAACGCCCGATGTATAGCCGACCGGCCCAGTGGCGCCAAAGATGACAAAAGACGCATTCGAAAGCGCTTTGGCCTTCTTTTGCTTAAGGACTTTTTCCACGCAGGCGACCATGGCGGCGGCTGTCGTGAATGAGCCGGCGGGATCCGCGAAAGCCGAAATCTCGAATGGTTTCAAAAGTGTCTTGCGCACTTCGTCGAGCATATCTAGGGCAAGGACCGCATCCTTGCCGCCAATGAAGACGGCGGTATGAACGGCGTCCTTTGGAGAGCGCGAAAACATCGCGTCTTGCACGAGCGGCATGACCTCCTCGAGCTTAACGTCAATATAAGGCACGACCGCGTCATAGCCGGCATCGAGCGCCATATTCACATCGAATGGGCTCATGTGGCGGAGCGGGCTAAGCATATGCAAAATATTCTTGGCCAAATCTTTCCCCTATCTCACTGCTATTTAATTGTGGCGAACGCTTCTCCCTGGATGAGGGCTCCGTGATTTAGGCCCTTGCATATCATGAGATTTAGTCCCGCGGCCGCTGCCGACGCCTGCACGAGATCGGACAACCGCTGCGCCTCCCGCGCGTTCTCGGCGAACGCGAACCCCGTCGGGCCCCACGAGGATTGGCCCGTGCCTTTCGCCCCATTCCGGCGTAACTCCTCCATCAATGCCGCCACGGGGGCGCTAGAGTACGCCCCGCCACCTTGAGCTGGCGCGAAATATGTCCCGATGATCTCCTGCAGACGCGCGACTGCATCGCCGAAGGAACCGATATCGTGTTCGGCCAGCGCCGGCAATGCTTTCATGAGGACCAGGCGGCAGATTTCGCCTGCAAGATTTGCCGGAAAGGCAGGCAAGCTCGCGAAAGCGAGTTGTTCTTCGCTGCCGTGAACGCCTTCGGCATTTGGATCAAGGACGAGGATAATGCGCCATTGCGCGGGAAACTCCATCCGCGTGATAATGGGCGGCAGCCTCGCCGCGGCCCCATGGCCGCCATCTACAATGAGCCCCCCTCTCTCGAAAATGCCAAGCCCAATGCCGGATCGCGCGCCGCGCCGTAAGAGTCGCGCATCGTGAGAGACATCCTGCGGGAGGCCTTCGAGCCGCCGCAAAGCCGCCGCCGTGGCGAGCGCAAGCTGTGTGCCCGAGCCAAGGCCTGCGTGAGAAGGAATTGCTTCCTCGATGATGACGCTATAAGCCGCTTTTAGGCCAAGCGCCGGGGCCACGCGGGTGAGATGGCCGGCGGCACGCTCGGCTTGCGGTCCTTGCGCGAAAGGAATGTGGCTACGCCGGAGCGTCAAGCGGGTAACCGGACGGTCTACTGCGAGTCCCAGGCTGCCATAGCGGCGGCCGAGTTCGCCGTTCAGATCCAAAAATCCGAGGTGAAGGCGGGCGTTCGCTGTGACCGTGACGCTGTCGAGCATAGTCCCTCTTTTTCGGAAAGCCCGTTCGATTCATGGTAACGCGTCGCTCGCGGACAGCTTTTCCGAAAACGTGCTGGCTCTTTTGGAAGAGATCGCGGCGGGAGTCAAAGCCGCGCTATTGCCAGCGGCCAGAACGAGGAGGTTACGGCGGGATCACCGGCCACGGCGGCCATATTTGAATGCCCGTGGAAATCGGCAGGCACGGGCCCTCGGGGACGCCTTCGAAGGACATTTGCTGCGCCTTCGTGAGCTCAACGAGACTGAGTTTCGTTCCGAGCGCGTCGCGTATATTAAGCCATCTGTCCCGCTCGATGCCGGCGGGTTTTTTGGCAACCGCGAGGTTCACAAGGGCGTAGGCCTTGACATAATCCTGCGGCACGCCCAGCGCCCGATCGTACATCAGACCGAGCTCGTATTGCGCTTGCGCCACGCCTTGCTGGCTGGCGCATTTATACCAGCCGGCTGCGACGACATAATCCTGCGGCACCCCTTTGCCGTATTCATACATATAGCCGAGATAGGCGCGCGCCAATGGATTGCCCTTTGGGGCGAGAACAGAGAAAATTTGCGCCGCTTTGTCGTAATGGCCTGATGCGTAGGCGCGGATACCTTCTTGCAGGCGTGCCCCAGCAGCGGCCGGGCGCACGGCGAATGCAAGGCAAAGCGCGCCGCACAAGATGGGCCAGCACCGGTGGCGTTTTTGTTTTTTGTCCGATGCTGCGAGGACGTTCATTGAAAACTTTCCATCAGAAGGTTCCTAGCCCCGCTGGCAGCAGCTCGCCAATGAGCCAGCAAAGCCAAATAGCCGGAGCAAAGTACAACCCGAACGGCAATTTTGTCGTGGCGTCGAAAGGGCACCGCCGCACGAGGTAGGAAAACCCCACGGAAAACAATGCGGCTGCCGCGGCGATCTCAATGGCGGCGAGGATCATCGGCCAGCTGAGCCAGACGCCGCCGACGGCGGCAAGCTTTACGTCGCCAAGGCCAAGCCCGTGGCGGCCTCGCAGGCGATAGTAGCCCTCGCGCAGGGCGAAAAAACCAAAAGCGAGGAGACCGCCGCGCAGGGCGGCAAAGGCTACCTCCTGCCAGGCACCATCAGCGCCGCTGGCGCAGGACGCCAGCCCCAGCAGGAAGGCAAGGAGCGTCAAAGGGTTAGGAATAATGAAGGCGCGCGCATCGATGGCGGCGATGGCTATCATGAGAAGCGCGAGAACGGCGCCGAAAAACCCTCCAACACCAGGGGCTGCGGAAAGACTTGCGGTCACCGCGGCAAAAGTAAGCGCGGCAACAGAACTTTTCGCTAAGAGCCCATGCGGCAAGGCTTCGGCGAACGAGCGTATCGCCCTTGGCGGCAAGAGACCGAAACCGGAGATGCTTCCCTGGCGGAGCTTAGCCAAGCTCATTGGACAAGCCCGACGGGGTAGGGGGTCACCGAGCCGGCCGGATGCGTCGTACCGATCTTATCACCGCGCATCTTCGCGCGCAGCTCCTCGGCCACAGTCGAGGCATCGACAGCGTCGCGGATCACTTGCGGCCGGATGAAAAAGATCAGCTCGGTTCGCGTATCGCCATTATTGGTGCTATTGGCAAACGCTTCGCCAAGGACCGGGATTTGATCGAGGACAGGGATTCCAGACCGCGACTTGACTTGGGTATCTTGGATGAGCCCCGCAAGCAGTACCGTCTGGCCGTTGGGTACTTGAATTGAGCTTCGGACATGACGGTCGGAGAAGCTGGGGCACGGCGAACCGTTGCATGTAGTTGCCACCTCGGATTCGCCGGCGGGCACGACGGCGCTGATCTCCTGATCAACCTCAAGCGTCACATTACCGTTGGCGTGAACATGGGGCCGGAAGCTTAGAATAATTCCAGTGTTTTGATACTGAATCTGACTCTGGGTTGTCGCAGTCGACTGCAAGAAGTTTGTGGTTCCGATCGTGACCGGAACCTGGTTACCGACCTGCAAAGCCGCGATCTGATTATCAAGCACGACAAGAGACGGGTTCGAGAGGATTCTTGTCGTCGTATATTGGTTCAAGGCGTTGATAATGACATGCGGCGTCAACGCATTGCCAATGAGGAGATTGAACCCGGCCTGTGGGCCGGGCGTCAGCGGGTTAGCCCCCGTCGTTGTATTCAACGAAGTGACGTTACCCACTTGCACGCCCTGTGGGCTCTTAAGGGGGTTTACTGTACCAGTGTTGGCATTAAACAGGCCAGGAGTGTTGAGACTGCCGAGAAAGAACTGCACCCCGTACTGAAGAGCATTGTTGAGCGTGACTTCGGCGATCGTCACCTCGAGGGCGACCTGGGCGAGCGGGCGGTCGAGCTGGATTAAGGCCCGTTCGATGATGCGATAGGTTTCGGCGTTAGCATAGACCACGATGGAGTTGTTGGGGACATCGGCAAGAATCCTGACATTTTGAAGGATGGCGCGTCCGCCACCGCCAGCGGCGCCCCCGCCTATGGCGCCGCCGCCCCCGCCGAAGCTCGCATCGCTAGCGGCTCCTCCAGCGCCACCGCCTGTTCCGCCGGCGAGCGCGCCAAACGGTCCCTGCGATTGTCCCCCTGTGCCGCCCAGCGCCCCGCCGCCACCTCCGGCGCCAGTGCCACCGAAGCCGCCACCTCCGCCCAGCGCCCCGCCGCCACCTCCGGCGCCAGTGCCACCGAAGCCGCCACCTCCGCCGAACGGGCCACCGGCACCGCCGGCGCCGCCGAGGCCTCCGGCACCGCCGAGGCCGCCGCCTGCCGTTCCAAATCCGCTTTGTCCAGCGGCGCCGCCACCACCAAAGCCGCCGCCTACGGACCCAAATCCACTTTGTCCGGCGGCGCCACTAACGCCGGCGGCGCCCGCGCCGGGTGCAAGCTGGTTGGCCGCCCCTTCGAGATTGGCGCCTGCTCCCGCCCCGCCGAGGAACAAGTTGTTGAGCAGCGTCGCGATTTGGCGCGCATCACCATAACGGAGCTTATAAACTTTGACACCGTTGCTTGCCACCGCCGAATTGTCGAGGCGGCTGATCCATTTGGCGGCGGCGTGCAGCAGTTCGGGCCGCCGGGCGACAACAAGGATCGCATTCATCCGGCCAATGGCCTGCACCTTGACCATGTGCTGGCTGAGGCCATCCTCGCCTGAATCGAGGATTTTTTCGAGCTCGGTGATGATGGGCTCCGGCGTCGAATTGTGAACGGGAAAAATGCCAACCGATTGGCCGCTCATCCAATCTTCGTCGAAATCGAGAATGGTATTGACGGCCGTCTGGCGTTCGGTCCCGTTGCCCATGATGAGAATGAGGTTTCGCGCCGGGTCGCCTCGGACGGCGCCGGGTTTCGTCGCAAAGCTTTCCAGCAATTTTACAATGGATTGCACGGACGCATGCTTCAAGGGCATGACGGTGAGGCCATATCCGGCCTCATGCTCAGGATTCCCGCTATAGCGCTCCACATGGCCGGTGCCAAGCGCATCGTCCGCCGGGACAATCCGATAGCCTGTTTTTTCCCGAATCATGACCGCATTACTGGCCCGTAGGGCATGTTCCAGAATAAAAGCGAGGTCGGATTTTGGAATTGGGCGTCCGGAGGCGACGGTGATCGTGCCTTGCACGCGCGGATCGATCGTATAGCCAAGTCCAAGGTAATCGCCGAGGATGACCTTGGCCACCGCGGTGATTGGCGTATCTTCGAAGTTGAGGGTGACGCCTTCGCCATCGGAGCTCTCCGCGCCTTTGCCGCTGGCACCGGCTTGAGGTGTTCCACCTCCCACCTGTACTGCCGCTGCCTCGCTCGAGCTGCCATAGTAGATCTGCGTCCGCTCTGGCGCCCCTGCCGAGCTCGACGTTCCCGTTGTCGAAAGTGGTTTTGGCTGCAGATCGATTGAACGAATACGGTCGAGCGCGTCTGGCGGCTCATTTGGTCCGATCGGTGGCGCCGTCGAGCAAGCGGCGAGCATTCCCGCGATGATGCTGGCGGCAAGCCAGTTCCACGGCAGGCCGCCGTGGCGGCTAAAAAGGGTATTGCGTGGTCGCGGCTGCATCAAGCGGCTCCAGCCGCGTTTAAGGTTTCACGCAAACACCCGACTCCAAGCTTTGTCCATTGACGCCTTCGCTCGTGGTAGCAGCGCAAGCTATACAATGCCATAAAAAATTGGCACTTAATTGGCAGCGGAGCTTCGAAGATCGGCGGACAACAGGAAGCCGCGCCCCGTTGGCCGCGAAGCTCGGCTATGACTGTCTCATGATCATGTCATCAGCATGGCTTTTCGGCGAGAATTGAGCGGGTGGCAATCAGCATCCGTGAGCTTGCGCAGAATATTGATGAGAATGATTACTAATCAAATAACCTTCAGGCAAGCTTTACGCTCTTAAGCGGGAAATTCGATCCGGAATTGGCGGATGGGAGTAATAAAAAAGGGCGTAAAAGGCATCTGGCGTAAGCGTCGAGAGGTTATCGCGCGCGAGCTTGGCAAGAGCGCTGATCATTCCCTCGGCACCGGCCATTGATTTGGCAAAACCATCCGCCTGGTACTCGGCGCGGCGAGACAAAAAGCTCATCAACGGCGACAGAAGATGGAGGATAGGGCCTGCCGCGATGATGAAGACGATCAACGTGAGGCCCGCGTCCAACGGCAGTCCGAAATGAACGCTGAGCTTTACCGCAAATGCCCAATACAGGGCGCCGAACCCGGCGAGCGTCAATATCGCCGTCAAAGCCAGCCGCCGGCGAATATGGCCAAGCTTGTAGTGGCCAAGTTCATGCGCCAAAATAGAAACGATCTCGTCCGGTGAATGGTTTTGCAAAAGGGTATCGAAGAAGACAATGCGTTTCGCCTTGCCGAAACCCGTGAAATAGGCATTCGCATGCGTTGAGCGCCGCGACGCATCCATGACAAAGAGGCCGTTTGACTCGAAGCCGCACTTGCTAAGAAGCGCTTCGATGCGCGCCTTCAGGGCATCTTGCGGCAGAGGCTTAAACTTATTGAATAAGGGATCAATGACGGCGGGAAAAATCACCATCATCGCAATCATCAAGAGCATGACGGCTATCCACCCGATGAGCCACCAGAAATTTGGCAGGATCGATAGGAGAAAAAAGAACCCGTAGAGGAGGGGGATGCCAAGCAATCCCGCCAGGACCAGGCTTTTCACGCGATCGGCCATGAAAATCGCCGGAGTGACGCGGTTAAATCCAAACCGGGCTTCGAGCCAAAACGTCTTGAAAATCGAGAAGGGGAGGCGGATCACGCGTCCAATGAGCATAAAGCATACGACAATGGCGACATCACGGGTAACCCCTGGGCCAAGCCAATGAGCCACCAACGCATGGAGGGGACCGAGCCATAACGCCAGCCAAGCGAGGGAGACGAAGGTATCATAAATCGTTTCGGCGATCTCAAAGCGAACATTGGCGAGGGTATAGTCAGCTGCCCTTTCATGTTGCGCGGGCGTCACGGTGCCTTCAAACCCCGCGGGAATCCTAAGCCGGTTTGCGGCGACCGCTGCTGCCTGCCGATAGAGTAGATAGACACCAAGTATGCCGGAAAGGCCGATAACGCCGAGAATTCCAGATGCCAACGCGCTCATCGCTTATTCCCTTGCTCATTCCCTTGGGCCGCCGGCAGAGCCAATTGAAGTTGGCGGATTGCCGGCTTAAGTATGCTCGCGGCCCAATCGAAAGCCGCGCCTATGACTAGATTATCCCGCATTTCGGCAGATTTGAAACCGCACCTCCTGTCCGCACTACGCGTCGTGACGGCCCTTCTCCTCATCCAGCATGGCACGGCAAAGCTTTTCCATTTTCCGCAAGTGGCGATGTTCGACAACCTTAACCTCTTTTCGCTCATGGGGGCTGCGGGTTTTATAGAGTTCATTGGCGGCATCTTGCTGTTTTTTGGCATCTATACCCGCCCTGTGGCTTTCATCCTCTCTGGTGAGATGGCGGTGGCATATTTTCTTGTCCATGCCCCCAAAAACTTTTTTCCCATTCTTAACCAGGGGGAACTCGCCGTGCTTTATTGTTTCGTTCTTCTCTATCTTGCGGCGGCGGGCGGCGGGGCGTGGAAGTTACCGCGCAGATAGACCGTCACTTTGGTGTTTCCATTTGATGGAACAACCCATCGCGGGAATTTGATCCCGATCGGCCGTGCCCTTGGCCGCGACTTCCCGCATGGCCTCGAGGAGTTCGCGCCTCGCGCCTTGGCGGGGCGGCGAGGTCCGCCCCTCATCAAGGCGGCCGCGATATCTCAAATAAAGATGCCGATCGTAGCCGAAAAAGTCGGGGGTGCAGACCGCACCATAGGCGCGGGCGATCTCCTGCGTCTCGTCGTGGAGATAGGGAAACGGAAACTGATGCTCCGCTGAGAATTTTTTCATGTTGTCAAAAGAATCATCGGGGTATTCAATGGCATCGTTCGAGCAAATCGCCGCAAAGCCAATGCCGTCGGCCATTAACAAACGGGCGTCGGCGACCATCCGGTCGATCGATGTTTTCACATAAGGGCAATGATTGCAGATAAAAACGATCACGGAGCCGCTTTTGCCAGCGACATCAGCGAGCGAGTATATTTGCCCGTCGGTCGCCGGAAGCCGGAAATCGGGGGCCGGCGTCCCCAAGACGATATCCTCGACAGCCGCAGCCATGCCAAACTCCTTCCGAGCTTACGACACCATAATTTGGCCGAAAGAACAACCGCGTGTTCGGGAGAGGTCAATTAATCAGCCCCGGTTCTCAAATGGTTCCTTGATACTTGACCATGCCAAACTTATCAGATGATGCCAAACGGCAAGCGGCGGCCAAGGCGCTCGAATTGATCACTCCCGGTCTCCGCCTTGGCCTTGGGACCGGCACTACGGCGGCGCATTTCGTCGCTCTCCTTGGGGCGAAGGTCGCCGAGGGGCTCGATATCATCTGCGTGGCGACCTCGGAACGCACGCGCACGCTCGCATCGCTTTATTCGATCAAGCTTGCGACGCTTGATGAAGAGCCGGAACTTGACCTCACGGTCGATGGCGCGGATGAGTTTGATCCAAAATTGCGCCTGATCAAGGGCGGTGGCGGCGCGCTGCTACGTGAAAAAATCGTGGCCATGGCGTCGAAACGGATGATCGTCATCACCGATTCAACAAAGGGCGTCGAAACCCTGGGAAGATTTCCCTTGCCGGTCGAAGTCAATCTCTTCGGCCTTGAAGTTACGCGGCGAATGATCGCGGCCGCGGCGGCGGCGGCCGGTTGCGCCGGCGCCATCCGCTTGCGCAAGGAACCGGGCGGCCGTCCCCATGTCACGGATAATGGTCACTATACGCTGGATTGTTTCTTCGGCGCGATCCCGTCGCCCGAGCGGCTCGCCGAAAGATTGGCCAAAATCCCCGGCGTTGTCGAGCACGGACTCTTCATCGGCATAGCATCAGGCATCATCAGCGCCGGCCCTTCGGGGGTGGCGGTCTTTGGGCGCCTTGATTGATGCGGGCGATGTTTTTTCACAGTTCGCCTTTGGCCAAAAATGTTTTGGGCCTATTGATGCTCGTAATAGGCGCCCAGGCAAGCCTGGCCCAGCAAAGAGCGCCGGTGGCTTCGCCGCCGCAAAACGCTGCGTTAGCGCCAAGCTCGTCTTCGCTGGCGGCCGCGCGCGCGCTTGTCATCGCTTCGGGAATATCACGCTCGTTTGCCGTCGTGATCCCGCAGTATATGAAACAAATCGAAGAATCGCTGACGCAGACGCGGCCGGAGATCGCCAAAGATCTTGGCGCGGTATTGGCGCAGCTGAAAACCGAATTTGAGCGCCAAGCCGACGATATGATCGATATCGCGGCGCAAATTTATGCAAAATATTTGAGCGAATCGGAGCTGAAGGCGGCTGCCGATTTTTTTGAAAGCTCCGTGGGGAAAAAATATGTCGAGACGCAGCCTGCGTTGCTCGGCGAAATGGTTTCAGCAATGCAAAATTGGCAAGCCAAAATATCGGCCGATATGATGACCCGCGTTCGCTCCGAAATGAGGAAGAAAGGCCACGAAATTTAACGCATCTAGGGAAATGGGTAGAGTCGCGATGGATAATTTCTCCTCGGCCCAAGATGTTGTCTTACAAAACCCATTTAGTATCTTATTCCTTTATAGCCTTCCAGGCAATCTTATCATTTTTCTTTGAAAGGAGGTATCACGAGGACAGCCGCGTTGTACTGAGTGTAATTTTCTTAGCGGCCGTTATGCCTTTGGTTACACAGGTCTCGTTATTGCCGAGGTCTACTCATCTCAATATATATTGTACATATTCATAACAGGACTATTGGCATGGGCCGTATTTTTCACAGCTTGGCTTTTCTTTATGGGAGTTGGCTGACAGATATAATTGAACGATATACGGCGAGGAGGTCGATAATTGGGATATTTGGGAGAAATTGGGTCAAGGGAATTGACTACCTTTATCTCTCCATCTCCGCTGTTGGTGTCGTCAAAATCGTGGTTGGCGCCGTAACAACGGCTCAGGGCTCAGCTGAGTTTAATGCAATTGCAACTATTCTGCTGGGCATCGCGATCGCAATGAGAATTACGCGAACTTCAATTGAAATATTTGAGTGGGACAAAGCGCCCGCCAACCGGGCAGCGAACTGGCCTTAGGAAACGCATATGTAATCGAAGCAGCTGGAGCGTGTCCCTTCGAGCTGGGCGCGATTGGCGCAAAGACCCCGAGCCGCCTTGCGGCTTGGCCTTCCGGTGACGTTCCCTCTCGCGGTGTCATTTGGTCACTGGCGCCCCTGTGGCTTCAACGACCGATATTAGTTCAGCTCATCCGGCAAGGCGGGCAGTGGCAAGATATTAATGCCGTCCTCGATCAGCGCATGAACGTCTTCAAAATTGGCGATACCGTGGATGATGCGGCCCTCGGTAATTCCATCATGGATTTTACGGGCTTCAGCCGCAAACCGCGGTCCGACGTCCTCGCTTGTTTCTAAAATAAATTTTCGAAAGGCAGCGATCACTTCCCGCCTCTCCACGTCGGGGGCATCGAGAAGGCAGGCGTTTGTTGGAAGACCCGCGGATGGTTGAGGCGCCTCGGCGGGGGGAGGGGACGCCCGAGCCTCCCTTTTCCCGGTGAGCGCCGGAGCCATAATCGCTTTGCGTATATTTGTCCCGTCGCAATAGGGGCAGCGCAAAATGCCTGATTCCGACTGCGCTTCGAACATCTCGCCGTTTCGAAACCAGCTTTCAAACTCATGGCCTTGGCCGCATAACAGTGAAAACTTGATCATGGCGTGGCGCCGGTCAAAAGCGCATCAAGCTGCCCGCTGCGAGCGAGTTCCTGCAAATCATCGCATCCGCCGATGTGGATATCATCGAAAAAAATTTGCGGCACCGTCCGGCGGCCATGCGACCGCGCCACCATCCGGTGGCGAGCGTCAGCGTCACCGTCCACTGGAATTTCAATGAATCGCAGATTTTTCTTTCTGAATAATTCCTTGGCGCGCTTACAATAAGGGCAAGTGGACGTCGTATAGATTGTAATATCTCGCATCAAGGGTACCTTTTTATCGGTTCACTATATGGTATGGCTAGCCAAACGGGCAACCATTCGTCTGGCAAGCAAAAATGGCATCTTACGCGACGCCGCCTTCTTCCGGTCACGAACCGAATTATTGAGCGCCCCATATCGACAAGCAAAAATCCGATCTTATATCCGGACGAATAGAATACGCGATGCTTACGCGGCGATGAACAGCGTCGCCGCAAGCGGATCCTTGGGAGTAACCGGATGAGTGCCGACTCTGGAATGGCTTTTCAATCCTCGCCGAATCACGCTGGCGAGGTGCAATGGCGGCAATGCCGTCGGGGCCAGTCTTGGAAATTTCACGAAATCCTCGCCATGGTCGCGGGTTTCATGGTCTTCTGGCCGCTGGGCCTTGCCGTCATTGCCTGGAAATTCTGGCAAAGGCGCACCGGCTATCGAGGCGATCTTCTTGCTTTCGTCCGGGAAAAGCTGGGCCGGGAAAGCCTTGCGGAATGGAAGTGGCCGCGTAACGGGTTTTGGCATGGTTCAACGGGCAATCGCGCCTTCGACGAGTGGCGGGCGGGGGAGCTTGCGCGCCTTGAGGAGGAATACAGGCGCCTGGCCGCGGCGGAAAAAGAGTTTGCCGAGCATCTGGAAAACCTTCGGCACGCCAAGGATCGGGAAGAATTCGAGCGCTTTATGAGGGAGCGGCAAAACCGAAACCTCTAAGGCTCTCACGGGAGAGGGGCCCTAGGCCCTCTGGCAACCATTGTTGGCGAAACTATCGATGCGAGTCCCTAGAGTGGGTCGGTTTTGTTGGACCGTCGAGGTTTATGGCGAAGGCTTCCGCTTGACCGGAATGCGCAATTGATTTTATAAGATGACAATGGAAAACCCGGACGTGGTCTGGATTTAGCCAATTCCACCTTGAGTGAATTTTTAAAGTGACCCCCGCGAAGACGATGACCCGCTGTGTCGGCAAGCTAGCTCGCGGCAGGCCTCTAAAAGCATCTACGCGAGAGGGAAATTCGGGGTGGCCAATACTAACCGAAGCTTAAAAGAAAGTTCTCAGGAGGAACATCATGGGTGAGATTCTTGAAATTGCGAGTTTTCTATCAACGCCGCTCGGAGCGATCCTCGGAGTCGCCGGCTTGGCTGCGCTTTTCTTCTTCGGCCGCTGGGTTCTCCAGGATTAAGCATTTCGAACGGCTCGGCAAGGCGAACGCGCATCCGCTTTAATCGCCTCGTTTTATAATTGCTAGGGTTCAAAAACGAGATGTGCGAGTGGGGCGCGAAAAAAGGGCCGAAGGATCTACCCAGTCTTGGGTACCTCCAGCCCGGAGCAAGCGTGGGCGGTTGCTGGGTAAGAACGGGCTGCCGAGCGCCTGTTCAACTTTAGAGAAGGCTTAACTTTACAAAAATGGCGAGGCGAGTTCTTCATGATCCAGCTTCTCCGTGGCCTTTTGTGAGACAAGGTAGAAAAACCAGGGGGTGAGAAAGCGCAAAAGCGTATCTTAAGCCCGAACGGCTTCTTCACTTTCCAGCAGTATAATCAAGTTGAATTTTCGTGCGCCCCACCCTGAAAAGCAGGTGATTTGCTAAAACTTGAGGGGGGCGCGGGTGAAATTATCGGGAGGATATCTTTGGCCCAGGAGTTTCCGGCCAGAGTCGGAGCCAAACAAATCCAGCTCTTTGGGGGGGTACCAAGACTCTCTCAATCCCACCGGCCTAACCAGCGCCGGGGCCAGACCGACGGACTTTTGCTGAGAACAGGTGATATTGCCGACGAAAAAACCATGTCGTCGCGTTCTGTTTCCCGATCTGAACCATCAGTAAGATTAATCGAGCGTGAGCAGCCCGTGTTTCCCGTTAATGTCGCTGTCGGTGATAAAAACCCCATGGTTTTGAGCGCCCTCGAAGGGCTTCTCACCCGGGATAGGCGCTTCAATCTCTTGCTTATGACGAGTGATGGCGAGGAGTTCGTAAATTGCCTCGATCGCCTTTCGGTAGACCTCGGCATCACCGGCTGGGAATTACCCCCGCTCCGCGCCCCGGATATTCTGCAGATGGTCGCGAAAAGACCGGGAGCGCCGAAGATTGTTGTTTATAGCGGGACCCGGGACCCCACGGCGCCTGCCGTGACCTTGCATCTCGGGGGGGCCGGCTTTGTCAATAAGCTCTCCGCGCCCGAGCGCCTCCTGGAAGTTTTCGCCGCCGTCGCCGCTGGGGATATGGTCTTTCCGTTCGACAATATTCACCGGGCGCGACCCAATCCCCTCGATAGCCTTACCAACCGCGAACGCGACTTGCTTGCCGCGCTGGAAACTGGCCGCAGCAATGCCCAACTGGCGCGAGAATTTGGGGTCTCGGTCAACACGGTCAAGTTCCATTTAAGGAACCTCTTTGGAAAACTTGCCGTCCGGAACCGCACGCAAGCAATTTGTCTCTACCTCGAGGCGCGGCGCTAAAGAGCATTGAACCAGGCGAGCTGAGGCCTTAAAACCGGGGCGGCGCGTTGCCGAAAGGCTGCTGCTGGAGCATCCGACCCAAAAGTGGGAATCGGTTGTGGACAATTCGCTCAATTAAACACGCATAAACACGCAAAGCCTGGAAGCACGCAAGGCCTGTCCCGGTAGCTCAGCAGGATAGAGCAACGGTTTCCTAAACCGTAGGTCAGGGGTTCGAATCCCTTCCGGGACGCCAATTCGGTCCAACAACCGCGAACACCAAAAGCGGGGCCGCAGCGATACCGTTTTCGAGCCAATAATCCTCACCTCATGATCACCCGCCTTGACCCGCTGGGCGAAGGCCCGCAGATCCATCAGTCAGCGACCAGAATGCTGTCTAGCTAGCAAAAGTCTGACGATATAACGCATCGTAATGCGTGCACAATCTGCATAGGACACAAACGGGATTGCGCGAGGATGTTTTCAATAAGCAAAATCAAAGTCATTTTGTGTATTTTGTCGTTCATAATGACTAATTTTGCATTCAGTTTTGTTTATACTCATTCTATCGAGGGGTGGGGAAAATATCATCTATTGTCGTCTAGACAAACTAGCTACGATACTGAAACAACCGTGGCATTTCTGAAAAATAACAAACCATCAATTGACGAATACGACACGTTAGTCCGCTATTTTATGCATGGGTTTATTTCGAGTTCTACCCATGACTATTCCCTTATTCACTATGCTGGTCTGCCTGGCATGGCGGGATATACGGTGAATGGCCTTGAGGGGTTTGCCAGGACAAGCCCTTTATTTGCGGCGTGGATCTACTCGGGTCGCCCGGCCAAAGTGGTTGACCCACAAACCGGAAAACTGGTCGACCTAATAGATGTCCTTCGCAGAGGGATTCTCTCTGGCACCGATCCTCTATCCCAAAATTATTGGGGTGACATAAAATCCAACGATCAGCGTATCCTTGAAACTGCAGATATCTCACGCCTCTTGTGGTTAACTAAAGAACCAATCTGGTTTAAGTTAAGTGACATTGAAAGGAAAAAAGTTGCAGATTGGTTATTGCAGGTAAATAACGCTAAGATTACAAACAGAAATAATTGGATATTATCACCAATTATTGTCAATGGTTTTCTAAAGAGTGTTGGTTACGAAAAAGATGCAGATTATTCTGCCTATTTTGAATTCGAGCAGAATTACTTAGAAAGTGGATGGTTCGCAGACGGGCCGCGTGGTAGGGTTGATTACTATAATGCCTGGAGCATTTCGTATGATTTGTATTGGATACATTTGTTTGATCCGGCACTAGATAGTGAATTCATTAAAGACGCACTTCTCAACTCCGGGAGACTGACTTCTCTGTTAATTTCTCCTGAAGGTATTCCGATGATGGGGAGAAGTATTTGTTATCGGACTGGTATTCCATCGGCCATAATCGCTGGGGCTTTCGTTTCCCAAGCGTCCTTGTCACCTAGTCTGGCAAGAAGGGCTTTGGACGTGACTTGGCACTATTTTATTTCGCATAATGTGTTGAGAGATGGCACATTGACGATGGGTTATTTCGAGACAGACCCTAAAATAGTAGAAAACTATTCTGGTCCAGGGAGTTGTCATTGGGGACTCCGGTCGCTGATCCTTGCTTATATGGCTCGGCCTACCGACAAATTCTGGCAGGACGCGCCTGCATCTCTTCCAGTAGAAATCGGGGATTACCGTCTGGAATTCCCAAAGTTAGGTTGGGTCATCACGGGCAATCAAGCCACGAAAGACATAACTATTACCATTAGCAAGAACACAAATGACAACGTATATGTTGAGCCATTCTCCGATTATAGGAAGTTGTTTGAAGAATTAATGCATAGACCAATGCGGCCTAGTAATGAAGATCTAAAATATACTCTGCATGCGTATTCAGCAAAAACGCCACTTAACGGTAATTTGTAGTAATATAGATGTCAAGTCATGTTATTACAACTTAATTTTTTAAATAAATTAAACCTGACCATGATGTATGCCTTGATAGAAAGCCATGATGGATGTATACTGAAACATTACTGTCGGCCGATTGATTGTGGCTGGCCCATCGCGGGAGCGGCCATTGCCCATCGTGAACTCGCCTTTGAAACCGGCGCGCCACAGATCGTTGAGCCCGCCGCCGCGCTCGGCGAGGCCGTGACGGCCGGGAACCGCGTGGAGGGTGTTTTTTGGCCGGAACCCTTATGCCGCCATCTGTCTCCATCGGGCCGCCGCACCAGGAGCTCATGGATTTCGCGCGGTCGGTTTTTTCGATCGGGTGTAGATGAGGCCGGTAAGGCCCGCCAGGCGCAAGGGCTCTGGAAGCCGCAACGAAAAGACAAAAGCGCGTGTGCTTGGGTCAAATAAGAGGGCGCAAACACCGGTTGCGAAACTGAGAAGGATACCCTCCAACAAGGCCCTTGCGGGCGTCGCGGTCCATAGATTTGCGTAAAGATAGCTTGCCAAGATAATAAGTAGAACCGGAATCAATTGGAGCAGCGGAGCCGGGCGGCCTCGCGCCAAAAGAAACAAAACAACTGCCTCCGCTGTAACCATAAAAGTCCACGCGGCCGCGGCGCCCATTAAACCGAAAAAATTCATCAAAAGCCAAAGCACAGCCACATAGGGAAGAATCTCGATGGTATGAAGCTTTGCGACAATATCCGGGCGGCCCTGCCCTTGCAGGAGAGCAAAGAGAGTAATCGCGAAGCCATTGATCCAGGCCCCGGTTAAGAGAAGCTCAGCGATCGGACTCGAAACGAAGGCAAACTCTTTCCCCATCCAAAACACAAAGAATGGCGTGATAAAAACCATGGCGGCGGCGCAGATCCCTCCATAAGCGTAGCCAAGGGTAACAATCGCCTTATCGACCAAGTCATTGGCTTCTTCGCGGGTTATCCGCGAGAGACGGGGAAACAATGTTCGCGATAGAGCCCAGGCAAGAATTTGGCTGCGGACGACAAGGCTCATCGGAATGGAATAATGGGTCACCGCCGCGAGGCCGAGAACGGCGCCGATCATCAGTTGATCGACCGAGCCAAGCAGCGGGCCGATGATCCCTGAAACGCTAATCCATCCTCCATAGCTTAAAAGCGACTTGCACCGCTGCCGATCAAAACTGCGGGGGTTTAAAGGCCGTTCCTCCCGCAAAGCAAAGATGAGTGAGAACAACACGGAAAGGCCGCGTGCAATCACCGCCGCAGGGATGACGGCGGCAAGGCTCGGTGAAATCAAGACTGCGCAAATCACGGGTAGAACGAGGCCGAATACCGAACTCCCGACAGTGAGCATGTTCGCGATGAGGAAACGCTCCCTCGACTCAAGAGCCCCCGTTCCAATCCCGGAAACGAGGGCGAACGGCAGGGAACAGGCGATCCAAGGAAAAGACGCCTCAATTTCGGGTTTCAAATCAGGCGGCACGGACAACAAATGATCGATGAAAAAAATGCCAGTAAAATAAAAAAGAAGGCCTCCCAAAGTGCCAAAGGTGAGGTTCAGCCACAGCGCCGTCACCAACACCTTTTCCCGCGCGGCGCGCATTGAAGGATCGCCGAGCTTTGCAAGCGCATTGGCGGACGCTCGCGACAGACCGAGATCAAGAAAGCCGAAATAGCCGAGCAGTCGCCAGACGATGACGAGAAGGCCATATCTCGCCTCGCCTATGTAGGAGATGTAAAGCGGAAGCGTCACGAGCGTGACAAGGAGCGAGAGGATTGAACCAAGGACGTTGAAGAGGAGGTTTGTTTTGATCCCGCGCAGCTTCATCACAGTCCTTTTCGAATAGGGTAGCAGCGGGATGGGGCCGGATCTTGAGCCCTGTCAGAAAATGCTGATAATATTTATCATATTTACAACATCAAAATAAACTACAAAAAACCGGGCGCATCAACAAACTATCCGGGAACAAGCATGGCGATGAAGAAACCATCCGTCTGGCTCGCGAAAGGGGTCAATCGAAGACCATGCCGGGAAGAGGCTGTGAACCGTTGGAGTTCCTGAAACCCCGCCATGGCGGCGAGGTCTTGCGGCGGCAGGACCTTATAATTCGGGCGTGCTTCGAGGAAAGCTCCGATCCGGTCTTCGTTTTCTTCCCGGAGCACCGAGCAAGTGGCATAGAGGATCCGGCCGGACGGTTTCACATAACGCGTCGCCTCGGCCAAGACGAGATCTTGCTCCGCTATTCGCACCCCCAGGGCACTTTGGCGGATGCGCCATTTTGCGTCGGGGTTTCGCCGCCAAGTTCCGCTGCCCGTGCAGGGCGCATCGACAAACACGAGATCGCAGCGCCCCTCCAGGCCAGAGAGCCTGCTGCTCTCGCCGCCCGGCGTATGCAACTGCGCATTGCGCACTCCCGCGCGTTCCAACCTAGAGCGGCTCCGCAAAAGCCTTGCCCCATCGCGGTCGGTCGCATGGATTTGGCCTTTGTTCATCATCAATGCGGCAAGCGCCAGGGTTTTGCCGCCAGCTCCGGCGCAAAGATCGAGCACTTGCTCGCCTGGCCCTGCTCGCGCGAGAAGCGCGGCTAACTGCGAGGCTTCATCCTGGACTTCGACATGGCCCTTGACGAAGGCCGGCTCGGCGGCAAGGAGCGGAGCGCGCCCATCTTGGGCGAGTGGCAGGCGCACGCCAACCGGCGAATAAGGCGTGGCCACTGCCCCTAAATGGGAGAGAGCCGAGAGCGCCTTTTCCCTTGTTGTTTTCAACGTGTTGACTCTGAGGTCGACAGGCGCGCGCGTGGCGAGGGCCGCCATTTCGGCAACGAGGTTCTCGGCGAAGACGGCGCGGAGGGAAGGCTCCAGCCATTGCGGAAAATCGCCGGCAACGAAGCTTGGCGCGCCGCTAAGGTCCGCCGCCTCGAGACGGCGGCTCTCCGTTTCGCTGAGCGGCACGGGCGCGTGGCCTTGGCCCGAGCACAGCGCAGTCAAGCCCGCAACGCTGATATTCGCCGACTGGCGCATTGCGCCAAGAACGATCGCGCGCGGTGACTCTTCTCCCATAAGGTATCCGGACGACGCGCGCTTGCGGGCCGCGTCAAAAACAAGAAGCGCGATGGCGGCGCGATCTTTCGAGCCGGCGAAGCGGTGCGATAACCCCCAATCCTTCAAGACATCGGAGGCGGGTCGCTTCCGTGTTTCAATGTCTTCAACGATTTCGATCGCCGCCGAAATGCGCGCGCCTGGCGTCATTGCAAAAGCTGTTTAAATTCCGACTGTTGTTCGAGCGCGAGGAAGCACCGGCGGCCTTGGCCGCCGGATCGCTGAGCCTCAACTCCCCTCGATCCCCTTCGCCGCTTCGTCAAGCAGATTAGCGATCTTGCTAACCTGCTCGGCGTTGAGCGGCCCCTGCGACAGGCGCAGCCGCAAGGCGAGCTTGAGATTTTCCATGGCGCGGAGGATTTGCGGTGCCGGGCCGCCGCCATGGCGGGCGTTGATGTCGGCGATGCGGCTGAAAATCGCCTCGATAAGCCCACGTTCACGCTCGATCACGGCTTCGCCGTCCGCCGTTACCGCGTACAGCTTGCGCGGCCCATCGGTCGACTCGACGCGGATCAGCCCCTGCTCCTCCAAGAGCGTCAAGGCAGGATAGACGATGCCTGGGCTTGGCGCATAAGCGCCGCCAAAGCGGTCCTCGATCGCCTTGATGATCTCATATCCGTGCGAGGGTTTCTCCGAGAGGAGTTTCAGGATCACAAGGCGGACATCGCCCTGGTCAAACATCCGGCGGCGAAAGCCGAAGGGACCAAACCCCCGATGCATTCTACCGCCGCCGCTCGTCTCGGCGCTTTGGCTGCAGCAGCGGGAAAACCGGTGAAAACGCATGGCACACTCCATTGTATCTGCGATATATCTTTCAAAGATATATTCAGATAGTAGTGGCGCAAGGGTGTCCTGGAAAATTTTTGCCGCAATGCTGGATAAGGGTTTCCGGGCAACCGGTTGCGAAGAAAACCCGTGAGCGTGACATTTCCGCCATATCGCGACCCCGCCTTCTCCTTTACGATAGCCAAATCGCGCCATCTTTCACTCGATTCGGTTGACCATGCCTATTTTCACTCGTCGTACGATCCTCTCGGGAGCTTCCGCCGCCGCCGCCGCGAGCCTCGCTGGTTGCGTCACTTCAAATCCTAATCCGGCCATCACCGCCTCGGCATTGCCGCCTCCCCCCGGGGCGCCATCGCCGGCCATGCAATCTGCGGCCGGAGATATCATCGAGCCACGCTATGGCGAGATCTATGCCCAAATGAAGGACGGGGAATTCGTTGTTCCGGCCGTCAGTCTGTCGCAGGTCAATCCCGCGTTTCTGCGTAAGAACATCGCTTACGCAACCAAGGAAGCACCGGGCACGATCATCGTCGATCCGGCGAACCACTATCTCTACCATGTCGAAAGCGGCGGGCGCGCCACCCGCTATGGCGTCGGGGTTGGCCGCGAAGGCTTCGTTTGGAATGGCGAAGCCACGATCAAAAGCAAGCAGGAATGGCCGGACTGGTATCCGCCGAAGGAAATGCTTGACCGGCGGCCGGATCTGAAAAAAGTCATGGTCGAGCTGCAGAGCGGGGAGGGGATGCACGGCGGCCCGGCAAATCCCCTCGGTGCCCGGGCCATGTATCTCTGGCAAGGCAATCTTGACACATATTTTCGCATCCACGGCACCAATGAGCCCTGGACGATCGGGCTAAGCCAATCCTCCGGCTGCATCCGCATGATCAACCAGGATGCCATGGACCTCTACGGGAAAACGCCTATTGGCACGCGGGTCGTCGTGCTGGCTTCTCCCGGCTCGCAGCCGGTCAAGGCCGTACCTCGCGAGTCGTGAGAGGCCGACGAGCTGAGTGGCCGATCACTTCTGGCAGCCGCCGCAGTAAAATGTCGAGCGGCCGGATTGGGTGATCCGCCGCACGGGCGAACCGCAGCGCTTGCAAGGCTCGCCCTCGCGCCCATAAACGCGAAATCGATGTTGGAAATAGCCAAGGGCGCCATCGGTCTGGCGATGATCGCGTAGTGAAGAGCCGCCCGCGGCGACGGCCTCCCCAAGAACTTCCCGAATGGAACATGCGAGACGCGACACGCGCTCACCCGGGCGCCCATCCTTGCGCGTAAGACTCCGCGCGCTGCGGCGAGGCGATAGTCCGGCGCGATACAGAGCCTCGCAGACATAGATATTGCCAAGGCCGGCGACCACGCCTTGATCAAGAAGGACGGCTTTGAGGGGAGCCGCCCGGCCATCGAATTTTTTGGCGAGCGACGCGCCATTGAGCTCATCCCCGAGCGGCTCAATACCCATGCTCTTGAACAGCAGATGCGAAGCAAAACCGGCGCGGCCGACCAAATCCATAAATCCGAAACGGCGCGGATCATTGTAAATGACGCGAGCGCCCGACGAGAGTTTAAAAACAACGTGGTCATGCGCGGCGTTTTTAGAGGCGATCGCGGAAGGCAAGGACCGGCCTCGATGTTCGATACGAAAGGAACCAGACATGCCAAGATGCATGATGAGGAGTTCCTCGCTGTCGAGCTCGCCGATGAGATATTTGGCGCGCCGCCGCAGGCCTAGGACGCGCCTGCCGGTCAGGCGATCAACGAAGCGCTCGGGGAAAGGATAGCGAAGGTCGGCGCGGCGCTGGTCAACGGCGATGAACCGCGCCCCTACCATCGCCGGCTCGAGACCGCGGCGGACCGTTTCGACTTCGGGTAATTCCGGCAATTTTTTAAGCTTTCTAACTTGGGGGATTCCTGCGTCACTGGAACTCATGGGTCAAATGAAAAGCGTTTTTCCTCCCCACTGACGCGAGGAAAGGCTCGCCTTAAGGGAAAGACGATGCGAAATCTTGGAAACTGTTGAACCTAAACCCCAAGGGCAAGCCCGTGATGTGCGATAACGCACCTACCTGGGTCGCGCCAAAGCGGACAATCAGGCGTGACTTTGCGCTTGATAAGGCCCGGCGGAAGACTCGGGCCACACGCCAGCCTGGAAGGAATGAACCATGTTTTCACGACGCGATAATTTGAGAGCGGCGGCGAGCCTCGCGGGGGCCGCCGTGGCCGCCAAGGCGGGATTTGCCGTGCCGGCCGCTTCACCGGCTCGCAACGGATTCGCCTCACCCATCACCCCGGTGGCCGATGCCCCGTTTCAAGTTCCCCCACTCGGCTATCGGTACGATGCGCTCGAACCCTATATCGATGCCACGACCATGACCATCCACCATGACCGCCATCACGGTTCCTATGTGGCGGCCTTGAACGGCCTCGTTGAAAAATATCCAGAGCTTTCGACGACCCCTGTGACCGCCCTTTTGGCCGATCTTTCGGTCGTCCCCGAAGCGCTGCGAGCGCCCGTTCGCAATAACCTGGGCGGCCACTGGAACCACTCGTTTTTCTGGGCGCTTATGGTGCCGGGAGGAACCAAGGAACCGGCTGGCGAACTCAAATCCGCCATTGATCAGAGCTTTGGATCGAAAGCCAACTTCATCGAAAAGCTCAACGCCGCCGGGCTCGGGCGTTTCGGTTCTGGCTGGGCCTGGCTCGTTGTCGATAAAAACGGAAAGCTTGACATTTTTTCAACGGCCAATCAGGACACCCCGCTTGAGAAGGGCGCGCGGCGGGTCGTGCTTGGCGTCGATGTGTGGGAACACGCCTATTATCTCAAATATCAAAACAAGCGCGCCGATTATCTGGCGGCATGGTGGAACACCGTGAACTGGGATCAGGCGGCGGCAAATTTTGCCAAAACACCGAGCTAGCTTGAAAGGATTTCGTGACGGATTTTGTGGCTTACCTCGGGGCGGCGTGGCTCGGCATCGCCGCCTCGCTCTTCTCCGTCAGTTGTGTCTGCGGTCTGCTGCAGCCCTATCTGCGCCACCGTTCGGCAATCAATCGAGACCGGCCACCGATTTCGGCCATTCTGCCCATTAAACTGTCGAACCCCGGCTTCGAAAGGGCCCAGTCATCGCTCTTCGAGCAAGATTATCCCGATTACGAGGTCCTTGTCGGGGCCGCCGAAGACGCTTCGCCGGCGCTCGATGAGATGCGGCATATTGCCTCGGCGCATCCAAAGGTGCCCTGCCGGTTCCGGCATTCCGCAGAATCCATTGCCGTCAGCCCGAAACTGAACACGATCGCGGCGCCGCTCAACGCGGCCCGCCACGATTTCATTTTTACCAAGGATTCGAACATCACGCTCGATGCGCGCGGACTTTCCGCGTTCATGCGAAACTTCACCTCCGGCGTCGGCTTGGTCGTCGCCGTGCCGGTCGCGGTGCGGCCGACTAATTTTCCTGGCCACATCGAGGCTTATCTCATCAATGGCCATGCCAGGCTTTTGCTGACGGCGTCAGTGCTCGGCGTCGGCTTCGGCGTTGGCAAAACAATGCTTTTCCGGCGAAGCGATCTGGCTCGCGCCGGAGGAATCCGGGCGCTCAGCCATACGCTTTCCGAGGACACAGCCCTCGCCATGGAATTCGCGAGGCTTGGCCTCAAAACCGTTTTTTGTCATCGCGCGATTGCCCAGGAAACGGGCGCCCGATCCTTCGCTGAAATCTACGCCCGGCAACTACGCTGGAGCGTCATCCGGCGGAAGAACGAGCGTTTTACCTTTCCTCTTGAGCCCCTGGCGAGTCCCCTCCCGGCCGCCATTGCGGCGGCTCTCGCCGCGCCGCTGATCATAGCCCCCGCCTGGGCCGCCTTTGCGGTGGCATTGGCGGGATGGTTTTTCGCCGAAACTTTATTTGCCGCCGTGAAGGGGTGGGAAGTGTCGCCGTGGTCGCCGCTCGCTTTTCTTGGCCGCGAGATCCTCGCCTTATCGTCCTGGCTTCATGCATTCACGACCTATGAGGTCGTCTGGGCCGAGAGGCGTTTTGATGCGCGCAAGGGCGCGCTCGATGAGACGCGGATCTGAGCCGAAGGTTCGCCAGACAATTATTTCTTCTATAAAGAAAACCACGCCTCTTTCAATGAACGCAGCTCATCAAAGCGGCCAAAATCCCCATTCATCATTTCATTGCTGATTGAATCAAACTGTATAGATGAGTTGCACATTTGAAGCTGCTTGAGAAATCCCGTGATATCTTCCTTTGAGAATAAATTAATCCCAATCCTGAACGTGTTGTAACCGAAATCATCTTTTCTACAAAGGAAACGAAGCACCCGAAACCTCCTCCGGCGCAAGTTTTTTCTTAAATTTTCACAGCGCGTCCGCCGCAGGAAATAATCGATGAGGCCTGTCGTGAATAAAGAATAGTTTCCTATGCAAGTATAATAAACCTTTGTGATATTTGCCAACTTAATTTCCATTCGCCCGCCCCAGGAGCCCCTAAAGATTAGGCGGCTTGGATAAAGCTCAATGCTGCCTTTGAAATACACAGCTTCCCCCGCATTTATAATAATGATGACAAATATAAAAACGATATTAATAAAACTAAGCATTTTCAACTTATCAAGTAGCACTAGTAACAAGCAAAAGACTAAATAAGAGACAAGCAAAGTCGACTTTATTATTGTGTACTGTTTGGCAGCTCGATCAAACTTTTCGGCAGATCGAATGGTGATCACTGGTTTTTCTAAGTCACTCATGCCGGATGATGAAGAGGACATTGTGGAACTCTTCGTTATCGCTCAGGGCGGTAGGCGGTATTAAAGACGTAGTCCCACCACGGCGCGCTCACGCCAAAACCGCGCGCCGGATCACGAAAATGGTGCAGCATATGGGCGCGGCGAAGCATCAATCCGAGGCGCGATTTCGGCCGGCCATGGTGCACGTAATAATGGACCATGTCGTAGGAGATATAGCCAAGGATAAATCCGGTGAGCACCGCGTAGCCGAGCGGCAAGCCGAACAGAAGCGAAGCCACAGCAAAAGCAATCAGCATGATCGGGCCGCTGAGCAGTGCCGGCATGACGAGGCGCAAGGGGTCGTTTGGGTGGGTGTGGTGAATGCCATGGATCAAGAGATGAATTCTCGCCCCAAGACGGCCGGGGAATTCGTAATGAAATAAAAACCTGTGGCCAAGGTACTCCGTGAGAGTCCAGATAAAATAGCCAAGAAGAAGCCCTGCGGCAGACCACCACGGGCCAAGATTTGAGAGGCTCAGACCGGCAAGCACAACGATGACCGGCCCATAGATCCAAAGCGGCACCGACCAATGAACCCGCGACAATTTGTCCAGCACGGGGTTTTCGAACAAACGCGGCGAGGCGCGTAAGTAAGCGTCATCGGCCGGAGGGTTGGCGGAATCATGCGGCGCGGATGTCATCATGGGTGTCCTAACTCATAGGCCGTTGCTAATATTTCTCTACGACGATTCGCGAACCCGGCGGGAATTAACGGGTTGAACGGGAGCATTTGCTTTAATCGAATCGCGGCTTGCCAATGCGTGGCGAGGCGTTCATTGCATAATTTTGCCTCGGCCTATAGAGTTGTCAATGTGGCATTCAGTGTGTGCGCCGATGGCGGTCGGTGGCAACGCGGTGCGCGGGGCGCGGATCCATTTACGCGGCTAAGGGTGTGGAAATGATGAGAGATTTTTCGCCCGGTGGCTTTGAAACCAGCAGCTCGCCGGTCAGGCAGCGAATGCGGTCGCTTTTGGAAACCTATGGCCTGCGCGCCACAAGGCAACGCTTGGGGTTGGCGAGATTGCTATTCAGCAAGGGCCACCGGCATGTCACGGCCGACTCGCTTGCCGCCGAAGCAGATAGCTTGGAGATGCGAGCTTCGCTCGCCACGGTCTACAATGTGCTCAACCTCTTCGCGCATGTGGGCATCGTGCGCGCCCTCACGATCGAGGGCGGCAAGACGTTTTTCGATACGAATACAAATGACCACAGTCATTTTTTCTACGAAGACAGCGGCGATATCGAGGACATTTCATTGCAAGGAATGCAGTTCGCAAAAAATGTCGTTCCTCCAGAGGGTTATGAAATCAGCAAGGTGGATATCGTTTTCCGGCTTCGCCGCAAACGAAGTGAGAGCAAAGAGGTTGGCTGATTCCTTGCTTGGCAAAGTACTGGGCATGAGCGCGAGGTGAACTTCGGCGATTAGCTCGTTTGCACACTCCGCGCCGCCAAGCGTGTCCACCCTGTTGTAAGGTTTTCGGCCCTAAACTTACCAAAAGGTTTCACGTGAAACTTTTTTGTAAGATTGGGTTAGAAAACCGGACAAAGTTATCGTTGGCAATGGGTCATTGGCTTCGCTCCTGCCGAGGCCTTCGCCTGAGATTGCCGCCAATCTGTTGCCCCATGTCCCCGGGCTGGACAATGACGTCTCCGCGCGGATGATCCGACTTGAACTTTCGAAAATCGTGGCAGTTTAGTTAGCAACCACCTGCATGGAGCGGTTCAGGCACAATGGCATATGATTGGATCGGCGGCCTTAGTGTCGCAAGCGTTCTCAGGCAATTTGTCCTGCGAGAAGTTCTGCCCGGATTAAAGATTAAAGAAGAGCCGTTCTGGCGTGGCGTCGCGGCGCTCGTCGAGGAATTTGCCCCGCGCATCAAAGAGCAGCTGCGGTTTCGCGACGAGTTGCAGGGAAAAATCGACGAATATCATATTGCTACTGGCACCATGCCCTTTAACCCAGCAGGTTACGCGAAATTCCTGCGGGAGATTGGCTATATCGTCCCGCAGCCTCCTAATTTCACGGTTCGTACCGAGAATGTCCTTGAGGTGGCGCGAGTCGCTGGGCCTCAGCTTGTCGTTCCCGCCTCCAATGCGCGCTATGCGCTTAACGCGGCAAATGCGCGCTGGGGTAGCCTTTACGATGCGCTTTACGGGACGGATGTCATCCCCGAGACAGATAAGGCCGAACGCGGCAAGGGCTATAACAAAGTGCGCGGCGCGAAAGTTATCGAGTGGGTTCGCGCTTTTTTGGATGACGTCGCTCCGCTCGCGAAAGGAAGCCACCGCTCGGTCGTCGCCTATAAGGTTTCTGGCGGCGAGCTCGTCGCCATCCTCGAAAATGGGCTCGACACGCGCTTGCGCCATCCGGGCCGCTTTGCTGGCTACCGGAAAAAATCAATCGACTCATTTATCATTCTCTTGCGCCATCACGGCCTCCACATTGAAATCGAAATCGACCAGAACAGCCTTGTCGGCGCCGAAAGCAAAGCGAATGTCGCCGATGTGATCCTTGAAGCTGCACTCAGCACGATCATTGACTGCGAGGACAGTGTCGCCGCGGTCGATGCCGGGGATAAGGTCGGCATCTACCGCAACTGGCTGGGGCTGATGCGGGGAACGCTTACCGCCACGCTTGAGAAAAGCGGTCTCTTGATCGAGCGCCGCTTGAACGAAGACCATACTTATATCGGCCGGGACGGCGCCCCTATGACGTTGCATGGCCGCGCGCTTCTGCTCATCCGTAATGTTGGCCATCACATTGAAACAGATGCGGTGCTTGATAAGGACGGCGGCAGAATTCCGGAAACGATCCTCGATGCGGCGGTTACGACATTGATCGCCATGCACGATCTTCAACAAACGGCTCCTCTGCGCAACAGCCGTCACGGCTCGATCTATATCGTCAAGCCGAAAATGCACGGACCACAAGAGGTCGCGCTTGCCAATGAGCTCTTTGGCCACGTCGAGGATATGCTGGGGCTGCCGCGCTTCACGCTCAAGATGGGCATCATGGATGAAGAGCGGCGGACATCAGTCAATCTCAAGGCCTGCATCGTGGCGGCCGCGGATCGCGTATTTTTCATCAATACCGGGTTCCTCGACCGCACGGGCGACGAGATCCATACCTCGATGGAAGCCGGCGCCATGGTGCGCAAAAACGATATGAAAAATACCGACTGGATCGCCGCCTACGAGAACGCCAATGTCGATATTGGCCTCGCCTGCGGTTTGCCGGGGCACGCGCAAATTGGCAAGGGCATGTGGGCGGCGCCTGACCGCATGGCCGATATGCTTGCCCAAAAAATCGTCCACCCCCTGTCGGGAGCGAACACGGCTTGGGTGCCGTCGCCGACGGCAGCGACTCTGCATGCCGTGCATTATCATAAGGTCGATGTCGCGAGCCGATGGAGAGAATTGAGCCGGCGCAGCCCGCCGCTGCTTTCCGACCTTCTCGCGATCCCGGTTTGCCGGGCGAATTGGCGAGCCTCCGACGTGCAAGCGGAGCTCGACAATAATTGCCAGGGCATCCTCGGCTATGTCGTGCGCTGGATCGACCAGGGCATCGGCTGCTCGAAAGTTCCCGATATTCACGACATCGGCCTAATGGAGGATCGCGCGACATTGAGAATCTCGAGCCAGCACATCGCCAATTGGTTGCACAACGGCATCATCTCCAAGGAGCAGGTGATGGAGACTTTGCAAAAAATGGCGCGTGTCGTGGACCGGCAGAATGAGGGTGACCCACTCTATCAGCCTATGGCGCCTGGCTTTGATGGGCAAGCGTTTCAAGCAGCGACCGATCTCATTTTCAAGGGGCGGGCGCAGCCGAATGGTTATACCGAGTGGATCCTTCATGCGCGCCGCCGCGCCGTGAAGGCGCAAGCCGCTTAATACACTTCGGAGTTTAAAAGGCTGAGCTTACTTCCAACGAAGACGCATCAGAATAACGAAAGCGACCAAAGCCAGCAGCAAGCTCGCGATGAGAACGTAGAGACTATCTGTGTCTGCACTCCGCAAAGACTCGGTATCTTGATTGGCAACCGTCGCGGTTTGCAACAAATTCGTCATCATATTTTCCACTCCCATTAATTTCGGACTACTTTGCATCGAGTAACGCAAGCTCAGCAAATCCAATGAGTCTATCTGCTCTCCCATCACACGAAGGACGTGACCGGCGGAGAAAACAGGTTTATTCTGAATGTGCTCGCTCTATTGGATCTCGAAGATCTGGTTCAGCTCAATCAAGAGGAGGAAGAACCATGTCTGGCACGATTATCAATCTGATCCTACAAGTCGTGGCTGGCGCGTTCGGCGGCCATGCGGCCGGCGGTTTATTAAAAAACATCGATCTTAGTCCGCTCGTGAAAACGATCTCGGGCGCGGCAGGAGGCGGAATTGGTGGAATGATCCTTCAAAGCCTGATTCCGGCCTTGGGGAGTGCGGCGACGAGTGGCGGATTTGATATCGCAACCGCCGCTGGAAATTTGGCCGGAGGCGGAGTCACGGGGGCGATTGTTACCGTCGTCGTCGGCCTTATCAAAAACGCCCTCGTCAAAAAAGCGGCTTAGGAATAGCTTGCTATGACGACGGTTTCGCCCCGGTTTCGCTAGTTGGGTGGAGTGCCGTTCAACGCGAGGACCTCGCCCGCAAGGTAAAGACTGCCGGTGATGAGGAGCCGGGGCGGCACCCGCCATTCGCGCGCCGCAAGAAAACGCAGCCCTGACTTGATGCTGTCGCAGGTGACGGCGGGAATCCCATTGGCCGCCGCCGCCGCGGCCACTTCGGCGGGAGGCTTGGCATATTGATCGGCATTCACCGGCACGGCGATGACTTCTTGCGCCAGGCCCCTGAATGCGCGCAGAAAGCTAAAGGTATCCTTCGATGCGAGGGAGCCGCAAAGAATGACGAGCGGGCGCTGCTTTAAGTCTTCGAGCTCCGCCATCGCCTGCGCAAGCGCCCGTCCGGCGTCCTCGTTATGTCCCCCGTCGAGCCAAATTTCGCTCTCCGGCGGCGCCATCGATGCCACGTGCCCACGGCTCTTCCCAAGGTTCTGCATGCGGGCCGGCCACACGGCCCGCAGAAGGCCCGCCTCATAGACCGCTGGCTTGAGATCGGGTTCAACCGTGCGCAAAGCGGCGATCGCGGTCGCGGCGTTTTGATGCTGGTAGCGGCCGAAAAGGCGCGGCGGCGGCAAGTCGAGCAGGCCGCTTTGATCCTCAAAGACAAGGCGACCGCTTTCCTCGCGGATGTTGAAATCCCGCTCCGCCGCAATCGCCGTCGCGCCACAGCGCGCCGCTTCGCGTTCGAGCACCGCCAGTGCCAGGTCTTCCTGGGCGCTGAAAATGGCGGGCACTCTCGGCTTAAGAATCCCCGCCTTCTCATACGCGATTTTGTCGGCTGTCGCGCCGAGGAACTCGGGGTGATCGATGGAGACGGGCGTGATGATTGCCGCGCGCGGGCTTGAGATGACATTGGTTGCGTCATAGCGGCCGCCAAGACCAACTTCGAGCAGAAGATAGTCGGCCGGATGCTCGCTGAAGAGCTTGAAAGCCGCTGCCGTCGTGACCTCGAAAAAAGTTATCGGCTTGTTGTCGTTTGCTTTTTCGCAGGCCGTCAGTGCTTCGAAGAGCTCCGCATCACCGACCAGCTTACCGCCGCCAAATTCTCCGAGCCGAATCCGCTCATGAAAGCGGACCAAATGCGGGGACGTATAAACATGGACGCGCTTGCCGGAGGCTTCGAGGATCGCTCGCATGAAAGCGATCGTCGAACCCTTACCATTCGTGCCGGCGACATGAATGATCGGCGGCAGACGCAACTGCGGCGACCCTAGCGCTTTGAGGAGGCGTTCAATCCTTCCAAGCGATAGCTCGATCGTCTTGCGATGCAGCGTGAAAAGGCGGGAGAGAAGCTTGTCGAGCGAGTCCATGGGCTAGTGCCGCCAGCGCTTAGGCGGCGGCTTGCTTGGGCGCGGGAGTCTGCATGAGGAACGCGCATAGACGGGCCAGCGTCGCGCGCATGTCCTGCCGTTTGATGACCATGTCGATCATCCCGTGCGCTTCTAGATATTCGGCGCGTTGAAAGCCGTCGGGCAGACGCTCCCGGATCGTTTGCTCGATGACGCGGGCGCCGGCGAAACCGATCACGGCCCCGGGTTCGGCGATATGGATATCGCCGAGCATGGCGAAGGAAGCGGTGACGCCGCCGGTGGTCGGATTGGTGAGCACGACGATATAGGGCAGTATTGCCTCCCGCAAACGTTGGACGGCGATCGTCGTGCGCGGCATTTGCATGAGCGAGAAGATACCTTCCTGCATGCGGGCACCGCCGGAGGCGGTGAAGATAATAAAGGGGGTCTGGCGCTCGACCGCCGTCGTCATGCCCGTGATGATCGCCTCACCGGCGGCCATGCCCAGCGATCCGCCGAGGAAATCGAAATCTTGGACGGCGACCACCACCTCCCGGCCTTCCAGCTTGCCGAAAGTCAATCTTACGGCGTCATAGGTGCCAGTTTTGGCGCGGTATTCCTTCAGCCGATCCGTATAGCGTTTGACATCGCGGAATTTTAATGGATCGAGCGGCACTTCGGGCGTTGGAATCTCTTCATAAGCGGCGTCGTCAAAGAGATTATCGAGCCTCGCCTTGGGTGAAATACGCATATGGTAGCCGGAACCGGGAACTACGAACAAATTTGCTTCGAGATCCTTGTGAAAAACAAGCTCGCCCGACTCAGGACATTTCACCCAAAGGTTTTCGGGAGTTTCACGCCGCAGAAAAGACCTGACCCTCGGCGGCACGACATTTGAGATCCAGTTCATCGGTGTTTCCATTCAGCCTTGGGCTCCCCGGCCAGCTTGAGGCTCTCGCGGCATCGCCGACCGTACGCCCTTCGCGACATCGGCAACGAGACTTCTAACGGCTTCTACGCTCTTGTTGGTCGCCTTGCCATGGCTATCGAGCGAGATTCGTATGGCCTCGACGACAGCCGAGCCAATGACCACGCCATCGGCGTTCGCGGCAATAGCCGCGGCCATTTTGGCATTCTTAACGCCAAAGCCAACCGCGACCGGAAGCTTCGTATGGGCTTTGATCCGCTCGACCGCCGTGGCGACTCGGCGGGCGTCCGGAGCTGAAGCGCCGGTCGTGCCGGTGATCGAGACGTAGTAAACAAAGCCGGATGTATTGGCGAGAACGGCCGGAAGGCGCCGCTCATCGGTCGTCGGCGTGGCGAGCCGGATGAAATTCAATCCCGCCGCGAGCGCAGGCTCGCACAACTCTTGATCTTCCTCGGGAGGTAGATCAACGACGATCAACCCGTCGACGCCGGCCGCCTTCGCATCACGAAGAAAGGACTGAACGCCATAGACATAGATGGGGTTGTAATAACCCATGAGAACGATCGGCGTTGCGTCATCGGATTGCCGGAATTGCGTTACGAGTTCGAGGGTTTTTGCCAGTGTCGTGCCGGCTCCCAGTGCCCGCAGCCCGGCCGCTTGGATGGCCGGGCCGTCCGCCATGGGGTCGGTGAACGGCATGCCAAGCTCGATAATATCGGCGCCGGCCTGTGGCAGCGCCAGCAGTAAATCGAGGGACGTGGCAAGGTCCGGGTCCCCCGCCATGACAAATGTCACCAAGGCGGCCTGGTGCTCGCGCATAAGGTGTTCAAAGCGGCGGTCGATGCGGGTCGACATTACGTCTTTACGCGTGGCGGGTAAGAGATCGCACGGCTTAACACACGCCACGCGCGAGAGAAAGCTGGAGAAATGCTCGTCTGCTCGAGTTGCGTTGATATTTGTTCGGTTTACTGTCGGCTCATGCCGCCTTGGGGACATCCGAGGGATGCTGCGCGCGGGCGCCGATCGCCAGCCGGTTCCAGGCGTTGATCATGGCGATGGCAATAGATAGAGCTACCAGCTCGTCGTCCGAGAAATGCCGGCGGACCGCATTGAAATCGGTATCTGGCGCGTGTGTCTCGGCGATGCGCGTCAAGGACTCGGTCCAGGCGAGGGCGGCGCGCTCGCGCTCTGTGTAGAGTGCCGACTCGCGCCAGGCATCGAGCAGGGTGAGGCGAGGCACGGTCTCGCCGTGCTGCAATGCCTCTTCGCTGTGCATATGCAGGCAATACTCACACCCGTTAATTTGCGAGGCCCGCATCTTGACAAGGGCCAGCAGCTTCGGGTCAAGGCTCTTGGCAAGCCAGGCCTCGACGTTGCTCAAGGCCTTTGAACGCGCCCCCGGCTCTCGGTTCCGCGTCGAAACGCAATGAGAGTTCGGACATGGTGCCCGATCAACGTTGCTGGGGGGACGCGGTTCCAATAAGGATCAATTAGCGGCCGGCTCTGCGGCATCCACGGGAATTGGTGCTGATGACGCTTTGAAGGCAGTTCAAAACTAGCGCGCGGCGGTGACGCGGGGCGTTTTTTCCTATAAGGCGTGCCTGGGCCAAGGGAACTTAAACCGAGGCCGGTCGCTTTCGCGCGTGAAATCAACCTATTCCTCCCAACGAGAGGCCAGGCCCTTTGACGGTTAACTTGGAGCCGGATCTTGAGGCGCAAGCCGAGTCGGACCGCAAGGTCGTCCTCGGACTTATCTCCGCGGTTGCGACCGTGACGATCGTTGGCGTTGGCCTATCGCTCACGATGACTCTCATCGCGCTGCGCTTGGGCGAGCAAGGGTTCAGCGCCTGGGCAATTGGCCTCAACCCGACCGCGGGCGGCTTTGCGATTCTCGCCGGCGCCGCCTTCGCCCCGGCTTTGGTGAGCCGTCTGAGGGTCAAGACTTTGCTCGTCTTGGCTCTGCTGGCGAGTGGGGTTAGCCTCCTGAGTTTTGCCGTGACGAGTGGGTACTGGGCCTGGCTCGGCATTCGCGCCGTCTTTAGTGGTGCCCTCAGCGTGCTCTTTGTGACGAGCGAATATTGGATCAACGCGATCGCCCCGCCTCGCCAGCGCGGTTTCGTGCTCGGTTTTTACATGACGTGCCTGGCCAGCGGGTTTGCGATCGGGCCCGGTATTCTCGGCTTCGTTGGCGCGCAAGGCTCCTTGCCTTTTCTCGTCGCGGCCGCGCTATTCGCGCTTGCCGCCTTGCCGATCACCCTTTGGAGCGGCACGCTGCCGGCGCTGGAAAAGACAAAACGCGGCCGCCTTCTTGGTTTTTTCACCACCTTGCCCGTTGCGACTTTCGCAGCCTTGCTGCACGGAGCCATCGAGGCGGCGAGTCTTAGCCTTCTGCCCATCTATGCCCTTCGCGCCAATCTCAGCGCCGAGACCGGCGCTTTTTTTGTGACCTTGTTCGCCTTCGGCAATGTGATTTTTCAATTTCCAATTGGCTTTGCTTCGGATCAAATGGACCGGCGCAAGCTCCTCGCTGCAATCACTTTCCTTGGCTTTTGCGGCGCCGTTGCCCTCGCCTTTTTAGGGCCCTCGCATTTCGTTCTCTTCTGCAGCCTCCTCGTTGTCTGGGGCGGTATCGTCGGTAGCCTCTATGCCGTCGGCCTTGCTTATATCGGTTCGTATTACAGCGGGCCCGATCTGGCGAGCGCCAACGCCGGGTTCGTCATGCTTTATTCGCTCGGAATGTTGGGCGGTCCGCCGCTCGCCGGCTTTGGGATGGATCTGAGCCCCCTTGATGGGCTATTTCTTTCTATCGCGCTCATGCATGTGCTCTATTTCACTCTTGCGCGTGGCCGCGGCTCAGTCCTCCCATAGCCAGGAGGAACGCCGCGCGCTATGTGTCCCCCAAGCTCCGCCTCGAATATTCACCGCTCTTTCAAGCGATTTTTGCAATGACGGAAGAAACACATTTCGGCTTTTCACGCGTCGCTTTAGAGACCAAGCAGGCCCGTGTCGACGATGTCTTTCATAAAGTCGCTTTCCGCTACGATCTTATGAATGACCTCATGTCCGCGGGATTGCACCGCCTCTGGAAGAATATCTTCGCCGCCAAGGTGAGGCCACCCAAGAACTCGCGTTTTCGCCACCTCGATGTTGCAGGAGGCACGGGTGACATCGCGTTTCGTGTCGCCAAGGCAGGCTCACCTTCGACCGAGGTGGCGGTGCTCGATATTAATGCCGACATGCTCAAAGAAGGGCAACGGCGCGCCAGAAAATTGCGCTATGAGGCCACCCTCAACTTCATCGAGGCCAATGCCGAGGATTTACCGTTCCGCGATAATAGTTTCGATTGCTATACGATTGCCTTCGGTATCCGTAACGTGCCCCGCATCGTCCGGGCCTTAGCCGAGGCTCATCGTATCCTGCGGCGCGGCGGCCGCTTTCTTTGCCTTGAATTCTCGAATGTTGACCTGCCGGGCCTCGGCCGTTTTTACGAGGCTTATTCGTTCCGGTTCATCCCGTTGCTTGGCCACCTCGTCGCGGGTGGCGCAGAACCCTACCGCTATCTCGTCGAGTCCATAGCGCGCTTTCCCAGCGCGGAGGAGTTTTGTGGCCAAATCGACGAGGCGGGGTTCGAGCGTTCGTCCTTCACGCGTCTCTCTGGCGGCATCGTCGCCATCCATTCTGGCTGGAAGCTCTAAATGACGCTGTTGAAACAATCGCGCGCGCGGGAGCAAGGAGCCTCTTGCCGTTTGATCCTTGCCGCTTGCGGCGGGGAAGAAAGACGCTAGAGCAGGGGCTTTGTTGTTCTTCTTGGGCTCTCTCCTTCGCCTTGGGCGGGCTGGCTTTGTGCTGGCGCGCGCCGGTGTTTTTAATGATGTTGATCCGGCGATCGTGCCGCCAGCCGGCCGCCTGCCGCTGGCACTCGCAAAGCTCATAGCCACGAGGAGCACGAAGAAGGGCAAACGCGGTTCGAAAGGGCCGAGAGGCCTTGCCAATCTTCCCTCAGCGATTGGCCGACTCGGGCCATCCTACGTGAAGCTTGGCCAATTCCTAGCCACGCGGCCGGACGTTGTTGGCGTGGCGGTTGTCGAACAGCTTGAACGCTTGCAAGACCGGATGGAGCCATTTCCACGGGCGGTTGCGATCAGCACGATCGAGTTCGCGTTCGGCGAGCCGCTCGACAGGGTTTTTATCGAATTCGGCGAGCCGGTGGCCGCGGCCTCGATCGCGCAGGTCCATCGGGCCCGCGTCAAGGATCGTGAGAGGGAGCGCGACGTCGCCGTCAAGGTCCTGCGGCCAGGGGTTGAGCGGCGTTTCAAACGCGACCTCGGTGATATGTATTTCACCGCGCGTTTGGCCGAGCGCTGGATCGACGATGCCCGCCGTCTCAAGCTCGTCGAGGTCGTCGATACACTGGCCCGCACCGTCAAAATGGAGATGGATTTCCGCCTCGAAGCAGCGGCCGCCTCCGAGTTCGCCGAGAATACCGCCAAGGATACGGACCTGCGGATTCCGCATGTCGATTGGGACCGGACGGCGAAAGACGTGCTGACGCTTGAGTGGATCGATGGAACGCCCTTGTCGGATATCAAAGGGCTCGCGGGCAAGGGTTACAACCTGCCGGATCTTGGCCACCGAGTCATCCAGTCCTTTTTGCGCACGGCGATGCGCGATGGATTTTTCCATGCCGACATGCATCAAGGAAATCTTTTCGTTGATCCGGAAGGGCGCTTGACCGCTGTCGACTTCGGTATCATGGGGCGCCTTGGATTTAAGGAGCGGCGCTTCCTTGCCGAAATTCTCTATGGATTCATCAAACGCGATTATCGTCGCGTGGCGGAGGTGCATTTCGAAGCCGGCTATGTGCCGCGCATCCATAAGGTCGAGGATTTCGCCCAGGCCATCCGCGCCATCGGCGAGCCGATCCATTCCCGCACCGCCGATCAGATTTCCATGGCGAAGCTCTTGACGCTGCTCTTCGAGATCACCGCCCTCTTCGATATGAAGACCAGGATCGAGCTCGTGCTTTTGCAAAAAACCATGGTTGTCGTCGAGGGCGTCGCGCGCACGCTTGATCCGAAGCTCGATATGTGGGCGACCGCCGAGCCCGTGGTCGGGGCCTGGATCGAGCAAAATCTCGGCCCAGCCGGGAAACTGCAAGATGCTGGCCGTGCCGCCGCGACATTGGCGCGCTTTGGCGCTAATCTGCCGGCTGCCCTCCTGCGCGGCGAGAACATGATCACTCAGCTCGAGGGCATGGCCGAGGACGGTTTTGAATTATCGGAAGCGGCGATGAAAAAAATTGGCGAGGCGCACGCGCGCGGCGCCCGCCTCGGGCATATCGCGCTTTGGCTCATCGTCGCGATCGGCCTTTTCATGCTCTTCTGGCGGTGATTTAGCTGCGCGCTTGCCAATGGGGCACCCGATTTTAATGTTTGAAATTATTTCTTCAGCGCCAAGAAGGAGGAGCCAGGCATGGGAACGCGCATCATCGCAGGGCTCGCCATTGTGCTCACCGCGCTCGCGCTGATCCCGAGCGCCGCACATCTCGCCAGCCTGCCGAATAAGATCGACCTTTCAGAAGAAGACTATTTTCTCGCGCAGAGTCTTTATCGCGGCTGGTGGCTCTTTTCAGGCGTGATCATCGCGGCTTTGGCTACGAATGTCTGGCTGGCGATTTTGTTGACCGCGGGGAATCGCTTGAGCAGTTCTCTCGCGGCGGCTGCGGCGGCTTTGATCATTGCAAGCCTGGCGGTCTTTCTCGCCGAAATTTATCCCATCAACCGCGAGACCGGCAATTGGACCATGATCCCTGATGATTGGGAGGCCATGCGGGCGCATTGGGAATATGCGCATGCGGTAGAGGCCGGAATCATCTTCGTCGCGCTGTGCTGCGTGACCGCGGCGGTGCTGTTCGAAGACGGCATCAACAAAGGCTGATCATGAGCGATTGGCTGGCCATAATGGCAACTTCTGCCCCTGGATGGACGATCCTCGTCCGCCTGTTGGTCGGCCTCGTCGTCTTCTTCCCGGAAGGCATGATGAAAACGTTTTTCCCTGAGATGGCAAGCCGAGGGTGACGGCTTAGCCGCCCCGGGAGAAGCTGGCCCAGGCTACCCGCCGGATGTGGCGCGGAAACGCGCGCGTGCCGGCTCGGGCTAAGCAGGACGATTGCTATTTATTTTTGCAATTGGTAATTTTCCTTATAATTGTAGACAATAAACGTTTATTGTAACGTGGCGCACCGTGCCATAAAAACGGGCTCGCGGATAGATAGCCCCTAGCGCAAGGGTCTCATCATGATGCTAGATGAAGAGCTCAAGACCTTTATCGACGGGATTTACGATGCTGCCCTCGATAATGAACTTTGGCCAGGCGTACTCATAGGCCTTGCCGACTTGATGGGCGTACCGCAAGTCGCAATGCCTTCCTTTGATCGGCGTGCCAATCGTTTCGCTACGATCGCGCCACGCTTGGATCCCGACTTACTGGAATCTTACAAGAAACATTGGGCGTTTCATGACCCGATTCTCGCAGGGGCCATTCTGCGCCCGACAGGAGAAATCTACACCTTAGATGATTTCATGCCGCGGCAAGAGTTTGCCACCACGCCGGTTTACAACGAGTTTTGGCGGCCCGCCCAATTCGGGCTTGAGACAACGGGAGCTAATTTGTTGGTCGAAGATCAACTTTCCGCCCTGATTTGTTTCTCCAACGCGCCCAACGAGAACTCGGTGACTGAAGCGCAGATGGAAATCTTTGAAGCTGTGCTGCCGCACCTCTCCCGTGCCGTGCGAATAAGCCGGCAGCTTTGGGCCAAGGAGTTTAAGAACGTGGTCGCAACGGAGCGCCTGGAAACTCTGCAACAGGGAGCCATGCTGGCCGATGTTTCAGCGAGAGTTATTTATGCGAATGCCGTTGCAAGGGCACTGCTCGATGAGGGCGCCGGAATTTTTCTTCAGAGGGGTCGACTTGTGGCCGCTAGCAGTCCGGGGGTTTTGCAAAATGCCATTGCTTCATGCGCGCGCAACTCTCTATCATATGACGGTTGCGGGCGAGAGTTTAAAATCCCGCGGGCGCTTCCCCATTCACCCGTTCATGTGATGATAACACCGCTGAGCTCCAAAGCTCAGCTCCGAGACCTTCCCTGGATTAACCATGGGGCTCCCGTCGCGATTGTCACCGTGAGCGACCCCGATATGGACCGCCAAAGGCGGGCAATAAACCTGCGCTCTCGCTACGGCCTGAGCGAAGCGGAGTCGGGGGTCGCCATCGAAATTTTGAAAGGCGACGGCCGCCTCGCTGCGGCGCGGCGGCTCGGTATTTCTAATGAGACCGCCAAAAGACATCTGTCGAACATTTTCGAAAAGACGGGCACCCATCGCCAGGCCGAGCTCGTGCGTCTTTTGCTCGACACCGGTGACGCGCAACAGGTGTAAACTTCGCCTTCCCTTGTGAAACGGGACCCCTTGTTCCAGCAATCTAGCCGAGCCGAGCTCTACAATGAACTGGGAAGATAACATTTCAACGTTGATAGACTTGATCTACGAGGCTTCATTTGACGGCACGCTATGGCCGATGGTTTTGATCCGGCTCGCCGACACCATGGGAGCCGCGCAAATTGGCTTACTCAGCTTGGACCGCCGCGCCCGCACCTTTGAATCCCTTGCGCCGCGCTGCGACCCGGCCATGGATGGGGCTTTCAAGAACTATTGGGCCTTCCATAATCCGCTGTGGCCGCATACGGTCAAAAAGCCGGTGCGAGAAATATTTTGGACCGATAGCCTCATCTCGCGCAGAGACCTCATCGCTAGTCCCTTTTTCAACGAGTGGATGCGCCCGGCCGAATTCGGAACCGCCGCCATAGGCGCAAATTTATTCGTTGGAAACGAAATTTCGACAATGATTACCGTTGGCAATGCGCCGGGCAAGGATGACATGTCGCCCAAACAGGCACAAATGTTCGAGGCCGTGCTGGGGCATGTCTACCGAGCCGTTCAGATCCATCGAAGGCTTCAGCTGCGGGATCTCACTCATGATACGGCACCGGACCAACTTGAGCGGGTGACCCGTGGCGTAATGCTGGTGGATGCTGCCGCAAGGGTGCTGTTCGCTAATTCGACGGCGCGAAGGCTGTTAAATTCAAAGCGCGGTATGGCTGTCAAGGCCGGCTGCCTTGAAAGCGCCGACGGCTCAGACACCTTGCAAGCGTTGATCGCCTCATGCGCGCGTAAAGTTCATATTCCTGACGGACCCGGCGGAAAGACTTGGATTCGGCGGAGCCTGGACCGTTCTCCCTTGCGTGTGACGGTGACACCATTGCGTTCAAAAGGCGCTGTCGCGGAGCTTCCTTGGCTTGGCCTGGATATTCCGGTAGCCATGGTCACCGTTGCTGATTCCGCATCGGAAAAGTGGATGCATTGAGCGTCTTCGCCTTCACGAGCTTCCAGGTGCTGGGACCGGTCTCGATCGACATGACCCGTTGATGAATATCGTTCTCTTTCTTTGCACTGGTAATTATTATCGGAGCCGCTTCGCTGAAGAGTTATTCAATTTCGAAGCACCGGCCCAGTGCCCAGGCTGGAAGGCAGTATCGAGAGGAATTGCTGTGGATCTCGGGATCAGCAATGTAGGTCCGATCGCGATATCAGTTGTAGAGACCTTGCAAAAACACGGCATAAGTCTCCATCCGCTTTTGGCGCGGATGCCGATGCAGCTTGCGATCTCGGATCTGGCATCGGCTCATCATATTGTCGCACTGAAAAAATCGGAACATTTGCCGCTGATGCGGGAACGATTTCCTTTATGGCCTGAAACCAATGATCCAGGTCGCATTGAATATTGGCATATTCACGACACCGATCACGCGGCGCCGGAACAGGCGCTTCCCTTAATTGCGGAGCAAGTTCGAGGTTTAATGAAGCGTTTGTCCGGAAAACAGCCGAAATCACTTTAACAAGTTCACACCCTCCGGCGGATGACCACTCTGGCCTTGCGCTTCCATTCTATTAGGGGCCTTGTTACCAGGGCATGGTGTTGCTTAATTATCGCTTCCCGCTAAAAATCGCATCCTCGCCGCGTTTTAATCCAACTCGATGTCTTGACTGCGGGGCGAAGCCATAGAAGTCTGCGAACATTGACGTAACGCTAGATTGAAGCATCGAAGTATTGACCTATGCACGCAAGCCCGAAGCAAATGCGTGAATGGGCGCAAAGCGGGCTCACCGGTTTTCTGGTCACGATTTGCGTTTCGCTTTCTGCCTGCGCCAACCTTGAACGTGGTTCAGCGGTTCCATCTGTCGATAGGGAGCATGCGACCGTCCTGGGCATTCACAATGCCCGTTTTTTCACCGATCAGCCGGACGCGATTTCTGCGGAGCAGGGACGCGCGCTTATTCGCGAAGCAAAAGCTCATGGCGTTGGCCAGGGCGGTACGTTACCGACGGCGTATCTGCTTTCGCTTTCTGGCGGGGGAGACAACGGTGCCTTTGGCGCGGGATTGCTGGCCGGCTGGACTGCTCACGGCAATCGTCCAAAGTTTAAGCTCGTCACGGGAGTGAGTACTGGCGCGCTGATCGCACCTTTCGCATTCCTTGGGTCAGACTACGATGCCGCCTTAACCGACGTCTATACAAACGCAACTCCCTCGAAAATTTATGAAAGGCGATTCGTTTTGGCTGCGCTCACCGAGGATGCGCTCTCCTCCACGACGCCGCTTTACGAAACTATTTCCCGCTATGTTGACGCCAACTTTATCGCTCAGATCGCGGCCGAATATGAGAAAGGGCGGTTGCTGATCATCCAGACGACGGACCTCGATGCGGGACGGCCGGTCTTATGGAACATCGGGGCTATCGCCGCGAGCGGTAGCCCTCGTGCGCTCGATCTCATCCGCCACATTTTGCTCGCGTCGGCGTCGATTCCCGCTGCTTTTCCGCCCGTCATGTTCGACGTCGAGGTGGATGGCACGCGATACCAAGAGATGCATGTCGATGGGGGCGCCGTTAGCCAGGCGTTCCTCATTCCGCCAAGTGTAAATATTCACGTGGCCCTAGAGAAAACAGGATATCGAAGACACGGCGTCGCCGCATATATTATCCGAAATTCCCGCCTGAAGCCCGAATGGAGCGACGTCGATAGATTGACCCTGCCGATTGCCGAAAAAGCGGTGTCGACGCTAATTAGTTATAATGGCATAGGAGATCTCTATCGCATGTACTTGGTCTCACAACGCGAAGGAGCAAGCTTCAACTTCGCCTATATTGGCGACGATTTTCATGCCGAGCACAAGGAAGACTTCGATCAGGCCTATATGCGCGCCCTCTATCATTACGCCTACGAGAAGGCTGCAGCAGGCTACCCATGGCGACACGCACCTCCAGAGTTTGCGGATAAACATCAATAATTGGCATCATGGCACCCGCTTTCCAATCGCCGGTGTCTCGCTTTCGCTCGTTCGGGCCACCTCGTGCTTGGCACGAGCAGTGGGCTAAACCGATCTCAAATACAGGGATAACATTTCTTTTGCTCGCCATAAGCGAAGCCGGGCCAAGACTTTGACGGCCCCCCAGCGAGACCGCAGGCCGTGCAGCCTCGGTGTCGTGAGGATACGCCAAGCGTGGGGGGCAATCGAGGCTGGCATGAGGGCAACACGCAGCAGCCACTTAGCCGAAAAATACGGCTTTTCCCTATAGAGGAGATATTCCTCGGCAGTCATCCGCTTCCAGCGGCCAATGAGTTCGGACCAGCTTTTGCGCGCCGGGTGTTCGACGATTGCGTCCCCTACATAGCCGAGCCTAAAGGAGGCGGCGCGAGCACGAAAAGACCACTCCATATCTTCCGCAACTGCGTTTTTGAATGGCCCGACCTCCGCAAAAACCTTCCGCCACACGAACATATTTCCAGTGCCGGTAAACCCAACTTTGTTGATGTAACGCTCGAAATCGAACGCAAAGACCACTTCGAAGGCTTCAACTGGATTGGGATTAAGCGGGTCCTCGCTCGTCGCGATCACCCGTCCGCCGATGAAATCATAGGCTTTCAGTCCGGCAACGCCCTTTTCGATCCAGTCGGTCCTCGCCAAGCAATCGGCATCGATAAATGCCAGAACCTCGCCTCTGGCAACGGCGACGCCAGCATTGCGAGCTGGACCAGCGCCTTGCTCGCTCGCGTGGATGACTTTCGTTCCAGGCGCGGCCTCTCGAACAGCATTCAAACCGCAAGGAGAATTATTATCCGAGACAATGATCTCGAAACGGCTTTTTGAAAAAGTCTGCCGCTGAAGCTGCAAAACACATTCTTGCAAAGCCACTGGTGTGTTGTAATGAGGAATGATCACGGAAACAAGGGGAAGCATAGATTATCAATAAGCGTTCAAAAAAGGGGCCAAGATGCAAGTCTGACACATATCACGTCCCGCAGTCCTCTGCACCCGGCTCTTTTGCGCATGGTTTCTTTTCGGAAGCGGTGCCAGACGCACTACTAGAGATTTTCAACTTATGAATTTCGCCCGCCATCTTCGTTAAACGGAACGCGCGGCTTAAGACCGATCTTGACAATATTTTATGAGAGAGAAACAGCGTAATTTTGTTAAATGTGATCAAGCAATGAATTGGTCACGTTTTTTGGAAAAGGGCCTCTGGCATTGGCAACAGCGATCGTTATTGTAAATTACAAAAATACTTGGGATGTCCAAGAGTGCGTCGCATCGCTGGTGGATCTAATTGAGTGTGGGGAAATCGGCATTTTCATCGTGGAAAATGGCGGCGCCGAAGCTTTCGATGCGTTGGTAGAGGGCTTAATCGCACCCGGCGGTCCCTGTGTAGCTCTGCCGCAGCACCAGCTGACAAAACTTATAGGCGAGGGTCCACGTCACAAGCGCTACTCAATGCTCGAAACGGCTCAAAAGCGACGCCTCGTTGCTGTTGCCGAAGCAACTGACAATCTTGGCTACGGTGGGGGAATCAACAGCTGGCTCGAACGATTGCGGCCTTTTCCCTTTTGGGAGGCATTTTGGATTCTCAACCCGGATACAACGCCTCATCCAAAAGCGCTTTCCGCGCTACGGACGGCTTGTGCCGGTCAGCGTGGCGCCATGGCCAGTAGCACGATTGTTGACTATCGGCGCACCGATTATGTGATGACGCGTGGCATGTTGTGGCGATGGTGGCGCGGCAATGCGGTCCATGTCGATGGGGGCAAACGCATTGAAGAGCACACCGCTCCTGGCGGCGGGACGGCTATCGATTCACCATCGGGAACGTCCATCTATGTAACGAGAGCTGGCCTTGATCAAATTGGGTATATAAAAGAGGATTACTTTCTCTACTACGAAGACCTCGAGTGGGGCATGCGCGCCAAGAAAGCGGGATTACTTGTCCGTGCCGACAGTTCAATCGTGCCCCACAAATACGGAACGACCATTGGATCGGCAATTAAGCGAAAAGATCGATCTCGCATCGCGGTTTACCTCGAGACGAGGAATAATCTCAGGTTCAACTGGAGTCTCAACCCTTACTCAATCGTGTGGATCCTTCCTCGCACCATTTTACGGGCATTTGAATACCTTCTGGTTGGCTCTTCAAGAAACGCAGCCGCGACGCTTGCGGGCGTGGGTGCATTTCTTCGTGGCGAGTCGGGCCGTCCCAATTTTATAAATTAAATTACATTACATGCTATAGATGGAGTTCGGGCGGTCTAGCTGGGCGCTATCTCCCTTTGCCGTTTGGGCAAGGGTGGCCAATCCCTGTTGGCAGGTCAGCACGCTTAGGCCCTGCGAGCTTTGAAATTTTTTTGTCGCGTAAGCGATGCCGTAGCCGCGATCCCCATGCCGCTAGCCGCAAGCTAGGGCCGGCCACCGCAAGGATGGCGAAAGGCAAATATTCGATTATGTGCCGCATTCCTGCGTGCGGCGGGAATTTGGCGAAATCGAAGTAAAAAACATAAGCGATCCAATGCATTCCGACGGTTCGTAAAATCCACCAAGAGGTCGGGCCGAGCGCTCGCTGGAAGCGGTCGATCGAAAAAAGCGCAAGGAGATAAACAAAAACAGCCGGAATTCCGAAGAAGATAAATAGGTTCGCACCTGGTGCGTAACCAATCCAGCACAACCAGCCAACGAGGCCGAGATGCACAAGATGCGCGGAAGCAAAAGCCAAGCCAAACTCGCGCCCACGTTCTTTCAGGGGTTGGAATACCCCGCCAAATAGAGTTCTTAACGCGCCGCCCGTGTAAGCGGCCCAAAATAACAGGAATGATAGCCTGCCAGTCGCGGCAAGCGAAGCCGCGGTCCCTCGCAGACCGGTTCCATATGCCAAAAGCACAACCGCGGTAACTGCCAGAGCGGATGCGAAAGCCGATGCCATCCATAGGACCGCCGACGGTCTAGGCTGCATGGTGCGTTCTTTCCTAGAGGCGCGCAAATCAGGCGCGCCTTCGACCAAGGCTTTAGCTTGAAACGCCGTTTCTTGCGACCTTTAGCGCAAAACATCTTTAGAGGCTTGCCCCGTTTGGGCGATGCAAGGTAAATTGAAAGTGTGCTTTAAACTGAAGCTTAATTACTTTGCTCAGCCTTCGCATTAGAGGGGAAGGCGTCGTCCGGCGACATTCCGGAGCGCAGGGGTTTGTGAGAGCGGAATGAAGATAGAGACGATAGCGGTTCACGGCGGTTTCGACAACGACCCGGCGACAAAATCCGTTGCCGTGCCGATTTATCAAACCGTTGCCTATCAGTTCGATAGCGCCGACCACGCCGCTGCCTTGTTCGACCTGGAAGTTGAGGGATACAGGTACAGCCGCATCGCAAACCCGACCACCGCTGTTCTCGAGCGCCGCATTACCGAGCTTGAAGGCGGAGCCGGAGCGCTGGCCGTGGCAACCGGCCAGGCCGCCCTCTATTACGCGTTTGCAAATATCGCCGATCATGGCGGCAATATCGTGGCTGCCCCGCAACTTTACGGAACCACTCATACTCTCTTGGCCCATATCCTGCCTAGGCAAGGAAGCTCGGCGCGCTTTGCTGCAAGCGAGAAGCCAGACGATATCGCAAGCGCGATCGACGAGCATACGAAAGCAGTATTTTGCGAAAGCGTCGGCAATCCGGCCGGCAATGTCTGCGACATAAGGGCACTGGCCGATATTGCTCATTCGAACGGCGTTCCATTGATTGTCGATAACACCGTCGCTACGCCCGTTTTACTGCGCCCTTTTGAGCACGGCGCGGATATCGTTGTTCATTCGATGACCAAATTCATGGGCGGCCACGGAGCGGCGCTCGGTGGCGTCGTGATAGATGGCGGCACGTTTCCTTGGCAAAACTATCCTTTGCGTTTTCCAATGTTTAATGAGCCTGATCCATCCTACAATGGGCTTATCTATGCCGATCATTTTGGCCGCGGCGCCTATATTGGCCGGGCTCGCAGTGTCTACCAGCGGACAACGGGAGCTGTTCTTGCTCCCTTTAGTGCATTTCTCCTTTTGCAGGGTCTTGAGACCCTTTCATTACGTATCGAGCGTCACGTTGAGAATGCGCGGAAAGTGGCTGAGTTTTTGCGCGCCGACGGCCGCGTCGACTGGGTCAACTATGCTGGCTTCGCCGATCATCCCTACTACCACTTACTTAAAAAGTATCTTGGCGGGCGGGCGCCATCACTTTTAACCTTTGGTGTCAAGGGCGGGCTTGAGCCAGCCAAAAGATTTTATGATTCGCTCACTCTCTTCAAGCGTCTCGTCAACATCGGGGACGCGAAATCACTCGCTTGCCATCCGGCCTCGACAACGCATCGTCAGATGTCGCCGAAAGAGCAGGCCGATGCTGGCGTTAAGCCCGAAATGATCAGGCTTAGCATTGGCATCGAGCATATCGACGATATAATCGGCGATCTCGACCACGCGCTGAGCCACGCGGGCTTGCGCGAAAAAGGCACCCGTCCAGAAACGGTTTGCATTTGATCAGGATTGGTGAGATGGACGCGCTCGTTAAATTTGAGGCTGGCACTGAGGAAGCGGCCGCGGTGCCAGGCAGGGCTTCCATCGAAGCGGTATGGAATCGCCAGCGTGGCATAGAAATTGCGTTCGTCAACAATATGCCTGACGCCGCTGTCAAGGCAACCTTCGATCAATTCAAAGGGATTATAGAAGTTGCGGCGGCGGATCGTTTTCCATTCCACTTGCGCTGCTACACGCTTCCAGGGATTCCACGCGGCGAAGAAATGCGCAGCTATCTTCAGGAAACGCACGAGGATATCGGCGGGCTATATTCTCGCGGGGCGGATGCGCTGATCGTTACTGGGACTGAGCCGCGAGCTCCGTCGTTAAGCGACGAACCATACTGGCCGGAGTTGGCGCGCCTCGTCAAGTGGGCGCGGTGTCATACGTTTTCGGCGATTTGGTCTTGCCTTGCCGCCCACGCCGCCGTGCAATGTCTCGATGGCATCTTCCGGCGTCCGAGCAAGGAGAAAATCAGCGGCATATATTCCTTTAATACGACCCGAGACGACTGGGCGATGCGTGGGACTGGGCCATCAATTCTCGTCCCGCATTCACGCTATAATGGTCTTCCGCGGGAGGAGCTGGAGAGCGCCGGATACACTATATCCTCCTTTTCGGATCTTGCGGGAGTTGACGCTTTCTGGCGTGCCGAGCCGAGCGTGTTTTTGTTTTTGCAAGGCCATCCTGAATATAGCGGAGATACACTATCGCGCGAATACCGGCGCGATGTTATCCGCTATTTGAACGGCGTTCGTGATACTTATCCGGGTGAGCCTTTCTGTTATTTCTCCGCGCCGGCTTCAGCACGGCTCGAGACCATAAAAGCTAAAGCGGTTGCCAAGCATCCTTGCAATTTGGAAAGCCTGCTGAACGAGATTTTGTCAAATGAAACTTTTGAAAAAAAATGGTCACCAAGCGCAATCGCTCTGTATCGGAATTGGCTATCTCTAATCTTCGAGCAGGTGAGCGCGCGTCAGCAAGAGCGCCCCTCCTTAGGCAACGACCAATTTGACCGGGTCTCAAGCGGCTTGTGATAAAGAGTAATCCAATATATTTTAGAGTTTGTTCTCACATTCTGTCTCCTCATTCTTCCGAAATGATCGAGAGGCCTGCATAACATGGACATAGCGAACCTAACCACTCAGCAACGGATCGAGTTGATCGTTCGGACATTCGTGAAGATCACGCCACGGGACCGGCTTATTTCTCCGGACGAAAACCTTGCCGACCTCGGTCTGACCTCTATGGATATGGTCAATCTATTGCTAGCGGTTGAAGCGGAGTTCGATGTGACAGTGCCTGGCGCCAACCTCAATCCTGCGCATTTCCGATCCATCCAGAGCATAAATAAACTCGTTTGTGAGCTTTCCGGCTAGTTGAGAATTGCAAAAAACGTTCTCCCGTGTAAGAAATACGTACGGTTGGCGCCAACGATTAACCCGTGCGGGACTTTTGAGAAAAATCAGAGTAATTTAAAGAAATTAATTTTGAAATTATAATTGTTTATCAGTCCACAGAGCGCAGCAGCTCAGCAAAGACCAAGCCACATGGCTGCGTTTAGGCTTATTTGAGTAAGTAGATAGTAATTCATTGGAAAATCTTTTGAAGAGAGGCATGCATGGCAACTTCAAGCTTCCACTCGGCCGCACAACAAGAGGAAACAGCCCTTGGGGCTACTGCCGCGCCCGTTAGCAAAATGCTGGCTCGCGTCCAAACCGCCGTCGCCGCCGCGAAAAGCAGTGCCGGAGAGACTGACCGCGAAGGGCGCTTTCCCAGGGAAGCATTTGACGCGCTGCGCGCAGAGCGCCTTCTTGGTTTTCTCTTGCCCAAGGAGTGGGGTGGCGAGGGCGCAAGCATCGCGGATGCCGCTGAAATCTGTTATGCGCTGGGGCGTGTGTGTTCTTCCTCGGCAATGATCTACGCCATGCACCAAGCGAGTATCGCATGTCTCATTCGTCATCCGAATAAAGATAAGAATTTCGAACAATACATGCGTAGGATCGCCGACGAGCAGGTGCTTGTCGCGTCTTCCACCACGGAGGGACAAAGCGGCGCCAATGTCCGGTCAAGCACATCCCCGATAGTTTGGAACGATGATCATGTGTCCCTTAGCCGTGAGGCGACCGTTATATCTTACGGGAGAGATGCGGGTGCAATTGTTTCAACGGCGCGCAAATCTAGTGAATCGCTTCCGACGGACCAAGTCCTCATCCTCATTTTCAAGGATCAATATCAGTTGAAACATACTGGGCACTGGGATGCCCTTGGCATGCGGGGGACCTGCAGCGAGGGGTTTCATCTCGAAGCATCGGGTCATCGCGAGCAAGTCCTAAGTGAGCCCTACGAGCGCATTCATAGGCAGACGATGGTACCAGTCACGCATCTTCTTTGGGGAGCTTGCTGGGCGGGGGTTGCCGCCGGCGCCGTCGAACGGGCGCAAGGTTTTGTGCGGAAAGTATCGCGCGCCGCAAAAGGAAATCTCCCGCCCGGAGCTCCGTTCGCGACACAGGCTCGTCTTTCATTAATGACGCTGATGAATCTTTTATCTTCGGCCCTGGCGGATTTTGCCACTCGGGCCAACGACCCGGATGCCTTAGACGACATCGGCTTTCAGACTTCGCTGAATCTCCTCAAGGTGGGCGCTTCTGAATTAGCAATTTCGACAGTCATGCAAGCCTTTCAAGCTTGCGGCATTGCTGGTTATCGCAACGATAGCGAGTTCAGTATCGGCCGTTCGCTTCGAGATATACTTTCATCATCCATTATGATCAACAATAATCGAATTCTTTCCAACGTGGCTACTGCCGCACTCGTCGGGGGTGTGCCCGAGCAGTTCGGCCGAAGCTAATCACCGGCTGGGCTGTGCAGGAATATAGAGGGCAATCGTCGATGAATACCGCTGTTAGAGAACCAATCACCACGGCAAGCGAAGCTGACATTTTTGAGTCGTTGTTCCGCCCTATGGGGATTGATGGAGTCTATGCGAGGACGAAAGAGTACGAGGATGTGGTCGCTGGCTTGCAGCGCCTCTTGACGCGCCATTCACCTCCCAAAGCAGAGACCTTTCGCTTTCCGCCCGTGATGAGCCGAAGCCAGCTTGAGAGTTCGGGCTATCTTGACAGCTTCCCTCAACTGCTTGGATGCGTATGCTCGCTGCACGGAAGCGAGAAAGAAATTCTCTCTGCCGTTAAGCGTATCAAACTTGGCAGCGACTGGGCAAAGGAGGCAACCTCCTCGGACCTCGTTTTGAGTCCAGCGGCTTGCTATCCGGTCTATCCCATCGCGGCGGCGCGCGGCGAGGTGCCCGCGCAAGGCTACATATTCGATGTCGCCGCCGATTGTTTCCGCCACGAGCCTTCGCGCAATCTCGATAGATTGCAATCTTTCAGGATGCGGGAATATGTGAGGATTGGCACGCCGGAGCAGATCCAGGAGTTCCGTAACGCGTGGATGGAGCGCGCGAAGAGCATCGCGGATGATCTCCGCCTCCCCTATAAGGTCGATTTCGCCAGCGATCCGTTTTTCGGTCGCACGGGCCAACTTCGCGCCGAGATCCAGCTTGATCAAGCTCTCAAATATGAGCTGCTAATCCCGGTGCGGTCGGAAGAGCGTCCAACGGCCTGCATGAGCTTCAATTATCACAGGGAACATTTTGGCACCGTCTGGGGCCTCAATCTGCAAGGTAGCAAAGCCGCGCACACAGGCTGCATCGCTTTCGGCATCGACCGGCTTGCCATCGCCTTATTCGCGATACATGGCCTTGAAACCTCGGCATGGCCGGATTCCGTTCACCGTTCCATTTTCTTTGAAGATGTGCCCCGCAATCGCTAAGCGGGCCCTAGCTGAAGCATTAGATGCCTTAAAACGATGAATTTTCCGAGGCATAAATGACACTTTCAACACCCAGTCCTCGCAACATATCGGGGACGTGGACATTCTTTAAAGGATCTTGGTGGGAAGGGAATGTACCCATTCTCGGGCCTCGCACGCATGGCGCTTGGCTTGGATCCATGGTTTTCGATGGCGCCAGGGCTTTCGAAGGGGTCACCCCCGATCTTGACCTTCACCTTGCGAGAGTCAATCGCTCCGCGGCCTTTATGTTGCTCGACCCCATTGTGAATTTGGAGCAATGGGCAGAGCTTGTCGAAGACGGATTACGGCGTTTTCCCTTCGACGCTCAGCTCTATATTCGGCCTATGTATTGGGCAGAGGAGGGGCTCGGCGGCGGGGTTCGGTTCGATCCCGCTTCGACCAATTGGTGCCTTACGATCTATGAGGCGCCAATGCCGGAGCCGCGCGGCCTAGCAATTACACTTTCGCCATACCGGCGCCCGACCACCGAGACGGCACCCGTCGAAGCAAAGGCGAGCTGCCTTTACGCCAATGGCGCGCGCGCCCTCATCGAGGCCGCCAAACGCGGATACGACAACTGTCTGATGCTGGACATGCTTGGCAACGTCACGGAATTCGCAAACTCAAACGTGTTTATGGTGCGCGACGGCGTTGTCTTCACTCCGTTTCCGAACGGGACATTTCTTGACGGCATTACCCGCCGGAGGGTTATCGGGCTTCTGCGCGGAACAGGCGTCGAAATCGTGGAGGCAACGCTGAAGTATGACGATTTCAAAACCGCTGAAGAGATTTTCTCGACGGGCAACTTCCAGAAAGTTGCTCCAATCACGCGCATCGATGAAAGATATCTTAGCCCTGGTCCAGTTTACAAAAAAGCGAGAGCGCTTTACTGGGAATTTGCCCATGATACGGCGCGCCTAAGGGAGTCGTTTCAGCTGCAATTGCACACTTGATCCGGCCAAGGGACGCGATTTCGCCAAAGTGCATCGCGGCATCTGGTAAATCAAAATGATAGATAACCGAGCATCGGGGATTCGCATAAGGCAAATCGAGAGCGCCGACATCGATGATTTGATCGCTTTATTGTTAAAGGGGTTTCGAAAGCGCACGGAAGGTTACTGGAGGCGTGCATTTCGACACCTGAGTGAGCGCAAAGCCCCTCCCTCTTATCCGCGCTTCGGCTACCTGCTCGAGCACGGTGAAAAAAAAGTTGGTCTTATTATCTTAATCTATTCCGAGCGAACTGCCGACGGCGAACCATGCATCCTGTGCAATTTATCATGCTGGTATGTAGAGCCTATGTACCGTGCCTACGGAGGGTTACTGATTTCAAAGGCAACCCGCGATAGGAATGTGACTTATTTCAATATGTCGCCCTCGGCCCATACTCTGCCAACGATCGAAGCGCAGGGATTTAAGCGGTATTGTGAAGGCGAGATCATCGCCGTTCCAGCTTTGAGCAGGAGAGTTTCAAGAGCGAATGTGGAAGAGTTTAAGACAGATTGCTATTATGGCCCGGCGCTGAGCAAGGAAGAGCGGGAGCTTCTAATTTCCCATGTTGCTTATGGCTGCATAGCTTTAATCGTTAGGCGGGGTGATAAGATCAGCCCTTTTCTCTTCTTGCATCGCCGTAGCTTCCGGCGACTCCTGCCAACCTTGCAACTGATCTACTGCCGGGATTTGCAAGAATTTTCTGAATATGCCGGCAGGATCGGGCGCGCCCTGCTGAGACGTGGCGTTTTATTTTTCCGGCTTGACGCCCCCGGCCCATTGCCGGGGGTAAGTGGCATTTATCTCGCGGGCCATGGGCTTAGATATTTTCGAGGACCCCATCCTCCGCATATCGGAGATTTCACTTTTACTGAAACCATTTTTCTTGGTTGGTGATGCTAAAATAAACCAGCTGATTTGAGTTACTACCATGGAACCGATGCTCATCAAAACTGCGGCGGCGCGTGTGCTCGTCGATCAGCTGATCGTCAATGGCGTCGATCATGTATTTTGCGTGCCTGGCGAGAGCTATCTTTCAGTCCTCGACGCCTTTTATGAAAGAAATGTGGCGCTGACCGTCTGCCGCAATGAAGCAGGCGCCGCGATGATGGCAGATGCCTACGGCAAGGCGACGGGCAAACCCGGGATATGTTTCGTGACGCGCGGCCCTGGCGCGGCGAACGCCTTCGCCGGCATCCATGTCGCGCAGCACGATTCGACGCCGCTTATTTTATTTATTGGACAGGTCGAGCGCTCGCTTCGCGAGCGGGGAGCTTTCCAGGAGGTCGATTACCGGAGCATGTTCGGCGGCCAGACAAAATGGACGGCCGAAATCGACGACGGCGCGCGCATGGCCGAATTCGTGTCAAGGGCATTTCACACCGCCGGCGCCGGCCGGCCGGGTCCCGTTGTGTTGTCCCTGCCCAAGGATATGCTCGAAGAAAGCGTGCCTTGGTCATACGCTCCTCCCGTGCGGGTCGTTGAGACAGCGCCAGGCCCTCAAGAAATGCGCAAGCTCGCCTCACTCATTGGAGACGCTAGCCGGCCGCTTTTCATCGTTGGCGGCACAAGATGGGATGAAGAAGCAACTTTCGCGCTGCGACGCTTCGCCGAGAAGTTTTATATGCCTGTTGCCACGAGCTACCGCCGCCTCCCGCTCTTTGATGCGCTGCATCCGTGTTATGCTGGCGATCTTGGCTTGAATGCCAATCCCAAGCTCGTTGAGCGCGTGAAAAACAGCGATCTCATCGTTCTGCTGGGTGGAAGGCTCGGAGAGATCCCCTCGCAGGGCTACCGCTTGCTTGATATTCCGACCCCACGCATGACATTTGTCCATGTCTTTCCGCATGCCGAGGAAATTGGCCGCCTTTATCAGCCCAGTCTCGCGATCTGCGCCTCGCCGCGTCCTTTCGTTCAAGCACTTGAAGAATTACCCTCTCCACACGAGCTTAGATGGCGTGCGCACACGGACGGCGCGCATGAGGACTATATCGCTTTCTCGACAACGGTCGTGCCCTCGGGCGAGGCCGATCTTGCCGCAGTCATGGTTTGGCTTCGCGACAATTGCGAGGAAGGGACCATCATCTGCAATGGCGCGGGCAATTACGCCTCCTGGATCCATAGGTTTTTCCGGTTTCGCCGTTTTGCGAGTCACATTGCTCCAACATCGGCAAGCATGGGATACGGCGTGCCTGCGGCGGTTGCGATAAAACGGCTTTATCCTGACCGCTCCGTCATATCCATCAATGGAGATGGCGACTTCCTGATGAATGGGCAAGAATTTGCAACAGCCGTTCAATATGAGCTCCCAATTATTGTCGTCGTTTGCGATAATCGAAGCTATGGCACCATCAGAATGCACCAAGAGCGTAATTTTCCTGGTCGCGTTGTAGCAACGGATCTGCAAAACCCGGATTTCGCCGCGTATGCGCGAGCCTTTGGCGGCTTCGGCGTCATGGTTGAAAGGACGAGCGAATTCCCGGCAGCATTCGAGGCGGCACGGCGTTCCCGCCAGCCGGCCATCATTCATTTAAAGATCGATCCCGATCGGGTCACGCCGATGGCTACGCTGACCGGCATCCGGCAGCAAGCCATGGCAAGCAATGAGTGAGGACAAGAAAGAGTGTCCGAGACACGAGCGGTGATTATTTCACAATTTAAACGCGTTGCAGAAGAGCAAAACAAGAAGCTCACGCGCCTTGATGATGATCTTGTTCTTTTCGAATCGGGACTTGATTCGTTATGTGTGGCTGTCGTCATTGCGCGACTCGAAGACGAATTAGGCAAAGATCCTTTCAATGCTTCGGAGGGCGTAAATTTCCCAGTCACACTCGGCGATTTCATCAGGCTATATGAGCGGGGCAATTGTATCCCGGGGAGAACATCTGAGGTCTCGAAAATTAAAATGGTCGATGAACGAATACCGCAGATCCAGATACGGCAAATCCAGAGCTCCGACATCGAGGATGTGGTTGAGTTACTATCGAAAGGATTTCCAAAGCGCAGGCCGGCCTACTGGAGGCGCGCATTGCAGCGTCTTAGTGAGCGTAAAGCCCCTCCTTTATATCCGCGCTTCGGCTATCTACTCGAGCATGGTCAAAAGAAAGTCGGTCTTGTCCTTTTAATCTTCTCCGAGCGTAACATCGAAGGTGAATCATTTATCTTTTGCAATTTGTCGAGCTGGTACGTCGAGCCTTTATACCGAGGCTATGCGGGATTATTGAATTCAAAAGCAACTCGCCATTCCAACGTCACATATTTCAATATATCGGCGGATTCCCATACCTGGCCAATGATAGAAGTGCAGAGCTTCAAAAGTTATTGTGACGGCGAGATGATCGCCATTCCCGTTTTGAGCCCAAAGGCCATCGATGCGAAAGTCGAGGAATTTGAAATCGCTCGCGATTATGGTCAATTCTTAGGCAATGAAGAGCGTGAGCTTCTCATTACTCATATCCATTGCGGTTGTGTAGCTCTCATCGTGAGGCAGGGCGACAAATTCAGCCCTTTTCTCTTCATGCATCGCCGCAGCTTTCGCGGGCTCCTACCGACCTTACAGCTCATCTACTGTCGAGAGCTGCAAGAATTTGCTAATTACGCCGGCGCCATTGGCCGTGCCTTGTTGAGACGGGGGGGTGTATTTGTTCGGCTCGATGCGCCCAGCCCATTGCCTGGGGTAAAAGGTATTCATTTCTCGGGTCAGGTGTCGGGCCACGGGCGTAGGTATTATCGAGGGCCGCGTCCTCCACGCATTGGCGATTTCACTTTTACTGAAACCATTTTTTTTGGTTTTTGACATTAAAGAATGCGACAACTAATTTAAGTTAACTATCTATGAAACCGATTTTCATAAAAACTGCGGCGGCACGGGTGCTTGTCGATCACGATCGAAATCGGATCACACCGATGGCAACGCTGACCGGCATCCGGCAGCAAGCCATGGTAAGCCATCAGCAATAAGGAGGCTACACAGTGTCTGAGATACGAACCACGGTCATTTCGCAATTTAAGCGCGTTGCGGAAGAGCAAAACAAGAAGCTCACGCGCCTTGATGATGATCTTGTTCTTTTCGAATCGGGGCTCGATTCTTTATGTTTCGCCATCATCGTTGCCCGTCTCGAAGATGAACTCGGGAAGGATCCTTTTACCGCCTCCGAGGATGTGCAGTTTCCAGTCACTCTCGGTGATTTCATCAGGCAGTATGAGCATGCCTGATTTTTGCTTGCGCGATATTCTGATCGCTTCGGAAGCTGAGGCAGCCGGATCGCTGCAAAGCACGGGGGCGGCTTTTGCCTACCGTGATCTCCTCACTGGTACGTGCCTCGCGGGGGCCCGAAAGGAATTGCACGGCAAATCGGTCCTCATCGCGCCAAAATCCCAGCTTGCTAGCGCGACAGCTCTTATAGAACTCGATGGAATCGCCTCCCGCCTCGTTATCTGCCCACCAGATTTCACCCCCTTTCTTCTCTCTTCGGTGATCAAGCAAGCAGAGGTTGACGCGGTTGTTTATGACGGTGGGAGTGTCGATGACGGCAGCGGCCTACCCCATTACTTCTGCGGGCAGCCCGCGCCAGCGGACGCCGACCGGCAAAGCTTCGCCGGAAAAACGGAATGGGTTTTGCCGACGTCCGGAACGACGGGACCGCCAAAGCTCGTTGCCCATACCTTGACGCACTTGCTGGGGGCAATTCAAAAGCCGCCAGCCCGAGAACCAAGGGTGTCCTGGGCGACATTCTACGATATTCGCCGTTTCGGCGGGATGCAGATTTTTCTGCGCGCCGTCAGTGGCTCCCACACGCTCGTCATCTCTGAACCCGATGAGCCTCAAGTTGATTTTCTCCGGCGCTGCCAGGCGGCGGGCGTTACCCACATGTCCGGGACACCCTCACATTGGCGGCGCTTATTGATGAGCCCCCACGCCAATCTCCTATCCCTGCGTTATATCCGGCTTTCAGGCGAAATTGCGGATCGGGCCATTCTTGAAAGCCTACGCGCTACTTACCCCGAGGCACGCATCGTGCACGCATTCGCTTCGACAGAGGCCGGCGTTGCCTTCGAAGTGACCGATGAGCAGGAAGGCTTTCCGGCATCTTTTATCAATGAGAATGACCAAGAGAATGACCAAGTCGGACTTCGCGTAGAGGACGGATCCCTGCGGGTGCGATCGCGGCGAACAGCGCTTCGTTATATCGGCCGAGGCGATCTTAAGCTCCATGATGAGGATGGCTTTGTCGATACCGATGATTTGATCGAACTGCAGAATAACCGATACTATTTCAAGGGCCGCCGCGCCGGCGTGATCAATATTGGCGGCTTGAAGGTGCATCCCGAGGAAGTCGAAAGTGTTATCAACCTCCATCCGCGCGTGAGCATGTCGCTCGTTCGGGCACGGCGAAATCCAATCATGGGCAACATCATCACGGCCTATGTTGTCTTGGATGGGAAATTGCAGCCTATTCAAGCGGATGCGGTCTTGAAAAGCGAGATCCTGGCGGTCTGCGGAGAACGGCTGGAGCGGCATAAAATCCCCGCCGTGATCGATTTTGTCGCCTCCCTGGATGTCTTGGGGAGCGGTAAATTGGCCCGCAACCATGCATAGTGTAATCGTGACCGGGGGCAGCCGCGGGCTCGGGCTCGCAACCGCCAGGATGCTTGCTACCGAGGGCTACCGCGTCATCGCGATAGCACGTCGCGAAACCACTGAGCTGCAAAAGGAAATTGCGGAACATGAAGGCAAAATAGCTTTCATGCCGTTTGATTTCGCTGATCTTCAAGGCATACCAGACTTCGTTGCGATGGTGAAGAAAAAACACGGTGTCCCGTATGGCCTAATCAACAATGCGGCGATTGGAACGGAAGGCGTCCTCGCCACGATGCATAACTCAGAAATAGAACAATTATTGCGGATCAATGTCAGCGCGCCAATCATACTCACTAAATACATTGTCCGAAGTATGATGGCGGAGGGTAGGGGTCGCGTGATCAACGTTTCGTCGATAGTTGGTTCAACCGGTTACAATGGTCTTTCGGTCTACGCATCGACAAAAGCCGCGATGATCGGTTTTACAAAATCTCTTGCCCGCGAGGTAGGCCGTGTCGGTATCACGGTGAACGCCGTCGCGCCGGGATTTGTGGCGACAGAGATGACCGCTGGCCTCGAAGAACGCGATCGCGCTAGGATCGCCCGGCGCTCCGCTTTGCAGAGATTGGCGGAGGCGGATGATGTGGCGAACGCCATCGGCTTTTTGCTGAGTGAAAGGGCCCGTAATATTACGGGTACTGTGATGACCGTCGATGCGGGCGCGACAGCGTAACTGGGCGGTCCGCAGCCCTATGCCCAAACGCCTTGAGCCGGACACGTACGAGTATAAAGGAACTGTGGATTCCCTTTGGTTAGTGCTTTCGCTTTACCGTTTGAGAAGTTGAACGATGCTACTCTACGAACTAAACTCTCAAACACATATCGTGAGGCTAAGCCCTATCCCCACGTCGTCATTGACGATTTCTTTGACGAAGCCATTCTCGACAAAATTGTAGAAGAATGTCCTTCTCCCGAGAATTTCCAACAAAAATAATGTGGCGTCTTATCCGAAGCATGCCTAAACCGGCGCGCATGGGGTTTCCCGGCGTGTGTTGGTAAGAGGCAAGCGAAGGGTAAGTTCATCGGGATTAATGCCGATTTTGCGTCCGAAGGATGAGGCGATATCGTTTCGGCCAAAGGCAAAGGGGTGCCCGAGCGTTAATTGCGAGGCAACTCGTTGCTTGAAAACCTGGCCTTCCAGGGGCCAAACGAAGAAACTGGTCGAAAGGTCGGTCCTTTCATCCAACAGCGTGGCAACTGACCGCCTTTGCCGGGCTCTGGCTTGCCACCGCTACAATCTGCTCGCGATATTTTGGCACGCAAAGAGCGGAGGCCAACAGCCATGTTTTCCACCAACACGCAAGATTAAAGGCAGTATCTTCCGCCCGCCGGCACCCTCTAGCAGGAGATGCTCTGGTGTGCAAAAAAATCTGCGGTATTGGGAAAAGCTTAGCGATCCTTCGTTAAAGGAGGGTTCCTCAACGTCAAGCTTATGGTTTTTTTGCTGCCGAGGTCGTTTTACTTGACCCGGCCGTTTTATTTATGCACATTCCGCGGAATTGCGCATGCTACTAGAATATTTCCACCGTCGAACCTCAGACAAAAGAAGAAAATGACTACGTCGGCCATCGATTCCAAAGACTGCAAGCTTTGGTATGAGGAAGAACGCGTCTTGGCTTCCTTTACCCGGCGCTTGATTGAACTCGCTGCGGTCACAAACGGGCGAGGGCTTGGCGGTACGCTGGCCGCCGCTCTCAACGCGATGAGTCTTCCCGCTATTGCGATCGATTGGGATGGATATATTGTCCATATGACCGCCGCCGCCGACAGTGTTTTCGACGAAGACATCAAAATCAAAGAAGGGCGGGTTTTCCTGCGCGATCCAACCGCTCGCTGCCTCCTCAAGGAAGCAATTCAAAAATTGAAAAAGCCTCGCCAAATACCCCTCGCAATAACGCCTTTCATTGTTCCAAGGCGGGGCAAATTGCCAATTGTGATGCGGGTTTGGCCCTTTAGCGCACCGGCATCACAGCCTTTTCAGGAGGCCCCATCGGTCCTCGCCATATTGAGTTTGTTCCCCGTTTTGGATGAATTTCAACTTCCCCAGTATTATATGTAAGCTTGAAACCCGTCTCCGGGCTGGCTGCAGGCCGCGGTTTGGGGGAGGCTTGAGGAAGGGATGCCGAAAGGTTTCTTGGCAACTTCGGCCATAATGGCAGCTTCCGAAACGGAAGGTCTTGAAGGCAGCCGAACTAAGCTCGAGCGGCGTCGCGATCTCAAAAACGCGTATCCATGCCGCTTCTACAGGGAAGCCTCGATTAAAGTATCCAACGGCACCTTCGCCCTCTGCCTCGATGGCCGGCTTGCCAAGACACCTGCGGGCAATGTGCTTGCCTTGCCAAGCCGAGCCGCATCGCAGGCGGTTCTGAGCGAATGGGAGGCGCAAGGCGAGACGATCGATTTTGCCGCCATGCCCTTAACGCGCATCGTTCACTCGGCCATCGACGGCGTTACCCCCCGGCTTGAAAAAGTCGCGGCGGAGATTCGGAATTATGCGGGGTCGGACCTCGTCTGCTACCGCGCGGGCGAGCCCGAGGAACTTGTTGAAGCCCAAGCGGATGCTTGGGACAGAGTTTTGGTCTTTGCCCAAAAAAAACTTGGCGCCAGTTTCATCCGCGCGGAGGGCGTCGTTTTTTCTGAGCAGCCGCCCGCGGCGCTTTCCGCCGTTGACGAAGCACTGGCCTCAATTGCCGCGTGCCGCGCCGCGGCGCCTTTCAAAATGGCCGCTCTTTTCGTCATGACGACACTCACCGGTTCGGCATTGCTGGCGCTCGCGGTGGCTTATGGCGAAATGACGGCTGCCGAGGCCTGGTTCGCGGCGCATGTTGACGAAGATTTCGAGATGCGCCGCTGGGGCGAGGATGCACAAGCTCTTTTCCGGCGCGAGCAGCAATGGCGCGAGATGGCGGCTGCCGCCGGCCTTTTCCGCGCGGTTTCGTTCTAACGGAGACTATTTGCCGATGCGCCCAAGATGGGTCGCGGCGAAAGCCTCTGGATATTTCAAGCCAAGGCCCAAGGCTCGATCGAGGCCAATATGGGCACCCCAAATCAGAGCAATTGCGCTGGCGCCGGGCGCCGCCAGAAGCAGCGCGCTGGCCAGCAAGACAAGCGGCCCGAGGTAAGTATGCGCCGCGTTATAGGTGATCGCGCCGGTTCTCGGCCCGGCAAAATAAGCGAGTATGGACAGGTCCGGCACGAGGATCAATAAAGCGAAAAGCCACCAGGAGGCCCCCACTTTAGCAAAGCCAATACCGCAGAGGACGACGATAGCGAACCCTTCAGCGCGGAGCAATAATCGCGGCGCGCCATTGACTGAACCGCTTCCGCTAGAAATCATTCGCAGCCCTCTCCACTTTCCTAATTGGCTCAGTTTTTGAATTATCATGTCACGGGGGAAGCTTGATGAGCAAGGGTAGGAAAAATTCTTTTCGGCGCCTTGAGGAACGCCACGCGCTGGCGCTCCAAGGCGGCGGCGAGGCCAGGATCGCGGCTCAGCACGCACGCGGAAAACTGGCGGCGCGTGAGCGCATCGCGCTCTTCCTCGATGAAGGTTCCTTTGAAGAATATGGCTCGTTCGTCGAGCACCGCGCCAGCGATTTTGGCATGGACCAGCGGCGTGTGCCGGGCGATGGCGTCATCACCGGTTGGGGAACCGTCAATGGCCGCTTGATCTTTGTCTTCGCCAAGGATTTCACCGTTTTCGGCGGCTCGCTTTCCGAGATGCACGCGCAGAAAATCACGCGCTTGCAGGAGCGGGCGCTTGAAGTTCGCGCACCGCTCATTGGGCTTTTCGATTCTGGCGGCGCGCGAATCCAAGAGGGCGTATCGGCGCTCGCAGGTTATGGCGAGGTCTTTCAGCGCAACATCCTGGCATCCGGTGTCATCCCGCAAATCTCGCTCATCATGGGTCCTTGCGCGGGCGGCGATGTTTACTCACCAGCCCTCACGGACTTCATCTTCATGGTGAGGGATACGAGCTACATGTTCGTCACGGGCCCCGATGTCGTGCGGGCTGTCACCAACGAGGTGGTGAGCGCCGAGGATCTCGGCGGCGCCTCCATCCACACGAGCCGCAGCGCGGTGGCCGATGGCGCTTATGACAATGATATCGAGGCGCTCGCGCAAATGCGCCGGCTCGTTGATTTTCTACCAGGGTCCAATACGAGCGAGCTTCCTGAATGGCAGAGCTTTGATGACCCGGAGCGCTTCGAGCCCTCGCTCGATAGCTTGGCGCCTGAGGATGGCACAAAGCCCTATGACATCAAGGAGCTGATCCTCAAGACGGTCGACGAGGGCGATTTTTTCGAGATCCAAGAGGCCTACGCGCGCAATATCGTGGTTGGTTTTGGCCGGCTTGGCGGGCGGCCGGCGGGTTTTGTCGCCAATCAGCCGATGGTGCTGGCGGGCACGCTCGATAGTGCCGCCTCGCGCAAGGCGGCGCGCTTCGTCCGCTTTTGCGATTGCTTCAATATCCCGATCATCACCTTTGTCGATGTGCCCGGTTTTCTTCCCGGCACCGAGCAGGAATATGGTGGCCTCATCAAACACGGCGCCAAACTGCTCTACGCCTATGGCGAGGCAACCGTGCCGAAAATCACGGTGATCACCCGCAAGGCCTTTGGCGGCGCCTACGACGTCATGGCTTCGAAACATTTGCGCGCGGATGTCAATTATGCCTGGCCTGGCGCCGGCATCGCCGTGATGGGTGCCAAGGGAGCCGTCGAAATCATCTTCCGCTCTGATATTGGGGACGCTCCAAAAATCGCCGAGCGGACTCGCGACTATGAGGCGAGGTTTTTAACACCCTATATCGCCGCCGAGCGTTTCTATATCGACGACATCATTTTACCGCGCGAAACCCGCAAGCGCCTCATCCGCGCGCTGACAATGCTGCGCGGCAAGGCACAGCAAAATCCATGGAAGAAGCATGGCAATCTTCCGCTTTAGCCTCTTGCCGCGTTCTCAATAGCCTTTTCCATGTCCGTTACCCCGGCGGCGCTGCCGCCGGCGGCACCCAGCCTTCGCAGGCGCAAGCTTCCCAGGGAATTTCATTGAGGGGCGCGAGGGCTGGGCGATGGCGGCCATTCAAACACCGCCGCGAGCAGAGTCGAGGCGCGCTCCTCGTTGATGGTAAGGAGCGGCGGATTTCCCTCCTTGCTCATCTTGGCGAGAAGGGGCCGCGCCCGGTAATTTCGCGCCGCGCCAGACCAGTCGCGCCCAAGCGTCAAAACGCCGCAAAAGATTTCACGTCACCAAAAACTCCTTCGGCGAATCTCCGCTCAACGATAAGCGCGAACCTGTTTTCCGCGAGATCTCGGCTCTGGACAGACCTTTGCGCGCGATTGGCATTCGTTAATAAACCAAGTGTGACGAGTTCCAACGCCAGGCACACATGCCTGGGCGGGATTAGCGTTTTTCAAATCCCTACTGCACCGCTCTGAAACTACCGCTCCGCAAAGGCATCAATTTCTCCACGGGCGACTTCCGCAACGCTTCGCAGCTGAGTGCCTGGGAGGTGGCCGGAGAGTACATAATTGGCGCCCTTCTGGCGCCACGAAATCGCGGCTGTCGGCTCGCCGCTTTCGACGAGGGGCGTTGTCTCGCGCCCGCCTGGCGCCGTGTCGCCGCACAGCGTGACCTCCTTCGCGTCTTCCCGTGCATAGACGAGGCAAAGCTTTTGCGAACTCTCTCCCTGCAAGGCGCGGACGCCGGCAAATTTCAAACCTTCGAGCGGCAGATTGGGCAGTACCGGCACGGCCGCCGCGGTGGCATCCGGCGCCGGAGTGGTTATGCGATTGGCGAAATAATCCGCCGCTGCGGTGATGATAACGCCGGTGGACAGAGCCGCCGCCATCCAGGCCCCCCGCGAAACCCGACTGCGGTGGCATTCCTCGCCCGAGCTGGAGAGCAAGAGAGGCAAGGCCGGGCATTGCGGCAGACCAAACGCCGCGCGAAGAAGCTCGTTCTGCCGCCGCCACAGATCAACGCGCGCCGCGTCGGCGGGAACGGCTTTAAGGTGCGCCTCGATGGCCTCCCGCCGCGCGCCGGCAAAGCCATCGGCATAGGCATGGAGGTCGGCCTCGCTAATGGGGTTGGAAGCGCCTTGGCTCATGGTCATTTGACAACCCTGAGGTAGGCGGGCGGCGTCTTCGCGCGAGGCGCCACGCGGCGGGTCGGGGCAATATCGCCGAGCGCGGCGCGGGCGCGGCCAAGGCGGGCGACGAGGACTTCCCGCGAGACGCGCAAGATTTTCGCCGCTTCGGCATAGCCAAAACCCCCGGCTACAATGAGCAGCAAAGCCTCCCGCTCGTAGAGGGGAATGGTCAGCAGGCGGCGAGCGAGGCGGTCGAACGGAGCCGGGGACGGCGGCGAAGAGCCGCCGCCGCTGAGCCGGTCGCGGTATTTATGGATCACAAAGCTTGCAAGATAAGCATCGAGATTGCCGGGCGGCGGCGCCTCGCATGCTGCCGCGTCAAGGGCGGCGCGGACCAGCCCATCAGCAAACGGATCCGAGGCCGGGCTCCCAACAACGAGCGCGCGGGCAAATTGGCGGATTCTTGGTGCGCAGGCCTGCACATCCTCCCCCACTGCCACGACTCGTCCTTTCACGCCTTACAGCTTTCGCCGCCCAACCTTGAGCGGATCCAGCACTGTTAGAGGATAGTCACAATTTTCTCTTTTGTTTGTTGCTATTTTATCAGCAATTTCCTCTAATTGAGGCAAAACGCGGGCTCTCTGGTTCCCGCCCGAAGCTTCTTGCGTTAAGAGAAGCCAGCGATTAAACGCGGCTGTCGCCGCGGCCGCTCCATTAGCGGCCAGTCCTCATTCCTTGATGGGTTTAAAACGAGAATGCCGCAATTGGAGATCTCCGCCCAAAACTTGCAACAGGCAGGCATCCTTGCCGGAAAACGTGGTTTAATCCTCGGTATCGCCAACAACCGTTCGATTGCCTGGGGAATTGCCAGGGCCGCGCAAGCCGCTGGCGCCGAGCTCGCTTTTACCTATCAAGGAGAATCTTTAGAAAAACGAGTGCGGCCGCTCGCCCAGGAACTCGGCGCCAAGGTTCTTGGTGATTGCGACGTGACCGATTCCGCGATGCTCTCGGCGGTCTTCGAAAAAATCGAGACGATTTGGGGACGCCTCGACTTCGTTGTGCATTGCGTTGCCTTTTCCGATAAGGATCAATTGACTGGCCGCTACATCGACACGACCGCCGAGAATTTCACAAATTCCCTCTTGATTTCTTGTTACTCCTTTACCGCCGTGGCGAAGCGCGCGGAGAAGCTCATGCGCAATGGCGGCGCCATGCTGACCTTGACCTATTACGGCGCCGAGAAATGGATGCCCCATTACAATGTGATGGGTGTCGCCAAGGCTGCTTTGGAATCGAGCGTCCGCTATCTCGCCGCCGATCTCGGCGAACGCAATATCAGGGTCAATGCGATCTCGGCGGGGCCGATTAAGACGCTGGCCGCCTCCGGCATCGGCGATTTCCGTTACATTTTAAAGTGGAACGAATATAACGCGCCGCTGCGCCGTCCGGTTACCATCGACGAAGTGGGCGAGAGCGCCGCCTTCCTGCTCTCGCCGATGGCGCGAGGAATTACCGGAGAAATTTTACACGTCGATTCGGGATATCATATCGTCGGCATGAAAAATCCAGCCGCGCCCGATATTTCGGTCGCCAATAAGGAATAGGCTCGCTCGTCGGCGCGGGGTGACCTCAAGGCAGCCCGGATGAGCCGCGTTTTATTCCCAAATTAGATAGGCCGCTGGTTTTTTGCAAAAGTGGCGCGTCCCCCAGCCATTCTGTGGCCACGAGCGCGCGCTATGTTAGAAGCCTCGCAGCAAAAAGCTTGTGTCTGAATAGGATGACGATGCTGCACCGTTTTTCGACCTCTCAATCTTCGCCAGCACGGCAAGGGATTGGACCTCAAGGAGCGATCCTGCGTGGCCCGGTGCGGCCCGACCTCATCCGCAGTGAACTTTTATGCGAGATTTTTGCCGAGACCGTCGTGCGCCTTCCCGACAAAACGGCGATGGTCACTCATCAAGGCAAGCTCTCCTACGCCGAAGTTGACGCCAAGGCACAAGCGCTGGCGCGAAGTCTCGTCAAGCGAGGGGCCCGGCCGCGGCGGGTGGTCGGCCTCTTCATGCCGCGCGGGCACGAGCTCCTCATTGCCCAGATCGCCATCGCCAAGACGGGCGCCGCCTGGCTGCCCTTCGACGCCGATGCTCCAGCCGAGCGCATCGCCGTTTGCCTCGCCGATGGAAATGCCTGCGGCCTCGTGACGACCGCCGATTTTGCCGCGCGGCTCACTCCCCCTTGCCCGGCTTGGACTTTTGCCGAACTCTTGAGCGCCGCGCGCGATCTCTCGGATATCAATATCGACGCCCGGGGGCTTGGCGCTTCTCCCGACGACCCCGCCTATATCATTTACACTTCCGGGTCGACCGGAACGCCCAAGGGTATAGTCATCTCGGGGCAGAATATCTGCCATTACCTGCGTTCCGCAAACGAAGTCTACGGCGTTCGCGAGTGCGACGTTATGTTCCAAGGGGCATCCGTCGCCTTCGACCTTTCGATGGAAGAAATTTGGCTGCCTTATCTTGTCGGCGGATCGCTCGTCGTGGCGACCGCGGAGATGTTGAGCGAGGCAGACAAGCTGCCGGAGATTTTCGATCGGCACCAAGTCAGCGTGCTCGACACCGTACCGACCTTGCTCTCCTTGCTGCCGCGCGATTCAGCAAGCCTGCGCATTATAATCCTCGGCGGCGAGGCCTGCCCTCCATCGGTCGCGGTGCGCTGGTCGAGGCCGGAGCTGAAGATTTTTAACTCCTATGGTCCGACGGAAGCGACCGTTGTCGCCACGGTCGCCGAGGTGCGGCCTGACATGCCCGTAACCATCGGGCGCCCGCTGCCCAATTACAGCTGCTATGTCGTAAGCGAGGGCCTTGAGCTTCTCCCGCTGGAGGTCGAGGGTGAGCTTCTCATCGGCGGGCCAGGAGTTGCCAAAGGTTATCTCCGCCGCGAGCAGCTGACGTACGAAAAATTCATCAAGAACCCATTCATTGATCCGAGCACCGCGCCGATACCGGATCCAATCCTCTACAGATCCGGCGATGCTGTTCTCGTCGATGCCAATGGCGACATCGCGTTTCGTGGACGCATCGACGATCAAGTCAAAGTCCGGGGTTTCAGAGTCGAACTCGGCGAGATCGAAGCGAAGCTCATCGGGCCTTGCGGCTTCGCTCAGGCGGCGGTCGTGCTACGCAACGATAATGGCATCGAACAGCTCGTCGCTTTTATCGTACCTGGCTATGAGCGCGAATTCGATCCGGTCGTTCTGCGCAATGAGCTGCGCGACTACCTCCCCCCCTATATGGTGCCGGCGCGATTTGAGCGGATACAAAGCCTGCCGACGCTCGCCTCGGGCAAGATCGATCGCAAGGCGCTGAAGGCGGTCGAACTTACGGTGAGTGCTCCGGAGGACGCTCAGGAAGATCCGCGGACGCCCACGGAAGCAAAGCTGCTCGAGGCGGCAAAAAACGTGCTGCCGCCACAAGCCATTCCCTTCGATGCGGATTTTTTCACCGACCTCGGCGGCCACTCTCTGCTCGCCGCACGCTTCATTTCCGCCGTGCGCAAAATACGAGGGCTCGAACGCATCACTTTGCAAGATGTCTATGCCGCGCGAACATTGCGAGCCATGGGCGAACTCCTCGACCAAAGGGAGCCGCTGAGCGCCGCCGCGCGAAGTCTATCTTTTGATCCGCCGCCGCTTTTGCGCCGCTTCCTTTGCGGTTGCGCCCAGGCGCTCGCGCTGCCTTTCATCCTGGGGCTCGTGACGGCGCAGTGGCTCGGCGTTTTCGTCTCCTACATGCTACTGACCGGCAGCAATGCGGGTTTCTTTGAAGAAGCCGTCTCGCTCATCACCGTCTACATGGCCATTAATGCCGCCACGGTGGCGATCACCATTGCCGCCAAATGGTTGATCATCGGCAAGACGAAACCAGGGCGTTACCCTTTATGGGGAGTCTATTATTTCCGCTGGTGGCTGGTGCGGCGCTTCATTGGTCTTGTGCACCTCATCTGGTTCCAAGGTTCCCCGATCATGCGGTTTTATTTGCGGGCGCTTGGGGCCAAAATCGGCGAGGACGCGCTCTTTGGCGAAATCGAACCAGGCGCACCGGACTTGATCACGATCGGCGAGGGCGCCAGCATTGGCTCCAATGTGACTTTCGCCAATGCCCGCGTTGAAGGAAACGAACTCATCATCGGGCCGATCGAGATTGGTGCGAGAGCCTACATCGGATCCTCCTGCACGATAGAGGATGACGTGATGATCGGCGAAGGGGCCGAGCTTGGTGATTTGACGGCGATCGGTGGCGGCGGGCGCGTTGGCGCCTTCGAGGCTTGGGACGGTTCGCCAGCGCGCAAGACGCGCGTGATCGACCCCAGCGAACTGAAGACGCCACCAAAGGCCTCGGCCGCTCATCGCGGGCTCATGGTGTTGCTCTACACCACGCTCCTCCTCGCTATTCCACCGCTCGGATTATTGCCAATCTTCCCAGCGTTCTGGGTTTTCGATCGCATCGATGACCTCATCGGTACGGCGGATTTCGACCGCACCCTCTACTTACTATCCGTGCCCGTGATGGCGCTACCAACCGCCTTCGTCATGGTGTTTGTCACTGTCGGTCTCATCGCCGCGTGCCGCTGGATTATTCTGCCGAGCGTGCGCGAAGGCGCTTACTCGGTTCACTCCTGGTTTTATTTCCGTAAGTGGTCGGTTGCCCTCGCCACGGAAGTCGCACTAGAGACGTTATCGTCGCTTTTCGCCACGATATATATGCGCGCCTGGTACCGGCTGATGGGCGCCAAAATTGGCAAGGACTCGGAGATTTCGACGAACCTTTCGGGCCGCTACGATCTCATCGAGGTCGGCGAAAAGTGCTTTATCGCCGACGAGGTTCTTCTCGGTGACGAGGAAATTCGCGATGGCTGGATGCAGCTTAAAAAAGTCAAAACCGGCCCTCGTGTGTTCGTCGGTAACAGCGCCGTCGTCCCTGCGGGCGCCCAAATCCCAGGCAGCGCGCTGATCGGCATTAAGTCGAAGCCGCCCGCTAACGATCTCATGCGCGAGGGCGACACCTGGTTTGGATCGCCGCCCATCAAGCTGCCGGTCCGCCAGACCTTTGATGGTGGCGGCGCCAACTGGACCTATGAAGCGCCACGTTGGAAGAAATTTGCCCGCGCTTGTTTTGAGGCAGTCACCATCTCCCTGCCAACCACGCTCTACATTACCTTTGGCACTTGGGCGGTCGAATGGTTCAGCCCCAGCGTGCTCGAGGGCAGGTATTTCGAGGTCTTCTGGCAATTCCTTTTCGCCTCCGCAACCATTAGCCTCATGTTGACTGCGGTTGTGATTGCTTTGAAGTGGATCACCATGGGGCGTTATGAGCCGATGATGAAGCCGATGTGGTCCTGGTGGGCGATGCGCACCGAGGCCGTCGCCGTCATCTACTGGGGTCTTGCGGGCAGAGTGCTGCTTGAACACTTGCGCGGCACGCCGTTCTTGCCTTGGCTTGTTCGGCTATTCGGCACGAAATTCGGCCGTGGCGTTTACATGGACATGACGGACATTACGGAATTCGATTGCGTCAGCGTCGGCGACTATGCCGCGATTAACAGCCACTCCGCCTTGCAAACGCATCTCTACGAGGATCGGGTGATGAAAGTCGGCACCGTTTCCGTCGGGGAGGGCGTGACCGTCGGCACCGGCTCCACTGTTCTCTACGATACTCACGTTGGAGATTACGCCCGTCTCGGGCCGTTGACGGTCGTCATGAAGGGGGAGCACATTCCGCCTCATACCGCCTGGCAAGGCGCCCCCGCGGAGCCAAAGCCTGAGACTCAGGCGGAAGCGGAGAAACGGGCGGCGGCTTAAGGTTTAAACCAGCGCGATGGCGGCGATCTGACGCCCGTAATCGGGCTCCTTGCGGTGCACGGAGCGGCGATAGGAATAGAAATTTTCTTCTTCGGCATAAGTATCGCGGCCGAGGTTTTCGAAATGACCGACCCCAACGACTCGCAACCGCTGGGCGATGAACGCTGGCAGATCAAAGAGAAAATGCCCAGAATGAACGGACGGACAAAAAAACCCCGCGTAATCACTGCAAGCAACGATAAAGCGATCGCGGAATTCGCCGCCAACCTCATAGCTTTGCCGCGCGATTGCGGGACCTAAAGCAGCCCTCATGTTGCTGCGTACCGCCCCGAGTTCTTCCATCGCGGCAACGGTTGCCTCGAGGATGCCTTCGAGTGCGCCCTTCCAGCCGGCATGGGCGGCGCCAATCACCCGAGCGTCGATATCGGCAAATAAAACCATCCCGCAATCGGCACCCGTGACGCCGAGGCCAAGCCCAGGCGTCGCCGTCACGAGTGCGTCGCAGCGCGGCCGTTCGGTAAACGCCTCGGCGATGACAAAAGCCTCTTTCGAATGAGTCTGATAAGGGACGAGTAAATTGGCCGGTTCGACCCCGAGCTGGCGAGCCATCCGGCGCCGGTTTTCGGCGACCGCGTCTGGATCATCGCGCGAGCCTATGCCGCCATTAAGAGAGGCATAAACACCGTTGGAGATTCCGCCGTGCCGCGTGAAAAACCCATGGGCGATGCCCGGAGCATGAAGCAACATTGATTGGAGGGGCTTTAGTCTTTGTTGGAGCACGCGGGATCCTCAAAATCCGGGGGGTGGGGCGAGGCCAGGCGCGGTCACGGCGAGCGCCTTGAAGAGCCGCGCCATCGATGTCGCTGGCGCCTCGACGGCACATCCACCCGCCAAGCGAAACACAGCGGACTCGATTTCCGCCCGCTGCCTGTCATTAGCGCGCTGTTTCAAGGCTGCGGCGCGCGCATGAACACCAAGGCGCGCCAGCCATTCTCCCTGAGGAACGGGGCCATAAACCTTGGCGCCAGCCGCGCGCGCTGCCTCGGCGAGGCTCGAGAAATTGACATGCGCAGTCATATCCGCTTCGCCTGGATCACGCAAAGGATCCGTGAAACGGTGCTGCTTGATGGCTTGCAGGGTCTCGCTTAAGGGCGGCGAGTCATAGCCGTAATCAACAACAATCAACGCCCCACCCTGTGTAGTCAGCCGCGCCGCAATCCCACTCATGAGTTGCGAGGCGGCAAAGCCGACTTCGAGGATCTCGCCCCGCCGCTGGCCGAGGCCGTTCGTCCCCGTGAGGCTTGGTTCGGGATCGGGTGCAAGACCGAAGCGAAAATTTCCGGAGTCGTCGAGCCCGACCAATTTTTCATGCCAGCCATCCTTGCCGCGCACGAAATGCCGGATGGGCAAGCAATCGAAGAATTCATTGGCGATGATGATCGCCGGGCCGGAAGGCAACTCGCCCACCATCCGGTGCCAGACCGGGCGCAAAGGGAAGGCGGCGAGAGCCGCACGCTGGCTTTGACGCAGGGGCCCGCTCGCCTCGACGAGGCGCAGATCGGCGGCATCATGAAAATCTGGCACGGTTCGCGTGGCGCGCAAAGCGTCAGCCATGAGGCTACCTCGCCCCGGCCCTAATTCGGCGAGGATGAAAGGCTTCGGCGCGCCCATCGAGCGCCAAACGGCCGCCGCCCACAAACCAACCAATTCGCCAAATATCTGGCTGATCTCTGGCGCCGTCGTGAAATCGCCAGTCGCGCCAAGCGGCGCTTTTGTCGCGTAATAGCCGTGCCGGGGATGCAGCATCGCGAAATTCATGTACGTCTCGAGGCTGATCGGCCCCGTCTCGGCGATGATTTCAGAGATGAACCGCGCCAATTCATTCATGGAGTCTTGGGAGTCGCCGGCCAGCGCCGCGCGTAGACGATCAAGGCAATACCCGCGGCGATCAATGGCAGCGATAGCAGCATGCCCATCGTCGCGCCGCCAAAGAGAAAGCCGAGCTGCGGATCGGGCTCGCGGAAAAATTCGCATGTAATCCGCGCGATGGCATAGCCGATGGAGAAGATCCCTGCCGCAAGGCCCGGCCGCTTCAGCGCCCCGTTCCTAATAACGATCACCATGACAACATACAAGACCAAGCCCTCAAGCGCCGCCTCGTAGAGCTGACTTGGATGGCGCGGGCTCGGCCCAGCGCCCGGAAAAACCATGGCCCAGGAAACATCGGTGGGCCGTCCCCAGAGCTCCGGCTTTATGAAATTGGCGATGCGGCCGAGAAAAAGACCAATCGGAACCGTGGCCGCGCAAATGTCGACAAGGCTCAAGACCGGCAAGCCTTTGCGCTTGGCGAGGAGATAGACGGCGACGATCGTTCCCGCGAGGCCGCCGTGAAACGACATCCCCCCCTTCCAAAGCTCGAAAATGTCGAAGGGATGAGCCAGATAAAACGCGGGATTGTAGAAAATGACATAGCCGATACGGCCGCCGAGGATCACTCCGAGCGCCGCGTAAACAAGCAGATCATCGATATCCGCTGAGCTTAGCGGCGCGGCGCGGCCCCAGAGGGCTTTTTTCGCCACTAAGGCGCGGGCATAGGCCCAGCCAAGAAGCAGCCCTGTGATATAGGCAAGCGCGTACCAGCGAATAGGCAAGGGGCCAATGCTGATGAGCACCGGATCTATGGTGGGATAAGGAAGGGTGAACAACATCAAAAGCCAAGGTTAGGAAATCGAATCGCGCCCCAATGTGTATCTTTTCCGATGAGGGCAGGGCCAGCTATTTTTTGTCAGGGGCTTTCGCGAGCCGATTGTGTCATCCAGGAACATCATGTCGAACCTCCTGGCGGCCGTCCATTCAACCCCTCGCCGCCAACGCGGGCCGGCATTTTTGATGGCGAGGCAAAGCAGTTGCATGGCTGCTTCATTGCTCGGAAAGGTGCGCACGCTTTTCGGAAGTGTCTTCTTTTTGGCCATCTCTCTATATAGTAATGCCCATCTCACTAGCGCCGCGGGGCGTCGATAAGGATCCGCCATGCCCGAGGGCCTTCGCCGCGTCTCCCGCGCGCTCATTTCCGTATCCGATAAGGCCGGGCTTATCGATTTCGCCCGTGACCTTGCCGGACTTGGCATTGAGCTTGTCTCGACCGGCGGCACGCGGGCGGCGCTCGCCTCGGCGGGACTTGGCATAAAAGACGTCTCCGATGTTACCGGGTTTCCGGAAATCATGGGCGGGCGCGTCAAAACCTTGCACCCGAAAATTCATGGTGGGCTTCTCGCCATCCGCGAAAATCCGGAGCATGAAGCGGCGATGCTCGCTCATGGCATCGCCCCGATCGACCTGCTTGCCGTCAATCTCTATCCCTTCGAGGCGGCCGTTATAAGGGGCGCGGCCTTCGAGCGGTGCGTCGAGAATATCGACATCGGCGGGCCAGCGATGATCCGCGCCGCCGCCAAAAATTTCGCCGATGTGGCTGTGATTGTCGACCCTTCCGACTACCCTCGCCTGCTGGAAGAACTCCATGCTCGCAACCGCGCCACCACTCTCCGCCTGCGCCGCGAACTCGCGCAAAAAGCCTTCGCCCGCGCCGCCGCCTATGATGCAGCCGTTTCGAATTGGCTTGCCTCGGAATTGAACCTTACGGCCCCTTCCTACCGGGCCTTCGGCGGAGCGCTCACCTCGAGCCTGCGGTATGGCGAGAACCCGCATCAACAGGCCGGCCTCTACCTCACCGGCGAAGGACGCCTTGGTGCGGCGACGGCGCGCCAAGTACAAGGCAAGGAGCTCTCCTACAACAATCTCAACGATACAGATGCGGCCTTCGAGCTCGTCGCCGAGTTCGATCCCGCGCGCACCGCCGGTTGCGCCATTATCAAACACGCCAATCCTTGCGGTGTTGCCGAGGCTGCTACGCTTTTAGACGCATATCGGCGCGCCTTGCGCTGCGATCCCGTCTCCGCCTTTGGTGGCGTCATCGCTTTCAATCGCCGGCTCGACGCGCAAGCCGCCGCCGAGACCGTCAAGATTTTTACCGAGGTCATCATCGCCCCCGAAGCCGACGAAGAGGCGATCGCGCTTGTCTCGGCGAAGAAAAATCTGCGCCTCCTGCTCGCCGGCGGCCTCCCCGATCCGCGTGCCGGAAGTATGACTTTCCGTTCGATTGCCGGCGGCTTCCTCGTGCAAAGCCGCGATCGGGCCGCCGTCGAGGATATGGATCTGCGCGTTGTTACAAAACGGGCGCCCACCGAGCGCGAATGGAGCGACCTCAAATTCGCATTCCGCGTCGCCAAGCACGTCAAATCCAACGCGATCGTCTATGCGAAAGATGGCGCGACGGTTGGCATCGGCGCGGGGCAGATGAGCCGCGTCGATGCGGCGCGCATTGCCGCGATTAAAGGCGCCGAAGCAGCGCGGGCCGCCGGCCTATCGGTAAACCTCGTTGAGGGGTCGGTCGTCGCATCTGATGCTTTTTTTCCTTTCCCGGATGGCCTCCTCACGGCAGCCGATGCCGGCGCAACCGCGGTCATCCAGCCCGGCGGCTCACTGCGCGATCATGAGGTCATCGAGGCCGCCGACAGCAAAGGCCTCGCCATGGTTTTCACCGGCGTGCGTCATTTCCGGCACTAGGAGGTTTGCATAAAACCGTTGTCAACCCGTGAAAAGGGTCTTTTCTGCCGTTTTTTTGTAATGTTTATCTGTCACGGAAGGCCGCGTGAAGTTAAGAACTTCGCAAACGTGCGCCAACGCACAGCGTTCCTATATTAAAGCTGTCATGGTCCGAGAAGCAAACGGTAACCAATAATTGATCTTTGCAACGCTGGCGATCATTTCGCGTTCATCTCGCAAGGCCATAGTGATCGCAAAATACAGAGCTGCGGGGAGGAATTAAGACTCGGGAAACTTCCGAGGGTTAACGTGATGATTATTCGGAGATAGGATCGTGTTCATTAGTTCGAGCGGCGCCGTCGAGGGAAGCCGAGTATTTTATACAATTGGGAAGATTGAGGCTGCGTCATCATGGCACCCCGAGGATAGCGGGCCATTGCAATCCAATTGGAGAGAGCTTATTTTGCGGGAGCTGATCCGCAAGGCGGAGGATCTTGATGCCGACGCCGTCGTCGGTCTTGATTTCAAATCGGACGCATCGATCCAAAACCCCGAAACCGGTGTCCGTCTCAATCGCATGATTGCGAGCGGCTTCGCCGTAAAGCTTTCTTGCGCGGTGGCCGCCTGACACCAAGGGATTGAGCTTCAAGCTGGCACGCTTTTCCGGCAAAGATGGGACAGCAACGAAGAGTCGACTTCGTCCGTCCACACCTTGAACGATTTCAAGGCATGAGGCCCAAACGATGTCGTGAGCGCGACATCGGCGGCATCACGGCCGCGCGCGACTGTAATCCTGCCGATTCGAGGCTTATTGTGACGAGCATCGAAGATGAACCATCCGCCGTCGAGGAAGGCTTCAAACCACGCATTGTAATCCATCGGCGCGGGATCGGGAGGCACACCGATATCGCCGAGAAAGCCATTGGCATAGCGTGCCGGAATATTCATGCACCGGCATAAAGCAACGGCAAGATGGGAAAAGTCGCGGCAGACGCCAACCCGCTCCTCATAAGCCTCAAAGGCCGTGCGCGTATTGCGCGCATGTTGATATCCGAAAGTCAAATGGCTGCAAACGAAATCGCAAATCGCCTGCACGCGCCGCCAGCCACGCGGCGCTGAACCAAATAACTGCCAGGCAATGTCGGCGAGCTTGTCGGTCTCGCAGTAGCGGCTGCCTAGTGTGAAAATCAAGGTTTCGTTGGGCAGGCGCTCGGCGGCGACCTCCTCAGCATCAAGCCGCACAACATCGGGCTCACCGCTATCTTCGATGATAGCATCCCGGCAGATCGTCAGATCACAAGCTGGCGCCAAGAAACGGCGCACGCTATTACCGAAGCTGTCGACGTAGAGTTCGTCGGCGACCGCAGGCGCCGCCCCGAAAGGCGTTTCATATCGGATCTTTGAGGCATTCTCCGGGTGTGCATCAAGAAGACAGACCATCAGCGATGGATGCGTGCAGTTGATTGTCAGTTCATAACCGAATCGGATCAGCATCGAAGCCGCGAGCGTGGAGGGAAGAAATGTGTTCGATGGGAGAACAAGCGGGCGCAGGCGTTGGTTCCGGGTTGTTTTCCGAAACTCTGCTTAAAAAATTTGCACCACTCCGCGACTAATGAGTAGCGTGCCCGCCCCAGTTGGCGAAGGAAGCCACTCGCCGCAGAAAATCGCATCAAAAATCGTGACGAGAACGATCGGCAATTTATCGACTGGCGCGACCCACGCCGCCTGCCCAAGTTTCAGAGCGGGGAAATAGCAGAGCCAGGACGCACCTTTCGCAAGCGCCGATAAGCGACTAGTAGGTAGACGGCGCGATTGAGGTGAGCGGGCGATAGATGGGTCAATGCCATAACCCTCCCTCGAAATCGGAGGCACATTGATAAGGTCTTCAGGAAGGTGTCAGATGGGAGCATTGCGTCGCCAATACACGGACGAATTCAAACGGGAGGCAGGGGGCCTGTTGGCGAGCAGTGGCAGCCGCTCAGCCAGATTGCCGAGGAACTCGGGATTCCTGCGGCGCGGCTGCAGGCTTTGCGGGAATCGGGGCAGCGCCTCACTGTGGCAACTCGGAGCGTAATGAGTGTGATCTCTACCTCGCAATCGAGGAAGACCAAGAGCCCGCAGACAGACGGAATTTGCGAGAGATTCCACAAGACCGTGCTCAATGAATTCTACCGTGTCGCCTTTCGCAAAAAATGTATGGTTCAATCAACGAACTGCAAGCCGATCTCGATGTTTGGATCCGAGAGTATAATGGAGAGGCCACATTCAAGGGCGATGGTAGTTTGGTAAAACCCCGATGCGGACCTTCCTCGATGCAATGCCGATGACGGCCTCTGCATGAGGTGAGCTGTGTGGACCGCGAAGCATAACGCGTACCCTACTTAATATAATACCCGGCAACGTGCCATTTGCCGTTCTTTTCCCGCATGGGTGAGATCGTTTCGACAGCCGATTTCCTGTTCTCGAACGAGGACTGGAACTTCATGACAACATATTCGCCATCCGGCGCGCCGGGGAGCGTTGTCATATAGCGGGCCCAGTCGAGGGTTCGTGAAAGGAGTTTGCCGAGCGGGCTCCGGGCCCCTAACATCTTCGCCTCGAATTCCGGGCGCTTGATGCTGCCCTTCAAATAAGCGGCGGCCGTATCATAGGCCGCGCCATATTCGCCGCGATCAACGAGAGCGAGCCAATCGCGCGCGCTCCTCGCGGCTTGCGCAATGGCTTCTTTATGATCCTCTTCCGGCATCACTGGCGAGATGAGGCAGAAAAGTGCCAGCACCGCCAGCCATGATCTTCTCCACACATTACATCTCCCCATCTTTCAATTCGCAGCTAGCTCAGTTCTCGAAGTCACCGGGATTGAAGGCCCGGTAGGTTGAGCAAAACTCACAAGTCACGCCAATGACGCCATCATCGCCCGTCATCTCCCGCCGCTCGCGCGGTGTGAAGCCGGCGAGCATGGCGCGCACGCGCTCATCCGAGCACCGGCAGCGGTCTTTCACGCGCTGCGGCCTGTAGACGACGACGCCCTGCTCGTGGAAAAGGCGGTAGAGCAGCCGTTCGCTCGACAGCGAAGGATCGACGAGCTCATGATCCTCGACCGTCGAAAGCAGCGCCTCGGCCTCGGCCCAAGCCTCGTTCCGTGGCGGCGTGGCAATCGTAAAGCCCGAGGGGGCATCGCCTGGGTCCAGATCGACTTGTATGTGGCGGCGCGGGGAGCCGGGCAGGAACTGTGTCAAAAGGCCGCCGGCGCGCCATGCCTCGCATGCCTCGGTCACATTTTCCGCCACCACAAGGCGCACCTGCGTTGGAATTTGCGCCGACTGGTCAAAATATTGCCGCGCGGCATCCGCCAATCCCTGACCACGGAGGGCGACGATTCCCTGGTAACGGGATACCCCTTCCTCAACCGTCACCGCCAAATACCCGAAGCCGAAAAGATCGGCCCAGGGCGGGCTTTCCGAAAGTTTTCGCGTATCAAAGCGGGCAAGCGCGCGCAGGCGATCCGGCGCGTCGAAATCGGCGACGAGCATGCTAACAGCGCCATCGCTTAAGGTTTGCAATTGCAATCGGCCCCCGATTTTAAGCGAGGTCGCGAGCAGCACCGTGAGGACACAGGCTTCGCCGAGCAGCCGCGATACCCGCGGGGGATAGTTATGTTTGGTCAGAATATGATCGAGCGAATCGCCAAGACGCACGATACGCCCGCGCAGATCAAGCCGCTCGACGGCAAAGGGCAGCACCGTGTCATCGCAGGGTTCGTCGCAAATCGCGCGCGCCCTCTGCCCCGTTCGTGGCGTCACGATGCCGCTCATGCCGCGATTGCTCCAAGGCACCAAGCCAAAATGGCTTTTTGCACATGCAGCCGGTTTTCGGCTTCGTCGAAGACGACGGACTGCGGCCCGTCGATCACTTCGTCCGTCACTTCCTCACCGCGATGAGCTGGCAGGCAATGCATGAAAATGGCATCCTTATTCGCGGATGCCATAAGTTTCGCGTTGACCTGATACGGCGCCAGCAAGGCATGGCGGAAGGCTTCATCGACATCGCCCATCGACACCCAGCAATCGGAGACGATTGCGTCAGCACACCTCACTGCCTCATGGGGATCACGGATGAGTTTTAGACGGGCGCCGAGGCGCTCGGCCCACGCAACCAGCCCGGCATTCGGATCAAGGCCATTCGGCGTTGCGATATTCAGCGAGAAATCGAAGCGCTGGGCGGCGTGCACCCAGCTTGCCAGCACATTGTTGGCATCACCGCTCCAAGCAATCGTGCGGTCTTTGATCGCGCCTTTTTTCTCTTCAAAAGTGAAAACATCGGCCATCACCTGGCAAGGGTGCGAACGCTTGGTCAAGCCATTGATGACAGGAACGCTCGCATGGACGGCAAGCTCGAGCATGGCGGCGTGGTCGAGGATGCGGATGACGATGATATCGACAAAACGGGAGAGGACGCGCGCCGTATCGGCGATGGTCTCGCCTCGGCCAAGTTGCATCTCCTGACCCGTCAACATGATGGCCTCGCCGCCAAGCTCGCGCATGGCAATGTCAAATGAAACCCGCGTGCGGGTCGAAGGCTTATCAAAAATCATCGCGAGCACCTTGCCCGCAAGTTGCGGGGTTGGCGGAACGGGCCGCTTGCGGCGGGCCGCTTTGAACTCGAGCGCGGCATCGAGAATGCGCCGCAAGTCAACGGCCGCAATCTCCGACAAATCGAGAAAATGCCGCATACCGGCCGGCACGCCAGACCCGCGGGGCGCGGTCATCTCGCGGTTCCGGCGGATTTGAATTCACGCGATTTGAGGCGCAGACATGCGGCCTCAAGTCGGCTGATCGCCTCAGTGATCTCAACTTCAGTAACGACCAGCGGTGGCAAGACCCGCGCGACATTCTCGGCGGCGGGAATGAGGAGGATCCGTTCCTCTCGCGCCACGGTGATGAAAACAGTGATCGGCACATTGAGCGCGATCCCAAGCATTAACCCGTGTCCGCGGATCTCCGAGATGACGTCTTTGTGCCTTGCCTGCAGCGCGATGAGCTCTTGCTTAAGCCGCCCGCCAAGAACGGAAACCTGTTCGATAAACCCTGGCGCCAGCACGACGTCGAGAACCGCGTTGCCAACTGCCGTGGCGAGCGGATTGCCTCCATAGGTCGTGCCATGGGTCCCTAGGGTCATGCCCGTGGCGGCTTTCCGGGTTGCCAGGAATGCGCCAAGGGGAAAGCCGCCGCCAATTCCCTTTCCGACGGCCATGATGTCCGGCTCGATGCCAAAAAATTCATAGGCAAAAAACTTGCCCGTCCGGCCAATCCCGGTTTGCACCTCATCAAGAATTAATAGCAGGCCATGGATGTCGCAAAGGGCGCGGAGGCCCTGCAGAAAACCCTCTGGAGCCACGCGTATGCCGCCTTCCCCTTGGATGGGCTCGACCAATATGGCTCCGGTCTGCGCGGTTAGCGCGGCTCCGACGGCGGACAGATCGCCAAACGGGACGTTATCAAAACCCTCGACAGGTGGGCCAAATCCTTCGAGATATTTGGCATTTCCCGCGGCGGCGATCGTCGCAAGGGTGCGACCGTGAAAGGCGCCTGCAAATGTGATGATCCGGTATTTTTCTGGGTGGCCGCTCGATGCTTGATATTTACGCGCCGTTTTGATGGCGCCTTCGATGGCCTCCGCCCCCGAATTGGTGAAGAAGACCAAATCTGCAAAGCTCGATTCGACGAGGCGCTTGGCCAGGCGTTCGGCTTGCGGGATTTCGAAAAGATTTGAGGTGTGCCAAAGCTTCTCGCCCTGGTCCTCGAGCGCCCTAACAAGATGCGGATGGCTATGACCAAGCGACGCGACGGCAATGCCGGCCCCGAAATCGAGAAACCGTTCGCCACTGGTCGAGGTTAGCCAGACTCCCTCCCCATGCTCAAAGGCGAGGGGGGCGCGCGAATATACAGGCAACAGCGCCGAGGTCACCTATCCGCCTCCGCTGGAATGAAACCGTCAAACATATCCTGCGGCCTTGCTGCGGCGAATCGCGCAGGGTCAAAGGACCTTTGCTACTTCCCAGCTGGGGCTGGAGCTGGCGCGGGCGGCTGCGCAGGGGCATTTGAAGCCGGTGGTGTCGCCGTCTGGCCTGACTTCGCGGCTTCAAGGCGCTTGCGTTCCTCTTCCGCCCGCTTCTGCAGCTCTTCTTGTAATTTCTTTTGCTGCTCCTCGAGAACTTTTGGATCGATGGGAGGGCCATCAAACGCGCGGCCGAAGCCGGCGAGGGGAATGGCAAAGGTCACTTGTTGATTGGCCTGATTCTTTACAGCCACATTCATCACCGACCCTTTTTTGAGCTGGTCGACGGTCGCGGGTTTTACCTTGGCTTCCGCAAAGCATCCGTTGGGGAAACAGATCTCGAACGTTCCCTCCATGGTCGTGCCATTGTCGATATCGAAGCGGAACCCCGGGCGTAGCATAAGGCCCACTGGAACGAGAAGGCGGACGATTCGGCTGTCCTCGCTCTTCACCTCATAGACCGCAAGGGCCAAAACAGGCGCCTGTCCCGACTGCGCGCTAAAGTCGCGGGTCGTGTAACAGATGTCTTTATTCGCCTGCTGATCTCTCCCACAAACCTTCGTCCAGTCGTTTTGGGTTGGGACAAGGTCAAGTTTCACCGGCCCCTGCTGCGGCGCCGCCGCTTGATTTGGCGCCGGCTGAGCGGGCGATTGCGCAGGCTCCGAGGGCGCCGTTTTTTTGGTCTGCGTATATCCCGGGGAGCTTGCGAGCACGAGCGCACCAACTAAAGCTGCCGCGCCCAAACGTTTAACCAAGACTGACATCAAACATCCTTTCCCTGACCGCTCATCCATTGCAGCCGCCCGCCCGGGAAATGGCACTCGCCAAGACGCGAAAACCTCTCATCCGCAGACACGGCGCGACCGGGCATCGCTCGCCTGCTCCGCCCCGGCCGATTTTGAGGGCTTGTGCTTCGGTACGCATTGTGGAGCAAGCTTGCAACCCCAAGCCTTTCAGGTTCACTCCCATTGGGAGGCAACAGAAGAAAGATTGCCCGACCAGATCCGTCTAGGTAGCACGGTGGGGCTACAAAAAACAAAAAGGCGCGGCGATGTCACCTGCCGGCCTTAATTATTGTGATTCTCATAGTGTTTGAAATGCGGCCTTCGGGCGTGCCACTTTTGTTCGAGAGCGAATTCATTTCACGGCTGAGCCAGTGAAACCTCCCTCTCTCGCGTCCTTTGCGAGGAAATAATTACATAAACCTGTGGGAAAGCGACACGGCCGCGTGCACGGCCGCGCACTCCTTTAAACTGTTAGGTCCAGCTCTTCACGAGGATGACTTGGATAACTACAGTCAAGATAAGAATGGCGCTTACGATGCTAACGGTGTGGTCGTTCATGGGTCCTCTCCCGGTCTCGGTCTATTGGTCTCATTGGCGCCGCCGCGCGCGGACGCTCTCGTTACGTCCAGCTTTTTGGCGGAAAAGTCAAGACAAGTCCGCAAAATTCAACTGCCCGCCGCACAGGCGCCGCGTGGTTAGGCCGCGGCGGATCGAAGCAGCGAACCGGCGCCACTCTTCATAAAACATTCTTGCGGCAAAATGAAGAGGTATTATGCATGCGCAAACTACGGCATGGTGCCCGCGACATGCGATAGAATTTCCAGGAGACTTCCGAAAACCGAATTCTCAAGCCCTTTTTCGGCCCGGCCATTCCTTTTCTCTCAATGATCCGTCTCATTCCCCGGTTTTTGGCGTTCGGCGTTGCGCTTTCCACCTGCATTCAGCTCATGCCGGCCGGGGCTGCTCGCGCGAGCGACGCGAATTCTGGTCCCGCCATCGCTATGCATGGCAAGCCTGCTCTCGAGGAGCCTTTCAATCACTTCCCTTACGCCGACCCCTCGGCCGTGAAGGGCGGGCGCCTTTCCATCGGTTTTCTCGGCACCTTTGACAGCCTCAATCCCTTCAATCTCAAGGCAGGGTCGACGGCGCAGGGAATTAACACGAATATTTTCGAAACTTTAATGACGCGCTCTCTGGATGAGCCGTTCACGCTCTATGGACTGATTGCACGGACCATTGAAACCGATGCCGACCGTTCATGGGTGACTTTCCATCTCGATCCGCTCGCGCATTTCTCGGACGGCGTATCGATTACATCGGCGGATGTCCGCTTTACCTTCGAGCTTTTGAAGACCAGGGGGCGGCCACAGCAGCGCGCCGCTTACTCCCTCGTCAAATCCATCGAAACACCCGATGCGCTCACAGTGCATTATGATCTCACGGGGATTGCCGATCGCGAGATGCCTCTCACCCTGGCGCTCATGCCGGTGCTGCCGCGACACAAGGTCGACTTTAAGAAATTCGACGACGCCAGCCTTGATATACCGACCGGGTCCGGTCCCTACGTCATGACCGAGGTGAAACCTGGCCAGCGGATCATCCTTCGCCGTGACAAAAATTACTGGGCGAAGGACCTGCCAGTCCGCCGCGGCATGTTTAACTTCGACGAGATCGACATCGAATATTTCCGCGATGCGAATTCGCTCTTTGAGGCCTTCGCGGCTGGGCTCCTCGATTTCCGCGAAGAAACGAGCCCAGCCCGCTGGGCGAACGCTTATGATTTCCCTGCCATTCGCGATCACCGCATGATCCGCGAAGCCTTGCCGGTTGGCGGGCCAAAGGGCCTCGAAGGATTCGTGTTCAACCTGCGCCGGCCCCTCTTTGGCGACATCCGCTTGCGCGAAGCGCTGAGCCTTCTTTTCGATTTCGAGTGGGTCAACGCGAATCTGTACAATGGGCTATATACGCGCACGAAAAGTTTCTTTGATGAATCGGAGCTTGCCTCGACCGGCCGGCCGGCGGAGGCCGCCGAGCGCGCGCTCCTCGCGCCTTTCCCCGGCGCCGTCCGTAGCGACATTTTGGAGGGAACTTGGCGGCCGGCGGCAACCGACGGCGCTGGCGGCGACAGAGTGGCCCCAAGGCGTGCCCTCGCGCTCCTCAAGGAAGCCGGTTACGAACTCAAGGACGGGCACCTTAGTAGGGAGGGCGCGGCGCTGTCTTTCGAGATCATGGTGAAGGATCGGAACCAGGAGCGCCTCGCGCTCAATTATGCGGACTCCTTGAGCCGCATTGGCGTGAATGCCAGCGTCCGCCAGGTTGACGAAGTGCAGTATCAGAGGCGCCGTCAAAAGTTCGATTTCGATATGATGATCGGCAGCTGGCTCGCATCCCCCTCCCCCGGCAACGAGCAGCGCTCCCGTTGGGGCTCCGCGAGCGCCAACCAGGAAGCCTCCTTCAATCTCGCGGGTGTTAAATCGCCGGCGGTCGACGCCTCGATCAACGCCATGCTGGCGGCCCGGACCCATGAAGAGTTTGTCGCCGCCGTGCGCGCTTATGATCGCGTCTTGCTCTCGGGGTTTTATGTCGTCCCGCTCTTCCATTCCTCGCAGCAATGGATCGCATTCTCCTCAAAACTCGCTCGGCCCAAGGACTTGCCGCATTATGGGCCAGCGTCTGGCGGCGCGACGCTCGATACATGGTGGAGAGCGGCACCCTGAACCGCGAGTGCCTCGTCAGCTTCGACATGCGCACCGATGACAATGGCGGTCAGTACTAGGTGTCATTCGACACATCTCAACCGACCTCTCGATGCTATTTCAAAACCCTCGTTTTTGAGAGGCAAATCCGCCTCACAACATGACGTCAGCACGGTTGGCGGTCGAACGCGAGCATGTCCGGGATATCGACCCGAGCCTATTGTGTAATAGTTATTCACATTTTAATAGATTCAAGAAAGGATGAAAAAATGAGTTCCCTCAACGATATTTTAGTGACCATTGTCACAACGCCTTCATCTCTTTTACTTCTTTTTGCAAGTCTTGCTTTCTTTTTTGTGGCCGTTGCTGGTAGTATCGCTGGCAAGATAGAACCGGGTAAATATGGCCGTATTGCCTCCGGCTTAATCGGTATTATACTGCTGGTTATAAGTTTTGGTGTTAATTCTTCGACGATCCCGCCAGGGAGTTATCAAGGTACTTGCGAAAATACTTACATACAGGATGATGTCCTTTATTCTACCTGTAAAAGCATCGATCGTAGATATGTGCCTACAAATTTGCCAAATTACAAAAACTGTGAGGAAGGTATTAACAATATAAATGGCTCACTCACATGCGGAAGTTAATCTAAGGTCATCAAATTAAGCCGGAAAACATGCCCCACTCCGCTCATAATCAACGCCCGCCAGATAAAGCCCTTCTGGCGGCGCCACTCGCCCACAGCGGCGGCGGTCGCAGGCATCGAGCGCGGCGAGCAAATCATCAACACTCCATTTGCCAGCACCTACATATTCGAGGGAGCCGACCATCGAACGCACTTGGCTGTGCAGAAACGAACGCGCGCTCGCCCGGACTTCGATCAGATCGCCGGCCCTGACGACATCGAGCCGGTCCAGCGTCCGCACCGGATTTTCCGCCTGGCATTCCGAGGCCCGGAAGGTCGAAAAATCATGCCGGCCGATGAGCATCGCCGCCGCCTTCCGCATCGCCGCCGCATCGAGCTTGCGCGGCACGAGCCAGGCACGGCCGCCCTCGACGGTCAAGGGCGCACGCCTGTTGATGATCCTATAAAGGTAGTGCCGGCAGGTGGCAGAAAATCTCGCGTCGAAAGCCGGAGCAACCACCTCCACACCGAGGATCGCAATCGGGTGCGGCCGCAGATGAGCGTTGAGGCCATCGCGCAAAACATCACCGCGCCACTCTCTGGTAAGGTCAACATGGGCGATTTGCCCGAGCGCATGGACGCCCGCATCGGTACGCCCAGCGCCGCGAATTTGACTTATCTCGCCGCTTAAGGCTGCAACTGCGGTCTCAATGGCTTCTTGCACCGAAAGCCCATTGTCTTGCCGCTGCCAGCCGACAAAGGGCGTGCCGTCATATTCGATCGTCAGCTTAAAGCGCGGCATCTTTTTGGGACAAGAGGCGAGCACCCTTGGCGAGCCGGGCGCCGCGCAAAAACTCCGCCCCGCTCAGCGGCACCCCGCCCGAACGCTGGACTTCGAGGAGGCGCACGGAGCCCTCGCCACAGGCAATAGTGAGGCATTCATCGACAACACATCCCGGCCGTCCCGACCCTCCGGTAGTCTCGGTGCGTAAAACCTTGACGCGCTCGATACGCCCGCCGAGTTCCATCTCGAAGAAAGCGCCGGGAGAGGGATTTAGGCCACGCACGAGATCGTGGATTTCCGTTGCCGGCCCCGTCCAATCGATACGAGCTTCCAACTTCGAAATCTTCTGGGCATAGGTCACGCCTTCTTCCGCCTGCGGCGTAAAGGTGAGTTCGCCGCTGTCCAGCAGCCGCAGCGCCCTTACCACCAGCCTGGCGCCGATGGTTGCAAGCTCGGCCGAGAGCTCGCCAGCCGTCGCATTGGGGCCTATCGGCAACGCTTCGCTGAGCGCCACCGGGCCGGTATCGAGACTCTCCTCCATGCGCATGACCATGACGCCGGTTTGTTGATCGCCCGCCATGATGGCTCGCTGAATGGGCGCGGCGCCACGCCAGCGCGGTAGAAGTGAGCCATGCAGATTGAGGCAGCCAAGCGGCGGGACATCGAGAATGGCCTTCGGCAGGATCAGCCCGAAGGCAGCGACCACAACTACATCTGGCTCGTATCCGCGAAGTGTGGCGACCGCTTCTTCAGATCGCAAGGCCCGCGGCGTCTCGACCGGCAGTCCAAGGCACCGCGCGGCGGCATGCGTCGGCGAAGGCGTCAGCGCGAGGCCGCGCCGGCCGGCCGGCCGCGGCGCGCGCGTATAAACGGCGCTCACCGTGAACCCCTGCCCGGCGATCTCCATCAAGGCCGGCACCGCGAAATCGGGAGTGCCCATGAACACGACGCGCAAAAGCTTCGCTCAATTAACCGTCGGCGGCGGCGTGTTCCTTGCCCACGCTTTGCTTGCTTGGGCCGCCGGCGGGCGCCTTGTGCTTAGTCTTGGCGAATTTGCGGGTGATGCGGGCCCGCTTCAGCCGCGATAGATGATCAATAAACAAGACGCCGTCCAAATGGTCGATCTCATGCTGCAGGCAGGTGGCGAGCAGCCCGTCCGCTTCGATTTCCTGGGGCCGCCCGGCGCGGTCGAGGTAACCGACGCGGATACGCGCGGGCCGCTCAATGTCTTCAAAAAACTCAGGGATCGAAAGGCAGCCTTCCTGATAAGTCGAGAGCTCTTCGGAGGCCCACAGAATCTCCGGATTGATAAAGGACTGCGGATCCGGCGCCGCGTTTTCATCTTCTTTCTTTGCGACGTCGATCACGAGGACGCGCTTGGGCACGGCAATCTGGATCGCGGCAAGGCCGATTCCCGGCGCCGCGTACATTGTCTCCAGCATGTCGTCGATGAGCGCCTCAATGCCGGAATCAATCGCCGCCACCGGCAAGCTCTTCTGCCGCAGACGCGGGTCGGGGAGGGTGATAATCGTGCGTAAAGCCATGTCCGTCAGATAATACGGGTGCCCCTCGAGGTCAATTTCCCGGTCGTCTCCAAGCATAAGCGGCGGCAAGCCGCCTATGTAATGACCGATTTTATCACGCGTCAACACGAGCTCCCATGTAGCATGTAGGGAGCGAACAGGCTGGCTTAGCGGGCTGCCGCCCGCTCATGAGCGTCCGGCCAGCGGCCCCAGGCTTGCCAGCCCCGTGCCGCGCGCGTAAACGAGCTTACTCTCGGCAATCCTTGGAGTTCCAATGCGCGCTCTTCTCGATGTGGTTCTCGTTGTACTGGACCTTTACGTCTATGTGATCATCGCCGCCGCCATTCTGTCTTGGCTGGTCGCTTTCAATGTCATCAATCGCTACAACGAGGTGGTCCGCTCAATTTGGACCCTTGTCACCGCGCTGACGGAACCATTGCTCCGCCCGATCCGAAACGCCATCCCCAATCTCGGCGGCATCGATATTTCGCCGGTGATTTTGCTCTTGCTGATTTTTTTCATTCAGCGAGTCATTATGCAATATATTTATCCCAATGTATTTTGATGTGCGCTCAGCCCCTTGGCACAATACCTGTGATGGCATCGACCTTTTTGTGCGCGTGACACCAAGGAGCTTCCGCGATGAGATTGCCGGAATCGAAGAGCTTGCCGATGGCCGCGCCGTTTTGAAGGTGCGCGTGCGCGCCGCCGCCAAAGAGGGAGAAGCCAACGAGGCGATCACCCGCCTGCTGGCAAAAGCGCTCGCCATCCCGGCCCGTGCGGTGCGCATCGAGTCGGGCGGAAACAGCCGTGTCAAGAGGCTGCACCTTCGCGGGAACAGTGATGCGCTCGCTGCATGCTTGGCGCACGCCATAAAATCATCGACCCAATGCTGATTTTGGTCGCTGGGCCTTAATTTCATATTTGGCTTTTTAGTCAATCGGATAGCAAAATCTCCAAAGCCAGCGTCTATGATTTGCTTTCCAAATTGGCAAGCACCTTCGGCCGATTAAAGAATGGTATAATCATGCAAGCAGTCGTCGATCAGCAGCCGGCCGCGAATTCTGGCGCGCCCGCAAAGCCTCTTGGCACAGTCATCGCCGTGCGCGGCTCGCAAGCCTCCATCCAGCTTGCCGGGGCCTCTTCCCCGAGCGAGGGTGAGTCTCGCGTCACCGTGGGCAAGTTCCTTGGAATTGATGTTGGAACATCCCTTCTGGTCAGCGTCGTCACGGACGTATCGCTGCAGAGCGAGCTTGCCTCCTCTGGCCAGCAGCACAAGACGGTCGCGATTCTAGATCTCATCGGCGAGATTGAAAATTACAATTCCGACTCTGCAGGTTTCCGTCGCGGCGTCGCCGACTATCCCGCCATCGGCGACGAGGTCAAGCGGATTAGCTCCCGGGACCTGCATCTGATTTTCAATGTCTCGGCACCCGCGGTCATCGAGATCGGAACTCTCCAGCAAGACAGCGCGATCGGCGCCTATATCGATGTGAACGATATGCTAAGCAAGCATTTCTCGGTGCTCGGAACAACGGGCGTCGGGAAATCAAGCGCAATTGCCCTCATTCTTCAACAGACTCTCGCGGCGCGTCCGGACCTTCGCGTTCTCATTCTGGACGTTCACAACGAGTACCGCCCGTGTTTCGGAGACAAAGCGCAGGTGCTCAGCCCGCGCAATATGAAGCTGCCATTCTGGTTGTTTAACTTTGAGGAAATTGTCGATATTTTTTTTGGAGAGCGTCCGGGCCTGGACGAAGAAATTGATCTCCTCTCCGAGGTCATTCCAACCGCCAAGGCGAACTATTCGCAGGCGAGCGAAACCTCGGCCCGCCTTGCGATCAAGTCCACAGCAAGCGCAAAAATTCGATACACGGTTGATATGCCAGTTCCGTACCGTGTCGCCGATCTCATTTCCATGCTTGATAGCCGGATGGGCAAGCTTGAGAATCGTTCGTCGCGAATGCTTTATCAAAAGCTCATGACCCGAATCGAAACCGTCAGCAGCGACCCTCGCTACAGCTTTATATTCGATAAAGCCAATGTCGGCGGGGATACCATGGCGGAGATCCTGGGGCTGATTTTCCGGCAGCCTGCGAACGGCGTCCCCGTAACCATCATTCAGTTAGCTGGCTTCCCTTCAGAGGTGATCGATTCGCTCGTATCGGTCCTTTCGCGCATGGCATTCGATTTTGGAATGTGGAGCGAGGGTATGTCTCCATTGTTGCTGGTTTGCGAGGAGGCCCATCGCTATATCTCGGCCGATGTCCGAACTGGCTTTGGACCAACGCGGCGAGCAATTTCGCGCATTGCTAAGGAAGGACGCAAATACGGCGTGTTTCTCGGCCTGATTAGTCAGCGCCCGGCGGAACTTGATCCAACTATCCTCTCTCAGTGCAGCACTCTTTTTGCCATGCGCATGACCAACGACCGCGATCAGACATTGCTTCGCTCGGCCGTCTCGGATACTTCCTCCGACCTCTTCTCATTCCTGCCGTCACTCGGAACTGGCGAGGTGTTTGCCTTCGGCGAGGGCGTCGCCTTGCCGACGCGTCTCAAGATCAAACAATTGCCTGCCGAACTGTTACCGAAGAGCGAGCCTTTAAGTCACGAAGGCGTTGAGGAAGCACGGTGCGACCAGGGTTCCTTAGCTGCCATAGTTGACCGTTGGCGCGGGGCTATGGAGAGGCAGAAATCGGTGGTCGAGAAGCCAACCGCCGAGAAGACAAATCAAGATCCCCTGGCTTCGGCGGGTCTGCGGCGACTGGGTTCGTCCTTGGGGGGGGTAAGAGACGGCATTGCTTGAAAAAGAGCGCGCCGCCTGTGCCTCCATTCCTAATTCTATAGGATGCCAGAGGTCCTTCATTGTTGCCGTTCGCGAGTTTAGCCGCTGAAACGACTCCGGTAATGGTTATTCCGTACCTCGCGGCCGGGTTTTTGCGAGTGGCTCGCAATATGCTTCGGTGACGAAAAATTTTCAAGAAAGAGGGGTCTTGCGAAGTAATAGCCTTGCGCATAGCGAATCCGCGTCGTGGCCCGCAAGTAGGCAAGTTCCTCGAACGTTTCAATACCCTCCGCGACAACCGTCATGCCAAGGGCGTCGCTCAGGGATACGATCGCTTTGACAATACTTTGATTACGCGGTTGATTATGGATGTTTGTAATAAATGACCGGTCAATCTTGATCTCGTCAGCCGTAAAATTTGCGAGCAACGATAAGGCCGAATATCCCGTCCCGAAATCATCGATAGATACGCGTATCCCAGCTTCCCGCAATATCGGTAATACTTGTGTTTGAAGCGGGCCCGTGGCTACAAATGCATCTTCCGTCACCTCCGCGATGAACCGGTCCGTACAATTCGTTTCTTTCAAAATCTCGACGAGGGAGCGCATCAAATCCACATTAGACGCTTGCTTTGCCGCGACATTGAAGCTGATCGATATTCGGGGATCAAAAGCGGCATTGATAAGATCGATGGACTTTACAATCTCATAAACAGCCAACTGAGTGAGATCGTCCCCGAGCCCGAGTTCAAAAGCGAGGTCGACGAATGAACGGGGACCGTAAATTTCTCCGTCTTCATCAACGAGTCGAATGAGCGCTTCGACGCCGACGACTTCTTCCGTGTGGACGTCAACTTTTGGTTGAAACGCGCAGCGAAAGCGGCGATCCTGAATAGCCCATCGCAACCGCTGCTCGGTTCGCATGCGTGAAATCTCTAATTGATCAGCCTTACTATCGAATATCGCGGCCGCGCCCTTTGTACCACGTTTAATCTGATACATTGCGGCATCCGCATTGCGCCGCAGTGTGTCATGGTCCCGGCCATGCTCCGGAAATATGCTCACTCCAATCGAGGCAGATGAAAATATTTCAAATCCCTCGATAAAGAAGGGTTCTTTCAAACTTTCCGTGATCGAATTTACAACCGTAATGAGATCATCTGGCTGTTCGAATGGGCCAATGACCAGCAAAAACTCATCACCACTGATGCGCGCAAGGATATCGGATGGGCGTATGTTCTCGGCAATTCGATTTGCCATTTTCACAAGGAGTGCATCGCCAATCGCGTGGCTATAGTAGTCGTTGATGTGTTTAAAATTATCGATATCGATAAAAGCGAGCGCAAAGCGGCCGATGGGCTGAGCAAGGATAGCTTCGACATGTTCCTGAAGCTGGAAGCGATTCGGCAGTCCGGTCAATTCATCGAAATTGGCGCGCCTCACCAATTTCTCCTCGGCTTCTTTGCGATCGGTGATGTCAATTGACGCCGATAGGAATAACCTTTCCATGCCCACATGGATTGGCTTATGAGTCGCCAGCAAGGTACGCACACCCTCCGTGCGGAGGATGCGTACTTCCGTAGTGACCGGTGTGTTGCAATCAATAAGAGTCTGCAATTGATCTTGGCCTTGGACCAATGGCTCAGCAACCGTTGTATTTCCCGAAGCTTGCCTCGAAATATTGTCTCCAGGGGGAAGCTGGATCGCTGCAAATTCGTTCGCGAAGAGGACACTACCGCCTTGAGCATGCACAATGACGCCAAAAGGGAGCTGATCAAAAACTTCCATAAGAAAGGATAGCTCGCGCCTTGCCTCAGACTCGTTCTCGCGAGCCTTCGCCAGCAAATCATGGAGTTCCGCAACTTTGGCCGTTGCTTGCGGCTCTTCGGCTGCTAGATCCTCTCGCCATTGTCGCTGTGGCTGTCTTTGCATTTTAATAACTTCTTCGAGCTTTTCTTTACAGTTCGGCTGGCAGGCGATGAATTCTCTTAGCGTAAACGCAAACATTTACGCGCTCATTAAACCTGGCTGAGCTAGGCTGAAAATGAGATCCCTCAGCGCCCAGTTCGCCAAATCTCACAGCGGTAGCTCGGGCGGTTCATCAGCCCCGGGATCTCTGGTTGCACAAGCTCCCGAACATATGCCACCGGGGAAAAACCTTCATGGGAGGTTTGACGGCCAATTGGGAGCTTTGGTGTCCAGATTGTTTTCGGATTCCTCGGCGGGAAATTCGAACGTCCAACCCACGCCTTCTGGCGAGAAGTCCAGCGCGCTGATTCCGTTCAACGCTCGCGGAACGATTTGTTCAATAATCATATGGCCGAAACCCCGGCGCTGAGGGGGCACAACGACCGGTCCACCGCTTTCACGCCAGCACAATCGAATCTTATCGGTCTCCTTGTCCACCAGCCACCGGATCGACACCTGTCCATGCCTCCCGGAGAGTGCGCCATGCTTGGCCGCATTTGTCGCTAATTCATGGATAGCGAGCCCCAGATACTGCACAGCATTGGGTTTCAGAATGAGCGGGGGACCTGCTGCGTCAATTTGGCCGTGATTGACTTCGCTAAACGGCTTCAATTGCATTGCCACGAGATCAGGGAAGGACGCGCCGTACCAGCTGTCTCTTACCAAGAGGTCATGCGAATAGGCCAACGCCACCAAGCGCTCAGCAAATCGCGTGTGGTATTGGCGAACGTCTTCGGCGTCCCGTGCGGTCTGTTGGGCTATCGCCATGACGACCGTCAATAGGTTCTTGCTCCGGTGCGACAGCTCATCGACAACAAATCGGATGTGCCTCTCGCGCCGTTTCTGCTCACCGATGTCAACGTGTGTGCCGATCCAGCGGTATACGGCCCCGGTCGAATCGCGAAGGGGAACGGCGCGTGTCAGAAACGGGCGGTCCTGTTCGTCCTTCCCGTGAAGGTCCAACTCCATTTCTAGCGCTATGCCCATTTCGAGGGATTTAACCCACTTCTCGCGGCCGGCGTCCGGGGCGAGAACCGCCAGCCAATCGTGTCCTCGAATTTCTTCGGGTGGAACAACGGCAAATTCGGACAATTGACGGTTGAACCAGAAGATTTTGCCATCCGCGTCGCCCATCCAAACGAGTTGAGGAATGCAGTCCGCCAATATCCTGAATTGCTGTTCGCTCGCCCGAAGGTCGGCTTCGGCCCGCTTGCGCTCGGTAATCTCTTCGGCCGCTACATTGATGCCGACGATCTCGTTGTCCGGGCTATAAACCGGATGCCAGTAGGTGATCCAGGAGCGCGTTTCGGCCTGATCCGAACGCTGACCAGTAACCTCGATGCCGGTGACAGGTTCGCCAGTTTCGATCATGGAGCGGACGATAGCTTCGACAGAGTCGGCCAAAGCCGGCACGCACTCGCGAACCGAGCGGCCCAAATGCCCTTCGACCGGAATACCGCATATCTCTGTAAGCCGTTTGTTTATCAGTAGGTAGCGGCAGTCAGGGGATAGAAAGGCTAAGCCGATCGGTGCTGTATCATAGATCAATTGCAGAGAGGACCCCTGTGCAGAGGTCGAAGTGGCAAAAGATGCCGCCGGCGTAGTTCGTCCTGGATCCACGTCACCCCCAACGAGCTTAAAGCCCCTCCATTCTGCACTTTTTTCGATCTCCTTGACAACTCGATTGGTTCGAGTGTTGCGGTGCGCTGAAAAAACACAACGATCCTCGCTTGCTCAGAGCATCCGGCTGCAGGCCGTGACGCTGCGTTCGCTTGGGTCGAGCAGTGCTCATGGACCACGGTCCATCGAAGCTTTATGATCGCGATGAGGGGATAAAGGAAATTGTCGTCTTGCCAACCGAATCTGAAATGCTCGCCCGCAACCCGCCTGATTCTAATAATACGTTCTGAAGATGGATTTTTCTCAGCGCTTTATCTTTCTTTTCTCCGCTCCGGCCTTCGACGCTGAGGATCTCGAAGGCTTGCGCGTAAATCAGATAATTACCGCAATCGAGCGGATGGGCTTTCAAGTTGTAAAAGCGCGCCGGCCAGAAGACGCGGAAATTGCGGTCCGAACTGACGCCGCGATCGGCTGCATGGTCGTTGATTGGGGAAAAAAGGGTTTGGAGGGTAAGCCTGCCTCTTTGATCAATCTCATGCGAAAGCGCGGCTTGAATGTGCCGATCGTTATCTTGGTGCGCCGCAAGCGGTTCGAGGATGTGCCCGTCGAAGTCCTCGACTTCATTGACGGCTACGTCTTCCTTGCTGAAGAGACGCCGGAATTCATTGCCAAGAATCTCATCAGCCGGTTGAAGCAATATGCGGCAACCCTAAAGACCCCCTTTTTTGGCGCGCTCGTCGATTATTCGGAGGAGGGGAACCAATTATGGACCTGCCCCGGACACAATGGCGGCGTGTTCTACAGCCGGAGCCCGATCGGCCGTATCTTTAGAGAGCATTTAGGGGAAGCCATCTTCCGTGACGATCTCGATAATTCCGTCCTTGAACTTGGCGATCTGCTAACGCACGAGGGCCCGGCCCTAAAGGCTCAGAAGGAGGCGGCTGCAATTTTTGGCGCCGAGAGGACATATTTCGTCCTCAACGGCACATCCACCGCCAACAAAATCGTTCTAGGCAATCTTGTCGTTGAGAATGATCTTGTTCTCTTCGACCGTAACAATCATAAAGCTGCGCATCATGGCGCGTTGTTGCTTGGCGGAGGCATTCCCATCTATCTGCCGACGGATCGTAACGCCTATGGGTTGATCGGTCCTATCTACTCCGACTTTCTCGACGAAGCGATCATACGTGAGCTTATCCGAACGAACCCGCTGGTCCGTGATCCCGAGGCTTGGCGCCGCGAAAGGCCGTTTCGTGTCGCGGTCATTGAGCAATGCACCTATGACGGCACAATTTATGACGCCCAGGTCATTGTGAAACGGATCGGGCACCTATGTGATTACATTCTATTCGACGAAGCCTGGGCGGGGTTCATGAAATTCCATCCGCTTTATGAAAGGCGCTTCGCGATGGGGTTGCCAAATCTCGACGAGAAATCACCTGGGATTGTTGCAACGCAATCGACACACAAGCAGCTTGCCGGATTCTCGCAAGCCTCTCAAATTCACGCTCGAGACCATCATATCCGCGGACAGAAGCGCCGTGTCGAGCACCGGCGTTTCAACGAAGGGTTCATGCTTCATGCGTCGACCTCGCCTTTCTATCCGCTGTTCGCCTCTCTCGACGTTGGTGCACAAATGATGAAAGGGAAATCTGGCGAGGTCTTATGGGATGATACCATCCGACTCGGTATCGAGCTGCGCAAGAAGTTGCGCGCTGTCCGTCTTGAGTTCGAGGAAAAGGAGAACGATCCAGCTCGCCGCTGGTTTTTCGATCCATTCGTGCCAGACCGGGTTGTGATTCCAGACGCTGCCCGCGAGGGCGGGGTGCACGAGGTAGCCTGGGAGAACGTGTCGACCGATCAATTGGCGCGCTATGCCCACTTTTGGGAATTGCAGCCGGATGCCGCTTGGCACGGCTTCACGCACCTCGAAAAAGGGTTTGCAATCACCGACCCCACCAAGCTTACTTTGCTTACCCCAGGGTTCGATCGAAAGACAGGCGCTTATGAGACGCACGGGATTCCCGCTCCCATCGTCGCCCAATATCTGCGAGAAAATCGCATTGTACCTGAAAAGAACGATTTAAATTCACTGTTGTTCTTACTCACGCCCGGGGTTGAAGCCAGCAAGGCTGGGACGCTCGTCAGCGCGCTCGTCGCTTTCAAGCGCTTGCATGATGACAACGCGGCGCTCGAAGAAGCCATGCCGGAGTTTGTTGCGCGGCGAGAGGCCCGCTATCGAGGCTCGCGCCTCCGAGACCTTTGCGCAGACATGCATGCCTACTTTCGGAATGCCGACGTCAGTGCCTTGCAGAGGGCGCAATTTTCTCCTCACCATCTTCCCGAGATGGTGATGACACCACAGGCGGCATATCGCCACCTCGTGCGCAACAATGTCGATTATCTACCGATTGATCAAATCGGGGAGCGGATTGCGACGACGCTTTTCGTCGTTTATCCGCCTGGTATCGCCACGATTGTCCCCGGCGAAAGACTCGGCGAAAGGACGCGGCCGATGATCGATTATCTCAGAATTTTTGAGCAGGCCGCGAATATTTATCCGGGGTTCGAAACAGAAATCCAGGGCGTTTACCGAGGGACAGACGAAAGAGGCGCAATTCGCTTTTATACGTATGTTGCGCGGGAGTAATGTCGTTGATGGCCGAGCTCGACGATGCCACGGATAGACTCGTGAGCAGCCAGGTAGCGGGCGTTGCCGTGCGGGCCTCGCGTGATGATGATGTCGAGGCCATGCTCGCCATTTATCGCTATCATGCTCGGAGCGGCATCGGGTCACTTGGGAGCTATGAGGTCGATGAGCCGCAACTAGAGGATCTAAAGCGGCGGCGCAAAAATATGAAGAGCCATCGGCTGCCCCGCTTGGTCGCTGACTTGGCGGGAGCGATCCTCGGCTACGCCTATGTGGTGCCATTTCGCGAGAGGCCGGCCTATCGTTATGCCGTCAAGCATTCGATTTATGTTCACCACGCACATCTGCATCAGGGGATCGGCCGGCTCCTTCTTGCCGCCCTCATCGACGCGTGTGCTGCGGCAGGCTATCGGCAGATGATTGGCTATATTGATAACGCCAATCAGCCGTCGGTTCGGTTGCATGAATCATTCGGGTTCAAGCAGGTCGGCTATCTGCCGTCGATCAGCTTCAAATTCGGCCAATGGGCCGATATGATCATCGTGCAGCGCTCACTTGGGCCGGGCGCCACCACCAAGCCGGATATTTGGCTTTGATGCCATATCCGGCAGTTCGAATTATTCGCCACGCCCGTGCTAGCCGCCAGCCTTCCTCAATTCACGCGCTCTCCTTCGCCTGCATGGGCGTTTGCGCTTAAGCCCTGCCCAACCGCCCTGGAGTCCAGACATCTCATCAAGGCGCTAGTGCTTTGACGAAACCCGTGCCTGGCCAATCCAAAGACGTTGCATGTCAGATCAAATACCAGCTACACTTCAACGAAATGTCAGCGTCACCTTCAAAAGATCCACGGCTCGATGCCTGGCGAAAACGCGTCCGCTTTCGCGCTTGGCATCGGGGCATGCGTGAGCTCGACCTTCTGCTCGGCCCCTTCGCCGACGCCGAAATCCATCGCTTGAGCGATGCCGAGCTCGCCGATTTCGAACTGCTGCTTGAAGTTCCGGACCGCGATTTTTTCTCCTGGCTGACGGCCGAGGCGCAACCGCCCGGCCCACATAATGCGTTGCTCGTTGCAAAAATCCGAGCTTTCCATAGCCACGCCGGCCCGATCCACCTATAAAGGCGCGCGTTCCATAACAAAAGCGATCCTTCCGTGAGCGACTTCAAACGCGCCGCCAGCGAGCTTGCCAAGGGCGGCTCTCTCACATTGTCGTTTGTCGCCGACGGTTTTGACGCCTTTTGCGTCGGCGACCTTGCCCGCGCCCTCGCGAAACAGGCGGAGAGCCGGTCCGTCGTCGTCGTGCATATCGCCCGCGATAACCAGCGCGCCCGCGCTTTTTCCGAAGCGCTCGCCTTTGCCGCGCCCGACATCGAGCGCCTCGATTTTCCTCCCTGGGATTGCCAGCCTTACGACCGGCTCTCGCCAAATTCCGCGATCAGCGCGCGCCGTATTTTGGCGCTCTCACGCCTCGCCCGGTCGCGGTCATCCCTCGAACGCCCGCGGATTCTGACGACGACCGTCGACGCGCTGCTCCAGCGTGTCGCGCCGCTTTCGATCACCGCCGCCGATAGCTTCTCCGCGGCGCCGGGGAACATCGTCGATATGAACGCGCTTGTCGGGTGGCTCGAATCTAATGGTTTCATGCGTGCCTCGAGCGTTCGCGATGCCGGCGAATATGCGGTGCGTGGTGGCATCCTCGATCTCTATGCGCCCGGCATGGCGCAGCCGGTTCGGCTCGATTTTTTCGGCGACACGCTGGAATCGATAAGGGGGTTCGATCCTGATACGCAGCGCACGACGGGGCAGCTGCGGGCAATTGATCTCGTGCCGATCAGCGAAGTGCAGCTCAAGAGCGAGACGATACGTCATTTCCGGCAAGCCTATGTCACACAATTTGGGGCCGAGACGCGTGGCGACCTCCTCTACGAGGCGATCAGTGAGGGCCGCCGCGCCCAAGGGGCCGAACATTGGCTCCCGTTGTTTTACGGAAGACTCGACACCCTCTTCGACTATTGCCAAGGCGCTCCTTTAGTCTTCGATCCCCTGGCGGAAGATGCGGCGAATGAGCGCTTTGCCCAGATCGAGGATTATTACAGGGTCCGCAAAAGCGCCTATGATGTCGATCCAGGCCACTCCGCCTATAAACCGCTACCCCCCGCGGAACTCTATCTGACGCTCGCGGAATGGCGCCAGCGCCTCGAAGCGAGCAGCTCTGTTTGGGTGACGCCCTTTGCCGCGCCTGTGGGCAAAACCCGCTTGGCGATAGACTGCCGTTCGAAACCCGGCCGCGGCTTCGCGAGCGAACGCGCCGATCCGGCCGCCAATGTTTTTTCCGTGGCCACGGATCACATCAAGGCTCTGCAATCGAGCGGCAAGCGCGCGATCTTCGCCTGCTGGTCGGATGGCTCGCGCGAAAGGCTCGGCCACGTGCTAGCCGACCATGGCCTTAAAGACGCCGCATCGGTCTCTTCCTTCACGCAAGCCCTCGCTCTCAAGCCCCAAACGTTGGCGCTGGCCGTCATCGGATTGGAGCAGGGTTTTGAGGCCGAAGACATCGCGGTCATCGCTGAACAAGATATCTTGGGTGACCGGCTGATTGGCCCGCGCCGCAAATCCCGCCGCGCCGAGGATTTCTTGACCGAAGCCACGGCGCTCTCGGCGGGCGACCTCGTTGTCCATGTCGATCACGGCATTGGCCGTTTCGTCGGCCTTCAGGCCATCGAGGCGGCAGGCGCGGCTCACGATTGCCTCGAGCTCCATTATGCCGATGGCGATAAGCTTTTTCTTCCGGTCGAGAACATCGAGCTTCTTTCGCGCTATGGCTCGGAGGAGACCGCCGTCGAGCTCGACAAATTGGGCGGCGCCGCCTGGCAGAAGCGCAAGGCGCGAATGCGCAAGCGTATCCTCGATATGGCGGCGGGGCTCATCAAGATCGCGGCCGCGAGGCAAACCAGGGCGGCGCCGAAACTCGTGCCGCCCGAGGGCCTCTACGCCGAATTCTGCGCCGGCTTCCCCTATGAAGAAACCGATGATCAGCAATCGGCAATCGATGCGGTGCTGGACGACATGGCATCCGGCCGCCCGATGGACCGGCTCGTCTGCGGCGATGTCGGCTTCGGTAAGACGGAAGTCGCCTTACGCGCCGCTTTCACGGCGGCGATCGAAGGCAAGCAAGTCGCCCTCGTCGTGCCGACGACACTCCTCGCCCGTCAGCACTTCAAAAATTTTGCCGCCCGCTTCGCCCACTTGCCAGTGAAGATCGCCCAATTATCGCGAATGGTCGGCGCCGCTGATGCACGGGTTGCAAAGCAAGGTCTCGTCTCCGGTGAAATCGACGTCGCAATTGGCACGCACGCCGTCCTCGGAAAAACGGTAAATTTCAAGGATCTCGCGCTTGTCATCGTCGATGAGGAACAGCATTTTGGTGTCAAGCACAAAGAGCGCCTCAAGGAGCTGCGGGCCGAAGTTCATGTCCTCACTTTGACGGCAACTCCCATTCCGCGGACGTTGCAACTCGCCCTCACGGGCGTCCGCGAGCTTTCGATCATTGCAACGCCGCCCGTCGATAGGCTGGCGGTGCGCACCCTCGTCTCGCCCTTCGACGATCTCCTTGTGCGCGAAGCCCTGCTGCGCGAGCGCTACCGCGGCGGGCAAAGTTTTTACGTCTGCCCGCGCATCGAAGATCTCGAAGAAGCGAGCGCCTATCTCCGGCAGCACGTCCCGGAAGTCAAATTTATCATTGCCCATGGACAGCTCGCCGCCACCGAACTCGAGGCGCGAATGGCCGCGTTTTACGACGGCCGGTATGACGTGTTGCTTACGACGGCGATCGTCGAGTCAGGCCTTGACATCCCAACCGCCAATACATTGATCGTGCATCGCGCCGATATGTTTGGCCTGGCGCAACTCTATCAGTTGCGAGGCCGGGTTGGCCGCTCGAAGGTGCGCGCCTATGCGGTATTCACGCTCCCAGCCAATCGCGCGATCACGCCACAGGCCGAGCGACGTCTGAAAGTCTTGCAATCGCTAGATACGCTCGGCGCCGGTTTCGAACTCGCGAGCCATGATCTCGATATTCGAGGCGCCGGCAATTTGCTGGGCGACGAGCAATCGGGCCACATCAAAGAAGTCGGCTACGAGCTCTATCAAGAGATGCTGCGCGAGGCCGTCGAAGCGTTGAAGGCGGGCGTCGAAGAGCCCGTCGAGGAGGCGTGGTCGCCATCGATCACGCTCGGCACACCCACCACGATACCTGAATCTTATATTGAAGATCTTCAGTTGCGCCTGAGCCTCTATCGCCGCCTTGCCGCGCTGCAATCGGATGAAGAGATCGAAGGCTTCGCGGCGGAGATGATCGACCGCTTCGGCCCTCTGCCGGGTGAGGTCCAGCAATTGCTCCAGCTCGTTGCGATCAAGGCCCTATGCCGTCACGCCCATGTTGAAAAGGTTGAGGCAGGGCCAAAAGGCGTCACCATTGCGTTTCGCGATAATTCTTTTGCCAACCCTCAGGGCCTCGTACGCTATGTCTCGGAGCAAGGCTCTTTCGCGAAAGTGCGGCCCGATATGAAGATCGTGTTTCACCGCGAATTCGAGACGTTGGCCGAACGTCTCGCCGGCACGGCGCAGATCTTGCGCGCGCTGGTCAATATCGCCATGAAGAAAGCGGCTTGAATAAGCTATCGCTGAGCGGCCGAGAGATAATGGCATTTCGTACCGGACACATGGGTTACACTTTTTGCTTGCTTTGGCGAGCGGGAGGCGTGGATGCGGTGGAAACAGTGTTCGGTGATGGAAGAACGCGTCCGCTTTATCGCCTCTGCTGAAAGGAGAGCCGATGAGGATCTCCGCCGCAAGTTCGGCACTTCCACAACGCCGACTACAAGATTTTCGGCGCCACGAGGAGCGCGGGCTTGACGCCTTGGCCGGCCGCTCGCCCCGGCCGACGCCATACCAACCAGCCACCCCGGCCTAGATTGCTCGCACGGGGTCGGCTGGGTCGAGGGAGCCCAAAACGGCCAGCAACGCGCCTGCGGTCCACGAGGCCGCTCCCCGGATTTCTGTGGTTGTTTGCGAGACCTTAAACGAATCAATGAGCTTCGCAAGCTGCGAAGGCCTGTGGATTCAGTTAATAACTGTTAATCATTGTCATAAATTATCACTTCCTCGAGTAAATTGCAGAGGCCAGATCAACTGGCAACGCTAATGGGGTATTAAAATGACTGTGAAAAAAATTGTGACGAAAGGGTGGAGAGCTTCTGATCAAATGCTTCGCTATTCACGATTGTACGGCATGGCGATCGAAGACTATCTGCTCGCACAAGGAGAACGAGAGTCAGAAGCAAATAACCTCGCGGAGGACAACTTACCCAAACACTATGACTTGGCCGCTAGAGCCTATGAAAGGCGTGCGGCAATGGAGCGAATCGAGGCGGCATATAATGGACACCTCTGGCGCGCGAAAATTGCAGCCTTCATTCATGGGTTCTTTAATTTGGCGATTCAGTGATGAAGTGCCTTACCGGCAGCGTGTGCTTACTTGAATCTTGAGGAGAATGCACCGGCCCATAGCTTACACGGGAATTGTTTTCCAACACAAAGTTAAAATGTTAATTTATATCACAACCTACGGCAGCAATTTGTTACTATTAAAGTAATATTAAATACGCCTTAAGGTTGCACGCGCTTTCAATAGCCAGCGTTATCAATTGGAGGCGAGTAGGATTTCAACATTACGGCATTAGGGGAACTTTGAACTGGCCATCCAGCTTCAAGCTTCCCCTATGTTTCCCTAAAGAAGCAAGCGCGGCAAGCGCGAGCGGCAGAAAACGATTGGCCGCAAGCTGCGCATGAAATATGGATTGGCACTTTGCAAAGAACTCGCGCGCTTGATATATGCGCGTTGTACCGAATTTTCTGATCCCTGATAGCTCAGCCGGTAGAGCAATCGACTGTTAATCGATCGGTCGCAGGTTCGAGTCCTGCTCAGGGAGCCAGCCCTCAAAATACCCAGCCTGAAGCGTTGGCGATAAATTGCTCCTAAAAATGTCATCCATGCCTCTGGGCCGATCGAGAGGCTGCAAAGGCTCGGCCCCCACGGTTCGTTTTAAACTCCCGCTTGTGCGCTCGTTTGAGTGCCTTTGGCGGGTGTCACGAGGTTTTCATCTGAAATATCCGGGACGGGTGTAGGCGGCCACGAACGATGTCCCAAATTGCAAGCCAGTGGCCCACCGCGCGCCCGCGCCGGTCGATCCACGGTTCCTGGAAAAGAAGCTTCAGCAAATTATGACCTATCCGCGGGACCGTTAGCCAAAAAACTTCTCTAAGGGACACTACGCCCTTTCGCCACAAGTAGATTGGGTTGGCGATCTGAGAATAGCCGTAGCGCTTCTGCGAGATCCGTCCCGACTTGAAGCCAAGATGCACGCCACTTGCGCGAGCAGTTCGTACCACGCGGCCGTACATCTTCATTTTGCGGCTAATATCAAGGTCTTCAAGCCAGCTGTAAAGCGGCAGATTTTCGTCAAAGCGGATATCATGCTCGCGGATAGTCGCCATCCGCAAGGCCATATTGCAGCCATGTACACTCCACTCTTCAGTGACAGGCTCGGAAGGAAGGGCTGATGGCTCCTTGAGCAAAGCAGCGCGGGCCGCTTCCACGTCGATCCCGGGCCCTACGGATCCATCGGCGATTACGTGGCCGTGCGCGAGCACGATTGAGGGATCCGACGCAAGGCACGCTTCAATCTCTTCGAGATAGGAGGGGGACGGGAAGAAATCATCGTCAAAAAAAACCAAAAGATCGAAGTCGCGGGCGCCCTTAAGAATAGTGTTTCTCTGAGCGCATAAACCGCGAGGGCCCATTATGACCTGCAACGGAAGCGGTAGATTCGCAACCTTGGCAACGTCGAAATCTGCCTCGCTGGCTGGGCAGATGAAGACGCAGTCGGCGGGCCGAGTTTGCTTCGTCAGCTCGCGTAAAGCTTCAGCTAAAATAGCCACACGGCCGGCGGATGCAATTCCGGCCGCGAGTTTGGTGTGGACCATCTGGACCTTCTGGTGCTTGAACAAGGCTGATAGGCTCTAAACCAAGCCTTAGCGGCGCTTTCTCCCTAACGCAGCGACCAGTTTTATGTTCGTCTCGAACCAGCGATTTTCGGGGTCTTTTAAAAGAGATTTTTGGGTAGCCTCACACCTTTTTCAGGCGCATCCGCGAGTTTCGCCTAAATCCGATCGCCTGGCGAAGATGGAGCTTGGATCGGGTTGATTTCAAATTTTTCAATGACGGCGGCAGGTCCCTGATCGACCTTCCAATCATGCCATAACGCAATAAAGCCAAAACCAGTGACTGCCCCGATCAATGCGGCTTCAAGTATAATAAGCATGCGACGCATTTGGCTCTCCTTTTAAAATGAGAAATCTTGAGCACAACACCAGCCATTGCTATTCAAGAAACGCCGCAAAAACCGTGCCAAGTCACACATGGCCACCGCCCGTGCCTTCGAGCAACCGAGGAAGACGCATATGAGTTCCTTTCTCCGTGCCGTCTCCCAGCTCTGCCGCGAGCCGCACGTGACTATGATAATTTAACTTATTCAATTACCGTTATCGTTAACGTGTGGCTAACGCAGCCACAAGTCAAGTGCCCTATTTGGAGCTAGGCATCCTCGCCCGTCTTGTCGATTTTGCGGGGTGGCCCCATGAGGGCCGGCTGGAAAAGGACCGCCGCCGCAAGCGTGCACACAAGGGACAGTGCCAACAGCTTGCCCATGCTGGAGGTGCCAGGATGTTTCGACATCCACAGGCTGCCGAAAGCGGTGGCGGTCGTCATCGCGCTGAAGAACACGGCGCGCGTCAAACTCGATTGTAATAAATTCGTCGTCCCCGCCCGCCACGCCATAACGAAGTAGATCTTGAAGGCAACACCAAGCCCAAGCAAAAGCGGCAGCGCGATGATATTTGCAAAGTTGAGCGGCAAGCCGATCAGCACCGTGAGTTCCAAGGTCACGAGGCCCGCGAGCAGCAAGGGGACCAATGTCAGGAGCACATCGGTGATCCGGCGCAGCACAATAAAGAGAAGCAGGCTGATCGAAATCAGCGCCCATAAGCCTGCCTCAATGAAGGCACGCACCACCGTATTTCCGGACTCTTGGACGGCGATCGGCTCCCCCATGGCGGCGGAGTCGACCCCCCGGACGGCCTTGGCAAATTTGAGGAGGGTCGTGTTGTCATTGGCATCGCCCGCGGGCGCGACTTCAATACGGGCGCGGCCATCCGCGCTCAGCCAATCGCGCTTTAAATTTTCTGGAAGAGTGTCTATTGTAACTTTGCTTGCCAGGAGCGAGGCGCGTAAGGAATCCAGCATGGAATCGAGACTTGGGATGAAGACGTCGCGCGCCGCGTCGCGAACCGCGGGCTCCGCCGCCGCGAGGCTTCGCATCGCCGTGGCCAGTTGCCGGGCATCATCGGCCCCCTTGCCATGAACGCCATCAGCCACCTCATCAAAGGCGTTTGCCGCTCGCTGCAGGCCCTCAATATCTTCGGCGTCGGTGGGTGGCTCCTTCTCCCGAGCCGGATCGAGTAGTGGCAAAAGAGACGCCGCAATTGGTTTGATGATCGCGAGTTTTTGGTCCTGATCTTGAGGAATAAAACTTTCGATACTCGTGACGCGGGCAACTTCGGGCAGGTGCTGCAGGCGCTCGGCGAGCGGCGGCACGCCGGCGAGCGAGGGGGCAAGAACGTCGATGGTATTCGTATCGGTATTCGGGTCCTTCATTAAGTCGAGGAGCGTGGCGACAGATTCGACCTTCGCGCTGCGCAGATTGAGGGGGTTAAAATCAAAGTGGAGGTGGCGAAGCAGCGGCATCCCCGCGAGGGCGACGGCGAGCGTCAAGGTAACGATCGCATAGCGGTGATTAGCCATGAAACGATCGGCAGGGGCGAGAAATTGGTAACCGACCGCCTCTTCCTCCGGTGGCGGCTTCAATAGGCTGAGCAGGGCTGGCAGCACGGTGATCGCCGAAAAAAAAGCAATGAACATGCCGGTGCCCGCGATCAGCCCGAGCTCGGAGACGCCACGATAGTCCGTTGGAAGAAATGAGTAAAATCCCGCCGCGGTGGCCGCCGCGGCGAGCGCCAAGGGTCGGCCCGATTTTGCCGCCGCTTGCCCAAGGGCGGGATAAAAATGCGGTTCCTTATAGCGCTCGGCGCGGTACCGCACGCTGAACTGAATGCCAAAATCGACACCGATGCCAACGAAAAGCACGGCGAAAGCGACCGAAATCAAATTGAGCGCGCCAACCATCATTAGCCCAACCGCGGCGGTGGCGGCGAGGCCGATCATGACACTGGTGGCGACGGCAAACACGATGCGGAGCGAATGCAAAGCCATCCAAATGATGAATAGAACGATGAGACCCGTGACCGCCGCATTAACCCCCGCACCATCCGCGATGTTGCTGAACTCCTCATCGGCCATCGGCACAAGACCCGTGAGCCGGATGTCGACGCCCGATTGCGGGCTCAGCCCCAATTCAAGCGCGGTAGCCCGGATGAAGTCGGACGCTCCTTCGCCGGGCATTAAGGCGGAATAATCGAGCACCGGCTTGACCACCACGAACCGTCGGAGCTCGCGCGGATCGGGCGGCGCCTCGGAGAGAAGCGAGCGCCAGGAAAAGAACACCGGCCGGTCAGCAAGCAGATCACCAAGCGCCTCGCCCATGGCGGCCAAGGGCCGATCGAAATCATCGAATGTCCCTGCTTTGGTGCGAACACCCTGGGTGATGAAAGAGTAGGCTTTGGCGATACCCCTGAGGCTTGGGTCATAAGCAAGGGCCGCCAAGAACGGCTTTGCTTGCGAAAGTCCTTGCACTGTTTTCTGCAGCTCGGCGACCGGCGGAAATAGAAGGCCGTTCTGGTTGAAGAAGGGCCCGCCTTCCGGGCGCGTGACAAATTGAAAAAGGTCTTTTTGGCGCTCCAAGCGGTCCGCCAGTGCTTGCGCCGCCGCTTCACCAAGCTCCGGCGTGGCTGCGTCGATTACGACGATGATTTGATCTTCCCGTTGGGGAAACGCCTTGTCCAGATTGATGAGATCCTGCCGCCATTGAAGGCGCTCTGAAATGAACTCATTGGTGTTGGTATTTATGGCGAAGTGAGTTGCCGCGTAATATCCAGAGGCAGCCGCCGCGATGAGGGCACCGGCAAGCACCGCCCAAGGATGCTTCGCGCAGGCAAGCACTATGGCCATGATGGCCCTAGCAATGGGGTCCACAACGCTTGCTTTGGCGAATACTTTCGTTACGGGTTTCTTAATGTAAGGTGTCATTCCCTGCTTTCGCCAATCGAGAGTTAAGCCTGCCAAGAAGCCAATGTCTTCTTCAAAGGCGCGGCAGGGCTTCGAAACCCTTTCCGCAGCGAGGGGAGAAGACGTGCAACTCCGGCTTGGCAGGAGGCGTGCCGCTGGTGCTAGTGGACTCCTGGTTCGAATTTCTCTCCAGCACACCGGCAGGAGCTTTGGTTTTTAACCGCAGTTCCAATCCTATTTTAGAGCCTTAGGCTTTCGATTTCAAATTGAGCGCCACAGCTGGCGGCATTTTGCCAAGACTGCGGCAGAGCATTGGCTTGGTTGCCAGATTGCCTAATCTTTCACGGCAGGGCAAAATCCTCAACTGTTAGGATTCCGCCCTGCGGATTGATCCCTAGCCGCCGCCCGCGTCATTTTGCCATCGCTAACCCGCAACTCGGGTCAAGTTATTTCGCGAGCAACAGCTGATTACGGCGTTCTACGGCGAATTTCTGGCCAAGCCGATTGAAGGCGATCAGAAGATCATGACGACTACCGGTGGTGCGTATCCGGAACCGCCGTGGCATCCTTGCCCTTATGGGCCACTCGGCCAGAAAGCCGCGCCACTTCGCCGCCGTCTTGGATTTGATCCCCGTAGCGCTTGGCCAGCCGCCTCAGGCTCCCTTGACTATGCTGTATCGGTCGCATCGGGGAAATTAATGTGAGCGAAGTCCTTAAAATCGGTGGAAACCCTGGCGACGCCGCAAAAGGAAAGGCTCAAAACATGTCGAGGGCGAGATGCGCTTCGTCCGACATGCGGCTCTGGTCCCAGCGCGGTTCGAAGACGACTGCGACATCGACGGAGAGCACGCCTTGCACGGCGTCGACGGCCGCCTCGACGGCGCGCGCAAGATCGCCGGCGACGGGGCAGCCGGGGGCGGTCAGCGTCATATCGACCTTGACCGAGCGGTCCTCCGCGATATCGACCTTGTAGATCAGCCCGAGCTCGTAAATATCGCAGGGGATTTCCGGGTCATAGACGGTTTTTAACCCGGCCACTATTTCGTTCGTATAGCGCTCCCGTTCTTCTTTCGGAATCGAGGGATAGAAGAGCCAAGCGGGCTCGTTCGGCATCACCTCCGGCGCCTCGAGTGTCGCTTCAAGCTGTTCGCCATCCGGCATAAGCAAAAATCCTTTTCAAAAAGCGAATAGGCGCTCGGTTTTAATGAGCGCTTCGGCGAGCCGGTCGACTTCCTCAAAACTATTGTAGAATGCAAAGGAAGCACGGCAGGTTGCGGTCACACCAAAACGGGCAAGAAGCGGCTGCGCGCAATGCGTTCCGGCACGCACCGCGACGCCCCTGCGGTCGAGCACAGTGCCGATGTCATGCGGATGGGCATTCTTCAGGTCGAAGGAGAGGATCGCCCCCTTGTTTTCAGCCCGGCCAAAAATGCGGAGTGATTTGATCTCGGCAAGGCGCTCATGGGCATAGGCGCCGAGCGCCTTCTCATGCGCGTGGATGCGCCGGCGCCCGATGTGCTTGACATAGTCCACCGCGGCGCCAAGCCCGATAGCCTCAATAATCGGCGGCGTGCCGGCTTCAAAACGATGTGGCGGCTCGTTGTAAGTGACGTTATCCTTGGTCACTTCCTCAATCATCTCGCCGCCGCCGAGGAAGGGCGGCAGCTTTTCCAGCCACTCTTGCTTGCCGTAAAGCACGCCGATGCCCGTCGGGCCGTAGAGCTTGTGGCCGGTCATGGCATAGAAGTCGACGTCGATGTCCGCGACATCGGGCGCCAAGTGGACCGCGCCCTGCGCGCCGTCGGCGAGGACGGGGATACCGCGCGCATGGGCGATTGCGGTGACCTCTTTGAGCGGTGTCACCGTGCCAAGTACATTCGACATATGAGTGATGGCCACGATCTTGGTCTTTGGGGTCAACGCCGCCTCGAATCGGTCGAGAAGAAAATTGCCATCGTCATCGACGTCCACCCATTTTAGAACGGCGCCCTTGCGCTCCCGCAAAAAATGCCAGGGCACGATATTGGCGTGATGCTCCATGATGGAGAGGACGATTTCATCGCCCTCTTTAATGTAGGCCTCGCCAAAGGACGAGGCGACGAGATTGATCGATTCCGTCGCCGATTTGGTGAAGATTATCTCGCTCGACGAGCGTGCGTTAAGGTAGGCGCGAAGACTTTCCCGCGCGGCCTCATAGGCATCCGTCGCCGCATTGGCGAGATGATGGAGGCCTCGGTGCACGTTGGCGTATTCGTGGTAAATGGCATGCTCCATGCGCTCGACAACTTGGCGAGGCTTTTGGGCCGAGGCGGCATTGTCGAGGTAGACGAGCGGCTGCCCATAGACCTTTGCCGAAAGGATCGGGAAATCAGCGCGGATGCGCTGGACATCGAGACGGGTGTCAAGGATCATCTGCTCGTTCATGCGCGCTCCAAGCTGTGATTTGACGACGCGGCCGTTCGCCCCGCGAGCCAAGCCCGCACGCGGCGGCGGAACTCCGCAATGATGGTTTCATTGCCAATATCGTCGATGAGTTCGCTGGCAAAGGCTTCGAGAAGCAGCGCCTCGGCCTCCGGGCGCTTGAGGCCACGCGTCCGCAGGTAGAATAATTGTTCAGCGTTGAGCCCGCCGCAGGTCGCGCCATGGCCGCACGCGACGTCATCGGCGAAAATTTCGAGCTCCGGTTTGTTGTTCATCGCGGCCGCATCGGAGAGGAGGATGGCGCGTGAGAGCATTTTGGCGTCGGTCTTCTGCGCTTCGGGTGCGACCGCGATGCGGCCCTGAAAGACGCCCGTTGAAGCGTCGTCGAGGATGGTGCGGAAGCTGACGCGGCTCGTCGACGCCGCCGCGGCATGTTCGAGGAACAACGTCGTATCGGCATGCTGCTGCCCGCCGAGGAGGGAGACGCCGGACAGGTTAACTTCCGCGTTCTCGCCCTCGCAGCATAGGAGAAGCTGACGCCGGACGAGGCCTTGGCCATCTATGAAGACGAAACTTTCGAACTTCGTGCCTGCTCCTAGCCGCGCGGTAAGAGTATCGAAACGCATGCTATTCGCGGTATTGGCACGGATCGCGCCGGTGTGGGCGAGCCACGCTCCATCGGCAAGCGATACGACAAGGCAGGCGTTTGCTTGCGTGGCCGCGGATGACGGGTACTCACAGGATTCGGCAAGACGCGCGCGGGCGCCTTCGCCTAAGATCAAAGTGGACCGGGTGAAGCAGGCTGCGTCGGAGGGGGAAGTAAAAGCATGGACGAGGTGGAGGGGCTCCTCGATCACCGCTCCCGGCGCGACCTCGATGATGGCGCCGTCCTGCATCAAGGCACCATTCAGAGCGAGGATTGGATCCGCCCCGCCTTGTTGGGCAAAGAGTTCCAAGATATCTTGCCGCCCCGTAGACAGGGCTGAAGCGAGGGGCTGGACCTTCACTCCCCCCGGGAGAGCGGAGGAAAGTTCTTGGGCGAAAAACCCATCGACGAGGACTATGCGTAACGCCGTGGCGCTGTTCGCCAAAGCTTGCTCCAAGGTTTGTAGCGCCGCTGCTGACGGAGCCTTGGCCAGCGGGAAAGCCTCGCGCATCAGATTGCGCAGATCGGTGTAATGCCACGCCTCGACGCGGCGATGTGGGAGCCCGGCGGAGTCGAAGGCGTGGAAGGCATCCTCCCGGCGGCGGGCGACGTCACGATCGCCTGGCAGCAAGTCTCGCCATTGTTCGAAGGCGCGGACGAGCGCGGTTTCGGCTGGTGTCTTTGCTGGGATGACTTTGGACGCCATTATAGAGTGCTCCCAAGTCTATGCCGCCGCCGGGGGTGGCGCGTAAGCTGCGTAACCGGATTTTTCGAGTTCAACGGCAAGTTCCTTGCTGCCACTCGCGACAATCGTGCCCTCGGACATGACGTGCACCGTATCGGGTATGATGTAGTCGAGAAGCCGTTGGTAATGAGTGATGATAAGGATGGCGCGATCGGGGCTGCGCGAAGCGTTCACCCCATCGGCGACAACGCGCAGCGCGTCTATGTCAAGCCCAGAGTCCGTCTCATCAAGGATGGCGAGGGATGGCTCGATCAGCGCCATTTGCAGAATGTCCATGCGCTTTTTCTCGCCGCCGGAAAAACCCACATTGAGCGAGCGCTTCAGCATCTCTTGGCTGATCTTGAGTCCACTTGCGGCGGCTCTCACCCGCTTCACGAAATCTGCTGTCGCAAGCTCTTTTTCGCCGCGCGTCTTGCGCTGCGCATTCAAGGCCGCCTTCAGAAAGGTTAGAGTGGCAACGCCCGGGATTTCGACAGGGTACTGGAAGGCGAGAAAAATGCCCTTTGCCGCGCGCTGATCCGGCTCGAGGCCGAGAATGCTTTCGCCCTCAAGCAGAATGTCGCCGCTATCGACGGTGTAATCGCTGCGGCCGGCGATAACCTGGGAAAGGGTCGATTTGCCGCTGCCATTCGGGCCCATCAGCGCGGCGACCTCGCCGAGGCGGACCGAAAGGCTAAGATCATGAAGGATCCTGCGCCCGCTGACGGAGACATTGAGGTGTTTGACTTCGAGCAATGGAGGTTCCTCGCTGTATGGCGGTTGCCGCCGCGGTTAATCAACCAACGCTGCCTTCGAGCGAGATGGCGATGAGCTTTTGCGCTTCCACGGCGAATTCCATCGGCAATTGCTGTAAGACATCGCGGACGAATCCGTTCACGATGAGAGCCGTCGCCTCTTCCGCCGATAAGCCCCGCTGCCTGCAATAGAACAATTGATCCTCGGAAATTTTCGAGGTCGTTGCCTCATGCTCGAATTGCGCGCTCGGTGTTTTCGACTCGATATAGGGCACGGTGTGGGCGCCGCAGTGATTGCCGATGAGGAGCGAATCGCAATTGGTGAAATTCCGCGCGCCCGATGCCTTCCGATGGGCCGAGATCAGCCCCCGGTAAGTATTCTGCGACCGCCCCGCGGCGATGCCTTTCGAGATCACCCGGCTCGTTGTGTTGCGGCCGAGATGGAGCATTTTGGTGCCCGAATCGACCTGTTGATGACCGTTCGAAATGGCAATCGAATAAAATTCGCCTCGCGAGTCGTCGCCGCGCAGAATACAGGAAGGGTATTTCCAGGTGATGGCTGAGCCTGTCTCGACCTGCGTCCACGAAATCTTCGAGCGGGCGCCACGGCAATCGCCGCGTTTCGTCACAAAATTGTAGATACCGCCCTTGCCGTTCGCATCGCCGGGATACCAGTTTTGTACAGTCGAATATTTTATCTCCGCGCCGTCCAGAGCGATGAGCTCGACAACCGCCGCGTGCAGCTGATTTTCATCCCTCTTCGGCGCCGTGCACCCCTCGAGATAGGACACATAGCTGTCCTTATCGGCGATGATCAGCGTGCGCTCGAATTGGCCGGTATTTCGCTCATTGATACGGAAGTATGTGGAAAGTTCCATCGGACAGCGGACGCCCGGTGGGACATAAACGAAGGAGCCGTCGGAAAACACGGCGCTGTTTAATGTTGCGTAAAAATTATCGGTCACGGGCACAACCGATCCGAGGTATTTTTGGACGAGCTCGGGATGCGACCGAACTGCCTCCGAGATCGGGCAGAAGATGACGCCAGCCTTGGCGAGGGTTTCCTTAAAAGTCGTGACGACGGAGACGGAATCGAAGATCGCGTCAACCGCGACGCGGTTCTCGGGACTGACTCCGGCAAGCGCCTCTTGCTCACGCAAGGGAATGCCGAGCTTGGCATAGACCTCGAGGAGCTCAGGATCGACCTCGTCGAGCGATTTAGGCCCCGAGAGGGATTTCGGCGCCGCGTAGTAATAAAGATCCTGGAAATCGATTCTTGGATAATCGACGCGCGCCCAGCGCGGTTCGCTCATCGTGAGAAAACGCCGGTAGGCGCTAAGCCGCCATTCCGTCAGCCAAGAAGGCTCGTTCTTCTTTGCCGAGATAAACTTGACGATCTCTTCGTTCAGGCCCTTGGGAGCCTTTTCGGATTCGATGTCAAATGAAAAACCGTATTTATATTCACTCACATCGATCGCCTTCACGCGATCGACAGTCTCCTGCACCGCAGCCATTTCTTTTTCCTCACCTTGGCGGTTTCAAGGACCGCTGGTTGAGACGAAGCTATCTCTGGATGGCCTCTCTTAATATAGGGTTCGATCTATAACATGTCAGCCTAAAACTGCTAGGCGGCTGGCCGCCGGCGTCTGTCACGAATCGACGCAACGGTTTTTTGCAGCGCCTCGACGAAGGAAAGGCACTCCTCCTCGCGCGTATCCCAGCCGACGCTCACCCGAATCGCGCTCCCGGCGAGCTCAGCCTCAACTCCCATGCCCCGCAGGACATGCGACGCTTTGACTTTTCCAGACGAGCAGGCCGAGCCTGAGGAGACCGCGAAACCCTCAAGATCGAGAGCGATCAGCAGCAATTGCGCCTCGATGCCTGGGATTGCAAAACAACTTGTATTAGGCAATCTTTCCGCAGCCGCGCCGAACACGATAGCCTCAGGCAAAACCTGCCTGATGGCGGCCTCCATCTCATTTCGCCACGCACTCAGCCTGCTGGCTTCGTCTTCGCGAGCGTCCTCCGCGCTTTTGAGCGCAGCGGCCATCGAGTGGATTGCGGCAATATTTTCCGTGCCGGCGCGGAGGCCCCGTTCCTGGCCACCCCCACGCAGCAACGGTTGGGTGATGTGCCAAAAGTCCGACGAAAAGCACAGCGCTCCCGCGCCCTTTGGCCCTCCAAACTTATGTGCCGAGAGGGCGATTGCGTCGGCGGGAAAGGCGCCAAAATTGCAGGCAATTCTTCCGGCCGCCTGGGCCGCGTCGCAAATCACGAGACCGCCCGCGGCATGGATGATCTCGGCGGCTTTGGCGAGCGGCTGAATGACGCCGGTCTCATTGTTGGCGGCTTGTAGCGCAAGCATAATGCGCCGCTCTTGTGCCTTGGCGCAGCCAACGGCGGTATTCAGGGCGCCGAGATCAATAATGCCGGAAGGAAGTAGAGGGATAAGAGCGAAGTTCGCCGCAGCAAATCTATGGCCCTTAAGAACCGCGGGATGCTCGCCGGCGCTGGCGAAAAGCGGGTCAAACGGCCGCGGATCTCTATCAGCGGTTGCAATATCTGGCGTCAGCACCAGATTAACAGCTTCGGTTGCCCCGGACGTAAAGACGATGTTCTTGGCAACGGTGCCGGTGGCGTTGGCGATTATCGAGCGGGAATCTTCCACCAGAGCGCGCGCCCCGCGCCCCTCCGCGTGAATGGAGGAGGCATTCCCGGTGAGTTCGAAAGCAGAATACATGGCGGCTCGTGCGGCGGGATGAAAAGGGGCGGTAGCGTTATAGTCGAGGTAGACACGTCTTTGGGCCATAAGTGTTTTTGAGGCGGTTGCGTTTCGGATTGAGGCGGCTTTTTCTGGCAAACCTCTGTCAAAAGCAATAGACAAGCCAATAGAGAAGCGAAAATAATATAGTATTCGAAAAGAGCTTGCTTTCCAACCATTGATGCGTGTTAGAAGCTGCCGCTGGCGCGAGGCGACGGCAAAGGGAGTTAAAATGCCTGAGGTGATGTTTAACGGTCCCGCCGGCCGTATTGAAGGCCGGTTTCATCCGTCGCCTATACGCGGGGCGCCGCTCGCCATCGTTTTGCATCCACATCCGCAATTTGGCGGAACGATGAATAACCAGATCGTCTATAACCTCTACTATACTTTCGCCGAGCGTGGATTTTCAGTGTTGCGCTTTAATTTCCGCGGGGTGGGGCGCTCGCAGGGAGGCTTTGACCACGGCCAGGGAGAATTATCCGACGCTGCTGCCGCCCTCGATTGGGCGCAGTCGATCAATCCGGAAGCGCGCTCTTGCTGGATCGCCGGTATCTCGTTCGGGGCCTGGATTGGCATGCAGCTTCTCATGCGCCGCCCGGAAATCGAAGGCTTTGTATCGATCGCACCGCCTGCCAACCGATTTGATTTCTCCTTCCTCGCGCCTTGCCCATCCTCCGGGCTCTTCGTGCACGGCGATCAAGACCGTGTCGCGCCCTTGAAAGAAGTCACCTCGCTAATCGAGAAGTTGAAGACACAAAAAGGCATTTTGATCGAGCACGCCGTTATTCCAGGCGCCAACCACTTCTTCGAAAACTGCATTGAGGTACTCACCGAGGAGGTTGGGCTTTACCTTGATCGCCGCCTCGGCAATCCGCCAAAACTTCCAACGCCCACGCGCAGCGAGGTGATTGGGAAGGATTAAAGGAAGCTTTCGATCAACTTTGGCGAGGAACCGCGCTGAGCTCGCCGCTTTCACGAGGAGGCAAAAAATAGCCACGGTCTACGATTTTTCAGCAATCTCTCTCGCGGGCGAGGAGATCCCCTTGTCGAATTTTGCAGGACAAGTGCTGCTCATCGTCAATACAGCAAGCAAATGTGGTTTTACCCCCCAATATGCCGGGCTTGAGGCTCTCTATAAAAAATACCGCAATTCAGGTTTTTCCGTTCTTGGCTTCCCGTGCAACCAATTTGGTGGCCAGGAGCCTGGTAGTGAATCGGATATCGCTGAGTTTTGTTCACTCAACTATCAGGTGACATTTCCCATGTTCGCCAAAATAGAAGTGAATGGCGAGGCGGCGCATCCGCTCTACCGCTATCTCAAGAGCGAGGCGAAGGGATTGCTTGGAACAGAGGCCATCAAATGGAACTTTACCAAGTTTTTGGTTGATCGCTCGGGGCATGGTACCGCGCGCTATGCACCGAAAGTGGCGCCAAGCGCGCTGGAAAATCACGTTGAAAAATTGCTTTAGCCTGGCACAAGCGTGAGGCGGCCAACCTTCAAGTGAGGGTGCGGCACATCCGGAGGTAAATGATGCCCGTGCGGCTTGATACGCGAAGCCCAGATTTTGCGGCCTCGTTCGATGCTTTCCTTTCGATTAAGCGGGAAGTCACGAAAGATGTCGACGAGGCGGTCCGAGATATTATTGGGCGCGTGATCGCCGAGGGAGACGCGGCGCTCATTGCATATTCGCGAAAGTTTGACGCCGTCGATCTCGAGACACTTGGTCTGCGCATTTCGCCCTCCGAACTCGATGTCGCCTTCGATCGCTGCCCCCGGGATGCCCTGGATGCGCTTCGCTTCGCGCACGAACGGATCCTTGCTTACCATGAAAAACAACGGCCCCAAGATCTCCTGGTTACGGATGACCTCGGCGTGGAACTTGGCTGGCGCTGGCGGGCGGTCGAGGCGGCTGGTCTTTATGTTCCTGGCGGGACGGCGAGCTATCCATCCTCGGTCTTGATGAACGCAGTGCCGGCGAAAGTCGCCGGCGTTAAACGGCTTGTCATGACCGTGCCGGCGCCAGAGGGGCACATCAATCCGCTTGTGCTGGCCGCCGCGCGGCTCGCTGGCATCGACGAAGCCTATCGGATCGGCGGCGCGCAAGCCATCGCGGCGCTCGCCTTTGGGACGCAGACGATCGCGCCAGTTGCAAAGGTTGTCGGCCCCGGCAATGCCTATGTCGCTGCCGCGAAGCGGCGGGTGTTCGGCGCCGTCGGGATCGATATGATTGCCGGTCCGTCGGAGGTTTTGATCATCGCGGGGGATGGCGCCAATCCCGAATGGATTGCCGCCGATCTTCTCGCGCAGGCGGAACATGACCCGGCGGCTCAGTCAATCCTCATCACGGATGATCAGCGCCTGGCCGATGCCGTGCAGGGGGCCGTTGAACGGCAACTTATATCACTCCCGCGATATGCGATTGCGGCGGCAAGCTGGCGTGACTTTGGCGCCATCGTTCTTGTTGGGGCGATCGAGGAAAGTGCCGCGCTTGCAGATCGCATCGCGCCCGAACATCTCGAGATCATGACCGCGCGGCCCGAGGCATTGGGCGAGAAGATCTCCAATGCAGGCGCCATCTTTCTTGGCGCTTATACGCCAGAGGCTATTGGCGATTATGTGGGAGGGTCCAATCACGTTTTGCCAACCGCCCGCTCGGCGCGCTTCTCCTCAGGTCTTAGCGTCCTCGATTTCATGAAGAGAACATCAGTCCTGAAATGCGGGGGTAATAGCCTTGGCCGGCTGGCGCCAGCCGCGATCGCACTTGGCCAAGCGGAAGGGCTCGAAGCTCATGCCCGCTCGGTGGCGCTGAGGATCGGCCCGACCGCGCGATGAGTGGCGGAGAGTCAAAACCGCGGAACCGCCTCGTTTCGGTGGTGCTGGACGAAGCCTCGATCAGCCGGGGAGGGCCCGACCAGGAACATGAGAGGCAGATTGCCATCTACGATCTTGTGGAAGAAAATAATTTTTGCTTGCCGGATCGAGATGACGGACCGTACCGCCTAAAGATTAGTTTGCAGAACAACAAGCTCGTTTTTGAGATATTTTCGCAGGATGATTTTCCGCTCGCGGCACATATTCTTTCGCTTTCCCCGTTCCGTTCATTTCTTAAAGATTATTTCATGATCTGCGAAAGCTATTACGCCGCGATACGCACGGCGGGACCAGCGCAGATCGAAGCCATCGATATGGGCCGGAGAGCCATTCACAATGAGGCGGCGGAAGTTCTTATCGAACGGCTTAAGGGTAAGATTTTGTGCGATCACGACACGGCAAGGCGTATCTTTACGCTCATTGTCGCCTTGCATTGGAAGGGGTGAAGACGGATCAGTTTTGGCTTAGTCTCGGATCAACGGCGGGATGACCTTTGATATCCGGAACCGGCCCCAATCGGTGCTGTTCGCCTGCACGCGCAACACCGTGCGTTCTCCCATCGCCGAGGCATTGGCCAAGCATCTTTTCGGCAAACAAATCTATTTCGCCTCCGCGGGAGTGCGGCGCGGCGAGGCGGACGGCTTTGCCATTGCCGCCATGGACGAGATCGGTATTGATATGTCGAGGCACCGCCCGCATACTTTCGAGGATCTCGAGGACGCTTGTTTTGATGTCATCGTCACGCTCTCGCCGGAAGCGCACCATAAAGCGCTGGACTTGACCCGTACCCTCGCCGCCGAGGTCGTTTATTGGCCAACGCTCGATCCGACCGCCGTCGAAGGCTCGCGCGAGCGGGTTCTCGATGCCTATCGCGGCGTCCGCGATAGCCTCCTCCAGCGCATCAAGGGGCTGCTTGGTTACCAGCCAATGGGAAATCTTTGATTTGGAAAAAAACCGAAAGACTTCAAAGCCCTGACTTTGCGGGTTGCGCGGGTCGGCTCGAAAAACGCAGCGAAAACGACTGGAAACCATAGTCTTAAGCCTAAGGCGGGCGCGAACAGCCCATCTTTCGAGGGAGATTACCGGCTTTGCCGTATCTTTGGCAAATTTGTGCGCGCCTCCGCAAAACCGTTCGTGAAAACGCTTTCGAACAATTGGAAACCGCCCGGATTTGGCCCACACGTTCGTCGAGTTTCACCAAAATCGCCCGGGAAGCGCCGTGCGCCTTTCCAGGCCTGCGCGTCCCTGCTATTGCGGCGCCATGACAGTGCACCCGCTTGAAAAAATCCGCAATTTCTCCATCATCGCCCATATCGACCACGGCAAATCGACGCTCGCCGACCGCCTGATTCAAGCAACCGGGACGGTGGCGCAACGCGATATGGTCGACCAATTGCTCGATTCAATGGACATCGAGCGTGAACGCGGCATTACAATCAAGGCGCAGACGGTGCGCCTCAGCTATAAGGCGCGGGACGGCGAAAACTACATCCTGAACCTCATGGACACGCCCGGCCATGTCGATTTTGCCTATGAGGTATCCCGCTCGCTGGCGGCCTGCGAAGGCTCGCTCCTCGTCGTCGATGCAAGCCAAGGGGTCGAAGCGCAGACGCTCGCCAATGTCTATCATGCTGTCGACGCGGGCCATGAGATCGTCCCGGTTCTCAACAAGATCGATCTGCCAGCGGCGGAACCCGAGCGGGTAAAGCAGCAAATCGAAGACGTCATTGGACTCGATGCTTCAAACGCGGTGCTCATTTCGGCGAAGACGGGGCAGGGGATCGATGAAGTTTTGGAGGCCATCGTCACCCGCTTGCCACCTCCCAAGGGCGCCGCAAATGCGCCATTGAAGGCGCTTCTGGTCGATAGTTGGTATGATGCCTATCTCGGCGTCATCGTGCTAGTCCGCGTGATCGACGGCAATATGCGGGAGGGCCAGAAGATCGAGATGATGGGCACCAATGCTCTTTACGAGATCGACAAAATCGGCGTCTTCCGACCGCGGATGCAGGACGTCGCAGAGCTTGGCCCGGGCGAGGTCGGCTTCATCACGGCGCAAATCAAGGAGGTTGCCGACACGCGGGTCGGCGATACAATTACCGACGCCCGCCACCCTTGCGCGGGGCCGCTGCCTGGCTTCAAGCCGGCCCAGCCGGTGGTTTTCTGCGGCCTCTTTCCGGTCGATGCCGCCGACTTCGCCGATCTTCGCGCCGCCATGGGGCGGCTTCGTCTCAATGACGCGAGCTTTACCTATGAGATGGAAAGTTCGGCGGCGCTCGGCTTTGGCTTCCGCTGCGGCTTTCTTGGCCTTCTCCATCTCGAAATTATCCAAGAGCGGCTCGAGCGCGAGTTCAACCTCGATCTCATCGCTACCGCGCCCTCGGTTGTGTACCGTATCATTCAGCGCGATGGCCAGACGATTGAACTCCATAACCCCACGGACCTGCCAGATCCCACGAAGATCGAGACGATCGAGGAGCCTTGGATTCGCGCAACGATTTTGACTCCCGACGATTACCTCGGCGCGGTCCTAAAACTTTGCCAAGAGCGCCGCGGCCTGCAGGTTGATCTCAATTATGTCGGCAAGCGCGCCATGGCGATTTACGATCTGCCACTCAATGAGGTCGTCTTTGATTTTTACGACCGGTTGAAATCCATCTCCAAGGGCTATGCGAGTTTCGACTATGCGATCAGCGGCTACCGTCCTGGCGATCTCGTCAAAATGTCCATCCTCGTCAATAGCGAGCCGGTCGATGCGCTCTCCATGCTCGTGCATCGCGAGCGGGCCGAGACACGTGGGCGGGCCATGGCCGAGAAGCTGAAGGAGCTGATCCCGCCGCATATGTTCCAAATTCCGATTCAGGCGGCCATCGGCGGCAAGATCATCGCACGCGAGACGGTGCGGGCACTTCGCAAGGATGTCACGGCGAAGTGCTATGGCGGCGATATTACGCGCAAACGCAAGCTCCTCGAAAAGCAGAAGGCCGGCAAGAAGAAGATGCGCCAATTCGGCAAGGTCGAGATTCCGCAAGAGGCTTTTATCGCGGCGCTCAAAATGGACAGTTAGCCGTCCAAAAAGGGTGCAGGATCGACCTCCTCCTTAGGAGGCGAGTGTCCGCCCCTTCCACCCTGCTTCTGCCGCTTCAGCCAAACCCCCGCCTGAGCCCGCACATTTTTCTGCGCGATACCTAACGTCTAGTTCCGGCCTCATCGCGGCCACGCGCGCGGCCGTGGCGACGTGTCCAATCGTCCACATGCAGCAAGCAGGGAAAGGCAGTTTGTGTTTAGGTGCAAAGCTCGCGGAGGTGCTCGCTGGCGTGGCAATCGCGGCAAAGATGTAACTTAGATTTGATCAAAACTGTTACGCGAAAAATCATCGGGCCTTCTTACATTTGGCGAGTGAGAGCGATCAGTCATTCTTATGGGGACGCGTCATGGGATCTGCCACGCAAGAAGGAGCCACTTATCTGAAAAGATCGATGCTTGCCTTCGGATTTCTACTGGCCACGATGCCAATCACGGCCGCCGCACAGTCAGAGCGAAATCCGTCTGATGGCGATATTGTGCCAGTGCGGAGTGAAGCCCGTTCGGATGGCGTCTTCTCCGGCCTAGCTGGCCACTGGTCCGGTTCGGGCGTGATTACAATGAGCAACGGCGCCGCGGAACGAATCCGGTGCAGGGCCAGCTATATCGTCGGGTCCGGAGGGAGCGCATTGCAGCAAAATTTGCGTTGTGCGAGTCAGAGTTACCAATTGCTGATCAATAGCGACGTCGCTTCCGATGGCGGCGGCATGGTTTATGGGTCCTGGGCGGAACAGACGCATGGCGTCTCTGGAAACGTCTCAGGCCGAGCCAGCGGTTCGTCGATTGTTGCCCACGTCGTGGGTGGCGGCTTTGCCGCGAGCTTCGACGTGCGTTCGCATGGCGGCACGCTGTCAGTTTCGATTAGGCCGCAGGGCGGCGATGTGGCTGCCGTCGCGATCACTTTGCACAGAGGTTAGTCTCTCGGGTATCGGATCAGAAGGCGCAGTACAGTTTCCGACGGACGCTCAGACGACGAAGCAGAGCGGCGGCGTTGATGCGATCAAAAAAAGCGTGCCCCGCTAGCTAGCGACCAATCGCCCCTGCCGCCGCATCAAGACGCGGCGTGAGAGCCGGCCGAGAAAAGTTGCCGTTGGCCGCAGGATGAAAAGGTCGGCTGTCAAAGCCGCGAGCATGGAGAAGGCGCTGAGCCAGCCGAAGAGCCGCAAGGAAGGCAGGCTGGAAAAAACCGTGACGGCCAGCCCGCAGGCGAGAACCACCGAGGTCAGAATGAGGGCGGGGCCAACGAGAATGGTTGCTCGTTCGACGGCAACGCCCGGATCTTGATCCCTCTCGCTCTCGAGACGCATGCGATTGAGAAAATGGATCGTCGCGCTGAGCCCAAGGCCGAAAGATACAATGAGCGCGACGATGCTCGCAAATTGCAGCCCTTGGCCCGTGGTGTAAAGGACGGCCCCCGAGGCGAAAACAGGGAAGACTCCGGGCAAAATAGCGGCAAAGATCACCCAAAAGGAACGAAATGCCGCGCCAAGGAAAAGCGCGACAAAAGCGAACTCAATGGTTAGGCCGCGATTGAGCTTCTCAATCATATTGGCGCTGTTGAGCGCGGCAATGACCGAGAGTCCGGTCACCGAAATCCGGTAACCAGGGTGTTGCCCGCGGATCCGTGCGAGCGATTGGTCGAGAGTCTTGATAACCGGGAGGAGCTGGCTCGCATCCTTATCCGGTACGCGGCCCGAGACGACGACGACGTCCTGGTTCGCCGAAATGAACCGCCGCGTCAGGTATTTGGGCAGAATATCGACATATTGTTTTAGAGTGACGATGCTTGGCTCGCCGGCCTTGATCAGCCAGCGGCGTAGCGTTTCGAGCGACCAGACATTGCCAACTCCCGCTTGCTGTTCAACGAGCGAGTGAACCTTGGCGATGACGGCGAGTGTCTCTGGCGAATAGAGAGACTCGTCCTTCGGGAATTCAATTAATACATCGATTGGATTGGCGCCTGTCAATTTCGTGTCGAGCTCGTGGCTCGCCGCGACCGCTTGCTGGCGGGGCACTTGGTCAGCGAGGCGGTACCTCGGCTCGAGTTGCGCATAGACGGCGCCTAGTCCGCCGATGATCACGAGGCCCGCGAGGCTGTAGAGACCGGGGCGGCGAACCATGCGCGCGGCAATGAAGCCGCAAAACCGGCGCAGAAGTTCAACGCCGAAATCGGATCGCGCAACTCTCGCGGCAAAGGCTGATTCGCGCCTGAGCAAAATAACTCCGAGCAGCGGCATGAGCGTTAGGACGATTATGAGCGCCATGAGGGTAGCGATGATGCCGGCCTCGCCAAAGCTGCGAATTAAATCGGAACTCGAAAAATGAAGCGCGGCAAAGGAAATCGCGGCGGTGACATGAGTTAGGACGCAGGCGGGACCAACGACCAATATCGCGCCTTTGAGGGCGTCGATCTTATTCTGACCGGCAAGCAGGCGGTCGCGCGCCGCAAAAGTCAGCTGCATGCTATCGGAGAAACTGATGACCATGATCAGCGGCGTCATTACGTTCAAAAACATATTGAGACGGAAGTCGAGCCAGCCGAGCGCGCCGAGCGCATAGACGATCGCGACAAGCGGCGGGCCTGCCGCGATGATCATGAAAGAGATACGCCGGAAGAAGAGGATGGCGATGACACAGCCGGCAACAAATCCAGCAACATTGTAGATGAGCCTGTCGTGCTCCACTGCCGTGCGAATCTCCAGCTGCATGACGGGAACGCCCGACAACTGAGTCTTAAGATCAAGCCCCGCCAAATCCTGCTTCGCGGTATTGCGGATTTCCCCAATCACTTTGCCCAGCTCATTGCTCGGAGCGACGGAAGGATCGAGCGCGATCACGATCAATGTCAGTTCGCCATCTTGGGATAAAAGTTTGCCGCGAAGGATCTCATTGTGCTTGACCCGCTTGATAAGCGCCGCATAAGCCGGTCCTTCCGGCAGCGGATCGGGGAACAGCGGAGCGGGAAGCTCCCCTTTCTGAGGGGGCTGACGCGCCGAAAAAATTGAAATTAAGCCGCGCGTGCCATCGATCAGCTGCAGATCGGTGACGAGATCCTGCAATTTCTCGATCGACTCGCGCGCGAGCAATGCCGTTCCTTCAATGACGAGAAGTACGTCATATTCAGTCGAGGGAAAACGCCGGGTCACTTCTTCATATTGCTTAAACTGGGGCGTGTCGGAGCGAAATAATTGGCTTAAGGAATCATCGACCTTAAGGCGGGCGATACCAAATCCCGCGCCAATCACGAGCAGCATCGCCAAAGCCGCAACGGCAATCGGGTGATAAAGGGAGACAAAACCGATCCGCTCGGTCCCAAGAGCAAGGGGGTGCAGCCGCCTTCGGGGGATGGCCGAATGCTCAGTCTCGGCCGGGCGTCCAATGGTCAAGTGTTTCTCCAAAAACGCCTTGTGCCATTACTTAGGCAATCGAAAAAATATCAAACTGCCTTTGAGACGACGCAGGCGGGATAAAACTATATGGTGCTTACGCTAGCCCGAACCACAACGTTGCGATGCCGAGAAAAGATCCATAACCGACTACATCGGTGACAGTTGTGACGAAGGCGCCCGATGAAACGGCGGGGTCGATCTCCAGATGGTTGAGCAATTGCGGGATGAGAATGCCCCCCAGGGCCCCGGCAACGAGATTCGTCAGCATTGCAAGGCCAATGACCGCACCAAGAGCCGCCGGCCCAAACCACAAACTCGCAACAATGCCCGTGAGTACACCAAAGGCCGCGCCATTGAGGGTGCCGACGAGGATCTCACGAGCTATCACGCGCAGTGTATTGGCCCGCGATAATTCGCGCGTCGCGAGCGCCCGTACGGCGACGGTCATGGTCTGTGTCGCGGCATTGCCGCCCTGGCTCGCCACGATGGGCGCCAGCACCGCCAGCGCCACCATTTTTTCGAGCGAGACTTGGAAAAAGCCAAGAACCGATGACGCAATGAAAGCGGTGATTAGATTAACGAACAGCCATAGGAAGCGGCGCTTTGCCGTTTGCCATACCGGATCTGATAATTGTTCCTGCTCGGAGACACCGCCGAGAGCCTTCACCTCTGCGTCGGCTTCCTCTTGGATAACGTCAACGATATCATCTATCGTTATGACGCCAACGAGCCGCTCGGCCTCATCGACGACCGGTGCCGAGACGAGGTTGTAACGCTGAAAAAGCCGCGCCACCTCGTCACGCGGCGCCGTCACCACGACGCGGCGGCGTTCGGTATTCATGATCTCCTCGAGCTTATTTCGGCTTTTCGCCCGCAAAAGCGCATCGAGGAAAACATTGCCAAGGAGCCGGTGCGCTGGATCGACGATAAAAATTTCAAAAAAAGTTTCCGGCAGGTTTCCTTCGTCCGTCCTGCGGATGATATCGATGGCATGGCCGGCGGTCCAAAATGGCGGCGCCGCCACAAAGCTTGTCTGCATGAGACGGCCGGCGGAATACTCCGGATAATCGAGCGAGCGTTGCAGCTGCAGGCGGTCGGCGGCTGGGAGCGCCTCGAGGATCTCGGCTTGATCCTCGGGTTCGAGATTTTCAAGGATGCTGACGGCATCGTCGCTCTCAAGCTCGCGTACGCCTTCGGCGACGGTTTCATTGGGCAGCTCGGCGAGGATTTCTTCGCGGATATTATCGTCGATTTCCGTGAGAGCCGCGAAATCGAAATCTTCGCCCATCATCTCGACGAGGCGTGGGCGCAGCTCAGGCTCGAGGAAACGAACGAGAAGTCCGAGGTCGGCTTCGTGCAAGCGGCCCGCGAGAGCGCGCACGAGCTCCACATTTTCCGCTTCGATCGCTGCGGTGGCGGCGGCTAGAAACTGGGGCTCGATCGCGCCATTTTCATCGGCTATAGCAGCTACGCCCCCGAGGAGCTGATCAGTATCGATAGAGGCGCGCTCGTCGGTTTCCGTCATCGCACGGGTTGCCTTGTCTGGTGGAGGTTAGGTCATGCCTGTTTTTTAGGTCTCGGCCAACTGCAAAGTTTGCGCATTGGCGGTGCTGAGGTGGAATGATCTTAAAAATGGCGTAGGATTGAGATGACGTGAAGTTATCGCGACTGGCTCGGCAGGCGAGCGTTCTCATGACCAGCTTCCTTTTGTCCTCGGCGACGAGCATCGGCAATCCATGCGTCTCGGATGCGCTAGGCGTTGCCCGTACGATTGATGTCGGCACAGGCGGCGGTCTGCAGGTCGGACTTAAGACATATCCGCAAACTCTGGCGCTCGACGATCATGAGGTCGCGATCACTTTCGATGATGGGCCTTCCGCGCAAACCACGCCAAAGATCCTGGACGCCTTGGCGAAGGAATGCGTGAAGGCGACGTTCTTTGTAATCGGCCGTAATGTTGAGGCATTGCCTTCGCTGGTGAGGCGCGAGGTTGCAGAAGGGCATACGGTCGGCCACCATAGTTTCTCTCATCCGGCCGCGACATTGCGGCATATCGGCCAGAGGGCGGCGGAAGCCGATATTTTGAAGGGGATCGAAGTGGATGATAAAGCGGCCTACGGTAGCTCGAACGGCGCGCCGCGCGTACCTTTTTTCCGCTTCCCCGGCTTTGCCGATACGCCCGAGCTCATTGCTTTCCTCTCGGCGCGCAATATCGCTGTTTTTGGCGCCGATGTTTGGGCCTCCGATTGGCAGGCCATGGCGCCCGAAGAGGAACTCGCACTAATCCTGGCGCGGCTCGAGCACGACAAGCGCGGGATTTTGCTGCTCCACGATACCAAGCCGCAGACGGCGGCCATGCTGCCGTCGCTTTTGCGGAGATTGAAGGAGCGGGGGTTTAGAATCGTTGCGCTCGCACCGGGTGAGAGGCCGCCGCCATTGCGGGCTTCCCCTCCCGGCTGGACCTCCGAGACCGAAAAGATCATTGCCCAATTGTTTGACAGATCAGGACATCCTAAGCAAAAAACGCCGGTAGGCCCATCGGTGGAAGGTATGCCTTTTAAAGTGCAAAATTAGTCCGCACTCAAAATAGCTTCAATTTATTATGATTGTGGCATCCATCTTTTGATTCACCGACCGCGAATTCTGAGTCACTAGGTGTCACCTGAAGCATGACCCCGTCATCTTCTTAGGAATCAGGGGTAGGGATGAAAAAATCAGCGGTTTTGATTCTCACCCATTTCGTCAATCAGAACATCATCGATCTCTTCCATCGCCTGAGGGCGGAGTCTCCCGCCGGATATGATATTTTCGTGGTGATGAATCTTGGAGAAGGCGAGATCGCTCGACCAGACGGCGCCGAGGCCCTCGGGAACAGCCTTTACCTGACGAATCACGCAAAACTCCTGAGTCTGCCCTATCCGGAAAAATGCAAGAGAGAGGGGTGGTCAGGCAAAGGATGGGATTTCAATGATGGCAACCCGGATGTTTTGGAGTTGATTTTTTTTCTTGAGCACTCGGAATATGATTATTACTGGATCGTTGAATATGACGTGCATTACGAAGGACGGTGGAACGTCCTGTTCGAACGTTTTTCACGAAGCCGGGCCGACTTTCTGGCGACCATGGTCAACGACGCTACGGCCGATCCGAAAAAACTAAATTGGATACCGCCGTTGCGCGACGAAAAAGGCCAAAAACCCTCACCAGACGAAGCAATTATAAGTTTTATGCCTTTGCACCGGATCAGCCGGCGCCTATTGATCGCGCTCGATGATGCCTACAAACAGGGCTGGGGCGGGCATCACGAGTTCGTGCCCGGAACGCTGGCGAAGCGGCTCGAATATGAAATCGAGGATATTGGCGGGACTGGTCCGTACGCAAAGCCTCATAACAAAAACGTCTTTTATTTCGGTAATCTCAAGAGGTGGGACTTTTCGCCTGGCACATTTGTGTTCCGGCCGTCATTCAAGCGCGCCAGAAAATACCCCGACACGCTTTGGCACCCAGTCAAGCCGGCGGGTGGCTTTTTCAACCACCACCCTTCAAAGAAGGCAACGACTCCCTATGGCTGGGCTAAGTCCATACGCAAATTCGTGTATTTTAACCTGTCCATCACCCTATGGTTCATGTTTCGCTGGCGGCCCCTAGTATCATCGCCGATTCCAGAAGGTGCTTATGACCTCAAGGCATATGAAAAGCCCCATCGCGAGGGTGCCCGGAAGATGGCGTGACGGGTTGCGCTGCGGAGTGGTCCTACGCGGGTTGATTGGCCTGGCTAAAATGCAAAGGCAAAGAGGCGGCCGTCCGCGCCCACATAAAGCCGGTCCTCGGTGGCGATGAGAGCCTGAAAATGGTGCAGGCCCGGCATTCTGATGCCGCCTCCAGCAAAAAGCTCTTCCCCACTGTCTCCCCGGTATCCATGGAGCAAATTGTCTCCTTCGGCGCCGGTAACCCACACAATCGGATTGGACCGCCCATCAGCGGTAGTGACGATTGGCGAGCCTCCACCGCGAAAAGCCGCGCACCAAGCCGTCTCAATAGCCGGTGGGGAGCCCGATCGGACTCTTAGTACCGTAAGCGCGGGGTCGTCTATTCCAAGCAATCTGCGAACAAGTTTAAAGATTCGCAGATCCTTTGACCGCATCAGCCAGCGGCCGATAAATCCCAAGCGGTCAAAAAACGAGGGGCATGCCGCTCCTTCGCCTTGAAGCGCGACGAAGACGGCATCGCTACCCAACCATGTTGCCGGCGAAGTGCGAATACTATGAGTTGATATGAATTCAGTGACGAGACTGCCGCCCAACCCACCGAGGTTGTTTCGGTCGAGCAAATAGGCGCGGCCATCCTTTCCAAGAGCAAGAAGGAAAGCTTGAGTGCCGCTCCCGGCCGGCGCATCTAGAGGGAGGGGATTTGTTCCGCCAAGATCCGCGTCGCGCCGATCGAGTTCTTGCCAGTCCCAGGGCGCAAAATAGTTTTGCGTTTGGTCATCCCGCTGCAAGCCAAAAGGCAAACGGAACACAGCCTCGCCGTCACGCCAAATGGCCGTATCAAAAGTGTTCCCGGTCGCGGCGTAAAGTGAGCTGCCGTCGGTGCTGATTCCGCCAGGCGCCCAAATCCCGCCGCCTCGTGCGCGCGTCGCCCAGCTCGTCAAGTTTTGCGGATCACGCAGCGGCACTCCAATCACCCAGCCATGATAATCGCCGCAGTCGCCGAAGAGACCGCCGAATGGAACGAAAAGCGTCCCGTCAACGATCGTCAAGGCGCCACGTTGGCCTTGAATAGCTGGATTGAAGGTTAGGCCCTTCGAGGAGAGCGCGGCCGCGACATCAATTGGCCAGCCCGGCAAGACAGAGCCATCTTCGAGGGACAATCCAAAGATGAGATGACGCACGCCAAGAGAACCCTCGACGAGAGTGTCGAGAAAAATGGAGGCAGTCGATTCATCAATGACTGGCGTACCTGTGATGCCCATCGGATCGATATTTCCGCACGGCAGCGACGACAAGGGCACGGGCTTGGCGAGCGGCTTATGCCAAATTTCTTGCCCGGTCTTCGCATCGAGCGCATAAACCTCATTGCTTTCCGTCGCGACTAGCAGTTTGCCGGAATTCGACCGCGTATCATACCAATACAACGGCTGGGCATAGATTTGGCCTGAGAGCTCCGCGTGAAAGGCTTTATCCAAGTGGAGGGCCCGCGCCTGGTCGAAGGAAAGCGATGGCACAATGAAATTTCCCGAGCGCGCGGAGTCGGCGTGGTAAGTCAGCAGGGAATGCTGAAGCGCGTCGGCGAAAGCCGCGTCCTTTCCGCCAAGCGCCATTAAAAGCAACGCCGCGAGGAGAGATCTCACCCGCCGTCCTCAAGCAAGAGAAGCAACGCGCCTGGTATTAAGCCAGCCCGATAGGCGATTTTTGGCGTTTTGGAATTAAAAAAAACGTCGAACATTCGTCCAACCATTGAAATTATTGAGACTTGCTGGTTACGTGGACGTGAACTTGCGCCAAAAAACCGACCCCATGGGATCAGTCGTTTTGCGGGATTTGACTTCGCAACTTAAAATCGTCGCCGGGACGCACAACCGTCTCAATTGCCGTTCCGGGCGCGCGCATAGGTCAATTTGGCTGTAGAACTCTAATCCCGTCGAGAGAGCCTCTTTACGCCCGAATGCATTGCCATAGCCTTAGCTATTCGTATGTATTGCCGCGCGGTGTAATCGACGGTAAGCCTTCGTCCGTGTCTTATCTTTGACCGGCATGTTTGGCGCAGGCTTGGTGAGATATCAGTAGCTGAAAGCAAAGCCAAGCGAGAGATAATGGCTCTCCACTAATCGCGAGCAAGTCCTATCAATGTCTCCTTTGGCCCGTCAATTCGATAGGCCTTTAGGATCAGGGCTTACCGAGTGAATTCAGGCGCCAACCAGCGCGACAAGCCCTTTTAACAACGCCATTGGATCCGGCGGGCACCCTCGAATGTGTAGATCGACTGGGACTATGTTTGAAACCGCGCCGACGCATGCATAGCTCCCGGTGAACACGCCCCCGTCAAAGGCGCAGTCCCCTACGGCGACGACCCATTTGGGATCTGGCGTCGCCGCGTATGTACGTTCCAAAGCCTCACGCATGTTCTTGGTGACCGGTCCGGTGACCAATAGGACGTCGGCATGCCTTGGTGAAGCGACGAAGCGCAGACCAAACCTCTCGAGGTTATAGAAGGCGTTGTTAAGCGCGTGAATCTCGAGTTCGCAACCGTTACAGGATCCCGCATCCACTTGGCGGATCGACAGGCTGCGTCCAAGCTTTTGGCGCGCCGTTTGGGCAAGCGAGGCGCCAAGTTCTGAAAGGATCGCCTCATCGGGGGCCGGAACGGGCTCCGTCAACGGCCGGCGAAGTAAACCTTGCAAGAGAAGTCTGCGCATAATCTCGCCGTCCTACCCGTCGTGCCCAGAATAGGAGCAATTGAAGGATTTATTGCAAAGCGGGAAATCCGCGACAATGTTCCCCTCGATTGCCGCTTCAAGCAAAGGCCATTGAAACCAGGATGGATCACGCAGGTGGCAGCGATCGACCGCGCCTGCGGCATCCACTTTTGTCCAAACGAAAATGTCGCCACGGAAACCCTCGACGAGCGCGGCGCCTTCCCGGATTTCGCCCGGACGAGGGATTTCCGACCTTATTTCCCCGTCTGGCAGGCGATCGAGAATCTGCTCGACGAGCGGCAGCGACGCCCTGATTTCATCGAAGCGCACCCAGACGCGGGCGTCGACATCCCCCCGGGTCGAGGCGCCGAGTTCGAAAGAGAGGTCCGCATAGGGTGCGTAGGCAGGGAATCGCCGGGCGTCAAAAGCGCGCCCAGAGGCACGTCCAATAAATCCGCCACATGCATATTGGTGAACAAGTTCCGAACGCAGAATTCCGGTGCCAACCATGCGCTCCTGCAGCGACGTTGTGTCGCCATAGAGCCGAACGAATTTGGGAACCAGCTTGTTGGCGTAACGCACAAGCGCGAGAAGCGCGACGTAACCCTCTCCGGTCAAATCGACGGCAACGCCGCCGGGAATGATTTTGTCCATCATCAGCCTGTGGCCGAAACAAGTATTTGCGACTCTCAGGATGCGTTCGCGCAGGACGCCGCAATGCGCATGCATGAGAGAAAAAGACGCATCATTACAGATTGCACCAATGTCACCAAAATGATTGGCGAGGCGCTCGAGTTCAGCCATCAGCGCACGGAGCCAGATGGCCCGTCGAGGAACGTCAATTTCGAGCGCCGACTCGACCGCTTGCGCGAATGCAAGAGAATAGGCGACCGTGCTGTCGCCTGACACACGGCCAGCAAGGCGCGCCGCCTGGTCGAGCGACGCTCCAACCATCAGTTGCTCGATTCCCTTATGGACGTAACCTAGTCGTTCTTCGAGGCGAACCACAAGCTCTCCGTTCGCCGAAAAGCGGAAGTGGCCAGGTTCAATAATCCCAGCGTGGACTGGACCGACGGGAATCTGGTGAATCGGCGCGCCTTCTGCCGCCAAAAATTGGTAATCGTCTCCGATTGGCTCACATGCTTGCGAATCGTGACCTGGGTGCCGCACACCCCAGCGGCCGTGGTCAAGCCAGTGACGTGCGTCGGGCAGTCCCTTGGCGGTAATCCCATAGATATCCTGAATTGCCCGTTCCAACCTGATGGCCGGAGGATGCATGTGCGCCAAGGAAGGGAAGCGTCCGTCCAGACATTCAATACTAATTACTCCAATTTGTGACGATTGATGGTCCAAGATCGCCATGTGAACTTCGGTGCCATCGCTCCAAACGCTCAAAAGGTCTCCTTGACCCTTGCTGATTTCTCGGATCGTCCGCAGCCATCCCGTCCGATCGATGACATGACGCGACCAAGGTCTCGAGTGTTTGACCTCGCGTCCGCTTCGCATCGTCTCGTACAACGACATCATGGCGTGCTGGCTCTCAGAAACCTATCCCAACAATCGCGCGACGTTCTGGAACCAAGCTACAAGATGAGGTGGCAAATAGAGGCCGGCAAGCAACACTAACGACAAATGGGCGAACAGAGGAACCGTGGATGCCTTTGTTTCATCGGCTTGGCTCGTTGATTCGCCGAAAGCCATTTCAATGACCCGCAAAAGCAGTGCACCGAAAGCTATGAGCAGCCCAAAGACAAGCGGAATGGCGAGCAGGGGTTGTCTCGAAAAGGTGGAACTGACGACGAGAAACTCGCTCATGAAGATCCCGAGCGGTGGCAACCCGGCAATGGCCATGACACCGGCAACAAGGCCCCAGCCAATCACTGGGTGACTTCCGGTGAGGCCGGAAATCTTTGCGATCTTCTGCGTGCCTTTGGCCTGAGCGATGTGGCCTACAGCGAAGAAAATCGACGATTTCGTGAGGCTGTGCATCGTCATGTGCAGAAGGCCGGCGAAATTAGCGAGAGGTCCCCCCATGCCGAAAGCGAAGGTGATGATGCCCATGTGTTCGATTGAGGAATATGCAAACAACCGTTTAATGTCGTCGCGCCGATACAGCATGAAGCCAGAGAATATGAGCGATGTCAGCCCGAGCGTGACCATAAGCGGCCCTGGAGAGATGACCGCCGTATTGGCGGCCAGTAGAATTTTAAAACGCAGCACCGCGTATAGTGCGACATTGAGAAGGAGGCCCGATAACACTGCTGAGATTGGCGTTGGTCCCTCGGCGTGGGCGTCAGGCAACCAGGCGTGCATCGGAACGAGGCCAACTTTTGTTCCATAGCCGAGTATTAAAAACACAAAAGCAACGTTCAATAGCCCCGGGTTGAAACGGGCCGCCTGCTGCAACAGTGATGTCCAGACCATAGCGTCATATCCCTGCCCAAGCACCGGTTCTGCAGACATATAGACGAGGATTGTTCCAAATAGCGCGAGTGCGATGCCGACGCTGCCAAGAATGAAATATTTCCAGGCAGCTTCCAGCGCCTCCGCCGTGCGATAGATGCCGACCATCACAACCGTTGTTAGCGTCGCCATTTCGACCGCTACCCACATCAACCCGATGTTGCTCGCCAGCAAAGCCAAATTCATGGCGAACATCAGCGCTTGATAGATTGCGTGGTAGAAGCGCACGTAGGCGGAGGTCAGTTTACCGGTCTCGATTTCGTGACCGATATAGCTCGCGCTGAAGGCGCTCGTGGTGAATCCGATAAACGTCGACAGCACGACAAAGACGATGTTCAAATCGTCAACAAATAGATACCGGCCTGCTGGCGGACGTTGGAATAGGAGCCAAGCCGCGCAGAGAAAGGTCAGTCCAGAAGCCGCGACATTGAGTTGAGAAGTTAGGCGATAGCCTGGCAATACCGCCAAAACTAGCGTCATCACAGCGGGGATCGCCAGCAGGATGCTTGCGAGGTCGAGATGTGCAAGCGTCATCGCTGGTCTCCCCGAACGCGGTCTAGCTCTTGGAGGTCGACGGTGTCAAAGCGCTCGCGGATGCGGAACAGAAATATACCGATGACAATGAATGCGATCAGCACGGAGAAGGCGACGCTGATTTCGACGACGAACGGCATGCCTTTGGCCCCAGTCGCCGCAAGTATAAGGCCGTTCTCAAGTGACATAAAACCAATGACCTGGCTTACGGCATTGCGTCGCGTCACCATCATGAGGAGTCCAAGGAGAACTACCGATAGCGCGAAGGCGATGTCTTCTCGGGCCAATGGATCGGCGGCGGCCGTAGCAGGAAGCACGACCACAAGCGACAACGCAACAAGCGCGATTCCGAGGAGCATCGTCATGCCTATCCCACCCACAACCTCGATCTCACGATGAATGCGCATTCGTTCGATCATGTTCTGCAAGCTAAGCGGGATGACCAATGCCTTGAAGATAAGTGCGATTGCGGCGGTCACATAAAGATGCGGCGCGCGCTGGATATGGGCCTGCCAGCCAACCGAGAAAGACAACAGGATCGCTTGGACCGTGAAAACGTTTATCAGACCTGACATGCGATCCTGATAGAGTAGCACGAAACTTGCCAGAACAAGGCCGCCTGCCAAGAGATGCGCTACGTCGAAGTAAAGCTGCTTCATCAGAAACTCCTTGAAACGAAGAGCAGCAACGTACCGAGCAGCCCAAGCATCAGCGCCGCGCCCAGAAAGTCTGGTACGCGGAACACCCGCATTTTGGCGGTCGAAACTTCGAAGAGAGCCAAGAGGAAACCACCGATGGCCAATTTGGCGAGATACGCTAAAACGCCGTAAACAAAAGCGCGCGCATCGCCGTTGGCAGTCGCAAGGCCCCATGGCGCAAAAATGCACGCGATTACCGACAAATAAAGCAGCAGCTTCAACGCAGATGCTAGCTCGATCATCGCAAGATGACGGCCGGAATATTCCAGAATCATCGCTTCGTGGACCATGGTCAATTCAAGATGCGTCGCCGGATTATCGACGGGGATACGGCCGTTTTCGGCGATGGCGACGATCGCGAGGCCAATCAGGGCGAGACCGAAGGACACGCGCAATTGGTAATGGGAGAGGGTGCTCGCCGCGATTTCCGAAAGCTGCGTCGATCCGGCGATCAGCGACACGGTGAAAATGATCATGATCATCGCCGGCTCGGCGAGCGACGCGAACATGGTTTCGCGGCTGGAGCCGAGGCCGCCGAAGCTCGTCCCGACATCCATTCCGGCGAGCGCTAGAAAAAACCTGGCGCTGCCAAGAAGCGCGATCACGGCTATGAGGTCGCCGGACCAGCTAAACAGCAGACCTGTAGCGAATGTTGGAACAAGAGCGGCAGCGACCCAGGTCGTCGCGAAGACCAAATAAGGAGTGGAACGAAACAACCAGGATGCGTGGTCAGCGAGGACGGTCTCCTTGCGCAAAAGACGTAATAGGTCGCGGTAGGGCTGAAGGATTGGCGGTCCGCTCCGACGTAGGAAGCGCGCTTTAACCTTGTTTATGAAGCCAACCACCAGGGGCGAGAGCGTCAATACGGCGCTCATTTGGCTGCCTTGTGCGGCGAGGTCGAACATCAACGCCATATCGCCACCACGAGAAGCAGCATGACGAGAGCCGCAAAGACAAGGCTGAGATAGCCCTGGATCGTGAGGAAATGCGCTTTATTGAGTTGATCCGCGCAAAATCCAACGCTCCGAGAGATCGGCGCATAAAGATACTCGAAGACACGGTCACGAATTTCGATGCCCAACCGCGCCGCCCGCATGTCGCCAGGTGTAGGCATATCGAGATGATCTTTCGCGACGAATACGACATTACCGAGGGCGCGCCGAATTGGCTGGGCGAAGCTGCTTCCCGTATATTGCGTCATGGGGCTTGGATCTGGAAAACCGCAATCCCACGCAGCGCCGCGCCGTACTTTCCGGGACGCGAAAACGTGAATGACCCGCGCAGCCAAAAATGCTGACACCACGATGAAGATGCATACGAGCAGTCCGTTGTAGGAACTTCGACTCTCAGCAATCGGCGCGATGGATAGCCACGGAATCTCCCCTTGAGCAGGCATTCGCCCGCCGACGAACTGCCGAGCGGCCGGCGAAATCGTATCGATTAGAAAGCTTGGTAGAATGCCCGCAACAAGGCAAAGCCCGAGCAGAGCCGACATCGCTGACAGCGACCACCTGTCCGTTTCGGTTGCGCCGGCCGCCGCTCGTGATCGGGCCCGGCCGAGGAAAGCAACGCCATATGCGCGCACAAAGCAGCCGGCCGTCAGCGCGGCGCTGAGCGCTAATGTGACACCGACCGCCGGAACGATGAGTTTGAGACTCCATTGCGGTAGCGACGGACTGAGCAGAATAGCTTGAAAAACCAGCCATTCTGAGACGAAGCCGTTGAACGGAGGAAGAGCGGAGATCGCCAGAGAGGCTCCGAGAAGGACGAAGGCTGTGCACGGCATGACGCGTATGAGTCCGCCGAGTCGTTCGATATCGCGTTCACCGGTCCCTGTCTCTACAGCACCCGCGCCAAAAAACAGAATGCTCTTGAATAGCGAATGATTGAATACGTGAAACAAGGCAGCCGTAAAGGCCAGTGCCGCCGCAAGGCCCAAACTGTTCGCCCTAAATGCTAAGGCCAAACCGAGTCCGATAAACACAACGCCAATGTTTTCGATGGTGCTAAATGCGAGTAGCTTTTTCAGATCGCTCTGAATCATGGCGAACAAAATGCCTAGCGCGGCGGTGATCGCGCCGAGCGTCATGGGCGCTATGCCCCACCAGAAATCGGGCTTCCCCAAAAGATCGAAGACAATTCGGATGAATCCGTAAACGGCGACTTTCGTCATCACGCTGCTCATTAGCGCGGAAACGTGGCTTGGCGCTGCTGGATGAGCGAGTGGCAACCATATGTGAAGCGGAACAAGTCCTGCCTTGGATCCCGTGCCGAGCAGCGTCAACGCCAAAATAAGGCTAGATTTCCAGGGTTCGAGCGCCGCTGCCCGGACTGCCGTGAATGAGTAATCCCCCACTGAACCCGCCAGAAGGCCGAATGCCATCAATAGCGATAACGTGCCGAAGCTTGCCATCATCAGATAGATGAAGGCCGCTTGTCGATTTTCGGCGTTTTCATGATGCGCGAGGACGAGTGCCCAGGAGGAAAGCGACATAAATTCCCAGGCGACAAGAAATCCAAAGGCGTCGTCGGAAAGCACAACGAGGTTCATGCCAGCGAGAAAGGCCGGAAAGAATGGCAAGACGCGTAATGGATGCTTCTCGTGGGTGCCATACCCGATCGCGTAACAGCTCGCCGCTGCGCCACCGAGGTTGACGACGGCCAGAAAAAAGGCGCTCAGCACATCCAACCGAAAATGAGCCCCGACCCACGGCAAGCCGAGCGGCAACGTCGCTGTCAATGCCACGGCGCCGCGAGGAATAATGGTCGTGCAGAAAAGGATCAGGCAAAAGCCGAAACAAAGTCCATAAACAATCCGTGTCGCATCTACACGCTGATTGAATGCGACGACGCCCGCCAATGCGAGCATAGCAGCGATGCTCCACAAGGCTATGGTCAAGGGCATTGCAGTTTATCTCCCCTCGCGGTTCAACGAAGCACTTTTTGCTTGTTCTTCCGTGTCCGTTTGGTCGTGCCGCACACCAGCAGATTTTTTCAAACGAACACCACGTCCCCCGCCTTGGCTGAGCGCGCCCTCGTTGATTAGCTCTAGGCCGAGGTTTTCGAGCGCCCTAACCAACTTAGTCAACGAATCGACATTGCCACGGACGAGGTCTTCGCTGGTTTCCATGCGCTGGATGGTCGGAAGCGAGAGGCCGGAGAGTTCGGCGAGCTTGCGCTGATCCACGCCAATTAGGGCGCGCGCCGCTCGTAGCTGGGCAGCCGTCATCATGTTTAAAATATAACTATTTATTTGAAAAACATTATAAGTGGTGGGTAACACATGATTCGTTGTCGCGCAAGTGAATTTGACAGGGCAGTTGCCATAGGGGGCTAAAGGCGCAGTTTTTCGCACCGCCGAGGCCATCCGCCTGTAAATTCTTGATGATCCGCGATACTTCCCGGCAATGCAGGTCCAGGGCGGCGTTGAAGTCGCTGTGATCGCCGATCGCAGCAAATCTTTTGTTTGGGCCAACGTGCTTGGACAGCTCACGACTGAGGAAATAGCCGAGCGATCGGCTGGTCAGCGTGAAAAGAAATGGAAGCTCTCGGCCAGCGAGCGATGCCAGAGTTTCGGCTGCGGCATGCTGCGCCATCTCTCCAAGATTGGTGCGTTTGCCATGCTCACGAACATGTTCATCGACTGCTCGAGTGAATGCTGCAACGACTTCAAAAAGCGTAGGCTTGCTTGAAGGGCCGGTGAATCCCAGCTCCCACAACCGTTCTGAAAAGTTGGATTGACGGGCAGCCTGCGGGATTTGCGTCAGCAGCCAAAATGCATGTGCCAGACCTTCGTCTTGTGCGCCCGTTCGAGGCCGCGCTCGGCTGCATCCGGGCTCGCGGCGGCGATCCGTTCGACACCCTCTTCTACAGCCGGATGAAGCCTTGCTCAGTCGATTTAGGGTCGATTATGATTGGGCAATGGCTTACCATTCTGATTTGATGATGCCTCCTGACCGGAGCTTTTCTCGATTTTCCGTTGTTACGTTCATGTTACGTGTCGACGAAGGGGGTCTAGCCGTGATCAGCGTTGCCGCAGCGGTTTTTGCGTGGCTCATCGCGATGTGGGGCATCAATCCTGCCCTTGCTGTCGAGTCGCGGCCGAAAGTCGAAGGTTGGGATGCAATCTCGATTACCCAGGAAGCCAAGGTTAGCACAGGTAAGAAAGCAATCTTGATAGCGAACTCGGCTTACAAGTATTTCGATCCTTTGTTGGCGCCACCGCACGACGTTGAAGCGATGGCATCCCAGTTATCACAGCTCGGATTCGAGACGACGATCTTGCAAAACCCCACACGCGCTCAGATCATCCAGGCAATTACGGCGGCAAATCCTAAAGCAGGTCGGGGATCTGTTTTGACCTTCTATTACTCGGGCCATGGAGCGGAGGTGGATGGCGAAAATAGCCTGCTGCTCGTCGACTATCGCGCGGCCGATGGCAGGAATGGCGACCAAATCGTGCCATTGAGGGTTATTCTATGGCTGCTTGCAAGTGCAAATTTCGAAAAGGTCTTCATCGCGTTCGACGCCTGTCGAAACATGACGCCCGCGGATAATGGTGAACGGACCCAAGCCGCTGCAGCAAAGTCAATTCTTCCCAATGGCTTTCATGGACTCGCACGAGCAGGCTCCGATTTCCAGGCACTAACTCTAAGCCGTAGGGAATACGCTGTTCTTTTTTCTACAAGCCACGGTGAAAATGCAGTGGATGCCACCGTCGACGGCCTCAGCCCATTTACAAAGGCATTCCTGTTAGCGCTCGGCAGAGAGACGTCGTTCATGCCTGCAATGCTTTTGACTAAACGGATCACTGAGGAACTCACGAAAAAGAGGCAATCACCCGACATCGAGATCAAATGGAACAGTGATGTGACGTACTCTCGGTCCTCAGCCGAAACTAACAGCGCGATCTATAAGTTGAACGATCGACTCACCGCCGCAGAGATGGCCAGTTCCACGCTTGACTTGTCAAAAATTACGACTGTGCAAACTGGTTTATATACTGATCCCAGGCTGCTCAAGGCTGTCGAAGCGGCCGAGTGGATTATGAAGCAAATGGGCCGCGAGAGTGGTCCGACTCAGCCATCGACGGAAGATGAAGGCGGAGGAGGGCCCCAGGGCTTTTCATTGTTAAATCTCAAAGACGCCGATTTCAGGATGTGTCAAAATGAACGATACAAGCCCTTTTTCTGGTACTCAGACGTACTGACACTGGATTATTGCTACATGGAGCAGCTCGGCTATAAAAGCTCGGAAAGCAAGAGGGTGTTTAGCGAGGAAGGGGGTGCCGTTTACAACACGACAAGATACCTTGAGGCGACATGGAATTTCGATCTGGATTTTAGTGGTTCACCTGAGGCAATAAGAGCTTCGTTAAGAAACGCCGACATGGCCCTGACCGTCACGTCGAAGACAAGCGAATTCGAGTTCAGGGGGTTAATCGGCCCAAATATCGAATTTATCGGCTTGCACGATTTCAAAAAGGACGGCGTCCTCGACGTTTATATTGTTTATTCGATGTTGAGCTATACGCAGGGGAGGGAACTGATCATCCTCGATGGTAGGAAGATCGCGAAGGAGCTTAAAACGATTAAGCAATGCGCGTCGCGAGAGGCTGCATCCACGGGGACTTGCAAGCGTCTCGCGAAGGTTCGGCGGCAGATGAGGGGCTCTCTTTTCACATACGATATCGACAAGGGTTATTATGGCGCCGATATCTTGCAGATCGCACTGTACGCTGACTGGAACATCAAGGATTGGTCTATCGACGAGAATGGTGCTCTTCACCTCACAACCTACAGCGCGACTTGGCCGTACGAGCGCAAGCAGCCCAACAACTTTATGATGGACAAAATCGTGGCTTACGACCCCATAAATGGCAAGTTGAACCTTTCGCTTAGCGGCGAGAAGAACGGGTCACTTTCGGTTGCGCCGTTGGAATCGCAAATCGATTATGCGCGAACTGCCGATGGGCCTGGTGATCTAAAACCGGGCCAGGATCAGGGAGCCACCCGGCATCGGTAGCGCTTTGTGCGGTGGACGGGGCCATGCGGAATGGGCTCTGGCGAGATCTTCGGAAGCGATACAGGGCGCTAACAGCGGCGCTGATAGATGTTGGCATCGCAGTTTGCCTTGGCGCGCTTATTGAGTTTGTTGTTGTGCCGGTTGCCTATAATTCGCCGTGGCCGGTTGCAGTAGTCTTGGAAGGAACGTGGGCGGTACGCAACCTGAGCGACTACGTTGCCGACGCTATGACGCGGCAGTCTGCCGCCGTGCCTTGGTCGTCCATGAGGGCGCATCCGTTCGTCTTTGTAGATATCGATCAGCCGACATGGACCTCTTGGGGTTCTGAATTAATCACGCCCCGCCAACAGCTCGCGGCCGCAATAGATGCCGTGTCGCAATTGGGCCCGGCGGTTGTCTTCGTTGACGTGGACCTATCCTTTCCACTGCCAAAGGACGATTCGGATGTACGGCTCCGGGACCTTTTTCGCAACTACGACTTAAGTACGACACGTGCCCCTTTGGTTCTCGTCCGGGCGGTCATCTCGGGGCCTACCGCGTCCCCCCACCTGACCCAAGAACGGAAGACCGCCTATGATTCCCTTGTCCATTCGCCAAAAATCATCTGGGCCAGCACTCTTTTCGAAGAGGGGTTTGACGGTGTTGTCCGTAGATGGCGCCTCGTCGAACCGGTCTGTGTTCCGGGCGCTAACGGTGCTCCGGGCGCTCCGAAAGTTCTGCCGTCAGCGCAACTGGCACTGGCGTCAATCGCCGAACGAAAAGAGGCTGACCTCTACGACAGGTTACGCAGGTTGTCGCCACCTAATTGCGGGACAAGACAGCCCTCCGAGAAAAACGTGCCTCCTCTGGAGCTCGGCCCCAATCGTAGGGTCGAATTCGTCCAGGAAGAGCCAAGGCGCCGGGTCATGTATAGCTTGGATTGGTACCAACCCGGCGAGTTCGAATCACGGCCGCGTTTCTGGGGGCCGAATGTCGACTTCGAAGGGCGCCTTGTTCCCCTTTTGACCGTCCTGCCCATTGGGCAAGTATTAGCCGGCGACAAGAGCGATCGAGCACTCGCGCAGGAGGCCGTAAATCCGGCTTTGAGGGATCTGTTTGCTGGTCGTATTGTGGTCATTGGCGGCAGTTTCGAGCAGAGCGGCGACATTCATCGCACGCCGCTCGGTCCCATGCCGGGCGCAATGATCATCATCAATTCCGTACATGCGTTATTGAGTATTGGAACGCCGCACGAGCCCAGATGTCTGTTTCATCTGACTGTTAGCTCCATTCTCGTGGTGGTCGCCGCGTTGTTGTTCCATTACTTGCGTCCGGCAATCGCCGCCATCGTGATGGCGGCCGTCTTGTTGACATTGATGAGAGCGACATTGAGTCAATTCCACTCGGGCGTCATTCTGGATCTTGCGGTGCCGGCGGCTGGGGTCCTTATTCACAGGCAATTTTTAGCTGTTTTGGCTTTTGTGCACGCCTTCCGCAAGAAAAGGTGGCGTGCGCTGCTTGCCGAATCCGAGGAGGCCCCCATTGAGCACTAAGGCCTTGCTACTTCTCTTTTTGGTCACGGCGGCGCTCGCTCCTATGAACGCTCTGGCTGCTGTAGCGGAAGCGGAGGCCGGACTGGTTACAAAAGTCGATCCCCCGCACGGCCGATATTATTTGCTCCGCCGCAGCACCGGCGATACTCGGATCGATCGGCCGGTCGTCCTCAGGGATGGTGACGAAATCCATGTCGACGACCGTGACGTGCGGCTTACCTTATCTCTCATCGGCGAGAAGAACGAGGTGATTGTCGACCGCTCCAAAGAGCCCTACATCGTGCATCTCAGTCCTCCAAATGAAAGCGCGATATGGGTGACCTGGAGTTGGTTCACTCACGAGTTGGGTGAGCGTGAGCAAGAGGCGCAGCTCACGAGTGCGAATATTCGCGGCGGTGGAACGGAACTTGCTGTCCATCTACTCGATAAACCCCAGCGAATCGCCGCTGGCTATCGCAGCATCGCGATCGCTTGGAACAAGGGGGGTGACGCAGGCATAACCATCGCCATTCGTCCTCTTGACGGCAAGCCCATTGCAACAACTACTACCGTTGAACATTTCTGGACTACTCCCGCCCTCGATCTGAAGCCGGGCTTCTACGAGTTTGAATTTCGCTTAGGACCATTTAGCAGCAGAGAGACAAGGCTGGTGGAAGTCATTGATCCACGTGGGTTGCCACGACCGCAAGTCGAAACCAACTTTAAGTCAGCCGGAGCGGATTTGCAGAAAACCTTGGAAGCAGGCGTGCTAGCCAGCCAAAGCGAGGGCGCATTTGCGCTTGAGGCCTTTCAGATGGTCTCGCCACTCGCCACCCGACTCCCGGCAGCAAAGATACTTGGCGATGCCTTGATCGACGGCGCATGGACGGAGAAGCCGCCGCCATGAAGCTGTCTGTCGGCTTGTCGTTAAATGGGGTCTTCGTTGTCAGGGGCCATCTTGGAATGAGAATATCGAACCTCGCTTGGATTTAGGCATCAATAGTGTTTTTGTGCAGAGGAAGGATCACAAGATTCCGCCTGCCTGTCGGGATCCGTCGTCAGGGTCTGCGTCACTTTCCGTGCTCGCATTCAAATTGGGGCGGCCTGGGGCAAATTTTGGCGAACAATCTTTGATTTTACCTGTGGCATAGCGGAAAACCTCGCCGATTAAGGCTCGAACCCTCCCCGCCGTTCACGGCGCCCACGGGCTTTGATGAGCCGGAGCAAACGAAAGAAGTCCCAAATGCTGTTTCAAGGTATTGATATTATAGGAGTTAACGGATGAGAACCGACAGGCGCGAACAATTGTTTAAGAAAGGATGAATATGGTGCGGCCAAGAGGACTCGAACCTCCACTGGTCTCCCAACTAGCACCTCAAGCTAGCGCGTCTACCAATTCCGCCATGGCCGCGGCCGCCGTCGCGTTTATATAAATCTGTAAAACTGCGCGGGGATTGCGCGTCGTCTAACAAATCGGCGCCCGGGTGGCAAGCTCGCGGCGCTAAGTGGAATACGTGCCAATGCTGGATGAGCCCGCCGCCCTTCCAACCTTCCTCCGCGAGGATGCGGCCGCGATCGAATGGCGCATCACAGGCCCCGCCGTGCCCTATCCTGACGCGGTCAGGGAGATGGAGGCGCGCGTCGCGGCGATTGCCGAAGGTGCCGCCCCGGAATTGATATGGCTGCTCGAGCACCCTCCACTCTATACGGCAGGCAGATCGGCGCAAGACGCCGATCTGAAGGACCCTCGCTTTCCGGTGTACAAAACGGGCCGTGGCGGGCAGTTCACCTACCATGGGCCCGGCCAGCGGGTGATCTACACGCTGCTCGATCTCAACTACCGGCGCCCTGATTTGCGGGTCTTTGTCTGCGCCCTCGAGAATTGGATCATCAGGGCTCTTGCGACTTTCGGGGTGAAGGGCGAGCGGCGAAATGGCCGCATTGGCGTTTGGGTCGTGCGTCCGGATAAACCCTGCGGCTTTAACAGCGAAGCCGCCGAGGATAAGATCGCGGCGATCGGCATCCGGGTCCGGCGCTGGGTCTCTTTTCATGGGATCGCGCTCAACGTCGCAACCGATCTTTCGCATTTTCGCGGTATTGTGCCATGCGGTATCGCTGAGTCCCACCTCGGGGTGACAAGCCTGCGCGATCTCGGCGTTGACGCCAGCATGGTCGAGGTTGATGCGGCTTTGCGCCAGGCGTTTGAGCTCGCCTTCGGGCCGGTCGGCTGGAACTATTCCTCGTCCTGAGTCTCCATTAGAAGATCCAGCGGATAACCTTGAAATGCCTTGTCGGTGGCGAGCACCACGTGACCGTGAAACTTCTCAACGCCGAGATCGCCGCGGCTCATGAAATCACTCAGCTCGTTGTAATGATCGATGTCGCGGCAAAGCACGCGCATGAGAAAATCAATGCGCCCGCCGATTTTATAACACTCGAGCACTTCGTCGCGCTTGCGTATCGCCACCAAAAACCGCTCGAAATCCGCTTCGCGGTGGTTTTCTAAGATTACCTCGACCAGCAGCATCACCGAGCTTGCAAACTTCGAGAGATCGAGGTCGGCGATGTAGCGGCGGATGAGCCCAGCCTTTTCAAGCGACTTCACACGCTCCAAGCAAGCGCTGGCTGATAGGTTCACGGCTTGCGCGAGGTGGACATTGCTGATTCTCGCGTCGAGCTGCAGCCGCTTCAGGATTTTGAAATCCATCTCGTCGATCTTATTGCGCCGGGTCACGTGCGACTCGCTTGCCCCAAAGTTCGGCATTCGGGCGGGGTGGCTGCCCGCATTTTCTTCGGTGGAGAAGAAGACTGGTCAAATATTCTTCGCCGGGAAAAGCCATCTTCCGGGCCAAGCGCGCCTGATTTGGAGCGATAAAGAAACCTGATTTTTTTAATTTTTATAGGAGCTCGCTGTGTCCGCGCAAGAATCTCTTACGATCCAAGGGGCCATTGCCCGGGAAGACCGGTTTGGCGCGAGGATTTACGCGCCTTTGCCGGTCGTCTTGGCGGGGGGCGCGGGAGCCTATCTCTTTGACACGAGCGGCAAGCGCTACATCGACATGATGAGCGCCTACTCTGCGGCGAGCTTCGGTCATCTCCATCCCCGTCTGGTTCGCGCGCTGCAAACGCAGCTTGCGCGCATGGATACAATCTCGCGCGCCTTTTATTCCGATAATCTTGGGCTTTTCTGCGAGGAGCTCGCCTCCCTGACGGGCCTTGATGCCTGCCTGCCGATGAACACCGGTAGCGAGGCGGTTGAGACCGCCATCAAAGCCGCGCGACGCTATGGCTGCGATGTGCTGTCGATCAAGGAAAACGAGGTCGAAATCATCGTCGCTGAGGGAAATTTCCACGGACGAACGACGACCATCGTGGGTTTCTCTAGCGAACCCGCCTATAAGCGCGGCTTTGGCCCCTTCGCGCCCGGGTTTGTCACGGTGCCGTTCGGCGATGCCGGGAAGCTGGAAGCGGCGATTGGCCCCCGCACGGCCGCCGTTCTCATCGAGCCGATCCAAGGAGAGGCGGGGATTATCGTGCCGCCGGAAGGATATCTGGCGCGCCTGCGGCAAATCTGCGACCTGCACGGCATTTTGTTGATTTTCGACGAGGTTCAATCGGGCTTTGGCCGCACGGGCCGGAATTTTTGCTTCGAGCACGAAAATGCGCGGCCCGATGGCCTCGTTCTTGGAAAGGCGCTTGGCGGAGGCCTGTTGCCAGTCTCTGCCTTCGTTGCCCGGCGCGCGATCATGGATGTGTTCACCCCGGGTAGCCATGGCTCGACGTTTGGTGGTAATCCTCTTGCGGCAGCGGTCGGCCGGGAGGCCATTATGATCCTCGAGGAGGAAGAACTCGCTTGGCGCAGCCACGTTCTCGGCCGGATTTTGCTGGGCGGGCTCGAGGCCATCGATCACCCGGCCATCCTGGAGGTGCGGGGCAGGGGGCTTTGGGCCGGGGTCGAGCTTGATCCGGAGCGTGTGAAAGCCAAGGAGATTTGCCTCGCCATGATGAAGCGCGGCGTTTTGACCAAGGAAACGCACGATAGCGTCGTCCGCTTCGCGCCGCCGCTTGTTATCGATGAGACCGATCTTGTTGCAGCTGTCGAGATTTTCCACGACGTGCTGGCGCAAGCGGCGGTAAAGAGATAGGAAAGCGGGGGTTCACCCGCGCGATAAGGCGCGGCGCTGGCGGTCCGAATGCGCGCGGCGCGATGCGATGATACCCGATAGTGCCTAGTCTTGCCCCTCCGGCAGATACGATCTTTGCTTTGGCGAGCGGTGTCGGCCGCGCGGCAATCGCGGTTGTTCGCCTTTCCGGCCCAAAAACGCGGGCGATTGTCATGGCCCTTGCCGGAGCTCTGCCCGAGCCACGCTCCGCCAAGCTCGCCATGCTGCGCGACCCCCAATGTGGCGAAGTCATCGATAAGGGGCTTACTCTTTTTTTCCCGTCTCCAGAAAGTTTTACTGGCGAGGACTACGCGGAGGTTCAGATCCATGGCGGGCGCGCTGTCGCCGCGGCCCTCATGGCGGCGCTGACCCTGGCCGGCGCGCGGCCGGCGGGGCCGGGGGAGTTCACGCGGCGCGCGGTGCATAATGGCAAGATGGACTTGGCCGCTGCCGAGGGCCTCGCCGACCTCATCGATGCGGAAACCGAATGGCAACGGCGCGCCGCGCTCCGCCAAGCGGAAGGCGTGCTCGGGCGCGAGGCCGCCATATGGCGCGACGCGCTCCTGCGCGCCTCGGCGCTGCTTGCCGCCGAGATCGATTTTCCAGAGGAGGATGGCGTCCCGGGCAATGTGCGCCCCGCGCTCGGCGGGCTGCTGGCGCCCGTCCTTAACGCGCTCAAATCGGAGCTTGCTTCGGCACCGGCGGCAGAGCGGTTGCGCGAGGGTGTCGTAATCGTCATTGCCGGGCCCCCGAATGCCGGAAAATCAACGCTTCTAAACAGACTGGCAAAACGTGATGCCGCAATTGTATCGCCCATCGCGGGAACAACACGTGACCTCATCGAGGTCCATTTTGATCTCAGAGGTGCTCCCGTTACTTTGATCGACACGGCCGGCTTGCGAGAGAATGCCGATGCCATCGAAAGAATTGGAATTGCCCGCGCCGAGGATAAAGCGAAATCCGCCGATCTCGTTTTATGGCTCTCCGATGCAGCGGACCCAGTCGCGCCTGCCGTCGCGGGGGCAAAAGTTTGGCCGGTTTTCACGAAGAGCGATCTTGTGCCGCTCGTTAAAAGGCCGAATGGGGGCCTGTCGATCAGTGCCGCCACCGGCGAGAATATCGATGCTCTCGTTGAGAAACTGGCATCCTTCGCAGCCTCTATCGTGAGCGGTGGCTTTTCCGGCCTCATCGCCCGGCAACGCCACCGTTTCTCTTGCGAGATGGCTGCCTCGGCGATGGAGAGAATTCTCGCTAACCCGGAGGGGCCGACAGAACTCATTGCGGAAGATCTCCGCCAAGCGATCGCGGCTCTCAAGAGGCTGACGGGCGCGATTGACGTAGAAGATATTTTGGAAGAAATTTTCTCGCGCTTTTGCATTGGTAAGTAGGGGACTTGCCGTTCCAAGGCCTCGCTTGCGGAGCAAAGAGGCCGGTGCGGTGTGCTTCCGTTACGAAAATGTATCCGAACTCCTTTGCGCAAACGCCATTTTAACGACAGAACGGCGAACACCGATTTTGCCACAGTCTTGAGAATTGGGCAGCGGGCTGGTTTCTACTTCACTTTAATTGGTGAAGCTTCGTTCGTTGGTGAAACTCGCCGCAGACTTGGCTTGCTGATTGGCGATGATTTCGAGCTTCATATTGCGCGCAATATGCTTAACCACAACTTCCTAAGGCGAGCGCGGCCTGGTCTATTGACCGTTGCCACGACTCAGCTGGGCGTGAATGCAGATGCGGAGGGAACCAAAGAGTTCCAAAGGCCGTGCCACTATTTTCGAGGTGATATAATTCCAATACGAATATTTTTCGGGCAGGGCGATGGATCAATTAGAACCGAAAAAGCTCAAAACTACCGAGCTCTTTTCCGAAGACCGCTCGGCCTCGCCCCAAGACCGTTCGAATTCTTTTTATAGTTGTCACCATTGGCGCCATCGTCTACTTCGTGGGGGCGCCTATTTACCGGGCGATCATCGCAAAGCCTTCATCCGCCGATGTTGCTATTCAATCCAAGGCTGCGGTGCCTGGTTCGGAACGCGTCAAATTGTCTGAAAAGCAGGTAGACGCGGTCAAGATTGGATCTGTCGAGATCCGCAAGTTCGAGGTCATCAAGACCGCCGTCGGCAGCATCGATTTCGATGAGGATCGATCTGTCCAAGTTTTTTCGCCCTATCAGGGGCGGATAATAGCTCTTCATGCGAAGCTTGGCGATAAGGTCGAGGCAGGCCAAACTCTATTCACGATTGATAGCCCGGACCTCCTGAACGCCGAGTCGACTCTCATCGAGACGGCGGGAGTGCTGCAACTTACGAGCCGTGTCTTGGCGCGCGCGCAAAAACTCGTGAAAGCGGGCGGCGGCGCCGAGAAAGACTATGAACAGGCGGTCTCGGACCAGCAGACCGCTGAGGGCAATCTCAAGGCGGCACGCAACGCGCTGCATCTGTATGGCAAAGACGATAAAGACATCGACCGCATCATTTCTGACCGCCATATCGATTCGACTTTGATCATACCGTGCGCAATCACCGGTGTCGTCACTGCCAGAAATGCCGCACCTGGCCTTTTCGTGCAACCGGGCGGCACTCCAGCACCCTTTACCGTCGGCGACATTTCGACCATGTGGCTGAATTCTTATGCCGTCGAGAGCGAGATCCCGGCCCTTAGCATCGGCCAGGAGCTGGAAGCGCAGGTTTCTGCTTATCCCGGCCGCACCTTTGAGGGGAAAGTCACCGTCCTCGGAGCAAACGTGGATCCCAACACGCGGCGCCTGCTCGTGCGTTCCGAAATCAGAGATCCAGACCACCTCTTGAGGCCGGGAATGTTTGCGCGATATGTGATCCGCACCGGCAAAGCAATTCAGTCTCCGGCAATTCGCCTCGGCGGAATCGTCCGAGAGGGAGATGGGACGATGTCGGCATGGGATTGCCGGCGAGGATAACACGTTCACCAAGCGGACGGTCGGTATTGGAATGCAGCAGAACGGTTATGATCAGATCACAGAGGGACTAAATTCTGGAGAGAGGGTGGTTATTGAAGGCGCGATTTTTTTAAGCAATATGCTGGCCGGAAGCGCCACGGATTGATTTTTTGGCAGTTGCTTCGGATCTTGCTGCTTGTTGGTTGAGGCAATTCTAGCAAACTGAATCATGGCAGGCGGTCTCAAACGATATTGCATTGTTATAGCATAATTCGTAGCTTATGCCGCGTGGAGAATACGCTTACAGGCTCCCCAGAAAACGGTCTGTGATTTTATGGGCTTTCGCGATGAAATTGCTCGAGGAAACGTAGCGTTGGTCCAAATGGAAAACCGTTTATCCGAAGTTCTATAAAATCAGACGATGATGCAATGGAAAACCTGATATATTTTTTACTCCGCAAGTCCGGCCTATGTTTTTTGTCCCGGAAACTGTTGTGGAGGAATAGAGCAGCGATTTTGTTCTACCACAACCCAAGGCCAGTTGTGCTCGACGCCCATCTCAGCTACCTCAAACAGATTGCGACTGTCGTATCTTTGCCGGAGCTATGGAATCATTTTTCACACGAGCCACTTGCCGTCGTGACGATCGACGATGGGGAGGCTGAAGTTTTTCAATTAAGAGAAACATTCGAAAAACACGGTGTCAGGCCGATGATCTACCTGCCAACCGGTATCATTAGGATAGGCGGTGGCTTTTGGTGGCATGTGTTTGCTTCAGGACAGCAAAAGCTCATTGAGTCGCTCAAGCGGGTAAAAAATCCAGAACGGAAAAAAATTCTCAGGGACTTCGGTTTCGATCAAGAAGGCCGCGTGGTGCCTCGGCAGGCCTTGGAGCCCAACGAGTTACGGGCCATGCGGGATTGGGCCGATTTTGGCGCGCACTCACGATTCCATCCGATTTTGACGCAGTGCTCAGATGATGAGTGCAAAGAAGAGATTTTCGCATCCAAGATCGAATTGGAGCCTCAAGTAGGATATGAGTTTGAACACTTTGCGTATCCGAACGGGAATTATACCGATCGGGAGATTGGATATGTCCGGGAAGCAGGATTTCAATCGGCTCGGACGTGCGATCCGGGCTGGAACTCTCCAAAGACAAATAGGCTTCGTTTGAAGGGTCTTTATATAGATGATGATGCATCGCTCGATAAGTTTGCCGTAGAATTAACAGGCATCCCGGCCATTCTCCGCCGTATTTTGAAGCGACCCTACAACCTTATCCGCAGCGCGCTTGGATCGCTTAGGCAAGTAGATGCAGAAGAGATCTCAGGAGCAGGCGCCGGGAAGCTGCTTAAGCAAAGATCGCAAGAACAAGGCGGCAGTCCACTGGGTCCACCGTAGTAATCATTGACCCGGGTAGGAATGATCAGCGCGTGCTGAGTACCGCTTGCCGAATGGCGGCCTCATATATTCCAGTAAGGCGCTCTAGATTCCGCGCCTCGCTGAAGCGAGCCTCATAGGCGGCGCGTGCCCCGAGGCCAAGCTTGCGGGCCCGTTGCGGGTTGTCAGTAAGGCCTTGAAGGGCGTTGATCCAGCTGCTTACAGTATGATTTTCGACGACGACCCCGGAGCGTTCGTGCTCGATGAGTTCCGCTAAGGGACCAATGGAGGGCGCAACAACCGGGGTTGCGGTTGAAAAAGCCTCCAAAACGACCATTGGGCAGGACTCAAACCAGCGCGAAGGAACGGCAATTGCGGTGGCCCGCTTTAATGCCTCGATGACACCATCGCGGCCGAGCTGACCGCGGAATTTAACGTTTGCTGGCGCGGCCGCCATAAGCGAGGCGCGCTCGGGGCCATCCCCGATGATTTCAACAATTGCATCGATATGGGGTGCCGCTTGAACAAGTAAGTCTGCCCCTTTCTCATGGTTGAGCCGTCCCAAAAAAATTATTCGTTTATCCCGCTGCTCTGGACTCGATCCAGGGTCGGGGCTGCTATTGCCCTTTACAAAGATCCTTTCCCCCGCGAAGCCGTCTTTCTGCATCTTCGCGCGGGCAAAATTCGTGAGGGCGATCAGTGTGAAATGGCGCGGATATGTATCAAAGAGATACCGGACACGCTTGCCAATGCGTATGACCGAATACGTACCAGCGAGGGAGCCTCTGTAGCAGCGATGCTGCAGAGCCGGTAACCGCCATCTAGTACCAAGGCAGGACTGGCAGATTTGATCGTTCCGCAGAAATGCTGCCTCCGCGCATATATGACGATAATTATGCAGCGTCTGAACCGTTGGATAACCTCGCTTTAACGAGCACAATATCGCACCCGGTGTCAAACGCGGAAATACATTATGGAAATGCACGACGTCGGGCAAAAAAGAAGCAAGCGCATTATCTAGTTCGCGGGTGATAGCTATGTTATCTAGCGCCCGAAGGACTGTCCCCACCTTGTCCGCGAAACTAACGATCGAATCATTCGATACAATAAAAGTTTCAACAGCATGCCCCGCAGCTCTGAGAAGCCGCGTTTCGTCTTCGACGACGACATCCTCACCACCGCGATGTTGATATTGATTATGAACTATAAAAACTCGCATGAATAATTCCCGGCTGGCAGGGGTCCGCCTCTGCGTGAGCTTCATGGGGGCCAACACTTCACTAAGGGCGTTCATACTCACCTTGGAAGGGCGATGCCAAGATGCGAAGTGCAGCCAAAGCGAGCGCTGCCTCTGGGCCGCTGTTGCAGCTTCTTCCAAAAACGGCTTTACCGAACCGATGTATGACCTGCAAGCCTGCGAGCTCGCGGGCGGCGCTCAAGACAAGGGCAAAACTTTTGTGGATACCCCTTTGGCCAGTCAAATTGAAGCCCCTGATCCGGACGACACCCAGCGCTACCTATCCATCCTGGCGTCTTGGCATATCTCTTGGGAGATGGGCGTAGAGCAACAGGTTCGCGTCGATAGGATGACCGATGAAGCGAGCCCTCCACTTGCTCGATGAGTTCGGCGATATTATCGGGGAAGTCCCCGCTTGAGATTGCCGAGGTCTCGCGCGGCAATTTTCGACGCCGACCGCTGGCTCGCGGTGCTGGGCGTCACGAGCCTGGCCGTAGTGCTTCCTTCATGGTTGCGACAAGAGCTGTCCCGAGCGCCGACTTTGCCTTGAGTATCGCTGCGACATCTCGGCCAACGTAAGCGCCGCTCTCGCTCTCATCCCTTCATGCCATAGCCGAGTCTGCATGAAGCCAAAGGGCGGAAAAAGTCGCGACTGGCTAATATCAAATAAAAGACTATCTCATTAATTTTTGCGTATTCATCAGATGCTCATGATAACCATATTCCCAACACAATATTGGAGCTCTTTCTTTTTTGCTTGATTGTCACTATAACCTTCGCAGGACGAGGGTTTCATGGATCGCGTTTTTGCATTGGTCGTCGCCGTAGGGGTACTGTCGAGCTCCGCCGCCGAAGCGGCGCTCTTCCATTGCCCGGTGGGTAAGGTTTACTTTCGCTCTAAACACAAGTGCACGGCAAAAGTAACGGCGATCAATCTCGGGATTTACCATTCTCATCGTAGCGTTGCCAAAGCCGGCGGAGTCACCATCGTTCACCGGCACGTTGATGCGCAAACGGCGGCTCCGGCCATTCCGCTGCCGCCCGTTCGCGCCGTGCACAATGGGTTGATTTCTGCTCCGCTTCGAAATGAGAAAGCAGACAGGATCGGCGCCATCACGCCGCCCGCGCCCGCCGCCGATGCTGTATCGCCATACGGCACTCTCGCACCGGTGACGCCGGCAGGACGATAACAGGCCCCTCTACTTCATTGAGGCAACTCGGCTATTTTACTGCGAAGCTCACTGGATGAAGCCGGCGAGCGGCGGCCGTGGATGAAAACAAAGGCGGGCGGCGGAGCGGTTGCGAGGCAAGCTCCATCCGTTTCGTCGTAACGATAGCGCGCCAAGGCTTCCGCGGCGCGCCCATGCAGCGCGGTCAGTGTCGAGCCGGGACGGTCGATCACTGCGATGGGCGCAAGCTTCGCTACCTCGCGCCAGCGCTGCCAGCGGTCAAAGGTAAGGAAATTATCCGCGCCCATGAGCCAAACAAAATGCACCGTGGGAAAACGGCGCTTCAAGAAGGCGAGCGTCTCATAGGTGTGGGTCGCCCCGATCGCCGCCTCGAGTTCGGTGATCCTTATCCTCGGATGCCGGGCAAGCTGGCGCGCCGCCTCGACACGCATTTCGAATGGCGCCAGCGTCTGAGGATCTTTTAAAGGATTAGCGGGCGAGACAAGCCACCAGACATAATCGAGGTGTAGGCGCCGGAGCGCCGTCAGGCTCGCTGCTCGGTGTCCTTCATGAGGGGGATTAAAACTCCCGCCAAAGAGACCAATGCGTTGGCCGGAAGCGACGGTTGGAATGCTACACCGAGCTAAAAAACTCAAGGGCGGATCTGCCCATCGCCATGGACGCGATATTTGAACGAGGTCAGCTGCTCGAGCCCGACAGGCCCGCGCGCGTGCATCCGGCCCGTCGCGATGCCGATCTCAGCGCCAAAGCCGAACTCCCCGCCATCGGCAAATTGCGTCGAGGCATTATGTAGCACGATAGCCGAGTCTACCTCTCGCAAGAAGCGTTCGGCCGCCGCTTTATTTTCGGTGATGATGCAATCGGTATGATGTGAGCCATAAGATCCGATGTGGGCGATGGCCTCGTCAAGACCGCTCACGGCACGAACGCTAATGATCGCATCGAGATATTCGGTTCGCCAGTCTTCCTCGCTTGCTTGTGTGACCCGAGCATCGGCAAGGCGGGCGGCCGAATCGCCACGGACGTGGCAGCCGGCATCGAGCAGCATTTTGACGAGCGGCGCGAGATGCGTGGCGGCGCATGCGTTGTCCACGAGCAGCGTCTCTGCGGCGCCACAGACGCCAGTGCGCCGCAATTTCGCGTTAAAGGCGATTTTTTTTGCTTTCTCCAAATCGGCATCACGATGGACAAAGACGTGCACAATGCCTTCAAGATGAGCGAAGACGGGCACCCGCGCCTCGGCTTGCACTCGCGCAACGAGGCTTTTGCCGCCGCGTGGCACGATCACGTCGATATTGCCATTGAGCCCGGCGAGCATTTCGCCAACGGCCGCGCGGTCCATGGTCGGCACGAGGCTGATGGCGGTGCGGGGCAGGCCGGCCTCATCAAGCCCCGCCATAAGGCACTCATGAATGGCGCGCGAGGAGAAAAAGCTTTCCGAGCCGGCGCGCAATATAGCGGCATTACCGGCCTTGAGACAAAGCGCCCCCGCGTCGGCCGTCACCGCAGGGCGGCTTTCGAAAATGACGCCAATGACGCCGAGCGGCGTCGCAACCCGCTCAATCAAAAGCCCGTTGGGGCGCTCAAATATCGCGAGCACGCGCCCGATTGGATCGGGGAGGGCGGTGATCGCCTCGAGCCCCTTCGCCATCACCTCGATACGGGCCTCATCAAGCAGCAGGCGGTCGAGAAAGGCTGGAGTGGCGCCACTCGCCTTGGCGGCGGCTACATCGCGCCCGTTAGCCGCAAGGATTTCTTTTCTCAGTGCGCGAATGTCCCCGGCTGCCTTTTCGATCGCGCGGTTTTTGACCTCGGTCGAGGCCAGCGCCAGGCGCGAAGCGGCGGCGTGCGCGGCGCGTCCCAGACTCGCCATGACATCCGCTATCGACGTCTCGATGGCTTCAGGATTTCCCATTTGAACTATCCTTCGGCATTACCAGCGCCTCCCTCTCCAGCACCATGTCGTCCCGGTGGACGATGACGGCGCGGCCAGGATTGTCGAGTAATAATGGAATATCCTGCGAATTGCGGCCGGCAATCAAGCGGGCATCACTCGCGTCATAGGAGACAAGTCCGCGGCCGATCTCACCACCCTCAAGGTCACGGATGACGACGCAATCACCCGCCGCGAAATTCCCGAGAATGCGCGCGACTCCGGCTGGCAAAAGACTCTTGCCGCTGGCGATCGCCTGCGCGGCTCCGGCATCCACGAAGAGTGCGCCGCGCGGCTCAAGGGCGCCGGCGATCCATTTTTTCCGCGCCGTCACCGGGTTCGAGCCCGTCAGGAACCAGGTGCAAGGCGCCCCTTGCTGGAGCCGGGCGACGGGATGCTCGATGCGTCCATCGGTAATCACCATATGGGTGCCGCCGGCCGTCGCTATTTTGGCCGCTTCGATCTTCGTCCGCATGCCGCCGCGTGACAGGCGCGAGGCAGCGCCGCCCGCCATCGCCTCGATGGAGGCATCGACCCTGGCCACTATGGGCACGAGTTCGGCATCCGGATTGTCGGCGGGCGGAGCGGTATAAAGGCCCGCCACGTCCGAAAGCAGAATGAGTAAATCGGCGCTGGCCATGGTCGCGACGCGCGCCGCCAGCCGGTCGTTGTCCCCATAGCGGATCTCATTGGTCGCAACTGTGTCATTCTCGTTGATTACCGGCACGGCGCGAAGATCAAGCAAGCGGCCAATCGTTGCTCTGGCATTGAGGTAGCGTTGGCGCTCCTCGGTGTCGCCAAGCGTGACGAGGATCTGTCCGGCGGTCAGCTGGCGATCGGCGAGCACTTCCGCCCAGATACGCGCAAGGGCGATCTGTCCGACGGCGGCGGCGGCCTGGCTGTCCTCGAGCTTAAGGTCACGCTCGGGCAGGCCAAGAACCGTGCGCCCAAGGGCGATCGCGCCAGAAGATACGATGAGCATGTCGGCGCCTTGCGCATGCAGGAAAGCAATATCTTGGGCAAGCGCCACAAGCCATTGCCGCTTGACGCAGCCTTGCCGGCGGTCAACGAGGAGCGAAGAGCCGACCTTGATGGTGACGCGCTTGAATGAGCTTAGCCGGGGCTGCCGGGGAGGCGTTCTCGCCTCGCTTAACGCGGTCAAGGATGCCACGCATCGACAGCTTCGAGCTGTCCCGTGCCCGTCAGTTTCTCGGCCTCGATTTGTGCCAGGAGTTGGCGAAGCGTCTCTTTAATGCCAACGCCGGTGACGGCCGAAAGCTTAAGCGGCTTTTGCTTGGCGGCCCGCTGGAGCCGTGCTGCCTGTGTTTTGAGGGTAGCGTCATCGACCGTGTCGATTTTTGAGAGTGCGACGATCCGCGGCTTCTGTGCGAGCCCAGCGCCGTAAGCTTCAACTTCGCCTAGCACGGTTTTGTAAGCGTTCCCCGCGTGTTCTACTCCGGCATCAACGAGGTGCAGCAATATGCGGCATCGTTCCACATGGCCTAAAAACCTGTCGCCCAGCCCATGGCCGTCATGCCCCCCCTCGATGAGGCCCGGAATATCCGCGATGACGAATTCGCGGCCCTCACTCGAGGCAACACCGAGTTGCGGGTGCAAGGTTGTGAAAGGATAATCCGCGATCTTTGGTCTCGCTGCGGTGACGGCCGCGAGGAAGGTCGATTTTCCGGCGTTTGGCAAGCCGACGATCCCCACATCGGCGATGAGCTTCAGGCGCAGCAGGATGGTGCGCTCCTCGCCCTCCTGGCCCGGATTGGCGCGGCGAGGCGCCTGATTCGTCGCCGTTTTGAAGTGACTATTGCCAAAGCCGCCATTGCCGCCCCGCGCCAGGCGCACGCGCTGACCCACCGCCGTAAAATCGGCGAGCACGACGTCGCTATCTTCATAAAAAATCTGAGTTCCCAGAGGCACGCGCAGAATAACGTCGGCGCCATTACCGCCAGCGCGATTTTTGCCCATGCCGTGCATTCCCGTGGCCGCCTTGAAATGTTGCTTATAGCGATAATCGGCCAAGGTGTTGAGACCGGCGACGCATTCGGCAATGACATCACCGCCGCGGCCGCCATCACCCCCATCGGGGCCGCCAAACTCGATGAATTTCTCGCGGCGGAATGAGACGCACCCGGCGCCGCCATTACCAGAACGGATATGAACTTTTGCAGTATCCAGGAACTTCATCGGGAACTATGGTAGCGGATCGGTCTCGTAAAATCTCCGCATTCAGACTCCATCACCATAACCTCCGGGGCTACGGAGACCATTGCTTCGTTGTGGGGAGCGTTTTTTAGAAAAGAGGCTGACAATCACCGCGTGTGCGACATGCTCAGCCATGCAGTGGTAGCCAAGATCATTAAGATGAAAGTTATCTCCGGCCATTAGCTGTAAATTGGCTCGCCTTTTGGCAATGAACCGCATGGCGTCATAGCGGCGAACATAAAGGATTTTCTCTTCCGCGGCAATTTTCTGAAGACTGTCGCGTATCGCAAGGTAATTCTCGTCGCGGACGGGGCGCGTGGTATACTGCACTCCCACTAACACGACATCGATCTGGTTTTCTTTGAGCCAGCGAACCGTCGAGCGGATAGTCCCTTCAAATTCCGGCAGAGTCATTGCGGCGCAAGCGATTTGCTTGCCAATTCCACACGCATTCTGTCGTGCCATTCCGCTGCCCATGCCGGCCAACCCCATGAAGAGAAATCCCAAAAAAACAATGATTACATCGGCTGCAATAGACCCGCCATAGATGTAGCGAAATATTTGCCCCCAGAGACTGAGAAGAGACAAAGTGCAAAAGACGATTAGAGAATTGCGGCCGAAAAGACAAAGATAGCGCATCGCAATCGCAAACTCTGTAACGATAAGCTGAGCGATATAGATTTGCCAGGCGCGGGACTCCAGACGCCACACCAGCCATTTTGCCGGCAACGCATGGGCCGGTCCATCGATGAGTTTCCGCATCGCCCAGCCAGCAAGAAATACGAAGTTCCGCTGAATCCAACAGTGAAACATTTCGGAAGGTGAACCGTTCAAAATAAATCCCCGGGATATGATTGATAAAAATTGTGACAAGAGCGAATCCGCGCCAGAAATCGACTTCATTGGGAGAACGCATGATTTATTTCGACACTCATTCGGATCACCCTAGGCCGTAGAGCTTTACAGCGCTAGTAATGAAGCCCAAATGCCTTCAACTACGGGACTCTACCCTCGCGATACGCTATGCGTCTATTGGAAGATGGCTCGCATTACGATCTTTTGAGCGTGTGGTCCGGTGGCATTGGAAATGCCGAAGCGCCCCGACCCCGAGTTGTTGCCGCCGCTCTTTCGACTCCCCTGAAGCTCGGCAGGCGTCACAGGCGCGCGGCTCTTAGCCTGTCTCGCAAGGATTGCCTTCGTGGCGTGCCGGAGTTGGCCGCTTCTCCAAACCCGGCACTGGTCGGGTCACTATGGCAGCGGTAATTTTTACGGCATGAATGCGGCAAACGGTAACGGCGGCGAGCCTTTCACGACCACATGGCGCGGGCTTGCCCCCTCTCAGGGCAATCAAATTAAAAAAACGTGGGAAAGTGCAACTTTCCGCCCGCCTTTTACAAACCCCTTCGGCAAGGCCCGATCAGGTTCATTCATCATCTGTCGAGGATTCCTACCGGGCGATGAGCTAGCGGCTGAACCTCTGTGACCGTATCGCGTCAGCTTCAGGTAAGAGCCATGTTCTAGATCGTGTCAAAGTGCCTACCCGGAAAAGCAATGAAACCAATTCTGCTTTTTGAACTCGCTTCGCAGCAGGCGCGCTGGCTTTCCGCTCGCCAGGTGGCAGTGGCTGAGAACATTGCTAACGCGAACACCCCTGGCTACAAAGCGGTCGATGTACCACCATTCGAAGCCGTTCTGAACAACGGCAATATTTCTTTGAGCTCGACAAATCCTCTCCATTTCGGCGCTGATCCCGCGGCGCGTGATTCGATCCCGTTGGCGGAAGAAGCCAGTTGGGAAGTCACCCATTCCGGTAATTCGGTAAATCTCGATCAAGAACTTATGAAGTCTGGAGAGGTTGGAAACGCAAGCTCGCTAAACCGGGCTATTGTTAGAGTTTTTAACCAGATGTTGATGACAAGCCTTAAGGGGTAGAAAATGATTGATCCGATTGGCGCGGCAATCAAAATCGCGGGCTCCGGTCTTGAAACGCAATCCGCGCGGCTCCGTGTTGTCGCGGAAAACATGGCAAACGCGCACTCCACCGGGACAACACCCGGTTCGGATCCCTATCAGCGCAAGACCGTTACATTCGAGAGCCAATTAGATCCGGCGATCGAGGGCAATCTCGTCCGGGTAAAGAAAATCGGCTTAGATCGCGCGCCGTTTCGTGTTGAACACGATCCAGGCAACCCGGCTGCCGACTCGAAGGGTTTTGTCAAATTGCCCAATATTGACTTGCTTACAGAGATGGCGGATCTGCGCGAAGCCAATCGCTCGTATGAAGCCAATCTTCAAGTTATCAAGCAAGCCAATAGTTTCACCACTTCAACGCTCGACCTCTTAAGGAACTCATCATGATACCTGCGCTTTCACTTGCTGGTTCGTTGCTTGGCTCACCTGATGTCACACAGGCAGCTCCAGCGGCAGGCTCATCCTCGCCCGCCGCGGAAACGAGTTTTGGCGATGTCCTTGCCAAGGTCGGCGAGGCGATGGAAACCCTCAAAAATGGCGAAACAACCGCTATTTCGGGTCTGCAAGGCCAGGCGTCGATTCAGCAGGTTGTCGAGTCCGTTATGAATGCGGAGCGCTCATTGCAAACCGCGGTCGCGATACGGGACAAATTAGTGTCCGCCTACCAAACCATTAGTCAAATGCCGATTTGAGGAATAACATGCAAGCTCTCTCAATTGCCGCGACCGGCATGGCTGCGCAAGATCTGAATGTCCAAGTCATCGCTAATAACATTGCTAATATCAATACCACCGCATTTAAAAGAGCAAGGGCGGAGTTTACGGATCTTATCTACCAGGCCGAACGCCTCCAGGGCGTCTCTAGCCGAGGGCAAAACAATAAAATCCCCCAAGGTGCGCAGCTTGGCCTTGGCGTGCGCACCGCCGCCATTCGCAACCTCAACATCCAGGGCACCTTAACAAATACGGGTAATCAGCTCGACCTTGCTCTCTCGGGGCGCGGCTGGTTTCAGGTAACAGGAGCTGACGGCGGGATACTTTATACTCGCGCCGGCTCTTTTAGCACGAATGCGACAGGGCAAATCGTAACGCAAGACGGCTTTGTCCTTAGCCCCGCCATGACGGTGCCAGCCAACACCGTGAGCATCAATATTAGCCAATCGGGGCAGGTAACGGCCACGCTGGCCACTCAAACAGCTCCGCAGATCATCGGCCAAATCACCCTAGCCAATTTTCCCAACGAAGCTGGGTTGTTGCCGTTAGGGGGGAATCTTGCGCAGCAAACCGAGGCCTCGGGCACGCCGACTACAGGCCTGCCTGGTGACCCCGGCTTCGCGCTTATAAGCCAAGGTTATCTTGAGAGCTCTAATGTTGATCCAGTTAAAGAGATAACAGATCTCATTTCGGCGCAGCGCGCCTATGAGATGAACTCAAAAGTGATTCAGGCTGCATCGGAGATGGCGAGTACGGTTTCTAAGAACTTAGGCGCTTAATATGTTTTTGAACAAAAATTACGATATAGCCAGTATGGTTAGAGCCGCCGGGTTGCAGTTCAGCTGCTTTTTTTATCTTCTATTTGCACCTTCGAGCGCATCGGCTGTCAACGCGCAGCAGGCCATTCTGCCTGTCCCTTCAAATATTATATATCCAGGGGATAGTATAACGGATAATAGCCTAATCGATAAAGAATTTCCGGAATTTACTAACAAGATGACAGGCATTTTTGACAGCAGATCGGGCTTAGTCGGCAAAGTTGCTCGCCGCACTCTGATGCCCGGGCAACCGATTTCAGCGAGTTCGATCGCGGAGCCTAACGCGGTCGCCAATGGCACCAAGATTCGGATTTTCTACGAAAGCGGAGCGCTTGCGATTTCAGCGTATGGTATCGCCCTTCAGTCGGGCAGCGTTGGAGAGGTGGTTTCGGTCCGCAACAGCAGCACTGGGTTGACAGTATCAGGAGCTATTCAAAAAGACGGATCTGTTCGCGTCGGTATGGAATGATGAACAAAGCGCGGAGAATTATATTTTTTGCCATTCTTATCGTTAACTGCGTTTCGGCGAGCGCTGCCGTTAGAATCAAAGATATCACCAATTTGCAAGGGGTACGGGAGAACCAGCTGGTTGGATACGGACTCGTCGTTGGGCTTCAAGGGACCGGCGATACCCTGGCTAACGTGATTTTCACCGGCCAATCGCTTCAGTCCATGCTGGATAGAATGGGCGTCAATACGAGGAATTCCGGGACAAATGGAATAGTGCGCACTCGCAATATCGCCGCAGTCCTTGTAACAGCCGATTTACCGCCATTCATTCAGCCTGGGTCGAGAATTGACGTAACGGTATCCTCATTAGGCGACGCAACATCGCTGCTGGGCGGAACATTAGTGTTAACCGCGTTATCAGGAGTAGATGGGCAGACCTACGCAATTGCTCAGGGCCAGGTCGCGGTAGCAGGTTTTGCTGTTTCCGGGCAAGCTGAAAGTGTCACTCAAAACGTGGCAACAGCTGGCAGGGTTCCGAATGGCGCGCTCATAGAGCGGGAGGTTCCAGGCCAGCTGCGAGACATTGCGCAACTTGTGTTAACATTAAAAAATCCAGATTTTGCCACGGCCGTCCGCGTAGCCGACGCCATTAATGATCGGTTTAAACGCCGGTACGGGATGAATGTCGCCCGCGAGGAAGATCAGCGCTCGATTGTTCTTACCCGACCCGCTCGCGTGGGCACGGCCCGATTTGTCGCCGAAATAGGAGAGCTCGTTGTTGAAGCCGATACCCCCGCGCGCGTCGTGATGGACTCTCGCAGCGGCACTGTCGTTATTGGGCAAGACGTCTCTATCTCAACTGTTGCCGTAACGCAGGGCAATCTAACCGTTCAGATCTCCGAGACTCCCCAAGTATCGCAACCGAATGCCTTTTCAAAAGGCAAGACCGTGGTAACCCCAAGTACGCAAATCGATGCGGATCAGCAGGGGGGTGCAATTTCAATCATCAAGGGTACCAATCTGAGCACGTTGGTCAACGGCCTAAATAAGATCGGCTTAACTCCCTCGGGAATTATTGCCATTCTTCAGGCAATAAAAACTGCCGGTGCTTTGCAAGCCGACCTCATCGTCCAGTGATCACATAGATCGCAGCCTCGCACAAGCTTGCTCGCCTATTCAAGTGGGGATCAGTACTCTCTTGCATCCCGGGGCGATACCGGCAACGCGGTATACGCCCAGCAACCGCCATCGTTTTTGGGTGCTTATATGGTCTACCGTAAGGGGTCTATTCGCTTTGCTCTCCTGGCAACAGCCTTGGCATTTTCACTACCCGCGGCCGCCTTAGATCAAAAGAAAGAAGCCGCTAGTAAAACACCTGAAGCCTATGCGTCCGAGGTAAGTCAATTTTGTGCCAATAATCTTGCATCAGCGAATACTGCTAAAATAAACTGGCAAAAATCCAAGCTTCTTGAGTTAGAGAATAGGATTAATCAGCGGATCGCCGATCTGGAAACCCGAAAGACTCAACTCATCGACCTGTTAAAGAAATACGAGGAAGCTAACAAAACCGCCTCCGACGCCGTAATAGCCATATTCGCCCATATGAAGCCTGACGCCGCCGCGGCTCAACTTTCTGCAATGGATGAATCGACGGCCGCTTCCGTCATAGCTAAACTTCCATCACGCGCAGCAGGGACGATTTTAAACGAGATGGAACCCTCTCGTGCCGCTCAGCTGACCCGGGCCATGCTAGCTCCAGGATTCGGCTCCGATGCGAAGAAATCTTAAAGCAAAATTATTTGTTCTCCCCTTGCTCGGCCTCGCGCCTTTAGCCGGATGCTCTACGGAAATAAGAGATATTGGACGAGAACCATTTATGAGCCCGGTTGGCACTGGGCTTGCCGCAGAAGTCCAGCCCTCGGCGGCCTCGGTGTTTATTCCATCTAAATCCCATGGCCGGCAATCCTCGATATGGGATGGCGGGCATATCGATATTTTTAGCGACCAAAGAGCAGCTAAAATTGGCGACGTTATTACCGTACAAATCGCGATCAATGATAGCGCTACGTTCGGAAATGCAAGTGGCCGCTCTTCCACTGCCGAGGTCAATACTGGCTTTGATTATAAGCTCGGTGTAAACAGTAACACTTATGAGCTGCAGCCTCAGTTTAATTCAAGCGCGCTTTCTTCATCTCAAGGCCAGGGCTCAATCGATCGATCGGAAAAAATCCAATTATCGATTGCGGCAGTAGTTACTGACGTGTTGCCAAATGGTAATTTGATCGTCAGTGGTTCGCAAGAGGTCCGGGTAAATTATGAACTTCGCATCCTAAACGTCGCTGGAATTGTGCGCCCCGTCGATATCTCGAAAGCGAACACGATTTCCTATGACAAGATCGCGGAAGCTCGCATTTCTTACGGCGGGCGAGGGAGAATAATGGAGGTGCAGCAGCCGGCGCTCCTGCAGCAGGTCTACGATTTGTTCAAGCCGTTGTAGGATTAGGCGGTAGAATGGCCAGTGATAACAATGCCAATAAGGACATGGCGGCATCCCCTTCCGCGCGCTCCTTGATTATGGTCATGGTGGCGCTGACTTTGGTCGCAGGGGCTGCGGGAGCGTATATTGGGCTTCACATGCAAAGCCGTCCCACGAATGGACCTCAAAGCCTAGGAAAATGCCAGACAGGCGTATCAACACCGGAGGATGCGCAAGAGGAAGCCTTTCTGGAACTACCACCCGTGATTACGAACCTAGCTGAGCCAAGCGACGCTTGGGTCAGGGTGCAAGCCGCTATCGTGTTCGACCGCACGAAAATGTCGAAGCCAAATGTTGCAGCTAGCGAAATCGGGGGAGATATTCTTGCATATATGCGTACCTTGTCCATCTCCCAAATAGAAGGTGCAAGCGGTTTACAACACGTCCGAGAAGATTTGAACGAACGCGCCGCCGTAAGGTCGGGCGGATTGGTACGAGAGCTTATTCTCCATACTTTGGTGATCCAGTGAAAAAAACCTTTCTTGTTGCGATCTTCCTTGTCGTTGCGTCGGGTACGGCGTGGTCAATGTCACCAGATATAGAGATTTTGGCCGCTCAACCGAATGGAGTAACGGGACGTATCATCCAGCTCGTCGCGTTAATAACAGTACTCTCGGTGGCCCCCGGCCTTCTTGTAATGGTAACAAGCTTCACCCGGTTCGCAGTGGCATTATCATTTTTGAGATCGGGTCTTGGCCTACAAAGCACGCCGGCGAATCTGATTCTCATCAGCCTGTCTCTTTTTATGACATTCTATGTCATGACCCCAGCATTTGAAAAATCTTGGGAAGAGGGCGTAATGCCACTGATGAATAGCAGTCTGACAGAACAGGAGGCTTTCCCAAAAATTGCGGAACCATTTCGAGATTTCATGATGTCTCAAGTCCGAGAGAAAGATCTGAAACTATTTCAGGATCTCGCAAAAGACACTTTTAAAGCGAAATCGGAGTCAATCAGCCAAATCCGAGTCCTTATCCCAGCATTTATGATATCCGAACTGAGGAGGGGATTCGAGATTGGTTTTCTCATAATGCTTCCATTTTTGGTTATTGATATGATCGTGTCGACTTTAACAATGTCTATGGGAATGATGATGATGCCACCATCGGTAATAGCCCTGCCGATAAAAATATTGTTTTTTTTGTTAATCGATGGTTGGGATCTTTTGGTTGGGAGCTTGGTCCGGTCTTACTCATAGTTTTCGCGGCTACGCGCCCCTCATTAAACGTTGCGAAAGAAATTTTTGCTATTGCATATTCATGGCAGATTGGATTGGCTGCAAGCATCCATAGGCATCATGCCGCTCTGCCTTACCGGCGAAAATCCGGGATGTCCCTTCCTCGCAACACAAACATATGGGACATACAATGCTATCGTCTAGCCTTTTAACGAACACCTCCGCGATGACGGCGCTCGAATCACTCAATATGACGCAGCAAAGTCTCAGTCAGACGGAGAATCAAGTCTCGACTGGTCTTGCCATCAGCAGCGCCGCCGATAATGCGTCATACTGGTCAATCGCCGCCAAAATGACATCGAATGTTGGAGCGCTCGGAGCGGTCAGCAACGCCCTCAACGAAAGCCAGGCGATGGTCTCGACCATGACCACGGCACTGACTTCGACTCTCTCGGTGATGGATTCGATTAAAAATGACCTTGTGACGGCCTCCCAACCGGGTGCTGATCTCACCAAGATTCAAACGGATATCACTGCGCAGCAAACGTCTCTCCTCAGTATAGGCCAGTCTTCAAATTTCAACGGCGTTAATTTCCTCGAGACATCAGGCGCAAACGTCAATTTAGTTGCTTCCTACGACTCATCCAATGGCGTCGGCTTTTTAACGGTCGATACCAGCAATACGGCCCTCTTTGGAACGGCGGGTGCCGCGAGCACCACTGGCATTCTCGGGCAGACTGGCGCGGCCTTCACGGGTGCCTCTATTCTGACGCTGAATATCACGGCTGCAACCGCAGGTGATTTGGCAAATATGCTGACGGATGTAGAGACGGCTATCAGCTCAATAACAACGGCGGCCAGCATTCTTGGCTCGACGACGACGAATCTAACCACTCAACAATCTTACATATCGAATCTGACTGACTCGCTCACGACGGGCGTCGGGGCGCTCGTTGACGCCAACATGAATGAGGCATCGACAAAGCTTGCTGCCTTGCAGGTGCAACAGCAATTGGGTGTTCAATCCCTTAGCATCGCCAACCAAAATACTCAGTTGATCCTCAAACTCTTTGGTGGCTAAAAAGCGCTTATGTATCGAACCGCGCTCGAAAACAGAGCGCGGTTTGTTCTTGCAATGTTCAGGCAAGCTTTCTACCTCACATTGCGCCTTGCTAAACGCGTGAGAGGCAGTTCATGGCATGGCAAGAGCAGGTCGAGCGTCTTTGGGCGAGCCTTCTCAAACTCGGCTCGCGGCGTCTCATCGCGCTGGCTATCATCGGCACTTCTGTGTTCGTGGCAGCTGGGTTATCAGGCTATTTTTTAAGCCGGCCATCCTTCGAGGTGCTTTATGCTGGCCTTGACCACCAGGATGCCGGGCGAATTGCAATCGCCCTCAGAGAGAATGACATCCCGTTCGACGTAAGCTCGGACGGCGGGACCATCTTAGTTCGCTACGGAGAGGCTGCTCAGGCGCGAATGATGCTCGCCGAAAAGGGCTTACCTAACAACCCAGCCGCGGGCAACGAACTTTTCGATAAACTTGGATCACTAGGCTTAACCTCCTTTATGCAAGAGGTTACCAAAATTCGGGCTCTCGAAGGAGAACTTGCGCGGTCGATTCAATTTATGAGGGGGGTTAGAGCGGCTCGCGTGCACATCGTAATGGCCGACGAGGGCTCCTTTCGGCGGGCGCGCCAACAAGCATCCGCTTCTGTTGTTGTCAGAATGGCGGGACCGGATGATATAACGGCGGCAAAGGCCATACGCCATTTAGTTGCGGCAGCGGTTCCAGGAATGACGCCTGCAGAGGTTACCGTACTTACGACCGACGGAGTCTTGCTAGCGTCTGGTGATGATCAAACGGATTCCGCGCCGGGAGCCATGCTTGCACTCGAAAAGGCCGTTTCAAAAGATATAAGTGACAATATCAAGAAAACTCTTTCGCCCTTTTTAGGACTTACCAATTTCCAAATTAGCGTCGCTGCGCGGCTAAACACGGACAAAAAACAGACTAATGAAACAATCTTTAACCCCGATTCCAGGGTTGAACGGTCCGTCAAGGTAACCAAACAAAATGAAGTTTCTCAAAACCTTTCTAGCGCATCACCTGCTTCAGTTCAGCGAAACATCCCGCAAGAAAGCACTACCCAAAATGACGGGAAACAGTCAAATGAAGAACATCGCAAACAGGAGGAATTAACAAATTATGAAGTCTCTTCTAAAACAATTTCCACTGTGAGCGGCGGCTACGGAATAGACAACGTATCGATAGCCGTTCTCGTAAATAAAGCAGCGCTCCTAGGCTCTTTAGGGCCGAGCCCGTCCAAGGATGCGATTGAGCGGCGTGTTAATGAGTTGGAGTCATTGGTAAGTTCCGCAGCTGGCGCGCGAAGAGAGCGTGGCGATACAGTAAAAGTCCTTACAGTGGAGTTTTTGGATAATGGGCATGAGCTTGAGCCTCAATCACCGCCAACGATAACGGATGTAGCGCTACGGCAGGTTGGAACCTTTGTAAACGCAGCAACGATGCTCGCCATAACCTTACTCTTAATCTCATTTGGCTTACGGCCGGCAACGAGGGCACTCCTGGCGGTAGGCGAAAACAGCTCATCCAGATCGGATTTGGCTTCGCTTGAAACATTCACGGGAAATGGAACGATCGGCCCGAGTGGAGAGACGCTTCCTGCGTGGAGTACAGTGGGCGAGAACAATTTAATCGAGGATCTGACAAAGAGCGTGGTGAATGTTCCACAAAAGCGGTTGGAACAAATCATTGAGTACGATGAGGACAAAGCCGCTGCAGTGCTGAAACAATGGCTCCATCAGAGCGAGCGAGCATAATGCCCGAACCTTTGGTGAATTATCTCGCGGAATTCAAGGATGTATCGGTTGGAGAAAATCGAGCCTCGAAGGAAGAAAATGATATCGGCTCAACCGAGCTTCTAAATAATCAGCGTCTAACAGCGGCAGTGCAAGCTGCGCGGGCCGAGGGTGTCGTTGAAGGACTGGCCACCGCACGGGCGGAACACGAAGCCGCAATCTTGCGGGAAAAGTCCGCATTTCACACGCACTTGGCCGCTGAGCGTGAGAAATGGCTTCTCGAAGAAAGCCAGCGATTAGGTATTTGTTTTAAAGAAGCTCTCAATGCGATAGAAACATCCCTAGCGCGCGAGTTGTCAACAGCCCTTACACCTTTCATAAACATTTGTTTGCGCCATGAAGTTATCAATCATATTTCTGAGAGCATGCGCACGCTTCTTGGTGCTAAAATATATAATTCAATCGAGATAAGCGGACCTATTGATTTGCTTTCTGTTGTAAGAAAGGAATTATCTAATCATTCCGTTGCGGTTAAATGTTTTGAATCCGACAGCGTTGACATTCGAGTCGTTGCTGATCAAACAGCTATGGAATCGGGGTGTTCTGCGTGGTTAGAGCGGATAAAATCGTTGATGAGTTGAAATGACTGAACCCGACCACAGTGAAATCTACATTATTAAGCGGCACGGCAATCATGAGGGAGAGCATCATGGAGGTGCTTGGAAAATCGCGTTTGCGGATTTCATGACGGCGATGATGGCGCTGTTCCTTGTACTTTGGTTAATCAGCTCTACGAGCGAAAAGACAAAGCACACGGTGGCGCAATATTTCAATCCGGTTAAGCTCGTTGATATGACAACTTTGAAAAAAGGTTTCCGTGATCCAAAAGAAACGGAAATGGGTTCAGGCTCTAATGTAAAGGAATCTCTCGCGGAGGCACCTTTGGATAAGCATAATTCAGCGATCTCGGCAAGCGAACAAAACTGCTGCTCCAATGGAGATTATCGAGCGGAAGCCGCGCTTTTCCGTGATCCCTACAAGGCTCTGGAAAGCATCGTGGCGGCGTCTCATGGAAAAGCGATCGAGGCAGAAGATCGGAGAGTGATTGCGGCCGAGAAAGCAGACGCTCAGGACGAGTTTAACGATCCATTCGCCATGAGTTCACGAGAAAGAAACACGTCAGCAGAGGTCGATGACTCTTTGGTTTCGACCGCAGACCCAACCAACAAAAAAAAGTTTGAACAAGCTGCGGATTCTGATGTTCCCGATAGCGCGCTGGTTTTGAAGAATGAGCAGCCTGTAAAGAGCACGCCAGCTGCGGGTGCGGGGGAGAAGGTGCCCGCCAACGCCGGCGAGCTGCTAAGTGTGGACATCAAAGACGCCTTACGCGGCACCATAGAAAAGACGAAGGCCCCTCACGTAGAGGTTCAAGAAACCAGGGAAGGCCTTCTAATAAGCCTCACAGATGACGCCAACTACTCGATGTTCGACGTGGGCTCGGCTCGGCCAAAGCCAGAGACTATCCGCGTGATGGAGACAATTGGCCGCGTCCTTAAGGGCGGGTCAGGCGATATTTTGATCCATGGTCATACAGATGGCCGCCCCTACAGATCAGCAACCTATGATAATTGGCGGCTTTCGACAGCACGCGCGCAAATGGCTCTTTATATGCTGATCCGTGGAGGCCTTAGCGAAAAGCGTATCGAGAGCGTTGGAGGTTACGCCGACCATAAGCTAAAGGTTGCTGGCGACCCAAATGCTGCGGAGAACCGGAGGATCGAGATCCTGCTAAGAGGTGAAAGACCGTGAACACCCAACCACCAAAAGCAGTAGTCGCGGTCGCTTTCGTTATTGGAATGATCAGCCAAGCATATGGGTCCGACAGATACCGCCTACAGACAAAGCAGCCTTATGAGATTGTAAGATCAATACAAGCCACCCAAGACGGGCTTGCGCATGGAATTGGCAGCCCAAAAACCACGCTCCAGCCAATTCTAGAGCACGCCGCGGAAAAATTCCTAGCGGCGGAAGAGAGCGTTTGGCGCGACCCTAAAAACGCCGAAGCTGCCGTAATCTTTACGCTAAGCGGGGGCCGTCTTCAGGTCATAAAAAAAATCATTGATACCGGAACTAGCCCCGAACCAGATCTTGAACTGATGAGAGCAGCACTGGCTTATGTCGAAGGAAATGAAAGCCAAGCGAGAAGCCTATTTTCGAAGATCGATGCAAAGGCTTTTCCTTCTGTCATTGCTGGACACATCGCAGTAGTTCAAGCGGCTTTGATTACAAAAGAAAGTCCATTGGAGGCGATCCGATTGTTTGACCTTGCCCGCATTCTGTCTCCGGGGACCTTACTTGAGGAGGCGGCGTTACGCCGCGAGCTCATCTTGGCGGAGCGAATCGATGATATCAATAGATTTGCTTCGCTGGCAAGCGAGTACATTTGGCGCTTCCCAGCCTCAGCCTACTTTAAAAATTTTCACGACCGGTTTTTGGAATCGGTCACTCGTTTCGGGCTTGAGCTTAAGCCGACCCAGACCGTCATTTTTGAGGACTTGTTAGCCCACGTGGAGGCGCCCGGTCAGATCGGGCTGTATTTGCAAATAGCGGAAAAAGCTCTCGTTGAAGGCAAATTAGAAATCACGCGTTTTGCCGCGGGCAAAATACGGCAGTTAGCTGTTGCTAACGAAGGCGATAATGCGCGGGCCCAACTTTATGAGGCCGCCGCAGACGTTCTCGCAGGCAAGTTGGAAGAGGGAAATAAGGAACTTGATCAAGTAAATATGAGGCTTCTGACCAACCGAGACTTAGCTCTTAGGATGGCCGTTAAATCCCTTTCAAAGCAAATAGAAGATGAATCAACTGGCGAACAAGGGCCAGTTTCTCCGGATTTAAGCGGCCGAGATAGTTACCTACCTCTTAGCACTCGAAACGAGTTTTCTTCTTCGACCATAGAGATCGCGCAACAAAAATTAGAGCAAGCCGAAATGGTTCTTAGTGAGGCAATGCATGAGCAGCATCTCAGGTAGATCCTGCGTCTCGGGAATGCCTTACCTCCCGTCGAAGCAAGCAGAATCGGGTGATCCGCACTCTAAACCCAAGGACACTTCTCCATTTGGTGATCTCCTTGCCAGAGTGTCACATCAAGCGGTTTTAAATCATCAAAGCCAAATATTACCGGTTGGCTCGGATTCGACAAACGGGTTAGCAGTCCAAACCGAGGAGCAATGTAAAGCAGGGAATTTGGTCCCAAGCGCGGAGGTACGAACAAAAACCTTGGAAGTTCTTTGGCCAACCGCTAAGGGCCATGACTTTAGTCAAGCGCGGATCGAAATCTCTCATTCCGCGGGAATAGGCTTAGCCGATCGGGGACACACCGCAAAGGAGAGCTCATCAATACCTGAGCATGCAGTTGCTTTTCTTTCAGCTACGAAACAGCAGCAGCAGATTGTTAAGAACCTACACGAGACGCCTTCTGTTGAAAGCAGTTGGGGCTGCTGGGTAGCCTTCGAAAGTCTGAGCGCCTCACAGATAAGTTCTTCCTCAGCCGGCCAGGCATTGCCCATCAATAGTCGAGCGCAGACGATACTTTATAGTTCGCGTCCCAGTGTGAAGGAGGCCTTTGATAGCTCCTCCGGTGTCCCAACGGAACTAGGGGAAAGCATTTTCTCTTCGGATTTCTTGTATCTCAAGGCATTCGCGGGTATCTCGCCGGCGAATACACATGCTTGCTTGCCTTGGAGCGACTCGCATGCTGAGTTACCGGTGGAGAGTCTCGGCGACTCGCATGCTGAGGTTTCGGGTGAGAATCTGCTCGATATTTCTGCCATGGCTGGTGTCATCGTATTAGATAGGCAGACGCATTTTCCTGCGCACGGGGATTATTCGCTTGGCTTACCTTATGTGGGGCCGCAACTGGTACCCTCCCAAGAAAGGATGAGCCTGGGGGGAAATCCGGATAACGAATACCTTCCGATCGGACTAGAGAGCTCCAAAACCCTCGGCGTCATATCGAGCCCTTCAGACTTTCCCTTCTCTAAGCCAAAAGCATTGGCACCGGATAGGCAGAGTTTTTCTCCATTATGCGCAGAGGTTACCATCGAGTCAGACAAAGGGCTTGTTACATGCCAGAAAAGCAGTCTCCGCAATCGCGACTTTATCTATACGCCGCAAAAAGAGCCTGTGGCTGAGCTTCCTCATCTAAGCGAAATATCTCCAGCATCGAGCACTTCGAGCCATGTAGAAAGGGTTAGTGTTGTAAGCAGGCCAACACCCAATGCTTACCCTACGCAAGGGCCAAACGTCGCCGCCGAAAGGGAAAATAGCGAAGTTAATTTCTTTACAGCTGAGGGCAAGAGTTTTATACATGCTACTAACCTCGCTCCTATTTCGAACATCGAGTCGGCAACTCACGCGCTTTCTCCCATTGAGCAAATAATGGCGGTGATCAGCCGAGCTGCTCATCAGGTGTGCAATGGATCAAGTGATGCTTCAATATCACCCGAAAACTGCTTGCCTGGCAAAGTGACGAATTTGCGATCAGGCCTTTCAACTGAAACTCTGAGCGTTCAGCTTAGCCCTTCGCAATATGGAACAATATCTATCAGCATCCGGCTAAGAGGTAAGCAACTAGATATTCGCTTGGAAGCCGAGAGTAAGGAAATCGCTTTAAACCTAGAGAAGGACAAGGATACCCTAGCGGGTAAGCTTGGATCGGCTGGCTATGCCATCCGAGATCTATCGATAGTAGTAACAGGCCTTCGGACAGCGCAATTAGATTCAAATAACAGCACACTCGCTAAGCGGCACGATCATCCCGAAGGCGGCCAGGCAAATAGAGACACAGGCAACAATGATGCACCGAAAGGATGGGAAGCCCCAGCTCATCCGACGCCGCCGGACGAAGCTAAAGAACTTAGCGCTGATGACTTCTCTGGCGCTTATGTCTATTTGTAGGGTAGCTTCGGCTGGGTCTGAAAAATCTTGTGAATCTGAGATGAGGAAGGCCGCAGCGGAATACAGAATACCGCTTGCTGTCCTTTATGCCATCGGCTTGTCAGAGACAGGACAAAAAGGACTCTTGCGGCCTTATGCCCTGAATTTTGGAGGGCCATCTTATTTAGCGAAAGACCTCGCTGACGCCTTGGCGCGCTTTAAGGAAGCCGAGAAAAGAGGCGCTAAGTTAATTGATATCGGGTGTATGCAAATCGACTACTATTACCACTCATCGCGGTTTGATTCGGTTGAGTCTATGTTTGATCCGCGGGCCAATGTTCGCTATGCTGCGGAATTTCTAAGAAAACTGTACGACAGGGAAAAGAGCTGGACTTTGGCGGCTGCCTACTATCACGCGGGTCCAGGGAACGATGCCGAGCAGAAACGATATGTCTGCCGCGTTGTCTCTAACATGGTTGCGAGCGGATTTGGCTCATGGACTTCAGACGCGCGTACTTTCTGCGTCTTAGCCCAGCAGCTGCCACGGCCGTAGCCCCAGATCCCCTCGCCCAGACCTCAATTTCGTCTTTTTACAACTTTTACGATAGGAAACAGTTGACATTTAACCAAAAGTTGTTAATTTTAATTAAATTCTTTCAGGAGATTCTAATATGCTAATTATAATTGACGAAAGGGAAATTGTAACGTCCGGCTACACTTGCCGCTTCGGAAGTGAAGGCATTTCATCCGCTGGTTTTTGCCCCTTAGATTTCCAGGAGTGGGTCGCCACGGTTGCGGCCTCGGATCTCAGCGCTGTTGAAGCTTTTCTCCTTGGGAACTGCCGCGATAGGCAAATTTATCCTAAAATAATCAAAGACCGTACTCGTGCGCCTGTAATAGCGATGAGCGAGACTCCTTCTCTGGAGCAGACCCTAGAACTGTTTGCCGCGGGTGTCGATGATGTTGTCCGCAAACCAATTCATGTCCGTGAAATATTGGCTCGAGTCGAGGCTATACGTCGTAGGGCTGAAATCGAACGCGATTCTGCACTTGTCGGAGAATTGCGAGTTTTTTTCGACGGTCGAGATCCACAATTGAAGGGTATCCCTTTGCCCTTACCGCGGCGTGAACGACGGATCCTTGAATACTTAGTAAATAACCGAGGGCGACGCGTTAGTAAATCACAAATCTTTAACTCTATCTACGGCATTTTCGACGACAATGTAGAAGAGAATGTGGTCGAAAGTCACATCAGCAAATTGAGGAAGAAATTGAGACGGCATCTGGGTTATGATCCAATCAACTCGGTGCGGTATCTAGGATATCGGTTAGATGATGCAGTAGGGCGGAGCTGAAGTGAGGATTGCAGTTGCGGATTTTATGCCGCGCTTACGTTGTAGGCTACGCGAGGCTGTCACACCTGCAATAAAAGTTTCGATTTATAAACGGCCGGTTGCGGCACGGTTCGGCACGGCATTCCCGCTCGGTGCCCCTTCTGGGCGCTCCGATTAGAGCATTAATAATCACAAGGCGGCAGGTAGAGAGAACCGATGCGGCTGCAGCTTCAATTAACTCACGCACGCGCGGCCCCTTGTGGCTAGAGTGGTTAGTGCGCCTGCGCGAGGTTGTCGCAGATAAGCTTCTCAGGATCAAGTTCAAGCGGACTTTCAACCCATGTCTCCGGGCAGCCTTCACATCGGGGCGCGGCTGCTCAGCTGCGTGCGCAATCTTTTTTTGAAGGTAATCCGGTGGCGTTGGAAGAAACGCCAAAGCGTCCCCAATCCCGGCGCTCATGCCACGCTCCCTTAGCTGAGGTTCGCCCAAGCTACCGCAGACGTCATTTTTGAAGGCGAAATTATGGCAACAACCGTTAGCGAGGTCAGGAAATATGACAGTTTTAGCGGATCGTGGAAAGGCCGCGCGTTTTTTTGGACTTTAACTCAGGCAACTCGCGTGCTCACGATTTCGGTGCCCAGCAGAGCAACGGCCCGGCCGGGGGTATTCCCTAATTCACCCACCGGTGCGGGATTCGACGAATGGCGCCGAGACGCTGAAAAAATTTTATCCGCACTCAAGATGTTGGAAGATTTTGACGAACCCTGTGTAGCCACTTCCGTGCTTTTCTCGCCCAGCAACCGGAACGCCTTCGGAACGACCATTTATCGGAAATCGCAGCCAAATTAACGGAAGCATTTTTTTCGAATATTTCCCGGATTACAGCAAGCTTATCTGACATAGATAAACAGCTAATGCTCGGACGTAGGTATGATTTATCTACGGCGGTTCATCCGGTGTGTATATTGGCACTTTCATTGCTGACGGCTGTAATCGGAATTGTTGCGCCGCTCATTTTTTTGGCAACAAATATGATGGCAACGCCGATACTTAGTGTATCCATTTTGTTTGGGTCGCTGTTTTTTAATGGTGCGACCTTTTGGCAATTTGGAAAAGATATTTCGTCGATTCCAAAGGAGAATTATCTTGAGAGTCGTTGGTTCGAACCATTGCGAGCGCAGATTACTGCCAATGAAACAAGTATTAGAACTGGGTATTTTATAGATCCACAGCTCTTTATTGAAGCATCGAAAAGCCAAGAAAGTATTAGATATGGAAAGCAATTTACAGACTGCCTTGAACAATACATTAAAAAAGTGGAAGAATACAACGTGACAACCAAGCAACTCACAGCCGCAGTTGTAGATTCTATTAGACACGGGGTTGACGAGGGTCGGTTTTCGTTTGGAAATCCGACTCGTCGCGGCGCAGCCATACTGAACCCTGTCTGGGTCCTAGATAGAGACAAAGTAGAATCCACAATACGTCAAATCCAGAATAACGACCTTGATTTAAGTATAGAAACAACGGGGAGCTCCTGGAGCCGTGTTGAGATGCTCCTATCGAAAGAAAGCCTTGAAGGAAATAAGATAACTGAGTTACTAAAAATAATCGACAACGCTAGGAGCGCGATAGATTCTAACGGGCAGGCCGAGGCATTTCTACACTCTAAGGAGAACCTATTAGCTGCGGGAGAACAACTTACAAAGCTTTTGAAAAAAAGATAGAGCAAGCCCTTCCACGGGCTTCCATGCCGAGGTCCTCACTAATGGGCGTCAGTTGCTCCACGTCAAGAATGTGCGGTCAGGTATGAAGGGACGTTGCCTCCTGGCGCAACCCAGAAGTGCTGCGATATCCATGTTCTGGTCGCGATCAAGTGCAGAGCAGACATGGATTAAAGCGACGCTCAAATGGCTGGAATAATGTGCACATCCAATGTTCGGGTACCACGTTAATTCCCAACGCGTTAATTTTTGAAATTAGGAAAAATCTGGGAAAATTCTGTGCGCCATCATGGAACCCACCCACCCTATGAACTTCGATTTCCCCCAGGCCCCTTTCGCTTCCAAGAAAGAAGTACCGTAAAAAGAAGTCCGCCCGATCGTGGCGCGAGAGCATTATCCGCTCAATTGAACGACGTCGCAGTGAGGCGCTGGATTGGTATCTGTAGTTCCCTCGGTACTTGAGCCTGCGAAGCGAATAAAGCCGTCCGTGAGTTTGTGAAGCCGTGGAAACGAAGAAAATGGGGAAGGCGGTGGCCAGATGTTGAAGGTCAGCGATGCAGATTGAGTCCGGGCGAGAACGTTCCGACACTGGGTTTAACCGGAATGTGTTTCCACCCGTTTGACTGGGATGCCAAGAGCTAGTTCGCGGCCAAGATCCTCAAAGGATCAGGCATCATTGAGAGTGGTGCAACAGGCCACGAAACGGCGTGCTCCGGTCGACTAAGTACGTGGACGTTCGGCAATGTTTATCAGGCAAATGTTGGGCACCAGAGAGCCAATCGATGCTGGGAATGTCTGTAACTATTGATTTCATTGGCGCGCCCAACGGGAATCGAACCCGTGTTTTTGCCGTGAAAGGGCAACGTCCTGGGCCGCTAGACGATGGGCGCGCATGGAGGGGGCGGTCGCAGTCCGAAGAGCCGCGCGGACATATAACCGGCGCTGGCGGGGCTGGCAAGTTCACGTGTTGGCAAGAGTTCACGTGCCCGCTGGGGCTTATGGCCCCGGCCGGGACTGAGATGACATTGCGTACCGGGTATGCGGGGCACACTTTCCTTGGGCTCGTGGAGGGCATGGACATCGTGGAGAGAACGTTCGGTCTAAGAGAGTTTCGTGTTTATCGTCCATCTATCTCGGCATCCTAGCAAAAATGGCGGTCCCATAATGTGCCGGCATTTCGGCGTAGTTGCGGTTAACCTGGGATCGTCGAGGCAAGCCTTGATCACGGCGGTCTTCGTATTCTAGGGAACGAGCAGCTGGGGAACGCCGCCGATCGCCGCGAAGGCGCGTCTATGGGCTCGATCCAATCGTGAAAGCGTCCGCGTCCAGCTTAGCCAGGCGCATTTTCCCGGGACTGCCCTGCCGACTAGAACCGGGACACACTATCGCCCGCGTAATCGACGAGCAGCCGCTCGCCGGCCGCATGCGTCCACCGCATCGCCGGCGCGAGCTTGGATTGGTGGCGATCTAATCGTCCCAGAGGGTTCGGCTGCGTCACGTGCCTGTTCAAGCTCGCGGTGGATTGCCGGCCAATCCGGCCCCGACGGCGGCGGGTTGCCCCACTTGCCGTGGCGATTGGCGTGGAGCGTCGCCTCTAGCTCGCCATCCCTCATCCCTTCCGGTAGGGCCAGGTCAGTCCGGCGCCGCCAAAACGCCTCAACGTCTCGCTTATGGTCGCGGAGGCACGGCCAAGGCGCCACGCGATTTTGCGCGCCGGGATATGGGCTGAAAATTTCAGGCGAATAATCTCGCGTGCGAGGCGTATCGCGACTTTCTCCGCTGGCGTGCATCGGCCGCTCCTTCGGATTGCGAAGGCACGATCCTTTACAGGCCAGTGGGGCGCCGCCGCGGCGAGAGAACTCTCGGCGGGAGCATTTTCATTGGGCGCCATAATCATGATGGTAGGCGACGTCAGTTACGGCGGCCGCCATCATCTCATGATCGGGGCGGCTTCGCTAAAAAACGCACTTTCTCATCCGCAACGGCGATCGCTTCAAAAACCTGCTGGCAGCCAAGCAAGATCGTTCCGATATCAAAGCGGCGCGAGGAGAAATGGACCATGAGGCGCCAGCCGCGCATGCGGCTAAAGCCGCATCGGCTGGTCTTTCTTGATGAGGCTGGACCGGCAACCAGGATGATCCGTCTGCGCGGCCGCTGCCTCAAGAGCCAGCGGCTTGCGCTCCGACAGGCTCATCGTCCCCTTTGTCGTCAATGCCCCGATGAGTCGGCGTATCTTCGAGGCCTATGCCGAAAAAAGCTCGCCGCAACCTTTGCCAAGGGCGATACCGGGATCGTCGGTAATTTGCCGGCCCGCAAGAGCAAGGTCGTCGAGGACGCCATCAAGGCGTCTTGCTCTCGTTCCTTCCGCCCCACGATCCGGACGATGGAGATCACCTTCGCCAGGCCTAAGCTTGTTTGCCGGCAAGAGCCGCCGGGATTATCGATGCCCTGGCAAGAGACCGGACGCATCTGCACCTTCTTCGCGCCTGAAGAGTGCCAAAACTACTTCGCTGCCGCTGAGTATCCAATGGTCTAGCCGTTTTGTGCCACGGGCGCCGCTACTAGACACCTCGATTCAGAAATTGCGAATCCGCCCATGGTAAAAGAGGCGGCGGGGTAACGAGTGTCATTGATAGGATCAATCAAAAACTCGAGATTTTTGCTGCCCATCACTGGTGGACTTCTTAGGTGAAATCTCCCGCATCGACCAGTTGAAGCTCTGCGGCAATCGGCTCTACGGCTGCGCACAGGGCTCTTGCCGGGAATTCGTTATTTACACTACAGCGGCTCGACATTATTTTTTTTCATTTAACAGCGGCTTTCCGTAGTTTTTTAGCGTAAATCATGTGAATTATTTCTGCCACGGCCTTATAAAATTGCGGCGGAATTGCATGATCGACATGCACGGCATCATACATCGACCTCGCCAGTAATCTGTCCTCGATGATTGGAATTGAATGTTGCTCCGCGACTTCCCTGATTTTTAAAGCAATGAAATCCATTCCTTTCGATACCACAACTGGCGCGCCTCCTTCTTCTCTTATGTAGCGGAGGGCGACGGCGTAATGCGTTGGATTGGCTATGACGAGGGTTGCTTTAGGTACTGCCGCTATCATCGCCTTTCGCCTCCGGTCCAGCGCTAACGACCGGAGGCGTGCCTTCCTTAACGGGTCTCCTTCAGCTTCCTTTATTTCGTCCTTGACCTCCTGCCGGGTCATCCGAATGTCTTTGCGCCAGTGAATGCGAACCCAAAGCAAATCAATCGCAAGGAGCAGGAAAGTCGTAAAGCATAGGGCTGTTAGAAGCCGCATGCCCATCGCAAGGATCAGGTCGGGGACGGCGTTTGGATCAAGTGCCATTGACTCGAAGAGGGCATTTCCCTGCCACTTTAGCGCAAACCATATTACGAGGCCAAAGGAACAAAGCTTGAATGCGTTTTTGAGCAGATCTACCTGCCCTGCTATACTGAACATCCGCCGCCAACCATTAGCCGGCGATATACGGTGCCAATCCGGTTTGACACGATCGGGGACAAAGCGAGGCGCATGTTGGAGAAATGATGCGCCTATTCCGGCAACAATCAGAATGGTGAGTACTGGTATAAGCGGCACGCTAACTTGCCAAGCCAAGTCGCTTAGCAGGAGCACCGCGTCACCACCGGTTTCTAAGCGAAGCCCGGCAGGGTCAATGAGCAGTTCGCTGAGGGCTGTACCCAAAGATTTCAGTAAATTCCTAGCCAGGAAGGCAACGATGACCACCATTGCAAAAGCGGCAGCGAAGGCTGAGGCTTCTCGAGAGATTGGCAAATTGCCCTTTTCAAGCTCGTCGAGAATTTTTCTCTCTGTTGGCTCTTCGGTCTGGCTTTCCGGATCCGGCTTCTCCGCCATTGCGTTCGGCCTAATTACTCAAAGTATTCATCCTCGTCTTCCGACGAACTGAGTTCAATCTCCCCGCTGCTCGCTAATTCGAGCGCGGTATCGGCGATGGTTCTGCGCGCCTTAAGCACTTCGCGTTGAGGTACTGGGTCGCCCGTGGCCAGCTCGCTATCGACGATCCGGCGTGCCCTCATCGCAAGTGATGAAAGTATTGTGTCTCTAAATGCTGTGTCTGTTCCTTTCAAAGCGAGGACAACGAGTTCCGTCGGTATTTTATCAAATAGCACGCCACGCGCTTTTGGCTGAAGCTTAATGATATCATCAAATGTGAACATCAGCTTGCGCAGGACTTCCGCTGCCTTCGGGCGAGCCGCCGCCAAGTTCTGCAGAACATCCTCGGTCTGGTTGCGGTCCATTTTGTTTATGATGTCTGCCATTCGCGCATTCTGGTCGCTGCCAACATGACGGGATACATTTGAAAGAAGATCTTCCTGCAGCTGCTCTTGGAGAAGGCGGACCGCAGCCTCGCTAACGGGGCCAATGCTGAGCATCCGCCTCATGATCTCGTTACGCAATTCGCGCGGAAGTAAGCCTGCGACCTTGGCGGCGCAGGCTGGGGTGATTTTGGACATTATGAATGCAGAGGTCTGCGGGTGCTCGTTAATAAGGAAGCCGACGAATACAGACTCTGGGACATTTGAGAGCCGTTCCCACATCGCGTGATTGGAGTTGCCCGTGACCTCTGCCATTACATCGGCGAGCTGCTCTGGGGGAAGCAGACCATCCAACATATTATGAGCCTCATCCGCCGATCCTGAAAGATCGAGCCCTGAAGCGAACTTGCCCGCGAATTCCTCGACGAGAGACTGGATCACGGGCGATGACACGGTCCCAAGCTGCGCCATGGAACGCGTAATTCTCTTAAGGTCCTCACTTTCAAACTGCCTCAGCAACCGCGAGGCAAGCGGCTTCCCCATACATAGTAAGAGGGCAGCCACCTTATCTGGCCCCTTTAAGGACTTCGGCGGAGGGCCCCCCCTTGCCGCGACTGGAGACGTCATCTTACGCGGCCGTTTTGCTGGAATTTGCGATCTCCGTCAGCGAGACGCCAAGCCGCGAAAGGTCATCTTCCACAACGACGAGCTCTCCGCGGGCAATGACTCTGCCGTTTACAACAATATCGACGGGCTCGCCTACCCGGTGATCCAAGGGAATGATCGCTCCTCGTCCAAGTTTGAGGAGGTTAGCGACCGGCATTGAGGCTGATCCCAGGATGACCTGCACGGACACAGGAATCCGCAATATGGTATCAATATTATTGGAGGATCCTGATACAGCCACATTATTTTCGATTTCCATGTTATCAAGTGATTCTTCATCAGACATTGTGAAGCTCCTTCTTATTAAGATAAGTATACGTCTTGTTTATCTACCTTAATAAACTCACATACTTAAAATCAAAATGGATGTACCTCGTCAATTTCCAAGAATTTCGTTGATAAGCTCTTGCTCGCGGCTTACACTCTCCGAGATCTTCAGAGTGTGGAATCCATCCGCCCTGCCGAGATCACACCAAAACAAGTGCTCGGAATTGCAGACGAGTTTGACTGGTGTTTTCGTTGTCGCTTCAAGTCGCATCACTTGGCCGACCCGAAGGTTCGCGATGTCAGCCAGCGTGAAGTGGAACTCCTCGATCAGACCCTGCACGGCCACGACGCTCAGGCCAACCTCGTTTCGAATTTGTTTTAGCCATTGAGGATCCCCAGCCGGCCCCTCGGCCGCGATATCGCGTTCTAACTCCTGGCGGATACTATTGAGGGCCGATTGCGGAATGAGAGTAAAGATGTGGCCTTCACGCCCAAGCATTTGCACTTTTAGCCGCGTTTTTATGGCAAAGGCGGTCCTCGGCGCGATAGTTACAAAGTCCAGCCTCGTTTCCACGCGGTCCAGCCTAAAAGCCGTTTCGCAGACGGTGGCGAAGGCACTTTGCAACGCCTGGGCAAATAGCTCGAACGCTCTCTTCGCAAGCTGCAGCTCAATGTTCGAAAGAGGCCGCTTGTCACCCACGGGCGCTTCGGTGCCATCACCGCCGAATAGCGCTTCCGCTAGTAAGAGGACCGTGCCTTGCTCGATGGCGATCAAGAAGCGTGAATCCCACGCTTGCACGTGAATTATTCCAAACACGTCATTACTGTCACAACTGTCAAGGACGTCGGCAATTCGCTCGGTCACGATGCCATCAATTGTGAATAAAGCCACGGATGAAAATAGCTGACGCAAGCTTTCACTGCACTGGGTCGCCGCACGCTCGAAAATGACACGGAGAAGCGGCAAGCGGTCGATAGATACGCCGGAGCCATCGAGCAGCATCTCGCGTGCTCTCATCACCATGAGATCGTAATTAGGATTGTCGTCCATAGTCATCATGCCGCTTGTTGCTCATTTCCCGAACCGCCGGATACCGTCTCATTTTCAACCATATCAATGGACGGCCGGTCCTTTGAAGAAATCATTTTGCGGCCATGCTCCAGAGCGATCTGAGGCATGGCGCCGTTCATGAAGGCCAAGAGCGTTTGCTTCACAACAATGTAGAGCCGGCAATTTCGCTCTCGTGTCGATTTTATTTTTTGCGCGATGGGTTGGAGTAGCGCATAAGATAGAAATATCCCAGCAAATGTTCCAACGAGGGCGGCGCCGATCAGATTGCCGAGTATCTCGGGAGCTTCGTCTAGCGCGCCCATCGCCTTGATCACCCCCAAGACCGCGGCCACAATCCCTAGCGCCGGGAGGCCGTCGCTAACGGATGTCAAAGCCTGATAGCATTTGAGACGATCGTGCGACATCGTCTGGATCTCCTCGTCCATCAGCGCTTCTATCTCGTGAGTGCGAGCATTACCGATGATAATCAGCCGTACATAATCGCATATAAAATGTGTAAGATCTTTGTCCGCGATCACTTTTGGGAAATTTTTAAATATCGCCGATTCCTCGGGGTTATCGACGTGCTGCTCAAGTTCGTTGCGGCCTTTCCCGCGCAGCTCACGCATCAGCGCATAGAGAACACCAAGCACATCGAGATAATGACGTTGCGTCGGCGTGCGGTCGAACACTGCCTCGGTGATGGCGCGCCCGGTATCCCTAATTGTGGGTATCGGATTTGCGATGATAAAGGTGCCGAGGGATGAGCCACCAATTATCAGGAACTCCCATGGTTGAAAAATGACAGAGAGGTGGCCGCCCATTGCCGCAAAGCCACCGAGGATACAGCCGAGGGCGATAACCAATCCAATTGCGAACCCCACGTGTTTTACTCCGCTTGTTCTCCTAAGACAGGGTTAATAGGGTTGCCTTGCTCCAAACTGGTTCAAGCGGCCCCGTGGATTTTACAAACAATTGGAAAAGTTCTGCCATTCTTCGTAAGCATCGGGCAAGCTAGACTTGCAATGATTGCGACGGATTTGGAAGTCGCCAAAAGTGCTCAATGCAACGATCGCCTATGATGCCATTGCGAGGAATTACTCTCGAACCCTGGCGAGAACAGCGACCGAACCAACCGCCGTGCGGCAGACAGAATATTTCAAGGCGAATATTGGAAAAGTGAAATCAACCAGAGATTTGATCAATAATAGTCGGCTGTATAGTTATGGGATGAAGGCATTTGGTCTCAGCGACATGATGTATGCAAAGGGACTAATTCAAAAAATTCTTGAGGGAGAAGCCACAAGGTCCAGCAGTCTGGCGAATACGTTGCATGATCCTCGTTACCTAGCCTTAGCCGAGACTTTCAACTTTGCAGCAGACGGCGCAAACGCGACGAGTCCAGCTTCTCTTCAGCAGGCAACCATCAGTAACTATATCGAGCAAACGCTCAAGGCCAATGCCGGCCAGAAAAATCAAGGCGCCCAGATGGCGCTAAATTTTCAGCGCATGCCTCTGCAAATTATGAGCGCCTATAGCATTCTCGCGGATAAAATGCTGTTGCAAGTTGTCGAGACCGCGCTTGGTCTGCCAGCGTCGCTATCGCAATCACCCATTGATCAACAAGCCAAGGAAATCTCGCAAGAGTCGAATGTGGCGGATTTTAAAGATCCGTCAAAGCTTCAAAAATTTATCGAGCGCTTCACCGCAAACTATGATTTCAAAATTTCCGCGCCAACGACGCCCCTGACGGCGCTTTTCGACAATTCTGGCTCGGTCGGCATTAACTCAAGTTTGCTACTAAATCTTGCTAATCTTCGGCTCGGGGGTTTTTAAGAAATGCAGGCGGGGCTTTATGTCGCCCTTTCGGCGCAAGTCGCCCTCGATAGGAGGCTCACGGCGATTGCGACGAACATCGCGAACCAGAGTACCCCAGGTTATCGGGCGGAAGAGGTGGATTTTAAGGCACTTGTATCGCGAACGGGGGACACCCCTGTCGCTTATGTTTCGCGCGGTACTTCACATATTTCTCAAGCCCCTGGGGCGACCATTAAGACCGACAATCCACTTGATGTCGCCGTGCAGGGGAGTGGATGGCTCGCGCTGCAGACCCCGGCGGGTACCGTCTACACCCGAGATGGGCGAATGCTCATGCAGGCCAATGGTGCCTTGCAAAGCATCAATGGCTACCCCGTTCTGGATGCGGGAAATAGCCCAATTGCGGTGGACCCCCTTGGGGGGCCCGTTACTATCGCTCAAGACGGGATGATATCGCAAAATGGTGCTCAGATCGGCGCCATCGGCCTTTTTTCGCTTGATCCAACGGCCGAACTGCGGCGTTTTGATAATTCGAGTGTCACGGCGAGCAAGCCTGCGACGCCCATCTTGGATTTCAATAATAACGGCATAACCCAAGGATTTATCGAAGGATCAAATGTAAATCCCTTGATCGAGATGGAAAAATTAATTCTGCTTTCCAGATCTTTCGAAGAGATTTCGTCATCCATTGAAAATTCCGAGAATTCGCTCAAGGACGCAATTAAAATCCTCGGTGGCGCAGCATGAGCGCCAATTTACTGACTCGCCTCGGGCAATGTCTGAGAGAGGCAAGGGAGGAAATCGGCCTTATGCGGATTTCTGGTGCCATCACCGAGGTGTCGCCCGCCTACGCACGCGTTGCCGGTTTATCGCCGTTCTTGAAACTCGGGGATTGCGTCTCTTTGGGCGAGACGCAGCTCGCCGAGGTGGTGCGCATTGATCCGGAAACGGCAACGATTAAGCCGTTCGACGACCGGATTCAAATCCAATTGGGACAGCGAGCTTATTACGCCGGTAACCTGCGTATTTTTCCAACGCATAGCTGGAAAGGCCGGGTGGTGAATGCGCTTGGCAAAGCCGTCGATGACGACGGTTTATTAGAGCGCGGGGCAACAGCCTTCAGGCTTGAGGCATCGCCGCCACCGGCGATGCGGCGCCAGCGTATTTCCAAGCCAATCAAATCGGGTATCAGAGCAATCGATTTGTTTACTCCGATCTGCGCGGGCCAGCGGATCGGAATTTTCGCCGGATCCGGAGTTGGTAAGTCCACTCTGCTTGCCATGCTCGCCAACTCGCGAGACTTCGATACAGTGGTCGTCGCGCTCGTTGGAGAACGCGGCCGCGAGGTCCGCGAATTCATTGATGAAGCGCTCGCCGTTAACCGTTCGTCGACCGTAACCGTTGTCACAACTAGCGATGAAAGCCCGGTTATGCGGCGTCTCGCCCCAAAAACAGCGATGACAATCGCCGAATATTTCCGCAGCCAAGGTCAGTCCGTATTGCTAATTATCGACTCAATTACGCGCTTTGCCCATGCGGCGCGCGACGTCGCCATGGCATCAGGCGAGCTTCCGGTTGCGCGCGGCTACACACCAAGTGTATTCGGCGATTTGCCAAAACTTCTCGAGCGCGCCGGCCCAGGAGAAGAAGGGCAAGGCACAATCACGGGGGTTTTCTCGGTCCTGGTTGATGGGGACGATGTGAATGATCCTGTCGCGGATACGATACGTGGGATACTCGATGGCCATATTGTTCTCGATCGTACCATAGCCGAGCAGGGCCGCTATCCGGCAATCAACGTTCTGAGATCGATCTCCCGGCTTGCCCCTAGCGCTTGGACAATTGAGCAAAATGACCTTGTCGCTAGGCTTCGTGCTCTTATCGCGCGTTATGAGGACACGGGTGATTTGCGCCTAATGGGGGGCTACCGCCAAGGAGGCGACGCGGAACTTGACCAGGCCATTGCCATTGTTCCGAAGATCTATGCCGCGCTCTGCCAGTCGCCCCGCTCCGGCCCGAGCACGGATGCCTTTCGAGAGCTCACCGAGTTTTTACAAACAGCTTAAGCGTCGTCAAGACAAGGAAGGCGCGCCGGAATATCAAGCTCGCACATCTATTCAGGGCAAAGCCCCAAATCGTTAAGCTAAGCCCGATGGTCCGATCAATCGCAGCGCGTTCCAAACCTATGTCGAGTGGTACTGGTCCCGGAATTGCTCCCTGGCGATATTGTGATCTTGCGGCAATTTATCGCGCCACAAAGGCCAAAGGGGCACGGCCGCCGTCGCCTCTTGTGGCCCAGCCTCTCAACAAACGGCTTCAGCGAATCCCTTGCCGCCCCATATAGCGCAAGGCCCGCAAGCTGGGCAAAAAGAAATAGGCGCCACCGCGAACGGTGATAAATTGCGGTAAGTTCAGAATGCGGCGGCTTGGTCCATTTGTCTGCGGCAGGTTAAAGCCCGCGGTCGGCAAGCCCAAGGGAGTGGGGCAGCGGTTACCAATCAAGGGATCGGACTCGCCGTCGAGTCCGTTGAACTTCCCGTTGATGATCCAGGCATTTTGAATGAACTCAAATTGACGCGAGATGTTTGCGTTAAGCGCTATGAAATAGAGTCCCGTTTTTTTCCCCGGCTGCTCCTCCTTGAGCGCGCTTTGCCGGTCGACCATGCGGCCATAGGGGCGCCCGCGTCGGATAATACGGTGAAAGCGGCTTGAGGAAAGAAGATCGGCGCGCGGCCCATCCTGTTTTAGGCCAAGCATTCGGACGAGCCGGGAGAAAAGGCCTTGGCTGCCTCCCGGAAGGTCGGCGCCGCGCGGATTGGCCCGGCGGATATGGGCACCAAACGGGCAGGCGAGCCCATCAGGGTCCGCGCCAAAGGTAAAACTATTCAGCGAGATGTCCTCGGCTTGAGGGCCGATACCGGGAATCGCGATTCTCGAAGGAGGGACGAGCGCTTCGCCTGTTATAAGCCTGCGGCCAACCATCGCTTCGGCAAGACCAACGCCGTCATCATCCGGCGATTGAGCATAAACAAAGCGCCAAAATCCTTCGACATCCTGCTCCAACTGGCGGAACACCAAGTAACTACCGTTGCGGGCAAAATCGCGTCTGCCTGGATCCTCCGCCGCAGCAGCGAGGATGCCCTCCGGATCGTCTTCGGCATCGAGTAGCGGCCGGTAGGTGTAGAGATCATATTCGTTGGGATAGCCGAGCAGGAATTCACCCGCGGCAATGAGATTTGTGTATTCGGTATCCGCCACGCCGCGGGGCTGGCGGCTTGCGTTCCAATCGATCTCCGGCTGGGAAATACCATCGGGAAAGCCAAAGGGCTCGCGCCTCAGCTTATCGTCATCGGGGGCATTGGCCGCCCTCAGGACATCAAAGACCTCGAAGCCTAACGCAAGATCGGCCTCCACCTCCTGCCGCAATGCTTGAAGAGCCCCTTCCTCCGCATAAAGCATGATCAGGACGTCGGGGATTTTTTCGCCCGTGCCCCACTGCCAATGCGATGGCGCATTTTCACCGATATCCCCGAGCAGGCGCGAATGGCCATCCTGATCGTTCTCTCCGCGCACCAGCCCAAGGGAAAACTCGCGGGAAAAGGTGTGAAGCCTATCGCCGCCGGGAAAGAGATCGAGCGGTACGCCCAGGCGTTCAAGTCCTTGCGCCGTGAATGCGATTTGTAGAGCCTGCCCTTGATAGGACTCGCGAAGGTGGCATGCGCAGGTGACGTGGTAGGAAAGCTTCCCGGCGCCGCTGGTGCCTGCCACAGTGGAAAGCCACGCCTTCGCCTCTTTGAGATCGGTGATGCGCGCGAGCAAAAAGCAAGCTTCTTCAAGCTTGCCAAATCCGGAGTGGAGAATGGCTTGGATATCGTCAAATTCGCTGATGGGCTGAACCATGGCGCGCTCTAAATTTCCGCAAGCCATTGGCGGATTTCCGTGTCGGTCATCATTTGCCGCTCGAGACCCTGGCGGATCCTTGTATTGCGGGCGATGTCGACGAGGGTAAGTCCGGGGTAGGCCTTGTACCAGACTTCCGTTGGGAGCGTATGGCGGCGCTGTATATCCTTGAATTGTTGCTCCTTTTGAGCACCACCCCAGAGCAGGAAGCGCGTTTGCGGGTAGTTCAGCCCCTGGCTAAACGCGAGATTGAGCCCGAAGGAAACTTTGTTGACGAAATCGTCCATATAGCTTTCGTAGCTTCCGTCATAGTTGCTTGCGAAAAAGCCCCGGCGCTTGTTATCGAGAAATACCCAGCGGGCGCAATGAATTGTCTTGATCCTCGCCAAATTGCCGCTCGGATAGAGAATAGGACTGGCGAAATTGATGAGCCACCACAGAACGGTTGTTAACCGCTGCGAGAACAGACCAGGCTTGAAAGAGCCCATGACACTATATTGGTTGGTTACGTCAAAATCATGCCGCTCGCCAAGCAGCTTCAAATGCTCTTCACTTGGCGGTTTCGGCGGCTTTTGCACATCAGGGTCTGTTGTTTCGTGCCTTCGCAAAGGAATGAGAAAGGCAACGAGCACCGCGCCAAGAAGGAGAAGGACCGCGCCATAGACGAAGAGCGCGGCTGCCAAGCCGAGCGTGAGAAGGGGAAGCAATATCACGAGCGGCGCGGCCACGAGAAAAAACAGCCGCCGCAGCTGCCAAGCAACCGGGGCTGGCACCGGCGTTGGCCATGCGCCGCTATCCCTGACGGCGCGAATGAGCTCATCGCGAATTTGCCGGGGCGGAACATCAAGCCCATTACTGACCGAGAGGCTTGCAAGGGACTTCGCCAGCCTCTCGGTCAGTTCAGCCTCTTCGCGGATCTGCCGCACGGTTCGGCCGATGGTGTTGACATAAGCCGCCGCCGGCCTCACCGAATGGTCGCGCATCCATCGCAGAAGGTCGCACTTCGAGTCAAAACCCTCGCAATAAGAAAAAATTTGACGCAGGCCCGAGGCGGCGAGATTTGCAAAATCGGCGAGGAGCGCGTCGGGTGGTCCATCGCAGTCACCGAGAAAAGCGAGATAAACTGGGGCATCCGGGAATGCCGCCTCGGGGCCATAAAATTCTTCAAGATCGCCGAGTGTCTCGTCCTTCAAGATGACGAAACGGGCGAAATGCAGACCATCGAACTCGCCAAACGGCACGAGCGAATTTTGCGGATCGGCAAATGCCGGAGCCTGGTTCATGGTCAAGAGAAGAGTACGCAGTTCGTCTTCTTTGCCGTGGACGATTGGCGCAATGACCGTGAAATTGGTGAGCGGGGTCACTTCGTCGCCCGAGGATGAGTATCTTAAAATTTAAGCGCGAAGTCGATGATGTGCTCTTTGTCCCAAAACACCTTGCCGAGATAAAAATTAGGCGAAATCAAGCGGATTTCGTCGCGGATCCAGTGGGCCACGAGCGATGTCTCCGAATAATCGAGGACGATGCATTCCTTGCCATCGAGCCAGCTTGGGGCCTTATAGACCTTCGCGATAATGGCGTTCAGTCCAAAGGGGCCAATCCGGTTTTTCAAATATCCGGCTTTCGAGTCGAAGACTTTTCCTTGCCACGCAAAATGGTTGATGAGCGTAGCAATCTCCTGCGAATAGCGCGTGCCGGGAGCGATGATCGCCGTACCATCGGCTTGGCCATCGGGTATCGGCCCTGGCTCTGACGCGCTGAACAAATCGTCGAGCTGTGTCTGACTCATTTCAAGCAGCTGAGCGGCGTCATAGGCCACGGCATCCCCCCTTGTGCGCTGGCGGCGCCAACATTAAACGCCTTGCCGGCGCCATAATGGCGAATTTCAATTGCTAGAATTGCACAATCCATCGTTCGCTTCTAGCACTATTTATTTCGTGCCTTCTGAGTCTCGCAAAATAACGTCGGCTGCCTTTTCGGCGACCATATAGATCGCGCTCGCAATGAAAAAACCAGGAATGCGCGGAAATACTGAAGCGTCGACGACTCGCAATCCTTTCGTGCCATGAACCTTGAAATCGCCAGAGAGGACCCCGCCCCTATCTTCGGGCCCTATCGAGCAGGTACAAGATGCGTGATGTCCCCATGCCGTGTCGCGTAGATGCCTGGCGAGCTTTTCGTCCGCCCCTGGACCTTGTCCCGGAAAACCCGGCTTCTCGCCAGGGAATTCCTCCTCAGTGACGAGGCCCTGCCGCTTCAGGCGTGCGGTAATCCTGCGGATGAATTTGACGCCCCTGATAAGGGCAAGGGTGTCTTTATCGGCGGCCTTCGCGTCCGTGTCGTCAAAATAGCCAAAGTTGATTTCCGGGCAATCTTGTGGATCAGCCGAACGCAAGGTGACGCTGCCGCGGCTGCCCGCATAGGCCTTAAGAATCGCGAAGGTAAGGTATTCATGCCGGTTCGGGTCGCAGACCTCTTTGGAATAGCCGGGATAATACCCCTGGAAAGGAGCAAGCAGCGCCATGCAAAAAAGATCGGGGTCCGGCACATCGGGAGACGAGCGGAGCGAAAAAGCGATCGCGGCGCCATTCCCGATATATACGCCGCCACCGAACCCATGCCAGTCCTTGCGATGTTCCTTCCACTCTTGAAAGAGAGGGTCGCCGCGCTTGAATTCTGCCCGTTTGAGCGACTCCCAAGGCTCGCGCATCCGGCAGACTATGGCGGTTTCATAACGGTCTTGTAGATTTTGACCGACGCCTTCGAGCGGATGAACAATAGAAATGTTGTGTGTTTCAAGGATTCTTCGAGGGCCGATTCCCGAAAGCATCAAGAGCTGGGGGGTGTTGAAGGCACCTCCAGCCAAGATGACCTCGCGCGCGGCCCTTACCTCACGCCGCTCGGGCTCGCCCCTTGGCCCAATATGGGCTTGGTAAAGCCGCTCCCCTTTCAAATATTCGACGCCACGCGCTCGATTGTCGCTATCAAAAAGAACTTTTGTAGCAAGCGCATGGAACTCGATATGGAGGTTATCGCCAACCTTAGTCTTTACCTCATATAAGCGTTCCTTCGTCCCCTTGCGCCGGTGCTGGTCCGTTGAAAGAGGCGGATAACAGAGCCCGTCCAAACGCCCGCGCCGCCTGCGCACGTCGTTGGGATCATCCTCTCCTCTCAGGAGCCGCCGCACGCCAGAGCTCCAGGAGAAACCATCAAAAATCACCATCAACGCTGTAGAGACCACCGTGCGGAAAAGCCGGAAGTCGCGGATCCGGCGGGGCATGGCCCGCTCCGCCGGAAGCCATCCCCCGAAGCCATGACCTGTTAAACCGATGCCGAGCACCTTCTTGAGCCCGCGCCATAGGGGGCGGTGCCGGCAGTTTTCGACCAAGGCAAAATACTTCGACATTTCCCGCGCCCGCCAGGACGGATCGCCCGTGAGTTCCGCGATGTGGTCGAAGTCGGAGTCGTTAGGGGCGATAAAGATCATCGCATTATGGGCGGTGCAGCCGCCAAGCGTCCCAGCACGCGGATAGAGGACGCTGGGCTTTCCTGTCTTGGGGTCGGGCCGCCACTTCCAATCCGCCTTCTGCCGATCGTCACTGGCAAAATGGCGCACATAGAAATTCCAGCTCAGGGCCTCGTTTTCGGAAGCCAAGGGATGGAAGGCTGGAACGTCATATTGCTCGGGAAGGCCGCGCCCTGCCTCATGAGAGTCGCCGCCGGCCTCGAGCACGAATACCCGCATGCCCCGTTCGGCGAGCCTCGCCGCGAGCGTGCCGCCGCCAGCGCCCGAGCCGACGATGACGTAATCGTATTCGGCCTCCCGCGCCAACACAGCTTCCCTTAGAAGGTTTTTACGAACTCGATCAAGGCGCGCTTATCATCATCGCTCAAGACAGGCTCCTGGCCGAACGAGCGTTCGTCCGCCGACAGATCATCTGTTTCATTGAACTTGGCGGTGCCAAAATAGTGCCCCTTGTTGACAATGAAATCCGGGCATTTGCTGAGTTTTAAAAGCGGTTCCCGCAGATCCTTGAGCCAGGCGAGAAGAATCTCATCGCTGGAATTGGGGTCTGGCAAAGGCGTACTCGCGCCAACTTTGAGCACAAGATCGGCGACATTTTTGGCATGCTCCGTCCTCTTAATGATATCGCCAACATCGATATCAACGAGCGGCTGGTAGTTGGTTAGATTGACCGGAAAGCCTTTGGGAATTGGACCGATCTCGAAAACACCGTCCTTGTCGAAGAGAAGAGAGATCGGGTCTTTGAGCAGGCGGGCGAACGGCAGAGAGCCAAAGATATTCGATAGCTCTGCGGGAATTTGCCGCTTCGGAATCCTAAGAAAACTCCGCTCCGTCGTTCGCATAACGATGCCATCGAGCCCTGGATCGGAAGGGCGTTTCTCGGGCCAAAGCAATTGTTCAATCGATGCCTGAAACGATTTCGCCCTGCTTTCGACGGAAGGATTTTCATCAAATGGACCGATCCGCTTGTTAATGAGAAATGGCGCGTTCGCCCACTCGCTGACAAGCGAGGGCACACGCGTAAACCCGAGTCCGCCTCCCGGCATTGGGTAATGCCAATGATCCCCTGTGAAAGGATCCTGGAGAGTGATTTCGCCAACCGGTGGCAGCCCCTTATAGGTCGAGGATGAGAAATTGTCCCATATGTTGCCGCGGATCGCGTTGGTGGCGAGCGGTGAGCACGCATTGGTCCGCAGCAGAGTCACCGGTATGCGGGCGTCGGTTGAGAGATAATTATTGTCGAGGAAATCCGGCGCAAGAACGATCTCCTCCATCTCCGATTGAAATTCCTCGGTCTGGGTCAATTGCCAGTAGCCCTTGAAGCACTCAAGGTAGTTAGGCCCCGAACAGCCTCCGGGGTCCATGGCCTTCCAAGCAATATCCGGCAACTTGCTTGAATGGCAGCGCGCGCAAAAGTCGGCAAAGGCGATTTTTCCGCGATCTAGCGTCGCCTCATCAGCAGCGAGGTATTTATCGCCACCGGGAGCATCCTTGAGATGGTCTGGCTGGCCCGCTTTCAGAAAAAAACTCGCCATGAAGGGTGTGCCAGCCTCGGTTGCCCGCCAATAGGCGGAGTTTTCTTCGGCGTTTTTGACGAGGAACGGAGTAATCGGTTTGCCGCCGAAAACAGGATCGAAATGAGTGAACCAATCTTCACTGAAGAGCCCGATATTCACATAGACCCGGTTGAGCGCTCCAAGCGGGCCGACCGAGTCGGCGCCATCTTTGAGCACGCGCGGCGACCAGGAGGTATCCGGGGCATCGAAAGTCCCTTCAAGCTGCTTATTATTAAGCTCATCGCCTTCCAGCGTTTCCTTGCCCCAGCGGTGCGCGACGGCAAGCCGCTCGCCAAGATTATAGATCGCGTTATTCGACCGTGGGTTGACGATATAATCGGTTGAGACGATCGACGTTTCGGTCGTGCCGGGAGCGTAGGAATGGACCAGTTGATAAAGAAAATTCGTGAGGTCGGCGCGATACGCAAAAAGGCGATCCCACCAAAGGTATTGAGCGCCGACGGTCGAATTGAGGTTGGCCCATTCAGGATGCACCGGGTCGGCAGGCGGGTGGATCGGGCTCGGGCCGACATGACACATGCCGCAGGACATGCCGACGCGATAGGGACGCACGAGCTTGGGGTCGTTAAAATAGTCGGGATCCCTGTAATACCTTTCGGGATCCCATTTCTTCGCGGCTTCCTCATTGAAATCGGGATTGGGAAAGAGCCGAAGGCCGACAATGCCCGTGGCGTACCCAAAGTAGGAACCAACTGGCAAGGTCTTGCCGCCGCCAATCGGCTTACCGCGCGCGCCAATTTTGACGCCAGGGTACTTCGCCTCGTTCTCGAATGGATCGGGCGGGCAATCCTTGCGCCGAACATCGAGCCAAAGGCCAAACCGATCGGGATCGGGGCCTGACGGCTTTTCAAAGCATGGCTCATTGACCGCGCCGAGCCAACTCCAGCGAGAATCGCGATCGCACTTCCCATAGCAATATGTTTGGCTTGGATGGGAAGTGACGACTTTCAAGAGGTCATGCATGCCGAGGGTCGATCGCGTCAGTTCGTCCCATTGGCGATCGTTGCCGCCTGACCAGACGAGCCACATGTTGCGGCCCTTGATTTCATCCGGTGTTAGGACCACCCCATTGTCCATGTCGTGGAAGTAATCTTCATCCGCTTGCGGCAAGCTCGCGGCGTCGCGTCCGGCACGCTGCGCCTCGTCCACAGGCTTGCCTGCTTCCAGCTTGTTCGCCGAGCGGCTGCAGTTCGCAAGAAGCATTGCCGCCGCAAGAATGGCCGTCAGCCTGATCACCACCGTAGCAAGTTGTGCCATGCTCCCCTCCCGCATAGTTGCGCTGTAGGCGCGCGCAACTCTCGCCAGCCTTTTGACCAGCCTAGCCGGTTCTGCCAGAGTAGAAAAGAGCTAGCTCTTGGGTGGGGAGGAAGAGGCCGATGCTGCTGAAGGCAATCCACAGAATGCTCGAGATGGGGCTACATATCGAGAGGCGAATCGAGCCGCTATTTGGCATGCGCCAGCTATTCGATGGGGCCCTGCGGGAGCCGCTCGCCCAATTGATTCAGGCGCAAATTAATAAGCGGCGAAAAGATGACGGGCTAAAGCTTGCCGAGGAAAGATTGCTCCCCGACGAGGAGAAATGGGTCCAAGCCATCATCGATGAGATGGCGACGCAAATGCACAACCATTTTCAGCCGGCGCGCTATGAACGCGGCGGCAATTCGAAGACACACGGGCTCGTGCGCGCGATTTTCACGGTCCGTGATGATGTCCCAAGCGACATGCGCCACGGCATTTTTTCCCGCCCGCGAAGCTTTCCGGCATGGGTGCGCTATTCGGGTCCGGGTCCCATTGTGCCGCGGGATATCGACGATGTGGGCTTCGGCAGCATGACCATCAAGCTGATGGGCGTTGAAGGCCCCAAACTCCTAGATGATGAAAAAAATACCCAGGATCTCCTTTGCGTTTGCACGCCGACCTTCGTCACTCCCGATGCCAAGGCCAATGCCAGCCTCCAATATTGGAGCACGAGGGAGATGCCGATTTATTATTTCCTCAATCCGAAAGAGCCCCATATCCTCGATTTCTTGATGCAATCGCTGTGGAACGAAACACAGCTAAATCCGCTCGGGCAATATTACTATAGCTGTGTGCCCTACCTCCTTGGAGAGGGGCAGGCGATGCAATACGCGTTTTACCCGAGAACGGATGTGCCCAAGACCATACCGGGCTTGCCGTTCAATCCGGCCGATAACTTTCTGCGTGACAATATGGTGAAGACGCTCAACGAAAAGGATGTCGAATTTGACATCATGGTGCAGGTGCAAACCGATCCATTTCGAATGCCGATTGAAAACGCGGCGGTTCTCTGGCCGGAAAAACTCTCGCCGCGCGTGCCCGTCGCAAGCCTGCATATCCCGCGCCAAAAATTCGACTCACCATGTCAATTCGCATTCGCCGATAATTTGACCTACAATCCCTGGCATTGCCTTCCTGAACATCGCCCGCTCGGCAATCAGAGCCGGACACGGCTGCGACTCTATACAACCCTATCGCAGCTGCGGCTCAAGATGAATTGCAAACTCCACGTCGAGCCGACCGGGGATGAGGTGTTCAACTAGCGGACTTCTTCAAGAAGAGGAGTATGCGTCCCATGATCAGCCGCCGCAAAGCGCTTGCGAGCATTGGAGGTATCCTACCATTCACCGCGCCGCAGGCCTTCGCCGCCCGGATGGGAGTTGTATTTGTCAAGGCCGAGTCCGCAGTAGGACTACGGCGGCAACGCCGGTGCGTGAAGTCAAAATCTATTTTGATCAACCTGTGGTCGCCGGCCATGGCACCGTGCATGCGAGACTGAAGTTTAGGCCATCTTAGAGCGGGAGCGAAGAGCGTATATTTCTGCGTGGTGCGCTATTTACCGCCAATCCCCTTAATTTCTTGCTTTGACAGCTTAAAATCCGACATCACGCGCAGGCGAGCGAACCCGGCGCGGTGGCGCGGGTTCGCTCTCAAAAAAGCCTGTTGTCACTGACCGATGAAAGGCTCGGCATTTGCCGCCGAAAACATCTCAGTGTGCATCGGAAGGCTGGGTAAGACGACGGCCGCAACGCTGATTATGGCGGCGGTCAGCAGGGCAAAAATCGCGATCTTCTCGAAAAAGGTTTTCATTGCGGGTCTCCCTTGGTCTAGCTTCGTCCGCGTGTTTTCTCCGGCGGGCGTGTCTAAGGGATAGACCGGAATGCACAGCCCTGCTGTTTGATGGCGCACACGCCGGCGACGGAATTTGCCTCGGCCGCCCCAATATGAGCGCTCTGCGGAAGCCCTTCCCGGCCCTTGCTCCATGGTATAATGTCTATTGATGTTTCTGGCATTGGCCCTTAAAGGCGCGGTTGGCCCTCCTTCGACCATGATTTTCGATTATTGAAGGCAAATAACCCGGTTCGATCAAGACGAGATGGAGCAAGCAAATCATGTCGAAAGGTCGGGATTCAGTATTCGCAGCTGCGGGCCTTTTGGTCATGCTCTGCGAGCTTGCAGCTGGGCCCGCGCAGGCGCAATACACCTACCCATACCCCTATCCCGCAGCTCCGCCGCCCGCACCTCCTCCGGCCGCAGCACCTCCTCCGGTCGTAGCGGCTCCGCCGGTCGTAGCTGCTCCGCCGGTTGCGGCGGCTTACCCTTATCTTTGGGGTGGCCGACGTTTCTGCTGGTATAGCAACGCCTGGAACGGTCCAGGCTGGTATTGGTGCGGTTACGCCTTCCGGAGAGGCTATGGCTGGGGTGGCGGCTACGGTTGGAACGGCTGGGCCTGGCGCGGCGGCCGTGGCCCGGGCAGGCATGGCGGCCGCTATTACCACTAACCGGCGCTTGAAACACTGGGGGTGCACCAGGGCGCGCGGGCAGATCAAAACCAAGCGCTTACGGCGATCACTTCTGCTCCCATTGCATTCATTGGCGTGCCAGGCGAGATTCGGACTCCCGCCCCTGAGATTCGAAGTCCTTTTCGATCATGACCGGCTTTCCGGTGAGGTTCACGCGCACCTCGTCTCTAGGGTTGGGTGAGTGTAATATCAGCGTTTGCCGCCGTGCCGGGCGATAAAGGTGGCGAAAGCGGCAAGCTGCTGTTTGATGAAGTTGCGGGTTGTCTCGTCAGTGATCTGGCCCGTCTCCTCATCGATGCGCTGCATGCAATTGCCGATAAAAATCTCCGGCTTGTTGAGGGTGAGCGCGTCGAGGAAAATCATCGCCCGGCGCAAGTCGTACTGCACACGGGCGCCGCCAAGCGGCCCTGGCGAGGCCGATTGCAATGCAATGGGCTTGCCGGCAAAGGGCTGGTTTTGCGGGCGGGATAGCCAGTCGATCGCGTTCTTCAAGGCGCCGGGGATGCCGAAATTGTATTCAGGAGTTACAAAAATCACGCCCTCCGCTGCCCGGATGGCATCGGCGAGCCCAATTACCGCGGCCGGAAAGCCGCTCGAACTCTGGATATCCGCATTATAAAGCGGAAACTCACGATAGGGCGGCGCTTCCTCGATATGCATACCTTCCGGTGCAAGGCTAGGCAGCGCGTTCATAACCATCCTGTTGTAGGAGCCCTTGCGCAGGCTGCCGCAGATGGCGATGACGTTGCATGTATATTCTACCATATGTTTCCTCTCAATTGCCGGTCATGAGGGCGTGGCGCACATCAGGGAGGCTAAGGGCGCAGTAGCCAGAGCTATATCTTTAGACATGCTGGAGCCAGGCCGCGGGCAGAGTTTTCAGCTCCGGCTTCAATTTCTTGGCGATGCGCCCGATCGTGGCGAATCCGCCGGCAGTGGCAAGCCGCCTGTGCGGGTTCAAAAGACTTGAGACGCAAGCTTGAGTAAAAGAAAAGGGCCAGCTTCGATGGCGGCAACCGTGAATTGCCCCGCGAACAGTGTCAGGCCTGGGTGAATGAGTGAAGAGTGCGCCGCGATGCTCCACCGGGTGGTGGCGCCCCCAAGTTGGTTTTGATCATCATTCGCCGCCAATGCGCGCGCCCTTCCCGGCCATCGAGCGCTTCATCAACAGGATGACGGGCACGAGGCACAGCATCACCATGGCGAACACCCAAAAGCAGTCAAAATAGGCAAGGGACGAAGCCTGCTGCTCGCGCAGAGTCTCCAAAGCCTGCCAAGTGAGCTCTTGCGACAAGGCTGGATCGCCGGTTTGCTGGAGCAAAAATGCTTGTGATTGTTCACTGAAGGAATGCACGGCCGGATTGAATGGGTCGAGATACTCGCCGAGGCGAAGGGTATGGATTTGCTCGCGGTGGTCCTGCAGCGCCTGGCTTAGGGACGTTCCAACGCTGCCTCCTTCGTTGCGGAGCAGACTGAGCAAGCCGACAGCGGCTCCACGCAACTCCATCGGCGTATAGAGATAGGCAGCGACATTTGCGGGGGCGAAAATAATTGTCAGGCCTACGATCAAGACGACCCGGGGCCAGACAACGTCCCCAGGGCTAATATCGAGGTTGAGCTGTGACATCCAATAATTGCCGGCCGCCATCACCAACAGTCCGGCCAGGATCATCCACCGTGCATCTGTCGGCCGGCCGAGCACACGGCCCACGACTGGAAGCGTAAGGATGGCGAAAAAACCCGCCGGCGACAGGACCAGTCCCGACTGCAGAGCATTGTAACCAAACAGGGACTGAAGCAGGCCAGGCACTAGGGTGCTATAACCATAAAGCACCGCATAGGCGCCGAAAATAATGATGCAGCAGGCGCTGAAATTGCCTTCTCCGAGCGGCCGGAAATTAACGACAGGGTTTTTGTGGTGCATCTCCCAGAAGATCAGCCCCCCCAGTCCGACAATAAACAGTGACAATAGTGTCTGGATCCGCCAGAACACGTCGCCCAGCCAGTTCCACTCCTCGCCCTTGCTGAGCATCACTTCCCAGCTCACCATGGTGATGACGAGGAGCGACAAACCGATTGCGTCAAAGCGGGACGCTTGGCGTCTCTGCTGCGCGCGTTGTGCCGTGAGATAGTCTGGATCATGGACTACGGCGTAACAGGCGGCGCAAGCCAGAAGGCCGGTTGGTATGTTGATGTAAAAGCACCACCGCCACGAATAGTTGTCCGTGATCCAGCCGCCGAGGGTCGGCCCCACGACCGGCGCGAGCAGGGCAGCCAAGCCAAACAGGGTCATTGCGACCGCTTGCTTCTCCCGCGGGAAGGCATCGAGCAGAATTCCCTGGCTGCTTGGCTGCAGCCCGCCGCCTGCCAGGCCTTGTATTACGCGGAACAGGATCAACTGATTGAGGCTCGTGGCCATCCCACACAGTCCGGAGGCTAAGGTAAATACGGCGATCGACGCGAGGAAGTAGTTCCGGCGGCCGAAGCGGTTGCTCAACCAGCCGGTGATCGGCAGGATTATGGCGTTGGCGGCGAGGTAACTCGTGAGAACCCATTCGCCGTCGATGACCGTCGCTGACAGCCCGCCTACGATATATCGCAGCGCAACAACGGCGATCGTGGTGTCGAGCACCTCCATAAAGGTCGGCACCACCACGGCGGCGGCCACGATCCAAGGGTTCATCGCCGCCTTGGGTCTGGGAAGCGAAACTGCCGCCTCTGTCATTGGTTGCTGGCCGCCGGGTGTTCAGCGGGAGCGGCTGCCGATGCCGACGATTGAGGAACGAAGGGTTGCAGAACCTTACCGGCATCCGGTCCTGTCGCCGGCCTATTAATATAGACATAAGGGACAACCGAAAGGCCGATGAAGAGGGGATCCTTGTCTGGGTCGTAGTTTTGAAGCTCGATGCGCACCGGCAGCCGTTGCACCACTTTGACGAAATTGCCCGTCGCGTTCTGCGGCGGCAGCAAAGCCAATGTCGAGCCGGTGCCGAACGTAAAACCTGTGATCCGGCCTGAGAAGACGCGCCGATCGCCGTACATGTCGGCGTACACGTCGACCGGCTGACCGATACGCAAATCGCTCAGCTGTGTTTCCTTAAAGTTGGCGTCGATCCAGATTTCGGTGAGCGAGCGGATCGCCATCAGACCTTGTCCCACCAAAACATTGTTGCCGGGATTGACATTGCGGCGCGTGATGACGCCGTCAATTTCCGCGACGATCTTACAATAGCGAAGGTTTAATTCAGCCTGATCAAGATCGCGTTGGGCGGATTCAAGTTTCGCATCGGCCTGCTTGACGGCCGGCGCCCCCGGCACCAAAGTGGCGAATATTTTGTCGAGGTCGCCCTGCGGAACACGCCTGAAGAATTCTTCAAGCATCTGTTTCGGGGTAAGGCTGAATGAGTGGACAATTCCAAGCTCGGCCGCCGTCTGGATCAACTCCGACTGCGCTAGGCGCACCGAGGAATAAGTCTGATCGAGATCGGGCGGTACCGTTGCGTAATCTCCGCCATTCTCAGGCTCCGCGGGCAACCCAAGAGAGACACGAATTTGGTGTATATCATCCTGTGCCTGCACAACCTCCGCGCGGGCAACCAATAGCGAATCTTCCCGGTGGGCAGCCTCCTCCCGGCTCATCGATCCGGTTGGGACCAATTTTCTGGCCCGCTCAGCGTCCCCTTCTGCGCGTGTCAGCGTGGCCTTGCTTTTATCGAGAACAGCAACCTTCGCATGAAGGAGTGCGATCTGATTGTCGACGTCCTCGATCGCGTGCTGAAGATTCCAACGCTGGCTTGCAGCCTTTGCTTCTATACTTCGCACATTGGCCTTGGCCGTATCTAAGTCCGCCTTTGCCGTATCGACCGCCGCTTTCTTGATAGCGACATCGACTGCATACGGCTCGCTGTCGAGTTCGACGAGCAGATCTCCCTTCTTTACGCGGTTATTGTCGTCAACCAAAACTCTCGCCACCTGACCAGGAACGCGCGCCGCGACGAAGGTCACGTGGCCATTCACATACGCATCATCGGTCGAAACGGTGGTGAGCATGAACTTAAGCCAAGGGATGCCAAACACGGCGAGAACGGCCAGACCGATAGCGGCGGCCAGGCCCAACATCATGCGCCGCTTACGTTGGGGCTCGCCTCCGCGCGCGGTTTCCTTTTCGGAGGACGCGCCTGCGCGCGGTTTGTTGGTATTGCCGACTCGCGGGGTGGCTTCGGCTTTGGAACCCGCGTTGATTAGTTTCAACCCATCGATGTCCGCGCTTTGATTGTTCTCTTCGGGCATAGTCTTGCCTCTATGATCGACGCCCTTCTTGGTTGCTCATGGAGATATTTTAATCGAAGTCTGCCGGGCGCGGTAGCTCAACAACTGCGCATTCCGTGAGCACCGTCTTTCTAGATGTGCGCCAGTCACACGAGGGAGGTGCTCACAACAATGTGACGAACCATCTCGCCGTCACAACGACACGGGAGCCGCCGCCGAAGTGAATGCTCGCACCGCATATGCCTTCTCGCCGGTGCAGCGCCCCTCGTGTTGTCGCCTGGCCGGGTCTCAGCCCACGACCCGCACTCGGCTCCACCTCTACTGCTCTGCTGGAACGCTCCTTATCGGCGCCGCGCCCGGGCAAAGACGAGATTAAATTCCGCGGGTCGACTCGAAGAGGAACCAGACGCGCCTTTCCGCCTCGTCGATCCATGTCTCGAGCAGGCTCGCGGTCGCCACATCCTTGCGCTCGTCGCAGAGAGCGTGCGTCTCGCGCAGATGCGCGGCGAGTTGCTTATTATCGTCACGCAGTTCGGCGAGCATATCCTTGGGGGAAACAAAATCCGCATCGTTGTCCAAGACGCGCTGCAAGCGGGCAATGTGGCCGATTGAACGAAGGGTCATGCCGCCAATCTTGCGAACCCGTTCCGCGATTGCATCAGTCGTGGCAAAGATTTGCTCGCCCTGTTCGTCGAGAAGCAAGTGATAGTCGCGGAAATGCGGACCCGACATGTGCCAGTGAAAGTTCTTCGTCTTGATATAAAGAGCAAACATATCGGCGAGCAAGATTGTGAGTGCGCCCGATAGTTCGCGTGTGGCATTGGGCGTCAGATCAGTGGGCGTTTCGAGCGGCGCTTCCTGTCTCGTCTTTGCATCTTTTAGAGCCATGACATCTGCCTCTTTCTACAACAACCGGTTTGGTGTCAAATATAACTCTCGGAGGCGGATCAGAGTTTCTTCAAATATGGCGAATCGCGAGATGCGCAATGATTCGGCAGAGGCCGCCTTCGGGAATACATTTACAGGAAGGGAACCTTTGCCCTTGCCGGATTGTTTACTTTCACGCGATACTCGCGCCCGATCGTAGAACGGGCTCGCAACGGCCAAGGGAAGGGGCGCTTCGATGGCAACGAAAAAGCTTCGCGCCGGATTGCTAGCATTCATTTTTTTTGCGCCGGTTGGACTACTCGTTGCTCAAGAAGCGACTCTGGAAACGCAACTCGTCGATACCATGAATAAGCTTTGGGGTGTGCATCCCGGTTTTCGCGCAAATCATGCAAAGGGAATCGTCGCCACGGGAACCTTCAAAGCCGCGCCGCAAGCGGCAAGTCTGAGCAAGGCAGTGCTCTTTGCCGGTAACGGGATCCCTGTGACAGTACGCTTCTCGGACGCTACCGGTATTCCCAATATCCCCGATGGCTCCGCTTTCGCCAATGGCCATGGCATGGCGATCAAGTTTCATCTGCCTGATGGCACCGAGACCGACATCGTTCTTAACTCGCTCAAATTCTTTCCGGTGTCCACCAGCGCTGAGTTCCGGGATATGCTGCTTGCGATTGCCGCCAGCCCGCCAGACGCAGCAAAACCAACAAAGTTCGACGAGTTCGTCGCGGCCCATCCGAGCATACCGCGCGCGCTTGCCACGGGGCAGACACCCGATAGCTTCGCCGACGAAGAGTATTATGGCATCAACGCTTTTGTCTTCATCAATGATAAAGGTAACAAGCGCGCGGTGCGCTACATAATGTCTCCTGAAAAATTGGTGCACCTGGAACCAGCTGAGGCGGCGAAAATGGCGCCGGATTTTCTGGTCGATGAACTGCCAGCGCGTGTTGCCAAATCTCCGGTGACTTTTCACCTGAAGGCGCAGCTCGCCGGGCCTGGCGATGTTACGAAGGATCCATCGCACCCGTGGCCGGAGAGCAATGAGGTCGTTGAGCTAGGAGTGCTGACGATCGACAAACCAGTACCCGATAGCCTAGATGCCCAAAAGAAGCTTCTGTTTCTGCCCGGCCAACTCACTGAAGGGATGGAAGCTTCTGATGATCCAATGATCGACATCCGCAATGGAGCTTATGCTGTATCGTTCTCGCGGCGCTCACAGTGATCCTCAAGGGTATGCAGCGGACATGAACCGGAAGACCATACACAAGTTGAGCTGGTAATTGCGTCTTAGGTCGGCTCGGCACGCCCCAGCAGTTCTGCCGTCTTGGCTGCCGCCTCGCAACGTTGCACGAGGCGTGCGTTGCCGTTGAGCACTTGGAATTCAGTTCGTTTGCCCTCGCGCCAAAAACGGATGTCGAATTTGTGCTCACCGACGCGAAGATCTCGAATTGTTAAGTCGGGTAACCATTCTGGGAGCATGGATCGACATAGAGCTTGTTGCGGGGTGCATCCGGCAGGAAGCCCAGCATCGCCTGCGTTAGCATGAAAACTGATCCGGCAGCCCAGGCTTGCGGCACGTTCGCGCCGATATATTGAACGATGCACGGAAATAACAACCGATCTGTGGAAGTCGCCATTAGAATAGGTCGTACGAAGTTGTTGCCGCGCTTGCCGCCATTCGGTGATAATCCGTCCACGACGTATGATATTCCCTGATTTCACTTCAAAGACATCTGCGAAGTCGCAGCGGATGGCGATCTCAAGCTGGAATTTTACTGGCTTCATACTTTCATTGGTGACGTCCAGGTCTTCGTGCATGCCGCCGTGAATCCACCGGCCGATCGTACAGCCAAGTGTACGTTGAGGAATGAGTCCGGCTTCCGTAGCAATCGCGTGATTGGTAAGGAAGATGCGCGCCGCATAGTAAGTAATCGGTCCGCCATTCAACAGCTGCCAGGGTTCTCCGTTCGCGTAGATGGCCCAGCTGCTGATAACGCGAGTATCGAGGAAATAGAGGCCTCTTTCGCTGGGCCAATTTATCTGTCCGTCAGGCTCAGTGATTAGAACAGTCTGGCCATGATGGATGGAGATTTGAGGAGGACCGATCTGAACCTTGAACGGCATGGCGGCGTTCCGCCTTTTTGGATGCGCTGCGGTGACTGAGGAGAATAACAATATACGTTAGCTTGCCGCGTCGTTAAGACCCTGTGGCTGCTGGCACTATATGACTCGCATAAACCGAAAAAAGAGCTCTCATCGGGCAATGCTACGCTATAGCGGTTTACGATAGAAAAGTATGGCCGCCAATCGTTTGTGCGATTACGATGTCGAAGCGACAACGGTTCCTTTTCATTGGCGCGGCTGTGAGCTCAGGGATGTGGATCCTTCTCAAACATATCCGCGTCACGGGGACAGTACAATTTGAAAATTGATCTGCTTCGCTCTTAGGAGCTCGTTTATAGGAGAAAGCACATGCGGCTTGGCATGGTCGGTCCGAGCCAAGCGGGCCGTGGCTATATGCATTTCGGCTCGAACGGTGCCGATCATCCCGGATTTTACCGAGGCGATCTTGACATCGCCGAGGTCCGGCGGCGCAGCGGCGTTATCGGCTCTTGGCTGCTCGATCCTACCGCCGCGGCGCTCCGCCGGAATTGCGCGCTAGCGAAATATGCCGACAAGCTGCTGGGCGGCAATGCGATACGGATTCGGCGGCCACGTTGAGATATCTGCAAAAGGGGAGGCCAAGTAAATGAACCGCTCCGTCTCCGACGCAATTGTTTTCTTTGGCGCCACTGGTGACCTTGCTTATAAGCAAATCTTTCCCGCGTTGCAGGGCCTCGTTCGTGACGAAGGGCTCGATCTGCCTATTATCGGGGTTGCGAAAGCGGGCTGGACACTCGACCAGCTGAAGGCGCGCGCCAAGGAGAGCCTCTTAAGCCATGGTGAGGTCGAGAGCAAAGCCCTTGCCAAGCTCACTAGCCTCCTGCGCTATGTGGACGGCGACTACAACGATCCCTCGACCTATATGCAGCTGCGCCACGAGCTAGGGGAAGCGAGACGGCCGCTGCACTATCTCGCCATTCCTCCAAGCTTGTTTGCGACGGTGGCGGAGGGGCTCGCGAAGCAGAGCGCCGGAATGGAGCCACGCCTTGTGATTGAGAAGCCGTTCGGTCGCAATAGAGAGTCAGCACGCCAACTGGACCGCATTCTGAACCGCTTCTTTCCAGAAGAGAACATCTTCCGGATCGATCACTACCTCGGCAAAGAGCCGGTACAGAACATCCTTTATACGCGATTTGCGAATTCGATGTTCGAACCCGTCTGGAACCGCAACCATATCGACAGCATTCAGATCACCATGGCTGAGAGCTTTGGGGTGCAGGACCGCGGCAAGTTCTATGATGAAACCGGCGCGATTCGCGATGTATTTCAAAACCACATGCTTCAGGTGCTCGCTAGCCTCACCATGGATCCGCCGACTGGCGAGGAAAGCGACGCGGTGCGCGACCAGAAGGCGGCGTTGCTGAAGGCGGTGCGGCCGCTCGATCCGGCGCATGTCGTTCGCGGGCAATACGCGGGTTACCAGTCCGTGCCCGGCATAAGGTCCGGATCGACGATCGAAACATACGTTGCCGCCAAACTCTTCATCGATTCATGGCGATGGGCAGACGTGCCGATCTATATCCGGGCGGGCAAGGCGCTCCCGGTGACGGCCGTGGAGGTGATGGTATATTTCAAACGGCCGCCGCGAGAAGCCTTCGAGGAGAACGTTTTTAAGGGATCAGGCTATATGCGGATGAAGATCAGCCCCGATGTCAACATTGCGTTAGGCCTGCGGGTCAAACGTCCGGGGGAGAGCATGCGCGGTGAGGACGTCGAGCTGGTGCTGACCGAGCAGGAGACGGCCTTCAAGCCGCCGTATCAGCGTCTTCTTAGCGATGCGATCCATGGCAGTGGCGACCTTTTCGGTCGGAATGATATTGTTGACGCCCAATGGCGAATCGTCGAGCCGGTCCTGGATCATCCGACGCCACCGATTATCTACGAACGGGGAAGCTGGGGGCCTGACGAAGCCACCCGGCTTATCGGAGCTGATGGCCCGTGGCACAGTCCGCTGCCTCTGGCGCCTCGCTTTTGACTCCGATGCAAGACCTCGTTTTTCTTTTTGATGTCGATAACACTCTTCTTGATAATGATCGTGTCCAGGCTGATCTGGCAGACCATTTAACCGCGACGTATGGGGCCGAAGCCTGCAACCGCTACTGGAGCATTTTTGAAGAGGTGCGCCGCGAGCTTGGCTATGCCGACTACCTTGGAGCATTAGAACGGTTCCGGCTCGAGAAGATGCACGATCCAAGGGTGCTGCGGATGTCAAGCTGGTTCGTCGACTACCCATTCGGTGATCGGATCTATGAGGGCGCATTGAGCGCAATCCAACATGTTCAGCAATGGGGCCGGGCAGTCATTTTGTCTGATGGAGACGCGGTGTTCCAGCCTCGGAAAATCGACCGCGCCGGCCTCTGGGCAGCTTTTGACGGCCGCGTACTTATTTATGTCCGCAAGGAGCAGGAGCTCGCCGATGTGGAGCGCTTGTATCCGGCAAATCGCTATGTGCTGGTCGACGACAAGCTGCGCATCCTCAATGAAGTCAAGAAAGTGTGGGGCAAGCGCGTTAGGACTGTGTTCCCGAAGCAGGGTCACTATGCGCACGACCCGCAGTTTCTCTCTGGCTGTGAGCCTGCGGATATTCAATTGGACCATATCAGCGAATTGAACAACTGCGGCCTGGCTTCGTTCATAGGCAATGAAGCGTGAGAAGAGATAATTCATGGCATCCTAGAAGCTCGGACCCTGGGGAATAACGCTATCAAGAAGTGATGCAATCACTGGCGCCTGGGGAAACATGTTATGCCTGTCTGCCCCAGGTGCTGGGATCGAGCAGTGTCTCATTGACATTGAAAACAATGTAAGGCAGCACGGCCGTCGAGGCCTCCAACGTTATGCGGCAAGTCCACTTCGTCGCCTCAGCTTCGCCACGGGGACCTCAACCAAATGGCGCTCTGCAGCCGCCGCTCTACGAAAGCCGCGGCGGCACATTTGAGAAGAGAGAGCCAAGGCCTTCTGCCATCGTCGGGTGGGCGAGAATAGCCTCGCGCAGTTTCGTAAAGGGTAGCCCCGCCATCATCGCCATCTGTACCACGGCCATGACCTCCCCCGCTTCGCTGCCGATCATCGTGAAACCGAGGATCTCGTCGCTGTGTGCCGCGACCAGCGCTTTCATAAAGCCCTTTTGCTCGTCGGTCGTATGGGTGCGCAGCACCACACTCATGGGCACTTTTGCGACCCGCACTTTTATGCCCTGTCCGCGCGCCTCATTTTCGCTCAACCCGACCCGCGCGAGCGCGGGATCGGTGAACATGCAATAGGGAATGATCCGGTCGTTGGTGGTGCGATCTCCGCCTGCCAAATTGTCCCGGATGATTCGGAAGTCATCATAGGATACGTGGGTGAACTGCGGGCTCCCGGCGCATTCGCCGATCGCCCAGACGTCTGGCGCAGTGGTCTCCAAACGCTCGTTGACCTTGATGTAGCCGCGCGCATCCAATTCCACGCCCGCGGCGTCGAGCCCGATCCCGGCCGTGTTTGGAGTGCGGCCGGTTGCGACCAGAATGTCGCTTCCCTCAATCGTTTTCTCGCCCACAGGCGTGCGTAGGAGAAGGCTGACGTGTTTTCCCGAGTGACCTTGCACGCGGTGTGCTTCGGCCTCGACGAAAATCTCTATGCCTTCGTCATTGAGGATGCGGATCATCTCCTCCGCAACGTCTTCATCCTCCCGGCCAGCAATCTGAGGTCCATACTCAATGATCGTGACACGGCTGCCGAAGCGGCGGTAAGCCTGCGCCAATTCGAGACCGACATAACCGCCACCGAGTACGATGAGATGTTGCGGCAAATAGTCGAGTTCAAGAAACTCGATATTTGTCAGCGCTTCCGCCGCTGCAAGGCCGGGGATCGCTGGAATTGACGCGTGCGTCCCGACATTGATGAAAACCTGTTCGCCCACGAGCAAGCGGGTTCCGCCGTCGTTCAAATGCACTTCGAGCTGTTTGGATCCCACAAATCTCCCCGTACCCATGATTAATTCCGCACCACTCGCCTTGTATTCTTGCAAAGCGCCAGCAATCATTTCTTCGACCATACCGCGCTTGCGCTTGAGGACTTTCGCCATATCGATCTTGACGGGTCCTGTCATCGTGCCAAACTGCGCGGCATGGTGAACGAGGTCGGCAACCTTCGCACTCCAGATCTCATTCTTGCTGGGAAGACAATTGGTGTTGGGGCAGGAGCCGCCGATCAGCCGGCGCTCGACGACCGCCGTCCGCCGTCCGGATCGCGCCATGTGGCGGGCCAAAAACATTCCGCCATTCCCGCTGCCAAGGACAAGCGTTTCAATCTGTTCCGGCTGAGGCATGGCTATCTCCTCGATAGTTTTGATTCGAACATCGCGCAACAGCATTGCGCTTTTACCGCCCGTGCAAAATGCCTCTGCCGGGTTCGTTGCGACGGGCTCTGATGTTACAAAACTAGCGGTTCAAGGGACGAGATCAATATGAGATTTGAATCGAACGGCTTCTTGAGAGTTTAACATTTAGGCACCGGCCAGAAAACGACCCAACAACGTTAGGGGTCAGCGAGATTTGGCTTGATCTCTCCCCGGCATGGACACGAGAACCATGAGAACGCACACCATTGAGCGGTTAGATTGGAGGCATAGATGATCACCTTTCGGGACCGAATGGCACGCGGCCAGACCCGCACCGGATGGCTAGACAGCCGCCACACCTTTTCTTTCGCAAACTATCACGATCCGGCACGGATGGGTTTTCGAAGCCTGCGTGTCGTCAATGAGGACCGGGTCATTCCTGGCGCCGGCTTTCCCTCTCATGGGCATAGCGATATGGAGATAATCTCCTATGTCCTTGAGGGAACGCTCGAGCATAAGGACAGTCTCGGCAACGGCACGGCGATACGGCCCGGAGAAGTTCAACGCATGAGCGCCGGGACGGGCATCGTGCACAGCGAGTTCAATCCTTCGAAGGCGGAGCCGGTCCACTTTCTGCAGATTTGGATCATTCCAGATCGCGCCGGGCTATCCCCGAGCTATGAGCAGAAGGTTTTTCCCATCGAAGAGCGGCGGGGGCATATGCGGCTCGCTGCCAGCTCCGATGGGCAGGACGGTGCGCTCACCTTGCACCAGGATGCGCGCCTTTACATAACCAATCTCGCTCCCGATCAGCGCGTTGTGCACGAGGTTGAGCGTGGCCGGGGTATATGGCTGCAGGTCGCCCGCGGCATCATAGGGCTCAATGGCATTGAAATGCGGGAGGGGGACGGCGCAGCGGCCGAAGATGAGCCGAGGATTGTCGTGGAGGCCGAAACGGACGCCGAATTCCTGGTATTCGATCTCGCTTAGCCTTTTGCGAAATGGCGCGGGCACGACCAATTCGATTCAAAGCGGGCTTTCGTCGAGCGGGCGCTGCTCTGGCGGTCGGCGTCGGGCGGTATTATGGGAAGCCGCATGGTGATCGCTCCTCAATTATGGCCCTCATTCCGAGTAGGGGCTTGGCCGCTCTCACAAAAATCACGGTTGGCCCAATCAAGAGTTCACCGTTTTCCATCGTGAACGCGCAGTTTCGAGATCCGCGAGGAAATCGATATCGGCAAACGCACCTTCGGCAACGACGGGTACCGGCATCTGAGGATCTTTTGAGGTCGCGAGCAAGTGCTTAGCCCCTTCCGTTCCACTGAGCGACGCTAGCAGGGGGAAGAATCGGCGGGGCCACAAGACCGGGTTGCGCTGCTCTCCGGCTCGTGTGGTTGGATAGATGATTGAGGTGCCGCCATTCTCGACAAAGATGGCCATAAGATCCTCCAGAAGGGCAGATCTCAAGAAGGGCATGTCGCCTGGTACGATGAAGGCGCCTTGAACCTCCGAGTCGAGCGCCATAACACCGGCGGCGATCGAGGAGCCCATGCCTCTTCTCCAATTTAGATTGTGAGCGAAGCGAAGCGGTAAATCTTTGAGGGCCTCCTCGGTCAAGAGATGATCGCAACCGGTCACGACGATGACTTCGGTGCCGCTGCCCACGATTTCCTCAGCCACCCAACGTATGAGGGGCTTTCCCCCAATGTTGGCGAGAAGCTTGTTGTCAGCTCCAAACCGCTGCGAGGCTCCCGCGGCTAAAAGGACGGCGCCTATCTCCATCATCACGCCGCTCCGCGCGCGACCTTCACGATCTCGGCGAGAATCGAGACGGCTATTTCAGCTGGTCCTCTTGCGCCAATCGCTAATCCAACAGGGGCGTGGATGCGCGCGAGCTCCGCCTCGCTGAAACCTGCGCCACGAAGCCGTTCCAAGCGCTTGACGTAGGTCTTCTTAGAGCCCAGGGCACCGATATAGAGGCAGTGCGATCGCAACGCCGCGCTTAGGGCCTCGTCATCGAGCGCGGCGGTGTGCGTCAAAGCGATGACAGCGGTCCTGGGATCAAGCCCCAAGGCTCTTAGCGATAGCTCAGGCCAATCGGTAAGCGTCAGTATGTCACCGATGCGTTCCTTGCTCGCAAACGCGGTGCGCGGATCGATGAAGACAACATCGTAACCAATGCACATGGCAAGATCGGCAAGGACTTGTCCAACATGCGTGGCGCCGACGATGACGAGGCGAATAGGGGGGGTGAGCACATGCAAAAAAGCCTCGCCGTCGCCGAGATCGATCAGCCGGCTTTCGCCCAAATGCAGGCATGAGGCGACCTCGGCCGGCATCGGCCCGGGCGCCTCGAACAGGCGATGCTCGCCGCCTGCAAGAGCGGTGAGCACGGCCAAGGACGCCCGGGCGCCGCGCTCCGCGAGAATTTTATCTAGATACGATGCATCTCGCTCAAGCCGCAGCGGCTCAAGGTAGACACTAATGGCGCCGCCGCATGGCAGTCCGGCCCTCCACGCTGCATCCTCGGCAACGCCAAACTCAAGGAGCTTTGGCCGGTCTTGCACCAGCACGTCCGTGGCTTCCGCAATCACCTCCGCCTCGACGCACCCGCCGGAGACAGATCCCTCGAATTGACCATCGGGCGCAACGGCCAGCTGGCCGCCAACGGGTACCGGCGAAGAGCCCCAGGTCGAGACAACCGTCGCAAGCGCGACCTCGCCAAACTCATCCAGCCAGCGGCGCGCAATCGAGAGAATCTCTTTTGATGATTCACGGTTTGGGACTAGGAGGTTCACCTACTTGGCCACGAATCTGCTCATCATCCACACGGTCTCGCCATCCGAATTTGATGCTTCTGCCCTGCAAGTCTTGGCTCGCTGCCACTCAGCCGGTGGAGGCCAGGTAAGTCTGGTTTCGCGGATCATCCTTCGCGTTCATATATTCGAGGCTGAGCGGACCAATGGCCGTTACCTGAGTAACGTACTCGCCGGATTTTGCCCAGTGAAAGTGCCACGTATCGCCGGGCAGAACGATGACGCTGCCGGGTGGATATGCCTTGACCTTATCACCGTCGAATCGCTCGCCCAGACCGATGTAGAAAACACCCGACAAGACTGTATAGACTCGGTCCTCGGGGTGCCTATGCGGCATGAGTTTCACGCCCGAAGGCACCTTGACCCTGATCAAATAAGGTCCGGCTTGAGTGGGTTCTCCTACGAGTACGGCCAGCCGGGCCGGCGGCGGGAACGCCGGGAACGGCTTCCAATTAATGTCTTCGGGCAGGATTGATCTGAAAACCGCCTGGCCTGGCTGATGGTCTCTAACCATTTGCGACACTCCAACTATCTGCATGACGGTATTGAATGAATGCAAAAACCGCCCGCTATAGTCGCAACTTATCGAGTGTGATTGGTAGGTCGCGCACGCGTTTTCCGGTCGCATGGTAGACCGCGTTCGCAATCGCCGCTGCAACACCGACAATGCCAATCTCGCCAAGCCCCTTGACGCCGAGTGGATTGCTGTCGTCTGGCTCGTCGACGAAGATGACCCTGATGTCATGTATGTCGGCATTTACTGGCACATGATACTCGGCGAAATTGCGGTTCATGAAACGGCCATATCGGTGGTCGATCACGCTCTCTTCGTGCAGCGCCATTCCGATGCCCCAGACCACACCGCCCAAAATCTGGCTGCTCGCGGTCTTGGTGTTCAGGATACGCCCAGCGGCGACCGCGCTGACGACGCGCGTGACGCGAATCACGCCGAGCTGTTCATCGATCTTAACCTCAGCAAAGACTGCCGCGTGAGTGTTGTGAGCCCGCGAGGTGTCATTCGCGGGATTTGTGGTTTTTTCCTGCTCGATACGATCGACGGAACCGTGCCGCATGGCGTCCGCGATCGAAACCGATCGAGATGGGTCGTCCTTGCCCACGAGCTTGCCATCCACGAGTGCAACCTCGTTGGAGGCCGCATTGGCAAGCGGGGAATCTGGCATCTGCTTGGCCAGACGGAGCAGCTCGTCGCGGATCGACTCGGCAGTCGTCGCGATCCCGTTCGACACTGAAGCCGCGATCCACGATCCGCCTTCGACGGGTGATCCCGGAAGGCTCGAGTCGCCAAGCTTGATGCTGATATTATCCAGCGGCAGCCCAAGCATCTCCGCCGCGACCTGCGCCATGATGGTGTAGGTGCCGGTGCCGATATCCGAGGTCGCGCAAGCGACCTCCGCATGGCCGTTGGCGCCCAGCACAATGCGCACGGTGATTGGCATCTGCAACGCTTCCCACATGCCGGTCGCCATGCCCCAGCCAACCAGGTCGCTGCCATCCCGCATCGCCCGTGGCTCGGGGTTGCGTTTGTCCCAGCCGAACGCCTCGGCGCCCTGACGGTAGCATTCGCGCAGCGCCTTACTGCTGAACGGGCGATCGTTGTTCTGATCGCGCTCCGAATAACATCGCAGACGGAATTGCAGCGGATCGAGCTTGAGCGCGATCGCAAGCTCGTCCATTGCGGATTCGAGCGCAAAGTGGGCGGTTGGGGCGCTTGGCGCGCGCATGTCGCAAGGGGTCGCAAGATCGAGCCGCGCAAGCTTATGCCCGTATTTTGCATTGGCGCATTGATAGAGCAGGCCCGACCAGCCGGTCTCCTGCCGGAAGTAATCCTCGTACTGCGAGGTCACGGTAATCGCGTCATGCACGATCGCGTCAAGAGTTCCGCCGGTGTTGGCGCCGAGATCAATCCGCTGAATCATGGCGGGCCGGTAGCCCAGCACGTACATCTGCGGCCGTGTCAGCACGACACGGACCGAGCGCTGCAGCGCGCGCGCCGCGAGCACCGCCAGCACCACCTCAAACTGCGGACGAAGGCCCGAGCCGAATCCACCGCCCACGAATGGCGACATGACACGCAGATCCTCGGGCTTCATGCCGAACACGCCGCACAGATAGCGCTGAACGTTCTGCACGCCTTGCGTCTTGTCATAGACCGTGAGCGTGCCGTTGCCCTCGTAGATCACCGTCGAGGCATAGAGTTCCATTGGGTTGTGATGCTCGACCGGAACGTAATATTCGCTGGCGTGGCGCACTGCCGCGGCGGCGAGCGCCTGCTCGGGCCTGCCGCGCGTCTTCGGTGGCGTGAACAACGCCTCGATTGGATTGGCCGGAGGTTTCACAGAATTGGCGCCTTCGCGCTCTCGATACATATCCGTAATGTGCGAATCCGTCTCGTACTCAACCTGCACCAGCGACGCCGCGAAACGCGCGATCTCGGACGTTTCGGCGACGACGAGCGCGATCGGCTGCCCGTTGAACATGATCCTACCGTTGTAGAGCGGCCGGAAAGGCGATCCCGCGGGCGCCACTTCATCATGGTAGGCCTGATCGTTGTCCGCCATGGCCGGGCGGTGCTCATGCGTAAGCACATCGAGCACACCCTCGACGTTCAGGGCGGCGCTGCGATCGATGCCCGCGATGCGGCCCTTGGCGATTGTCGAGGTTACAACGCTGCCGTAAGCAAGGTTTGGCACGTTGAATTCGGCGGCATATTTCGCGGCGCCGGTGACCTTCGCGAAGCCGTCGATGCGGGAGGTAGCAGTGCCGATATAAAGTGCCATGGCAGCGCTCAGACGATTTTTTTGGACGACTGCGATTGGGGCGTTCCAGCCGTAGCCTGCTCTAGAGCGCGGACAATTGCTCGCCGTGCAAGATCGATCTTGAAACTGTTATGCGCAAAGCCGGCGGCGCCCCGCAAAAGGAGCTCGGCCGCTTCGCCGAATGCCTGCCGGTTGGGTTGCCGGCCCACGAGCGTCTGTTCGGCCTTAGGAACGCGCCAAGGCTTATGGGCAACGCCGCCCAATGCGATGCGTGCAACCCTGATCGCGCCCGCCTCGATCCTCAGAGCAGCGCCGACCGAAACCAATGCAAAAGCATAGGACAGCCGATCCCGGATCTTCAGGTAGCTGTAATTGCAATGAAAACCTTCGGGCGGCAGCTCGATCGCCGTGATGATTTCATCGTGAGCGAGGTTGGTGTCGATTTCCGGAGTATCCCCCGGGAGGCGATGAAAGTCGACGAATGGGATGGCGCGTTCGCCTCTTGGGCCAGCTACATGAACCGTGGCCTCAAGTGCGGCAAGCGCCACGCACATATCGGAGGGATGCACCGCGATGCAGGCTTTGCTCCAGCCCAGAATCGCGTTCAGGCGGTTGAAGCCGTCCAACGCGCCGCAACCCGAGCCCGGCTCCCGCTTGTTGCAAGGAGTGGTAATGTCGTAAAAGTAGAGACAACGCGTCCGCTGCAAAAGGTTGCCGCCGGTCGAGGCCATGTTGCGCAGCTGGGCGGAGGCTCCTGCAAGAATGGCACTCGAGAGGAGCGGGTAGCGCGTTGTGATCCGTTCGTCGTACGCGACATCGCTGTTGGGTACGAGCGCGCCGATTCTCAGGCTCCCAGCCTGCGTCTCCTCGATTTCTTTAAGCGGCAGGCCGGTGATATCGATCAGCCTTGTAGGGCGCTCGACGTCTTCCTTCATCAGATCGACAAGATTGGAGCCCCCTGCGATGAATCTTGCAGCCGGGTGCCCTGCGATCTGGCCGATCGCATCATTAACGTCCCGCGCCTTGACATAATCGAAATCGATCACGGCGGAGCTTCCTGCATGACTTCCTCGACGGCGGCAATGATGTTGGGATAGCAGCCGCAGCGGCAAATATTGCCGCTCATCAATTCGCGAATTTCGTCGCTCGTCTTGGCGTGGCCCTCGGCAATCAGTCCAAGGGCCGAGCAGATCTGACCGGGTGTGCAATACCCGCATTGAAAGGCGTCGTGGGAAATGAAAGCCATCTGCAAAGGATGCAACTCGCCATTCGTAACGAGCCCTTCGATGGTCGTGATCTCGGCGCCGTCATTCACGACGGCAAGAGTGAGGCACGAAAGGACACGCCGTCCGTCGATGAGCACCGTGCAGGCGCCGCACTGACCGTGATCGCAACCCTTCTTAGTTCCGGTGAGGTCGAGATGTTCGCGAAGCGCATCGAGTAAGGTAGTCCAAGGCCGAAGCAGCAAGCGGCGCTCGACGCCATTCACACGCAAGGATACCTGGACCTCTGGCGTCAAGGCCCGCTCGGAAGGCGTGTGTCTCGCCTGCGTTTTGCCCTGCATTGCCTGACCCATCTTCGGAGGCACGGTATATCTAAACGGCCCGCGTCAAGATTCGTTCCTCCGGCCCTTTTAAACTGTCAAAGGCGGGGTCAATCGGTGGAGTGAGTTGCGCGTAAATCATTTCGATCGCCTGCCCAAGAAAAATGCGTGCCCGAATCTTCCCAGCTAACGTGTTCCTCCAAACGCGCAGTCACCTAGAAGGTTCTCGATTTTCGCATCTAGATCCCGAGTGACAGCAAGAGCGTCCCCGCTTTACCGCTTTGTACGCGAGTCGGCACGCTGAAACTTGGGCAGCCAAGCTTCCTTTCAGCCCAATGGAGCTCACCTATCCGGTTGCGAGCACGCTGTGAATCTGCGACACGACGGCGGCGCCTTCTCCCACCGCCGCCGCGACGCGCTTGGTCGAGCCGGCACGCACATCGCCGATGGCAAAAACGCCGGCCCGGCTGGTCTCGAGCGGCAGAACAGGGCGGGAGTTTGCACCTGCCCCGAAAGCCCAATCGGCGCCGGTGAGCACGAACCCTTTGTTGTCCACTTCGACGCAGCCATTGAGCCATGAGGCGTTCGGGTCGGCGCCAATGAATAGGAAGAGATGGCGCAACGGGCATCTATGGGCCGCACCAGCCGTGCGCTCCCGGAACGCCGCTGCGGTAAGGCCCGTTTCCTCATCTCCTTCCAATGCCACCACCTCGGTCCCGGTGTGCAGCTCTACGTTTGGCAGCGCGGCGATGCGGTCAATGAGATAGCGCGACATCGATGCTTCCAAGCCTGGCCCACGCACCACGAGATGCAAGCGTTTCACTTTCGGCGCGAGAAACACCACGGCTTGTCCCGCCGAATTGCCCCCGCCCACCAGCGCCACCTCCTCGCCCTCGCAGAGCTTCGCCTCGACCGGCGAAGCCCAATAGGAAATACCCCTTCCCTCGAAGGGAGAGAGGTTCGCAATCGGGGGCCGGCGGTAGCGGGCGCCTGAGGCAATCACAACGGTCCTTGCGCGCAAGGCACCGCCATTGGTGAACTCAACGCGCATGGGACCGCCGTATGCCTGCCCTCGCTCGGTGCAGTCGAGCCGCGCGGCTTCAATCGGGATTGCGACCTCGGCGCCGAACTTCAACGCCTGGCTGAAGGCCCGTCCGGCGAGGGCCATGCCGGAGATACCAGTCGGAAAACCAAGATAATTCTCGATTCGCGCCGATGCGCCTGCCTGCCCGCCGAAGGCGCGCTGGTCGGTGACGATCACCGACAGTCCCTCCGAGGCGGCATAGACCGCGGTGGCGAGGCCCGCCGGCCCTGCGCCGACCACCGCCACGTCATAGATCCTTCCCGGGTCAAGCTCGGGTGTGATCCCAAGGCAGACGCCCGCTTCGGCGTCGGCGGGCCGCTTCAAGACGGTTCCGTTTGGGCAAACCATCAGCGGCAGCTCATCAGGGAGCACACCAAAACGCTCCACCACGGCGCGGCCATCTCGATCATTGATGGCGTCAAGGACTGTATAGGGATAGCCATTCCGGCCGAGGAAGCCTTGCAATCGAACGAGGTCGGGCGAGCCGGGATTGCCGACGAGAACGGACCCCGCCCCGCCCTCCTCGATGAGGCCGACCCGGCGCAGAATAAACGCGCGCATCATGATCTCGCCCACCTCGGCGGAGCCGATCATCAAGGCACGCACATGCGCCGCGTCGAATGGGAGGACAGTGCAGCCATCCGCGCCGGCGCGGCCAAACGCGAGCGCTTCTCGCCCGCTGAGCTGGCTGATCTCCCCCGAGAATTGGCCGGCGCGAAGGCTGGTGATCGCAGCCTCACGGCTAAGACCATCCCGGCGCAGCACTTCGATGGAGCCTTCGAGCACGAGCCAGGACGGGACATGGCGTTGACCTACGTCGAACACAACCTCGCCAGGTGGGAAAGCCCTGAAAGGGCCGCTTGCGAAGCGCTTGGCCATTTCGATCTGGCTCGCGGTGAGCACCGGAAACAGTTGATGGCTACGAGTCTCGATGAGACGCATTGGAGTCTCCGAACAGCACGCCGCTCCGCTACCAGGAGAAAGGGTAGATGCGGAACCGGCCGCGAACTTGATTTTACCATTAGACAAATGGAAAGAGAGGCAAAAAGCCAGCATTCACTCGGTCATTCGAAGGGCTTTTTGATCTCAGCCCGGCTTAATCGCGTCGGCGATCTTCTGCCGGAACCCTTCCAGCACCTCCGCTTTCTCCTGGCCGCGGCCGTGTGCGCGCACGGCGACATTGCTCCAGCGCGGAATAATGTGAAAATGCAGGTGGAAGACGGTCTGGCCGGCGGCGTCCCCATTATATTGGACAATGGTGATCCCCTCCGCCGCCATCGCCTCTTTCACGGCGCGGGCAATCATTTGCACTCGCGCGATCAGCGGGGCGAGAACCCGCGGGTCGGCATCGAGAAGATTGCGCGATGGCGACTTCGGCAGCACCAGGACATGGCCATCTGATTGCGGCATCAGATCCATAAAGGCAAGCGTCGCGTCATCCTCGTACACCTTGTAGCATGGGATTTCGCCGCGCAGAATCTTCGCGAAGATGTTGTTCTCGTCATAGCCGGTTGTCGGCATAGCGGCTCCTTATGACCCTAAAGAACCCAGCGGAAGGCTCGCCGCGCTCCGCCACCCCATTCTCGAGTGTCTGCTGGGCGAGTGAATCCGTGAGAGGAGTCGGAGAGTGGACGAAAGGCCGCCATCCGGCAAGCGGATGAGAGTCATGCGGGTCGGCAGCGGAAGCCTAAAACAAAATATTTGAAAGAAGTCTTCTAGGCCCCTTTCTTGAAAGGGACCGCGTCCTCATATTCGCGCCGCGCTAGGTCTACATAGATGCGCTCGCGCTTCAAGTAGTTTTCGATCGCCTGGGCAAAGCGCTCATCGCCAATGCCATGCACCGAGAACGTCATGGCCGGGCGATAACCGCGGGCGAGTTTATGCTCACCTTGCGCCCCCGCCTCGACACGGCGCAGGCGCCGGGCGATGCCGAAGTCAATTGCCTGATAATAGCAAAGCTCGAAATGCAGGAAAGGGTGATCTTCGATCGCCCCCCAATGGCGCCCGTAGAGGGCATCGGCGCCAATGAAATTGAGCGCGCCCGCGATATAGCGGCCGTTGCGCTTGGCCATGATTAATAGGATACGCTCGCTCATTGCGGCGCCGACCGCCGAAAAAAACTCGCGGGTAAGATAGGGAGATCCCCATTTCCGCGCGCCGGTATCCCTATAAAACCGGAAAAAAGCGTCCCAATGCGCCTCCTTGATATCGTTGCCGGTGAGTTGCTCGATCAAAATTCCAGCGGCAACCGCCTCCTTGCGCTCGCGCCGGATCATCTTTCGCTTGCGGGAGGCGAGGCTATCGAGAAATGCATCGAAATCGCCGTAGTTTTCATTGAAAAAGTGGAATTGTTGGCCGGTGCGCTGCAGAAACCCCCTCGAACCGAGAAGATCAAACTCCGGCTTCGTTGGAAAAGTGATATGGATCGATGACGCGCCTACTTCCTCTCGCCAGGCGCGCAGCCCGGCGATCAAGGCTATGCGCGCTGTCTCGCCATGGCCAGCCGAAACGAGGAGCCTGCGGCCAGTGATGGGCGTGAAAGGGACGGCGACTTGGAGTTTCGGGTAATAGGGCAACCCCATGCTGTGGTAGGCATCGGCCCAATTATGGTCAAACACATACTCGCCCATCGAGTGCGTTTTGAGATAGGCGGGCGCGGCGCCGATAAGGCTGCCCTCCGCATTCGTGGCGAGTAGGTGCGTTGGCGTCCAGCCTGTCCCTTCGCCGACCGACTTTGATGTCTCGAGGGCGTTGAGAAACGCGTATGTTAAAAAAGGATTAAAGCGCTCGCCTTCATCGCATCCGGCGAGGCCAGCCTCAAGGGGCGGCTGGACTTCTGGATTGGCGCATCGATCCCACGCGGCGGCATCGATTTGGCGCACCGATGATGCGATGGAAATTGCATAGGGCGAGGGCATCGCAAAACCTTGGAGGTTTTGATTCTATCGAAATTGCCCTCGCCATGGAAGCTGTAGCTTGCAATATTAGGCCGCGATGGCGCGTTTGCGGCCAAATACGCGCTGCCAGAAGGTCCGCTGAGTCTCGGCGACCAGTTTCTCGCGCTCGTCGGTCAGAAGCTTGACCGTGCAGGTCTGATCTTCAAGCAGCTTCAAGAGGCGCACCCGCTCGTCCTGCCAATTCTCCGTGAGACGATGGCGGTCTTCACGCAGTTGCACGCGGTCCGCCTCCAGATCGGCGATGCGGCGGTCCTTTTCGGCAATGAGGCTCTTGAGTCCCGCCAGTTGGATTTCGAAACGGGCGGAGTAGGGCATGGTTTCTTGGGCCGCGCTGTCGTGTTGCCAATCGTTCGCGGCGAGTTCCTCCGCGCTCTTCTTGGGGAACACGCGGAAAAGTTCGGCCGGATCGATCTTATAGCCTTCCGAGTTTTTCTCCCGATAGGATAACTTGCCGGACGACAAGGCTTTTGAGATGGTGGATTTTGCGACGCCTGCCTCTCTGGCGGCTTGTCCAAGCGATAGATACATTGAGTTTCCCATCGTTCGTTAAGGGTATTTTGAAACTATTGCCGAAACATTTAAGAAAACTTTAAGGGTGAAGGGGGAAATGACGGATGTGTGACGTTGGGGCCGCAGGTGCCAAGAGGGCTGCGCGCATCACTGCGATAAGGCTTTGACGATGATCCCAGGACTCCTATCGTATTGTGCCAAGCGCAGCAGCTTCCCGAAGGGATCAAAAAATCGTCAACGATCCATTCGAGATTGCCGCCAAGCATTTAAGGCCCCGCTAGGGCTCCACCTGCGCCGATGCACTGCGGCTACTTTTGGCCAGCGCAGCCCTTTGAATTTCGAATGAGCCCTGCCTTCTTGTCTTTATAACTCTGAGAGCCTAGGTTTTGCGCAGCAGCGCGGGCAGCATTTTAAGAGCGAGGAGGTTTCCGCCATGGGCAGCATGTCGATCTGGCACTGGATCATCGTCGGAGCCGTTGTGCTTATTGTTTTCGGCGGCAAGGGGAAGATTTCCGACATCATGGGGGACGTCGCCAAAGGCATCAAATCCTTCAAGAAAGGCCTTGCCGAGGAGGAGAAGCCTCAAGTCACGCGGGCGAGCGAGCCCCTGCGCAGCCTCGACCACCAGCCCAGCAGCGATGCGGCGAAGGTCAACGACCCGCATAAGCTCGGCTGAACGATCGCCTTTTTAAAGCGCGTCTTCCCATGTTCGAGTTCGATGCGGGCAAGCTCATCATCATCGGCATCGTGGCGCTGATAGTCATCGGGCCAAAGGAGTTGCCGCGCGTCATGCGTCATGTGGGTCAGATGGCGGCGAAGATGCGCCGGATGGCGGCGGAATTCCGTGGCCAGTTCATGGATGCCATGCGGGAAGCCGACCTCGAAAATGTCAAGGCGGAAGCAGAGAAACTCGCCCAAAACAGCAAAATCGATGCAAACGTCGACCCCTTGGCGGAGATCAAGGCAGAAATCACGAGTGCTCTTGAGGCGGCCGATAAGCCGGCGCTTTCTCCTCCCGCGATCGCCGCGCCGGGCGATCCAGACTCCTCGTTAAATTCGATCGACATTCCGGTGCTGCCCAAGGAGGCAATCGGCGGCGAAACTTTTGTGGGGGAAGGCGTTGCGCCGGTTTCCCCCGAACCGCACGAGGCGCCTGCCGGTAGAGCCGGAGCAGAGGGCGGGAAGCCTGCGTTCGCCGAGGCTTTGCCCGGGCACGTCGGGCAAGAGGCACCGCAGAGCTCCGGGTCGGAGCCAAATAAGGCCTGACTGTTCCCGGCGCCTCTCTTCCGCTACAACTCGCGCAAATTCGCCCGGAACCAACGAATATGACCGACGCCGATATCGAGGCGACCAAAGCGCCGCTGATGGATCATTTAATCGAACTGCGGGCGCGGCTCATCAAGGCGCTCGCGGCGTTTCTGGTCATGTTCGTTGTATCGTTTTATTTTGCGAAGGATATCTACAATATCCTCGTCTTGCCCTTCGAGCATGTCGCTGGCCCGGATGCGCGGTTGATTTACACGGCACCGCAAGAATATTTTTTCACGCAAATCCGCGTCGCGATTTTCGCCGCCGCCTTCCTGTCCTGCCCCGTCGTTTTCGCTCAGCTCTACGCGTTTGTCGCGCCGGGCCTCTACAAGCACGAACGCAAGGCGTTCGCGCCCTATCTTATTGCCACGCCGCTCTTCTTCGCGCTCGGTGCTCTCGCCGTTTATTTCATCGTCATGCCGAACCTTCTGCGGTTTTTCATCGGCATGCAGCAGGCCAAGGAGCCGGGCCGCGCGCAAATCGAACTTCTGCCGCGCGTTAGCGAATATTTATCGCTGACGATGACATTGATTTTCGCTTTTGGCATCACCTTCCAGCTGCCCGTCATTCTGACGCTTCTTGGCCGGATCGGCCTCGTCACCTCCGAATTTCTGCGACGGCAGCGGCGTTACGCCATCGTGCTTGTTTTTATCGCCGCCGCTATCCTGACGCCGCCCGATATCTTCTCCATGCTAGCGCTCGCGGTGCCCGCGCTGGGGCTCTACGAGTTGTCGATTTTTTCCGTCCGCATGATTGAAAAGAAAGCCGCGCAGAGCAGCGCAGCGAACCAAACCGCCGCGGAAACGTGAGAGATTATGTACGATATTAAATGGATCCGTGAGAACGCCGGGATTTTCGATCGCGGTCTTGGACGGCGGGGGCTAGCTCCGCTCGCCAAGGAGCTGTTGACGCTCGATGATCGCCGCCGTGGCGCTATTGCCAAGGCGCAGGCCGCGCAAGAACGCCGCAACACCGCCTCCAAAGAGATCGGCGCGGCGATGAAAGCGGGCGATGCCTCGATGGCCAAAGCGTTGAAGCTTGAAGTTTCGGAACTGAAAGATTCTCTTGCGGAATTTGAGGCGGAAGAGCGGGAAGCCATCGTAGCGCTCGACGAAAAGCTCGCCCAAATCCCCAACACGCCGCTCGATGAGGTACCCGACGGCCGCGATGAAAACAACAATGTCGAAGAGCGCCGCGTCGGCGAGCCGCCGCGGTTCGCCTTCACGCCAAAAGAACATTTCGAGCTTGGCGAAGCGCTTGAGCTCATGGATTTCGAGACGGCAGCGAAAATTTCCGGCGCCCGCTTCGTCGTGCTGAAGGGCGCTCTGGCCCGGCTCGAAAGGGCGCTCGCGCAATTCATGCTCGATCTGCACACAGGCGAGCATGGCTACACCGAGGTTAACCCGCCCATTCTCGTGCGCGACGAGGGGATGTTTGGCACTGCACAATTGCCGAAGTTTCGTGAGGACCAATTTTTGGTAACCCGCAATGAAGGCATTGCGGACGCCGTTGCGCGCATGGTGCAAGACCACTCCGCAAATGCCCTTCATTCCGAGGCGTTTATCGGCCTTGGGCGGGTCGTTCCTTTGGAAGAAAAGTATTGGCTCATCCCCACCGCCGAAGTGCCCTTGACCAACCTCGTGCGGGAAAAAATTTTAGACGAAAAAGACCTGCCCCTCCGCTTCACCGCGTGCACGCCGTGCTTCCGCGCCGAGGCGGGAGCCGCCGGCAAAGACACGCACGGGATGATCCGCCAGCATCAGTTCACCAAGGTCGAGCTTGTCTCGATCACCACGCCCGAGACTTCTCTCGCCGAGCACGAGCGCATGCTCGGTTGCGCCGAGGAGGTGCTCAAGCGCCTGAAACTGCCGTACCGGGTCGTGACGCTGTGCACCGGCGACATGGGCTTTGCCTCGCAAAAAACCTACGACATCGAAGTCTGGCTGCCGGGCCAAAACCGCTATTGCGAAATCTCTTCCGTCTCGGTCTGCGGCGAGTTTCAGGCGCGCCGCATGAATGCCCGCTTTCGGGCTGGGGAAGGCAAGCCACGTTTCGTCCACACGCTCAATGGCTCCGGCGTTGCCGTTGGGCGCGCCCTCATCGCCGTTGTGGAAAATTACCAAAACGCCGACGGATCGATCCGTGTGCCGGAGGCATTGCGCGCTTATATGGGAGGCGCCGAATCGATCAGTCAGGCGTAAGGCGGGTGCCCATGCGCATCTTAATCACCAATGACGACGGTATCCACGCGCCCGGACTCGCCGTTCTCGAGCGCATCGCCAGCACGCTGTCGGACGACGTTTTCATCATCGCGCCCGAGTATGACCAATCGGGCGCGGCCCACTCGCTCACAATCAATGACCCCCTGCGGCTGCGAAAAATTTCGCCCCGTCATTATGCCGTGAAGGGCACGCCGACCGATTGCGTCATCATGGGGGTGCGCCGACTGCTCGAAGGGGCGACGCCGGACCTTGTTCTCTCGGGCGTTAACAATGGCCAGAACGTGGCCGAGGATCTCGCCTATTCCGGCACGGTGGCGGGCGCCCTCGAAGCGGCGAGCCTTGGCGTGCCATCGCTCGCTCTGTCGCAAGCCTATGGCCCGGTCGGTCATGATGAAGCTTTTTGGGAATGCGCCGAGACTCACGCCCCCGGGCTGATTAAAAAGATTCTCGGCGTCGGCATTCCGCAAGGAATCATCATCAACGTCAATTTTCCCCCATGCCCCCCCGATGCCGTGGAAGGTGTGGCGATCACGAAGCAAGGTCGGCGGGACGCGCAAACGGTGGTTGTCGAAGAGCGCGCCGACGGGCGGGGCAAGCCCTATTATTGGATTTCGGTCGAGCGTGGCGACTCGGCGCCTGGCCGAGGCACCGATCTCGAGGCGATGGCGCGTAACCAAATCTCCGTCACTCCGCTGCGCTTGGATTTTACAGACGAGGCAACGCTTTCCCGTTATGCCGCGGGCCTTCGCTAACAAAACTCGCCGCTGATGGCGAACCCGCCCGAAATGCAGGCCTTGGGGAGCGCGCGAGACCGTGCGGCGTTTGTCTTGGGGTTGCGAGCCCGCGGCATTAGCGGCACCGGCCGTTTGCGCTCGCTAGAGAGCGTGCCGCGCGAGATGTTCGTACCACACCGCTTCGCCGATCTAGCCGCGCGCCCCGTCGCCCTGCCGCCTGCAGGCGCTTCTGCCCGGTGAGGCGCGGGCGTTATAAAATCTCGTCGAAACACAGGCGCGTCCGTAAATTTTTCAATTTTTTGCTGAACATTCATTCATCTTAAACCGAACCTTAACCTGCTTGGCACCAGATAAGGTTAGCCACCGCGTTCGTGAGTTGCGTCATGACTTTATTTGCAAATGTTTTGAAGCCGCATATTGCAGCCCGCCTAGCCTTGGTCGTGGCCGCCGCCGGCATGCTGGCTGGCTGCGCCAATTCCGAGCGCCTGGGCGATCCCCTCTCCAATCCTTTTCAGACCTCGGCGACCGGCAGCGCGCCGTCGCCTGGCTACACAGCGGCCGCGCCGGTAGCGCCCGTCCAATCGCGGCCGCTCGCCGCGCCAACAGCCAGCACCTATGCGCCGCCGCCGCCGCCGCCGTCGCAGCCCGGGCCGCGGATCGCCGTCTCGCCCCTGCCTAGCCACGGTCAAAGCGTCGCCGGCTGGTCGGCGCAAGGCGGCTCGCCCGTCGTCGTCGCGCAGGGCGAAAGCGCCGCCATTCTGGCGAACCGCTACGGCGTTCCGGTCGAAGCGCTCGTGCGCACAAATGGGTTTTCGTCGGCCTCGCAGATTCAGCCCGGAAGCCACATCGTAATCCCCGTTTACAATGCCGCGCTGGCGGCATCGAGCGGCGCCAAGCCGCCGCCGTCGGCCTCTGCGAAGGCTCCGAAGGCGGCCGCTCTAGCCGCGCCAGCTAAGGTTCGTGGTGAGCCGCCCCGCACATTGGCGGAGCAGGCGGCCAAGCTGAAATCGGATAAGGCAAAAGCGGCGGCGAGCAAAAGCGCGGCGAAGGAGGCTCCCGCCAAGCCCGCGCGGCAAATTGCGCGGCATGAAACCGAGAAACCTAGTAAGCCGGCGCAGAAAACCGCTTCCGTCACGCCCGCGCCAGGCCCCGCGCCGAATGGAAAGCCCGAGGCGGCCCATGCCGTAAAAAGCGCAAAACTGGAAACGCCGGGCGAGGCTCCCAAGGCGACGCCGGCGGCCGCCCCCGCTGAGCCGGCAAAACAAGCCGCCGCGACGCCCACGGCACAATCCACCCCAGCGCCGGAATTTCGTTGGCCAGCGCGAGGCCGCATCATTCAAGGGTTTAAACCGGGCGGCAATGACGGGATCAACATCGCAGTCCCCGAGGGCACTTCGGTCAAGGCAGCGGAAAGCGGCGTCGTTGCTTATGCCGGCAACGAGCTTAAGGGCTATGGCAATTTAATCCTAATCCGCCATCCGAACGGCTTTGTTTCCGCTTATGCCAACACCGGTGATATCGAGGTGAAACGAGGCGATACCGTCAAACGCGGGCAGACCATTGCGAAGTCTGGCCAAACCGGTAACGTTACTTCACCGCAACTTCATTTCGAATTGCGCAAGGGAACAACGCCTGTCGATCCCACCCAATATCTCGCCGGCGCGTAGCGCGGTGCCCGCAGTTGCTGCCCGGTTCATGCGCCGCGCGGGCCGCTCCCCTGGTAGGCCGTAAAAACGATTAGGTAAGCGATTTCAGAGACTTGTTGCGCGGCGCCGGCAACATCGCCGGTTTGGCCGCCGATAACGCTTCGGGCGAGGGGCACCAGCGCGTAGGCAGTGCCTATCGCGGCGGCGAGTGCGCTCAGCGCGTGAAGAATTCCAGATCCCGCAAGAGCTGGCACAAGCGAAATTGCCACGGCCATACACGCGGCAAAGACGAATGCCGATTTCTCTGGTTTTCCGGCGCAAAACCCCGCGCCGTTTCCTTTCGCGGGCGGCAACATCAATAAAGGCATGAGGGAAGCCATGCGCGAGAGTGCCGCCGCTCCGATGAGGACGGCGGCGGCAAGCGTAACGCTATTGCCCGCCACCACGCTCAAGCTGGCGGCTCGCAGGTAAAGACTCATGGTCAGGGCGGCGGCGCCAAATGCGCCGATGTAGCTGTCGCCCATGATGGCAAGCCGATGCTGCGGCGTGCCACCGCCAAAAAAGCCATCGGCGCAGTCCGCAAGGCCATCCTCATGCAGAGCGCCCGTGCAGACGACGAGAAAGGCGATGGTAAGCGGGCCCGCGATCGCCGGAGGGAGCCCCAAGGCCACCGCCGCCACGAGAACCGCCGCGGCGAGGCCGCCGATAACAGCCCCGGCAAAGGGCAGCATGCGGATCGCCCGCGCGAACGGCGCGAGCGATGTATCCAGCCGTTTCGCCATGCCGCCGGGGACCGGCAAACGCGTGTAAAAGTGAAGGCAAAACCAGAAATCATCTGAGAGCGACGAGCCGGAGCGCATCGCTCCCTCTTCTTCGAAGACGCGGCGTTTGTCGAGCGCCGTTTTGCTTCGCGCTTAATTCCTCTGCGGGAGGAGCCCAGTCGGGCAGACCATCCCTCCATGAACCTTACTGTACTGTGCGCGGCCGTCCATGCAGGGATTTTGGCCGCCGATCGGCGCGATGATGGCGGCGAGGCGGGCAAGGCCCGGTTTATGGACGACGGAAGAAGGCAGTAGACTGAGCGTGACGATTGCCAGCATGGCAAGCGCGGGAGTCAGCCAAAGCGTGGTGAAGGACAGTTGAAGTTTCATGGCTAATCCTCAAATTGTTAGGCTCATGGCTTCGGCGCTTGGGCCTTGACCAAAGAAATATTCGCTCTTTAGTGCATTGCAATATCGCTAGTGCAACATAAACCTTACTCAACCGCTAACAAAAATGTGTCTTTGCGAAAGTGCGCGAGCGACGCAAATCCCACTGATTCAGGGCCTTCGACGCGCGACCAAAAGTGACACCACGGCATCGCTATGTTGCGACGCAATATCGCATTTGCAAAAACAAATCAACCCGAATGGGTAGGTTGGCGAGGAGGCTCTCGTGGACTAGAAGAGCCGCCACCCCTTTGGCCTTCTGGCCTTCCGCCGCCATGCCTCGTCCACAAACTCCTTTCGCCGCCTTTCGCGATCTTTTGGCGTCGATGCCCGGCCCCTGCGGGCGCGCGAGGGCCGAGGCGGCCAGCCGCCTTGCTTCACTAACGAAACCGCCTGGCTCGCTCGGGCGCCTTGAAGAAATCGTTGAGTTCTTGGCCGCTTGGCAAGGCAAGCCAGAACCCTCGCTCGATCGTCCCCTTGTCGCTGTCTTTGCTGGCAACCACGGCGTTGTATCCCAGGGAGTTTCCGCCTATCCCCCCTCCGTGACCGCCAGCATGGTCGCCAATTTCGCGGCGGGCGGGGCGGCCATCAATCAAATCTGCCGTACCTTCAGTCTTGGCCTCAAAGTCTACGAGCTGGCGCTTGAAGTGCCGGTGAAGGACATTACGGCCGACGCGGCTCTCGCGGAAAAAGAGGCTGCCGCTACCGTCGCTTATGGGATGGAAGCCATCGCGAATGGAGTCGATCTTCTTTGCCTGGGCGACATGGGAATCGGCAATACGACGGCGGCGGCGGCCATTTACTTCGCGCTTTATGGCGGCAAGGCCGCCGATTGGGTCGGCCTCGGCACGGGACTCGATGGCGCCGCCATGTTGCGCAAAATAACCGCCGTCGAACGCGCCGTTGCGCTGCACAAAGCGTATCTCACGGATCCCTTCCAAATGCTGCGCCGGCTCGGAGGACGGGAAATTGCCGCCATGGCTGGCGCCATTTTGGCGGCGCGGCTGCGGCGCGTCCCCGTCATCCTCGATGGCTATGTGGTCTGCGCCGCCGCCGCCATTCTCCACGCGCTCAATGATAGCGCCCTCGATCATTGCCTGGCCGGGCATGCCTCGGCGGAAGGCCCCCATGCCGAGGTGTTGCGGCGGCTTGGCAAAAAACCCTTGCTCGATCTTGGGCTGCGGCTGGGCGAGGGCACGGGCGCGGCGCTCGCCTTTGGCGTCATCAAAGCGGCTCTCGCCTGCTACACCGGCATGGCGACCTTTGAGGGCGCCAGGGTCGCGGGCAGGCTATGAGATCGGTCAGGGCATTATAAAAATTGCTGAAGCCATACCTCGGTGAGGAGGAACGGCGCTCGCCCCAGATTATACGCCTTGCGGCGGAGCTCGGCGCCGAGTCGCGCTCTGTCAAGCTTATGACCGTGAAGCTCTAGTAATTTTCCGGCGCTTCCCGTGAAGCGATATTCGCCGCAGTTTTTGCATTCGCAGCGGCGATCGCGGTCATTGAAAACTTCAATATTTACACCATCGCCAAAGCAAATTGGACATTCACTCACTGATCAATATCTCAAAATCATGAAATAACAAACAATAATCGATACATCACTTGATGAGCCGTGTCCAGCTGGTGGCTTGTCGAAATTGGCACGCGGGCTTATGCCACCTTCCCCGGCGCGGAAAGACGTGAGAGAAGGCGGAACGAAGATGAGGGTCATTCCCGGCGCGCCACGCGCTATTTCCCCGCAACCAGTTTGCGCGCATCCTCGCGCAGCGCCGCGCGCGATTTATCGTCGAAATAAAGCATATGCCCGCCGCCATAAACTTTTAGACGCAGGCGGTTCGCGTCGCCCATGGGCGGCACTTGGTCGAGCAAGAGCTGCGAGGCGAAATAGGGCGTGACTTGGTCGGTGATGCCGTGCGCCACAAGCACGCGCATGGTAGAGTCAAGCGCCATCGCCTTCTTCAAATCCGAGAGCGCCTCGGGGCGTTCGCGGCCGCTCCCGAAATTCCAGGCATGGTTGACGCTCTCGTTCAGGATCTCGTAGCGCGTCTCGACGGGCCAGTTGAAACGATTGCTCGTCAAGTCAGCCATGGCGCTCGCCAGCGGCGCCTTTACGGCATCAAGAAGGGGATCGGAGTAATCGCTCGACGCGGCATGCGGGAACGGGTCGAAGCCGCTGATCTCGGCGTCGTAAAGACTCGTCACTTTCTCCTTGGCGCGCCCCCGCTCGCGGGCAAAGGTCGCCGGATCAATGCGCCCTCCGAGCTTGCGGACGAGCGAAGGATCAAGGCCAACCAAGGCCGCCACTTTGTCGGCCATCCGTTCGAGGGCCTGAGGATCGCGCTCGCCGCGCAAAAGATCGGCGAGGTAGGGCCCGGCCGCGTAGGCTTCCACATCGGTCAACGCCGCCCGCCCGTTCGGCCCCGAAACTCCTCTCGCGGCGGCCGCTTGCGACGGCAATCTCGCCGCAAACGTCAGTGGATTATTGGCACCTTCGAACCAGCCGAAATCGAGCACGGGCGAAATCAGGACCAGCCCTTGAACACCGATCCCCTCTTCATCCTGGAGCCTCCTCGCCAGCTTCGGCCCACGAAATCCGCCGTAGCTCTCGCCGACGAGGAATTTCGGGCTTTCCAGCCGGTGATTTTGCGTAAGCCATTTGCGGATAGTCACGGCGAGCGCATCGATATCGCCGCCAACGGAGTAGAAATGGCGCCGCGTTTCCTCACCGCTTGCGAGAATCCGGCTGTAGCCCGTCCCCGGCGGATCGATGAAGACCAGATCCGTAAAATCGAGCCATGTCTCGGCGTTCTCCACGGCGATCGGCGGCTGTGACGGGGAGGGTCCTTTTTCGTCGAGACGCAGACGCCATGGCCCAATGCCGCCAAGGTTGAGCCAGGCGGAGGCGGCACCGGGACCCCCATTGATGGCAAAGGTCACCGGGCGCTTGGCGGCATCCGCCCCATCGAGAAGGAAAGCCAGGGTGGCGATATCCGCCCGCGGGGCGAGTGTTGCCGCATCGTTGAGGCGCACCGCCCCGGCAATCGCCTTGAAACGAAGCGCGCGGCCCGGAAGCGCAAGCTCATGGGACGTCGTGCTTGCCGGCGGCAAGGCATTTTCCGTCTTGTCCGAGGGATGTTCACTGCCCGAGCTCGTAGGCGAAGGATGCTGAGCGGGCGGAGCCTCCGGGGCGGATGGGCCCGTGGCTGGCGGTTCGGCGAAGACGGGCTTGATCGCGCTGAGGCTTAGGGTCAAGGCCACGGTCAAGATAGTCGCCTTGAATCGCGTCAGCATTTGGGAAGTTCCTTGCAAAGGGGGAGGCCGACTCGCCTTGGTCCCGGCAGCGCGCCTAATTTTGGCCGGGGCAAGCTTTGGTCCGAACTTCAGAGGCGGGGCTCCCTTTGAGCCGCAGCAACCCATGTTGACGCGGGCATGCCCCTCAAGCCGCTGGGGAGATGCCCTGCCGCCGCCAGGCGTCGGAGGCCGATCTCATAAGGTCTTCCCCGGCCGGTGGCAAGCAGTCAATGACGCGCTCGGCCGGAAAAATCACGATGACTTCCGTGCCGACATGAAGCTTCGATTCGAGTTTGAAGATTCCGCCATGAAGTTCCACGAGGCCCTTGACGATCGGCAGGCCGAGGCCCGAGCCCTCGTCGGCGTTTTTTTGCGCGAGCGACCCTCGGCCGAATGAGGACATGACGACCGGGATCTCATGCTCTGGAATGCCAGGACCCGTGTCGCGCACTGCCACATACTGGCCCCCTTTCGCCGTCCAGCCAACGCGGATTTTGATGGATCCTCCTCTCGGGGTAAACTTTATCGCATTTGATAAAAGATTGAGAACAACTTGGCGGATCGCGCGGGCATCGGCGAGGATTTTGGGCAAGTCCCTTTCGGAGGACTGCTCGAGGGAGATGTTGCGCTTTTTCGCGCGCAAGCTCAAAAGGCGCCGGCAATCCTCGACGATGGCGGCGAGGGCCACCGGTTCTTCCTTCAGTTCAAAACGGCCAGCTTCGATACGGGAGAGGTCCAGGATCTCGTTAATCAACATCAAAAGATGCTGGCCGCTGGCATGAATATCGTTTGAATAGTCCTTGTAAGAGGCGATGGAGTGGGATCCAAATAATTCGCCCTTCATGACTTCTGAAAAGCCAAGAATCGCGTTGAGCGGCGTGCGAAGCTCGTGGCTCATTGTCGCAAGGAAGCGCGACTTCGCCAAATTGGCGGCCTCGGCCCGGTGGCGGGCAAGATCGCTATTGGCCTTCGCTTGTTCGAGCTCGGCGATGAGCTCGTCTTTCTCCGCCTGGATTGAAAGGGTCTCGAGGGAAGCGGTCCGGAAGCGGCGCGCAAGGAGCATAACGTAGAGCTGCGTGGCGCAAACAAGCGCGATCAGGGCGACCGTGCCATGCGAGGGCTCGGCGGAGAAAAGAAGACCGACAATGGCAAGCGTGATGGGAGTGAGCGCGCCGGTCACCGCGAATCGGATGGCGGCCGAGGCCGTCGTGCTCATTGCCGCAATGAACAGAAGCAAAACGAGAACGAGGGCGCGGGCCTCGATATCGCCCGTCCGGCCGATGAGCCACACAATCGCGGCCCAGCTCATGCCCTGCCAAATCTCGCAGGCAACGAATTTGGCCCGCCAGACGTGGGCGCTAAATCCGTTAGTCTCGTCGGCCGCGATGAGTTTTGCCGAAAGCCAATGCGCCGCAAGAAGCGCGCTCAAAGCAAAGCCTAGCCACGATAGAACGATTGCCAAATCCAACCAAACGGTGGCCGTGGCGGCAACGATGAGGCTCAAGCCAGCAACCACCGGGCTCGAGGCACGCCGCGCGTCAGCGTAAAGACGGAGCATCTCCGGTTCGAAGCTATAATCTGGCGATGGCCCGGGCGGAGCAGCGTTGGGAGCGCGGCCAGCCTCCCGCTGGTGGCGGGGAACCGTGGCCGCAGCTGCTTTCTGGGCCTCCACGGCAAAGCTATCGGCAATCGCATCCGTCATATTGCGAGGCCAACTCTCCTTCGCGCTAGCGAAACGGCGGAAACGATGCTCGAAAAAGATTAACGGCCCGCGCATATAATGTTTTGACTTGTTCGCAATTGAGACTGGTTTGGGCCTGGCGCGCGGCGGGAGAGGCGGTTTCTTGCCCTGAGAGCGAATGCTCCTCTCCGGGAAAGCCCCCCGCCGGAGACACTTGACTTGGCAGTTGATATCAATGGCAGCGCGCTCGCAAAGCTCGAATCGCGCATTCGAGCGTGCCGGATTTGCGTCGAATCACCCTATAAGACGGCGTTGCCGCATGAGCCCCGGCCCGTTCTGCGGGTTTCGATGACAGCGCGGCTCCTGGTTGCAAGCCAAGCGCCGGGCATCCGCGTGCACGAGACCGGCCTCTCGTTCAACGATGCCTCGGGCGACCGCTTGCGGCAATGGATGGGCGTTTCCCGCGAGGTTTTTTATGATCGAGCGAAGGTCGCTATCGTGCCGATGGGCTTTTGCTTCCCTGGCCATGATCTCCATAAGGGCGATCTGCCGCCGCGCCGGGAATGCCGGGGCCATTGGCACGACAAGCTTTTTGCCGCCCTGCCGCAAATAAGCCTCATCTTGGCGATCGGCCGCTACGCGATAAATTACCATTTCGCCTGTCTCGAGCGCCCGCTGCCCAAAAATCTTCCCTCGGGCGAGATCATTCGCCGCTGGCGTGATTTCGCCGGCTCAACGCCGCGCCTTCTCGTGCTGCCGCACCCCTCTTGGCGCAATAACGCCTGGTTGAAGTGCAATCCCTGGTTTGAGGAGGAGCTTCTGCCGGTTGTGCGCGCCGAGGTTGCGGCGGCGATCTCGTGAGTTTTTATACCAGTTCTCTCTGAGTGAAACCCATGCCTTGGCAGTCATTGCGAGGAGCAAAGCGACGAAGCAATCCAGGCGCTGCCGTGGGACCTGGATTGCTTCGCTCCGCTCGCAATGACGGTCGCGCATGAGTCGCATCGTCGCAGACCTTATTTTGAAACTGTGGTTGAAACGGCAGTTTTTTGACCGAATCCCGGGTGAAATCTTACCAAGATGTTTCACGTGAAACTTTTTGGTAAGATTGGAGTCGCCAATCGGTCATTACGGCGTGCCGGGCGTCCCCGGTGGAGAGCGAAAGGCCTGGACCGAGGGCGTCCAAAAGACCAGCTTTCGACGAAGCCAGGGAAGGTCGGCAAAATTGTTGGGGACCAGTGACCCGAAAGGCGATGGCGCTGGTCAGAGGCTCTTTTCCGCCCTACCGAGGTTGCCGCAGCGGCTTGCTGTACGAACCAGGTCTCTACAATTCTCCTAATCGTCTGTACCGGCCATCGTAAATACGGCAACTCAAATTTCTGGAGGTTAGCATTAGTTTGCAACGCCTCCTACAAACGAAGGATGTGGAGAATGCGGTCTAGTGTAATGATCAATCTCAAGCATATTGGCGAGTATACCCTATCCGAACGTAAGGTACATGCCCGGAAACCTGTACAAATAGGGTCGGGTTGAAACTCAAGCGCCGGAGAAGAGAACACGCAATGACAGATGTGTCCGCGAACCCCCTGAACGTCGTGATCTCGCTCGCCTACGGCCCGCTCAACGCCGAGGCGACCCAAAACGGTCAGTACCAGTTTTTGAACCAGTCTTTACTGTCCGTCCTTCCACTGCTGCCGGCCTCCTTGGTCAGCCAGCTCTCGCCGATCACCCCCTTCGTGCTGACTCCGCTCGGCCAGCTCTTCAACAACGCCTGGACCAACCTCCTACCGACCGAGCAGAAGGATCTCGCCAACCAGTTCACCCAGGTGGCCGGCCAGTCGGTAAGCAACGTCAGCTGCACGCTCGCTTCCAGCGGAACGGTGCTCGCCGGCGTGTCGCCGGCCCAGGGCTCGACCCCGGCAAACGTTGCGATCGACTTCCAACTTCCCGGGGGAAATTTCTACTTCAACGCTGGGCCCCTTAGCGCAGAGTGGCGGATCAACTTTGACGCCGACCTGAGTGTGAGCACGCCCGTGCCCGTCCAGCCCTTCAACTTTTCGCCAGTCGTCATAGCGACGCTCTCCAACGCTTCGCTGAACGCCGATAACTTCGGCGCGAACGTCGACCAATTCTTCGACAACTTCCTTACCGGACTGGGCAATTTCTTCCTCAGCAGCAACTTCGTCAGCGATGTCGACTGGTGGCAGCAGACTGTTCCGCGAGAGGTCGACGGGAGCGAGGTGATCGTCGGCCCGGCAGCGGCGCCTCTCGTGAGCCTCTTCAACAGCCTCAACAACGCCGGCCCTCAGTGCGCAAGCCTCGGGTTCACCGAATGTGCCTTCTCCATCGTCGGTTCGACCCTGACGCTCTCGGTCACCCATCCCCTCGACCCCGGCCCGACCATCGTCGGCGCCTTTAACCAGCCCCAGCTCGTCGCTCCGACCCTCATGGCGACGGCGAAGGAGGCGACGCCGGGCAGCTCAATTACCGCGATCGGCTCGCAGTTTCCCATCGACAGCTCTCACGCCCTGGAGCTCGAATGGCCAAACACCTCGTCAGGAACTCCGACGGAGGCGCAGATCCAGTACCAAGGGCAGACCCAGACGATCGCCGCCCCGTCCAACGTCGGCTCCTTTCTCTACACCTATCAGGCGACGGCCCTCACCCCTGGCAAGACCTACGTCTTCGAGGCGCGCTGTGGGGACCAGCTGACCTGGTCGCAATGGGGCCCGCCCCTGTCCCTGACGACCGCCACTACGGGCGTCGTCGACCTCGTCCTGGTTGGCGTCGGCGAGAGCTGGACGCTGGGAAGCGCCCTGCTACCTACCGCCAACGCCCAGTGGATCTGCCCGGGAACCATTCCCGCAACCGTGCCGCTCGGCGACTACTACCTGCAGGCCGTCCAGGGCGGAACCGTGATCGCCGCGACGCCGCTCTCCATCGTCGCCACCCTCACGCCTCAGATCGAAGTCATCGATCCGGCGACGAATGCGATCGCCAACCCTCCGTATTATATGACCGGCGGAATGCCCTTCACCCTCCAGGGCTTCGGCTTCCCCAACGGCCTGGTGACGATCGCCGTCAATGGCTCGACCGTGGAGACAGTTGCCGCCACTGGCGGCGCCTTTACGGTAAACCTAACGACGCCCGGCGACGCCTACACGGAGGAAACCGTCAATGTCACGGCGACAGAGGGAGGGGTGACCGCCACGCTCAACCCGCCGATCCTGCTGCTGGGCCAACCAAAATAGCTCATTTCCCCTTCATTTCCCCGCATCGGAAGCGGCTGATAAGGCGGTGGGCACGCAAATAAAAAACGCGCCAGCCAAACTTAAGCTCCCGCTGGATCCCAACTTTTCGTCACAAAGCACGCTGTCATCCCCAAAGATCGGGAAGTGCCGGGAGTCGGTTGAGGTGATGACCAGGCGTATGTTTTGCCCGCCTGCGGCAAAATTAACCTCTTCGGCCTTCGCGCATGGCAAAGGCTACCATGGGCGAGATCCCCCCGAATAAGTTGAGAAGCCGCAATCGGTCAATCCGCTCCCATCTAGCGCCGCCCCCCATAAAACTTTACTCCCCCGCCATCCGCGTGTAGCCCTTTCTAGCAAGAGGCCCGGCGCAGCCCGTTTGCGCCGGGTTTATTTTTGCCCGATCTTTGGCCGGGCAAACCTTCTGACAAGGCGGTTTCCTTATGGCGAATGTGGTGGTGGTTGGCGCGCAGTGGGGCGACGAGGGAAAAGGCAAGATCGTCGATTGGCTGTCGCTCAAAGCCGATATCGTCGTGCGCTTCCAAGGCGGGCACAACGCGGGGCACACGCTCGTCATCGATGACAAAGTTTATAAGCTCAATCTTTTGCCGTCCGGCATCGTGCGCCCCGGGAAACTCTCGATCATCGGCAATGGCGTTGTCTTTGATCCGCATCACTTTGTCGATGAGATCGCCAAGCTCGAGGCGCAAGGCGTCAAGGTCACGCCCGAAAATTTAAAAATAGCCGAAAATGTGACGCTGATCCTAAAGCTGCACCGGGAACTCGACGCCCATCGCGAGGAGGCCAAGACGGAAGCCCTAAAAATCGGCACGACGAAGCGCGGCATCGGCCCGGCCTATGAAGACAAAGTCGGCCGCCGCGCCATCCGCCTCATGGATCTGGCGGAGCCCGATACCTTGGACCAGAAAATCGCGCGACTCCTTGCCCATCACGGGCCGCTGCGCCGCGGACTCGGATTGGAGCCGGTAACGGAAACAATGGTCCGCGCCGAATTGGACTGCGTCGCGCCAAAAGTCCTGCCTTTCATGGAGGCGACCTGGGAAGTGCTCGAGCGCGCGCGGCGCGCCGGAAAACGAATCTTGTTCGAGGGCGCCCAGGGCGCCCTGCTTGACATCGACCACGGCACTTATCCCTTCGTCACCTCATCGAATACGGTCGCCGCCAACGCCGCGACGGGGGCGGGCCTCGGCCCAAAGGCGATTGGCTATGTGCTCGGCATCGCCAAGGCCTATACCACAAGGGTCGGGGCGGGACCGTTTCCGACCGAGCTTAAGGATCAGACAGGCGAACGGATCGGCGACCGGGGGCGGGAATTTGGCACTGTCACCGGGCGGCGCCGGCGCTGCGGCTGGTTTGACGCCGTGCTCGTCCGGCAGACGGTGAAAACGTCGGGGATCGATGGCATCGCGCTCACCAAACTCGATGTCCTCGACGGATTTGAGGAACTCAAAGTTTGCGTCGCCTATGACCTCGATGGCGAGCGGTTTAGCCGGCTGCCAGCAAGCCAGGCCGCGCAAGCGCGCGTTAAGCCCATCTACGAGACGGTTGAAGGCTGGCGGAGCTCGACGCAGGGGGCGCGATCCTGGGCGGCGCTGCCCGCGCCGGCGATCAAATACGTACGGCGGATCGAGGAACTCATTGAAGCGCCCGTCGCCTTGCTTTCGACGAGCCCTGAACGAACCGACACGATTCTTGTTCACGACCCCTTCCGCGACTGAGAGCTATCATACTAGGCTCCTTGACGAAACATCGATCTAATGCTTCCAACGCAGCATGGCCGATTACTATCCGCTGCTCGCAAAAGCCGTCGCGGCGCTTGCCCAGTCCTCCCCAGAGACGCGTCAGGCTGTCTATGAGCGGGCGCGCAAGGCGCTTTTTAACCAACTCCGCAACCTCGATCCGCCGGTGCCGGAGAATGTGATCGACCGCGAAGCGCAAGCTCTGGAGAGAGCCGTTGCGCGCTTAGAGACAGAGATTGCCGCGCAAGCGGCCGCCGGCGATCGCCGGCCCTTGACCGATTTTGAGGCTCGTCCTGCCGCGCCGCCCGTCGGCGCTCCGCCAAGCAGACTGTCGCGCACGCCCATTGCGCCAAACCCAAATAGGGCCAGCCGCGCTCCCCTCGTGGTGCCTCAGAACCTCAAAGTTCGCCCGCCGAACGGCGATTCAGGCGCCCGCCGCTTCGGTCGGCAGGCCGAGGTTGATAACACGCTCGGGCGCGATCGAGCCGAGGCCTACCAGGATCGAGATCCGCCACTACCAATGCCTGTGCCGCCAGCGCCGCGCGGCGGATCGCCGCGGGCCAATGACGCCTTTACGCCATTGGGCGAGCCACCAGGCATTGGCCAACCGGAAGAAGAAAAGTTTTCAAGCGCCAATGAGCTCGCCGCGCCTCAAGAGACTTCAAGCTTCGCGGCTAGGAAGGCGCTTCGCGGAGGCTTCTGGCCCGATCCGCGCCATCTCTTCGCAAAGGTGCCTGTGGGCGATCGGGAAGCCGCCAAACGTATCGGAATCGTTGCCGTCGTCGTTGGCTGTATTATTGGGGCGATTGCCATCGCCGCCTACAAATTGCGTGATCGGCCGGAAGATCTCGTGCTGCGCCTGCCAGCTTCGACCTCGGCGGCGCAAGGGGAGGCCGCGGGGGGAGGGAAACTCGTTGACCGGGTTGATGCGGGCATGACGACCCCTGGCCTGGCGGCCACGGGTAATGTCACGGCCAAAGCCGGCACCAGCGCGGCGACACCAGCGGTCCCCGTTGCCCGCAGAGCCGCCTTGCTGATGGAGGCGCCGGAAGAACGTACCAAGGTCAAAACACTCCTTGGCACGGTGGTTTGGCGCATGGAAAACATCAGCAATGGTTCGGACGACCCGCTCGGTACGGCTGTTCATGCCGAGATTGAAATCCCTGACCAGCGCTTGCACGCGGATATGCTCATCGAAAAAAATTTCGATAAGACCCTGCCGGCTTCGCATACGATAAAACTGCGTTTTTCAGTCCCCGCGGATGCCCCGCTTGCCAATCTTAAGCAAGCCAACGTGCTGTTGCGTAAGGACGAATCCCCTTCGGGCGACGCCTTGAAAAGCATATCGGTGCCGGTCACGGACAATACGTTTCTTGTTGGTTTGAGCCGAGGGGATGCCGAGGCGGAGAATCTTGAACTCATGCGATCGCGCGAATGGTTCGATATCCCATTGGTTTTAGCCGACGGTCACATCGCTAAACTAACTTTCGAAAAGGGGCCGTCCGGGCGCAACGCGCTTGATGATGCCATGGCCTCATGGAAGGCACAGCAATAAATCTAAAGGCGAGGTTTGATCAATCGGTGGGTGTTGGGATGCGCATGAGACGCTCTCCTGCCCGGATGATGTTGCCTTCCCGCACGTTGTCGCAAAGCGTAAAGTCATCTGGCGCAAAGATTATGATCGTGGATCCGTGTTGGAACCAACCCATCTCGTCGCCCTTGGCGAATAATACATCGCAGTTGAACACATCCAGCCCGCGATAACTCGCATCAAGCGGCATATCAAGGAAGTTCAGCCTTATGCTAGCGACAAGGATGGCGGCAACGGGCACGAGTGTAATGGGGGCTTTCGAGGATAGGAGTCTCGTCTGGATAATTGCCCGCTCATTTTTGCAAAATAGTTTTTCGATGCGCTTGAGCGCGGCTGGGTTGACGTTCCAAGCATCGCCGGAGATGTAGGTTACGCGTTCAGCCCGGCAATCATGGGGTGCATGGAAACGGTGATACATGCTTGAAGTCAGCCGCAGCGTGACATAGCGGCCGCCACGGTAGAGGTCGACAATGTTTTTATCCACTAACAGATCGTGCAAGGTGTAAGAAAAACCCTTGATTTGCATCAACTCGATGCCGTCGATGGCGCCGTTCGCGCCAACGATCGCATCGCAGGGGCTAACAACCACCGCTTCATCCCGGTCGAAGGGCCGTGCCCCTTCCTTGAGCTCCCGGATAAAACAGTCATGCAGGCTTTTGAAATGAGTTTTTTTTGCTTCACTCAAGTCGAGGTCTGAAAAAAAACGCCAGATAGCGATTGAAAAATCACGAATGAAGGGGTGTTCGATTTCACTAAACCAGCCCATGAACCGCGTCGCCAAGCGCCGCGGGATAAGGAGGTTGGTCAGCCAAAAATTTAGATTTTCTTGCGCGGCGAGTTTTGCGATGATGTTTCGAAGTGTCATTGTTTTCTGAAGATTCTCCTGGACAGGCAGCGCGGCATGGCATTCAATTCTATTGTAGTAATAATCCTCTCAGCTGCGGCATTGACACTGGCGGCGGCCAAGCTGCGCCAAAGGCTTTTATTATCGAAAGCCAAGCACCCCTCGCTTGCTGGGCACGCAAGAATGGCGCGCCGAGTTGCCTCTCTCGTTCCATTTTACGAATATGATGAGGAAGTATTTTTTCGCGCGGATTCTCCGCCGGAAGAGATCGCGCGGCGCCGCGCCGATGGGTTTGTCCGTCTTTCGCAACTGTACAAGGAAAAATTTCCGCAAACAACTCGGCTAACCGAAAAAACGCGCGACGTGATTTCCGACCTGCAATTTACCGAGGCCTACCGCGTCCCGTTTCAGTTCGCCAATACTGTCCGCAAATACCTTCCGGTCGGAGCTTTCATGGAGTCGAGCGCCGGCGTTACTCTCGCCGATCTCGATGGTAACGTCTTCTATGATCTGACCGGGTCTTATGGCGTCAACGTCTTCGGCTACGATTTTTACAAGGACTGCATTGAGGAAGGCGAGCGACGCGCGCGCGCGCTTGGTCCGGTCCTTGGCTCTTATCATCCGCTGACCGCCATAAATGTTCAATGGCTCAAGGCAATCTCTGGGCAGGACGAAGTATCGTTTCACATGTCGGGAACAGAAGCAGTCATGCAAGCGGTTCGTCTTGCCCGGTATCACAGCGGCAGAAAAAAATTAGTGCGGTTTACCGGCGCTTATCATGGCTGGTGGGGGGACGTCCAACCTGGTATCGGCAACCCTTTGCCGGCCGATCACACCTACACACTGAAGGAAATGTCGGATGACACATTGCGGGTTCTGCGCGGCAGGCGGGATATTGCATGCGTCTTGGTAAATCCGCTGCAAGCATTGCATGTGAATTCCGGTCCGCCTGGCGATTCGTCGCTTGTAGACAGCTCGAGGCGCGCTGGCTTTGACAAGGAAGCTTACAGGGCTTGGCTGCGCCGCCTGCGAGCCGTATGCACCGAGCGCAATATTATTTTGATTTTCGATGAGGTATTTTCCGGTTTCAGATTCGCCCATGGCGGCGCGCAGGAATATTTCGGTATCCACGCGGATCTCGTCACCTATGGGAAGACCCTTGGCGGAGGGTTGCCCATCGGCGCGGTTTGTGGCCGCAGAGACTTGATGAAGCGGTACAAGGAAGACCGGCCAGCGGATATTTGCTTCGCCCGAGGCACGTTCAACTCGCACCCCTATGTGATGGCAGCGATGCACGCGTTTCTGACGCGGCTCGAAGGCCCGTCGGTAAAGGACATTTATAGCCAACTCGACCTTGTGTGGGACAATCGAGCGGTTAAGTTCAATGGGTACTTGCAGGAGGCGGGCCTTCCGCTCCGCATTGCTCACATGTCATCCATCTGGAGCGTTATCTACACGCAACCGTCCCGGTATAACTGGGTGCTGCAGTATTACCTGCGGGCGGAGGGGCTAGCGCTAAGCTGGACCGGTACGGGGCGACTGATTTTCAGCCTTAACTACACGGATGAGGACTTCGCGGAGGTGACGCGCCGGTTTATGGCGGCCGCGAAATCCATGCAAGAAGACGGCTGGTGGTGGCTTGATCCCTCGCTGACAAATAAATCGATTAAACGCCAAATACTCGGCGAGATGATCGCTCAGCGCCTGAAGCGAATTCTTTTGCGGACCCGCACACGCGCTGGATAGTGCTCTGGCGTCATGGAGTCGAATAGCTCTCCGCGCATGAGGTACAGCGGCGCCGAATGATAGAGAATAATGTCATGAAAGGGATCCGTTAGGATTTTGGTGACCCAGGCAAGCCCGGTCTCGACGCTTTGCGTGAGGCACAATTGAACGCTTCGGTAGATCACTCCCGCAATGCCAATGAAAAGCCAAACGATGGCGACTTTTTGGATGAAGCTTGTGGAGTTTGTGTGGGGATCGAATATACCAAATAAAGTCGGATCGAAATAAAGAACAACGGGGGAAAGCGCCCAGATCGTCATGAGAACAACTTTGCGCTGCAGATTGTAGCCGACCTTGATTTGCTCTTTATATTCGTGTGTCGCGTGGTTGACTTCATCGTAGCCCTTTGGCTCGAACACAAAATGGCCGAGCTGGCGCGTAACCATCGCGGCCAGCCAGCCCGTCAATGCAGCGGCCACTGGATTTGTAAAAATGAGGACGTAAGCACAGAGAAAGCTAATCGCGCTGAATAAATGGAGCGACTGATTGATGCGGCTGTGATGATAATAACGATGATCATCCCAGCGCTGCTCCCTAAGAACTTCGAAAAAATCGCGCATCACCACCTCCTTCTTTAGATTAGTATGATTGGAGTCTTGCTTGAGGAAAAACTGCGAGATCGGAAGGTCCGAAAAGTGAATTTGGCCTCGGCAGCGCCGAGCTGATTACATCCCTGCATGGACTCCCATATGCGGCTCTTGCTGGGCGATAGCCGGGAATGATTTGCCAAACCGGATGAGAGAAAAGTGCCCGAACGGCGGCATCGCGCGATTTTCTAGCACATTGACGTTGGGGGTCCGCTCGACCCAGCGCAGGTAGCGGTCAAAGGGGAATTCGAGGCGCCAACCCATGAGACTAGTGAGGGGGGTGAGGGCTCGCTCTACAGCAAGACGAATGCCCTTATCGGCGCCAACGCGGCTGACGAGCACGATTTCTCCCCCAGGTTTGAGAACCCGCAAAAACTCATCCAAGGTTCCTTCCGGGTCTGGCACTGTCGTGACGACGAGCTGCGCGACGATGACGTCAAATGACTCGTCCGCGAAAGCCATTTGAGCGGCGTCCATAACGGCAAGGCCTTCAACATGCCGCAGCCCCAATTCATGGCTGCGCTCTTGCGCTTTGCGCAGCATCGGCTCGGAAAGATCGACACCGACAAGGCGGTTCTCCCGGCCATAGGACGGAAGCGATAGGCCGGTGCCGACGCCAACTTCCAGAATGTTCCCGCCAATATCCTCAGCGGCGGCAATCGCCGCGGAACGGGCGCGTTTAAAAACTTCATCGAAAACTAGATCGTAAAAAGGTGCCCAAAGCGCATAAGCGCGCGCCACAGTTAGATTATTGGGTTCAATCCCCATCCCCCTCCGCTCCCTCTTTCCGGTCCGGCTTACGAACCTTAGTTGATTGTTGCACCCGGCATCTGGCGTGCCGCTCGAAGAGCCCGGGTGCCTGATGAGTGACATCGAAATTGGCCACGGCTGCATGCCCAAAATAGCTTCGAGATGCAGGACGCCATCTCAAATGCGTTCCTTCGCCGGTTCAGCTTGGGACGAATGAGGGACAACGCTTCGCCTCTTCATGATCCAAAGGCCTCAGGAACTCCCGCGAAAGCCGCGCTCAATTCCTAATGCGCAAAGATACGGCCAGCTCATTGGTGGCAGCCAGTTAATGAGCAATTGCAACTTCATGTTTCAGTTGTATGACGGGATCAATGCAGTTCCATGAAAGGAGCCGCGCCGTTTTCCGCTAGCGCGGATCAGGCCTAGCCGAAGCTGCCGGTTTTTTTTGCTTTAAAGGTCGCGAGCTGCCCCGGCGAAGTCAGCCCCTAAAGCTAAGCCCGAGCGTTCCGCGCCATTGGCGGGCCGCGGAAGTTGCCGAAGAGACCCGCCGCCTGTAAGCCTATAAAAGCCGTAGATATTGGTGGATTCGTTGAATATATGTGAATCATCATCTGTTTCGGTTCTAGAGCTCGGCAGGGTCTTGCGATTGCTATGCTGACGAAAAAAGGCAAATATGGGCTCAAAGCCATGGTTCACTTGGCGAGGCGGCCAGCGGGGACCGCGTCGCTGGTTGGCGACATTGCGCTTGCCAATGGCATTCCGAAGAAATTTCTTGATACCATCCTTGCCGAGTTGCGAAACGCCGGTTTTGTTTTTTCAAAAAAAGGAAAGGGGGGCGGCTATAGTTTGTCAAGGCCGGCCCAGGACATCAAGGTCGGGCATATCGTGCGCGTCCTCGACGGGCCGCTGGCACCGATCGCTTGCGCCAGCAAATACGGCTACCAGCCGTGCGAAGATTGTGTCGATGAAAAAACCTGCTGTGTGCGCCTGGTGATGGTTGAGGCTCGCAACGCGATTGCTACGGTGCTCGATAACCTTACCCTTGCCGAGATGTGTGCTTTTAGCAGCCGGGCACAAGAAAATCTGATGTATTTCATCTGAGGGAGAGCGGCATGGCCGATCTCGAAAGCATCATCGACCTAGCGTTCGCCGACATTGCCAATGTCACCGCCGATACGCACGACGAGGTTCACGCAGCGGTCGAAGAAGTTTTACGGCTCCTCGATTGTGGAAAACTTCGCGTCGCCGAAAAAACGGAAGGGGTGATCGGGCCAAATTCCTGGAAGGTCAATCAATGGGTCAAGAAGGCGGTTCTCTTATCTTTCCGCCTCAATGATATGACCTTGATTGGAGGGGGACCGGGCGGCGCCTTGTGGTGGGATAAGGTCCCTTCCAAATTCGCCGGCTGGGGCACCGGAGACTATGCCGCGGCAGGCTTCCGTTCCGTGCCGCATTGCATCGTCCGGCACTCGGCCTATATCGCTCCCGGCGTCGTCCTTATGCCCTCCTTCGTCAACCTCGGCGCCTATGTCGATCAAGGGACGATGGTGGATACATGGGTGACCGTCGGCTCCTGCGCGCAGATCGGCAGGAATGTGCATCTTTCGGGGGGCGTTGGCATCGGCGGCGTGCTCGAGCCTTTGCAAGCCAATCCGACGATCATTGAAGACGATTGCTTTATCGGTGCCCGTTCCGAGATCGTGGAGGGCGTCATCGTCGGGCGTGGGTCGGTGCTCGCCATGGGGACTTTTCTCTCTGCCTCGACCAAGATCGTCGATCGCTCGACCGGGAAAATCCACACCGGCTATGTGCCGCCTTATTCTGTGGTCGTCTCAGGGAACATGCCGGGGAAGCCCTTGCCCGATGGCACGCCCGGCCCTTCGCTTTACTGCGCCGTCATCGTCAAAACCGTTGATGCGAAGACACGCGCCAAGACCGCCATCAATGAATTGTTGAGAGATTAATGGCACCGGCCATCGGCAAATATCTTAATCGTTACGGCTTTCGCAGCGACGAGGGCCGCATCGATGCGCCAACATGGCGGCAAGGCACGCTCCTTCTCGCGACGCCGCTCGCGGCCTCGACTTGGGGCTGGCTGATGCTCGCGCCTTTCACCGAGCACGATCTTTCGCGCAGCCCATTTCTCGCCTGGCAGACGGCGGCGGCATTCGCTTACCTCGTATTTTATGCTTTCGCCGTTCTGCTCATCGCGATTTGCTACCATAATCTAAGCATTAAGCGCTGGCGGGACCGGGGCTGGCGGTTCCCGGGGGCGCTCGCGGCCCTACTGCCGCTCGCGGCGCTGCTCAGCGGCGCCCTCAATTGGCTGCAGCCCCGCATCACCGAAACCATGAGCTATTGGTACGTCATGGCAGCGGATACTATTCTTGCCGCGGCAGTTATTTGGAATGTCACTGAGCTTGGTCTTATGCCTCGGCCTGAATAAAAAAGAGCTGGCCGGCAAAGGCACGGTCAGCTCCCAAGGTCCTCATCTGACGCCCTAGGCGGGCAGAGGCTTAAGCAGCCTTGATCTCGATGTTTTTCTCGCTCTTCTGCGCGTCGGCGCTCTTTGGCAGCTTGAGGGTTAGAACACCCTTGGCAAAGCTCGCCTCGATTTTCGAGGTGTCCACCGTATCTGGCACCTCGAAGGAGCGCGAGAACGAGCCATAGCGGCGCTCGGAGAGGTAGTAGTCTTTCTCGCGTTCTTCCTTCTCTTCCTTCTTCTCGCCCCTGATCGTGAGCGTGCGGTTTGAAAGTTTAATATCGATACTCTTTTCATCCAATCCCGGCAGTTCCACCGTGATTTCATACTCTTTTTCTTTTTCGGCGACATCGACGGCGGGGATCATGGCGAGACTCATATCGCGCGGCCAGCCCACGTCCATATCAAACGTCTGCCGCCCAAATGGTAGATGCCATCCGCCTCCCATGAAGTTATCGAACAAGCGATCGACTTCGCGGCGGAAAGTATCAAACGGCGGCCAATGTCTCGGCGCCACGCCCTTTCTCTCGGTTTTCACGGGTAATTTTGATGGTTCGGCCATGACTGATCTCCTATGGAAAGAGCAAGTAAGATCCGGCTGATTCGACTATGCTGACGCGCGCGGCGCTTGCTTCTGCTTCGCGGCTTTGGCGCACCCGCCGTTGGTGCGCATAAGACCGAACCAACTGCACCTTAAAAGCTCCAAGCTCGGTGGCTATGTACCGCAAGCCTGCGCTGGCGTGCCTTGACATGAGTCAAGAATAGATGGCTGAGTCAGCCGCCCCGAGACGGCCCTTCCGGTTGCGCAGGGCTTGCTTTTCATACGCCTGAAAAATGCTCTAAGAGAGCAGCAAGTTCCTGTGAACTGGCACAAAATGATTGAAACGCCGCGCTTCGAAACCCTTGCTGATCTTCGCGTCGAAATAGACCGCATCGACGCCGCACTGCACGAGTTCCTCATCAAAAGAGGGGAAATCATTCATCGGCTCATCGAGGCCAAAGCGCGGCAAGGTGGCGGGTTGGCTTTCCGCCCGGCACGCGAGGCCGATATGATGCGGGCTTTGATCGCGCGCCACCATGGCCTGCTGCCGCTCGATACCGTCGAAGGGATCTGGCGCATCATCATCTCAACATTCACATTCGTTCAGTCGAGCTACAGCGTCCATGCCGATATCTCTGGCGGCGACGCCGCAATGCGCGATTGCTGCCGGTTCCATTTCGGCTTTACCGTCCCTTATGTGCCGCAAGCTGACGCCGCCGGAGTTGTCGAGGCGGTGGCGGCCTCCCATGGAGACCTTGGCCTCGTGCGCGTCGCATCGCAACAAAAGCCTTGGTGGCGGGCTCTTTCCGATCCAGCGGCGCCCAAGGTTATCGCGAGGCTGCCATTCGTTGAGCGGCCAGATCATCCCGCGGGGTTGCCGGTCTTTGTTATCGCGAAGCCGCTCGCCGAGGCCGCCGTTCGCGACATTGTTCTCTATGACGTATCAACATCCGGGGATGATGTTTCACTTGGGCCACAGCTGGAGATTTTAGGCAGATCTCCTCTCAAGGAAGAAGTTTCTTTGCTGGTTGCGGCAAAGCCCGATGCGGCCGAGGCGTGGCAGACGGCCATTGCCGCCGCGGGCGCCGGCACGCCTCGAATTGTTGAAATTGGCGGCCATGCGGCGCGCTGCGACGCCAGCGAGCTGCAAAGAGACGCGGCGCAATGACCGCCACCGGGAGTCCTATGAAATGAATAAAATCGAGCCGCGAAAAACCGAGACGAAGCCGCAACCTCGGCCCGGCGTCATGGCGATCGATCCCTACGTTCCCGGGCAGAGTTCGGCTCCAGGTGTGGGGAGGATTTTCAAGCTCTCCGCCAATGAGACGCCCCTTGGGCCTTCGCCGCGCGCATGCGAGGCTTTAAGGAACTTTGCCGACCATCTTGGCGATTACCCTGATGGATCGGCCATGTCTTTGCGCTTGGCGATCGCGCAAAAACACGGCCTCGATCCCGAGAGGATTGTTTGCGGCAATGGCTCGGACGAGCTCCTTCATCTGCTTGCCGCCGCCTATGTCGGGTCGGGCGATGAAGGAATTTTCACCGAGCACGGTTTTCTCGTCTACAAGATTGCCATTCTGGCGGCGGGCGGGATCCCCATCGTCGCCGCCGAGCGCGACCTCACGGCGAGCATTGATGAAATCCTCGCCAAAGTGACCTCGCGGACCAAGATTGTATTTCTCGCCAATCCGAATAATCCGACGGGCACCTACCTGCCCTCTTCAGCCATCGAGCGGTTGGCCGGCGAGTTGCCCCGGCATATCCTTATTGTCCTTGACGCGGCCTATGCGGAATATGTCCAGCGTGAGGATTATGAGCCGGGCATCGAGCTTGCGAGATGGCGCGAAAACGTCGTAATGACCCGGACCTTTTCCAAGATCTATGGCCTCGCTGGCCTCAGGCTCGGCTGGTGCTACGCCTCCTCCGATATATGCGACGCCATCAACCGCATTCGCGGTCCGTTCAATACGAGCGGCGCGGCGATGGCCGCCGGTATCGCAGCGTTGGCGGACGCCGAACACATCCTTCGCGCGGTGGCTCACAACGAGGCTTGGCGCGACTGGCTGGCGCGCGAGATTGCGAGGCTCGGCGACATCAAAGTCACGGCAAGCGCCGCCAATTTCCTGCTCCTGCACTTCACAGACGAGCAGCAGGCGCGCGCGGCCAATCACTTTCTTCTCGGCCAAGGCTTGATCTTGCGCGCGGTGGGTGCCTATGGCCTCCCGCATTGCCTGCGGCTCACAATCGGCACGCAGGAAGCAAACCGCTTTGTCGCCGCCGCCCTCGCTGATTTCCTCGCAATCGAAAGCCGCGCGCGTGCCTGACGGTCTTGGCACTGCATTGAGCGAGCCGCTGTTCGAGCGCATCGCCATCATCGGCATGGGCTTGATCGGCTCGTCCTTGGCCCGCGTTTGCCGCCGCAAGGGGCTCGCACGGCGGATCGCCGCCTTCGATAGTTCCCTTGCGGTGCAAGGCAAAGTGAAAGAACTGGCCCTCGCCGATTGCGTTGCCGAGACTGTGGCGGCCGCTATGGATGGAGCTGATTTCATCGTGCTTTGCATCCCGGTCGGGGCAATGGGCGCGGTCGCGTGTGAGATTGGCCCTCATCTCATGCCTGGCGCGATCGTCTCGGATGTCGGCTCGGTGAAGACTTCCATTATCAAGGCTGTGTCGCCGCATCTCCCTGCCGGCGTCGAATTTGTGCCCGCCCATCCCGTGGCGGGCACGGAGCAATCCGGACCAGAAGCGGGCTTTGCGACACTCTTTCTCAACCGCTGGAACATACTGACGCCAACCGAGCGGACGAGCCAAAAGGCCGTGGCGCGGGTGGCGGCTTTTTGGTCCGCGGCGGGAGCGAACGTCGAAATCATGCACCCGGCTCATCACGACCTAGTACTCGCCATCACAAGCCATGTGCCGCATCTTGTTGCGTATAATATCGTCGGCACGGCGGCGGACCTCGAGGAAGTGACGCAGTTGGAAGTGATCAAATTCTCGGCCGGTGGATTTCGCGATTTTACTCGCATCGCTGCCTCCGATCCGACCATGTGGCGAGACATTTTTCTCAATAATAAGGAGGCGGTGCTCGAAATGCTGGGGCGCTTCAACGAGGATCTCATCGCCCTGCAGCGCCATATCCGCAACGGCGACGGCGATGCCCTTTTCGAGCTTTTCACGAGAACGCGGGCGATCCGGCGCGGCATTATCGAGCAGGGTCAAGAGACCGCCGCGCCGGATTTCGGCCGGAGAGCCGGCGAAGCAGAGTAGGGGTCCTCAGCCTTAATAAAGCGGCGGGATTTGAATCGCTGTGCGCACAGGGCCAATCGATACAAAGCCGCTCGACAAAACGACGGGCAAACTCAGCCGACCTGGGACCTGATTGCTTTTCCCAAACAGGCCCGACAAGGCTCTTCCGGCGGCAATGGCGGCCGGATCGATGTTCAACTGGCGGAAGCCCGAATCAAAGCCGGCAAACGCCGTATCAAGCTTGCCGTTCAAATGATGGCTGTCGTCGAGGTCGAGTCTGCCTCTTGCTTCGACAAGCACGCCACCGCTCGTGACGCGGGCGGTCCTTAGATCGATTTTGCCGTCCGCCGAGCGCCACATTTCCAGGAGATCGGGGAGAGATTGAGCGCCGCTCAAGGAGGCCTGCGATATGGTGCCATCGAGCTGCGCAAAAATCGGTTTTTGCGTACCAAGGAAGCCGTTAAGCGCCGGAACCTGGCCTTCGTTGAGTGTCAGCGCGAAATCATAGGCATGATCATGCCGCTCAGGCGATATCGACAGAGAGCCGATAGCTTCCTTGAACTCGCCTCTCATGACGTCGCCAGTGTGCGACTCGAGAGCTACCGTTAAATCTTTCGCCATAAAGGCAATCCGCTCATAGGCGCGCGGCGGGCCTTCGAGCTCGATATAAAATGCTTCCCATTGCAACGTGACGTCCGGCGTCCCGTCGCCCCTCGTGAGAGTAAACGGTGGTTCTATTTTGGCGAGCAGATTATCGTTGCGCATTAACGGAGAGGTGGCCTGGAAACCGCGTGCCGTGCCAGCGATGGGCTTGCCGTCAATCTCACCTTTGAAGAGAAGATCCGTGCATGAGATCTCGATTTTGAAGGGGTAGCCGCGGATTTTCTCATTTTCGCACGACCAATTTCGCCCGGCCTTCGCTTCTTGCGCGATCCAGCCCTGGACGGCGGCGGAGGTTCGCCGGGATGCGCTATACCAGAAGATAGACCAGCCACCGGCGATCAGGAGAACAACAATGGCGGGCAGCGCTACAATGGACCAGCCGCTTGAGCGGTGCTTAGTCTGAATGGGTTTTGTCAGCATAACCTCCCCAGGTTATTAAGTTGAGATCATCATTTTTATTGATTTCCGGTTTGGCAAACCAGGGACAACTGCTGATCTGATATCTGACAACTGAACCTTATGTTTGCCAGGTTTGACGTTTACTATAAGGGCAATCGCTTTTGCAATTAACCTTACTTTTTGGAGGCTGAGCTGGGGCAAAGAGGAATAGGTGGGCTGAGCCGAAGGGTAATAGGGGTGCATAACTAGTCTGAAGCCGCAGAGTTTTTGGGCTTTTCTATCCCCGCTGTGTTGGAGCTGAGTTTTTTTTACGGGGTTAAAGGGCGCCAGAGTGGCGCGGGTTCGATCACTTGGGTTGCCTGGCCGGGGGAAACGTTGGTCGATTTTGTCGGGAAATTTCACAGGGTAATGTGCCAGTGCCTGCCTGGCCGCCGGTGGCCGGTGCATGTCCCAGGCGGGGTAGTTTCCTTTACCTTCGACGATGTGCCTTTGACAGGCTTAAAACGTGGCAGAGCGATCCTTGAAGAGTTTGGAACGCGAGGCACGTTCTACTGCGCGGCCGGTCTATTTGGCAAAGAATCCGCGTGCGGCCAAATATGCACTCTTGATGATGTTGCCGCTGCCGCGGCGAAGGGCCATGAGGTCGGGTGCCATACAATGTCCCATCTCGATAGCCAGCGCACCACGGCCGGAGCGCTCCTCGCCGATATCGATGCGAACGCCTCGGCCCTCGGGCCAGCTTGGGGCACGCCGCTCGTCAGCTTCGCATATCCGTTCGGGCGAGTCACACCACGAAGCGCGCGCGTGCTAGGGGAGCGCTTCATGACCTGCCGCGGCAACCGCCCAGGTTTAAATGGGCGAGAAACTGATGCCGCCAATCTCCGCGCCAATGTGCTCTATGGGGGAAGGTTCGACACCAATGCGATTGGCCGGCTGATTGAAGCCGCTGTGTCAACCAATAGCTGGCTTGTGTTCTACACCCATGACATTCAGGATAATCCATCGCCCTATGGGTGTACTCCCGGTCAATTCAAACAAGTCGTGGCAATGAGCGCTCGCCGTACCCGGATTCTGCCGGTGAAAGAGGCTGCGAAATTGGCTGCGCAGGCGACGGCGTAGGCTCCTTGGGGCCATTAAGCGGAAACGCACGGAACCGCTGGCATCGTCTCGACTAGCGTCGGCCAATACACAAAAGGCCAATTTTGCTCGGGCAAATCATCGGTATATGATTTGCAAGGCACGCCTTGTGCCTTACGCCTCGAGCAGATTTTATGAGCAGAATCCGCAGATTGCTCGTCGCCAACCGCTCTGAAATCGCCATTCGGGTGTTCCGCGCGGCAACGGAGCTCGGCATCCGGACAGTCGCGATTTTTGCCGAGGAGGACAAGCTTTCCCTGCATCGTTTTAAAGCGGATGAAGCCTATCAGGTCGGCGCCGGCAAGGGGGCGCTCGAGGCTTATCTCTCGATCGAGGAGGTGCTGCGAGTCGCCAAGGAAGCCAAGGCGGACGCGATCCATCCCGGCTACGGCTTTCTATCGGAAAACCCAGAATTCGTGGATGCGTGCAATTCAGCAGGCATTATTTTCATCGGCCCGTGCTCGCGGACCATGCGTGATCTCGGCAACAAGGTCTGCGCCCGCCAGATCGCGTTGTCTTGCGGCGTTCCGGTGATGCCGGCGACGGAGGCTCTCCCCGAGGATCCGCTTGAGATAAGGCGGCTCGCGCATGATCTTGGCTACCCGCTTATGCTCAAGGCCTCTTGGGGAGGTGGAGGCCGTGGGATGCGCGCCATCGAGGACGAGGATCAGCTTCTCCATGCCGTGATGAGCGCCAGACGGGAAGCCAAAAACGCCTTTGGCAAGGATGAGCTCTACCTCGAAAAACTCATTAAACATGCGCGCCATGTGGAAGTGCAGCTTCTTGGCGATCAGCATAACAATCTCGTGCACCTTTTCGAGCGCGATTGTTCAATTCAGCGCCGTAATCAAAAAGTCGTCGAGCGGGCGCCAGCGCCATACCTGGATGATGCCGCTCGCCGCCGCCTTTGCGAGGCTGCCCTCAAAATCGGCGGAGCGACGGGCTATGCCGGGGCGGGCACGGTAGAATTCCTCTTGGATACGCAAACGGGTAATTTTTATTTCATAGAGGTTAATCCAAGGATCCAGGTCGAGCATACGGTGACCGAAGTGGTGACTGGGCTCGACATTGTGAAAGCGCAGATCCGCATTGCCGAGGGCAAGCGGATCGGTCGGCAGAGCGAGACGGGAATACCAAAGCAGGATGAGATCCGCCTTTCCGGCCATGCCCTGCAGTGCCGCATCACGACGGAGAATCCGGAAAATAATTTTATCCCCGATTACGGCCGCATCACCGCCTATCGCGGCGCCATGGGATTTGGCATCCGTATCGATGGCGGCACGGCCTACTCGGGTGCCGTCGTCACGCGATTTTACGACCCGCTGCTTGAAAAAATCACGGCTTGGGCGCCAACGCCGGACGAAGCCATCCGGCGCATGGAGCGTGCGCTCCTCGAATACAGGATTCGCGGTGTCGCCACCAATCTCGCATTCCTCCAGAATATCATTACCCATCCCGATTTTATCGCTAATGATTACACCACCCGCTTTATCGACGAGACGCCCTCTCTGTTCGATTTCAAAAAGCGAAAGGATCGCGCCACCAAGCTTTTAACATGGATTGCGGAAGTCACGGTCAATGGCCATCCCGAGACCCGCGAGCGGCGCCAGCGTCCAGCTGTTCTTCACGAGCCTGTCATCCCTCAAATGCCGCCTGGAAAGATCCTGGATGGAACGCGGCAATTAATGGAAAAGCTGGGCCCGAAGCGTTTTGCGGAGTGGATGCGCGGCGAGCGCCGGTTGCTCATCACCGACACGACGATGCGGGATGCGCACCAGTCGCTGCTTGCGACGAGAATGCGCACCAAGGATATCGCCGGCGCGGCCGCGGTCTATGCCAAAGGGCTCCCCGAGCTTCTTTCGCTAGAGTGCTGGGGCGGCGCGACATTTGACGTCGCCATGCGCTTTCTCACCGAGGATCCTTGGGAGCGCTTGAGCCTGATCCGCGAGCGCGCGCCAAACCTCCTGACGCAGATGCTGCTGCGGGGGGCGAATGGTGTTGGCTACACCAACTACCCCGATAACGTCGTAAAATATTTCGTGCGGCGCGCGGCGGCCTCCATCGATCTCTTCCGTATCTTCGACTGCCTCAATTGGGTCGAAAATATGAGGGTGGCGATCGACGCGGTCCTGGAGACGGGCAAACTTGCCGAGGGAGCCATTTGCTACACCGGCGACATTCTCGACCCCAAGCGGGCCAAATACTCCCTTAATTACTATGTGGGCGTCGCCAAGGAATTGGAGCGCACGGGGTGTCATATCCTTGCCATCAAGGACATGGCGGGCCTCCTGAGACCCTTGGCGGCAAAAGTCCTTGTTAAGGCGCTGCGTGAGGAGAGCGGCTTGCCGCTGCACCTTCATACTCATGACACGTCCGGAATTTCTGCCGCCACCGTCCTCGCCGCCACTGAGGCGGGTGTCGATGCCGCCGATGCGGCGATCGATACCATGTCGGGGACGACCTCGCAGCCTTGTCTTGGATCGATCGTGAAAGCGCTACGCCACTGCGAACGAGATACGGGTCTAAGTTCTCCGGTGATTCGCCAGCTGAGCACTTACTGGGAAGCGGCGCGGCAGCAATACGCGGCCTTCGAGAGCGATCTCAAAACAGGCACGGCCGAGGTTTACTTGCACGAAATGCCGGGAGGTCAATTCACCAATCTTAAGGAGCAGGCGCGCGCGCTCGGTCTCGAAAAGCGCTGGGACGAGGTTGCCGCGGCCTATCGCGCCGCGAACGATTTCTTTGGCGATATTATTAAGGTGACGCCATCATCGAAAGTCGTCGGCGACATGGCGCTCATGATGGTGAGCCAAGGGCTAGCGGCTGCCGATGTGCTCGACCCGAACAAAGAAATCGCCTTCCCTGCTTCGGTTGTCGAGATGATGCGGGGAGATCTCGGCCAGCCGCCTGGAGGATGGCCAAGGGCCTTGCAGGCTAAGGTTCTAAAGGGAGACCCACCGATTAACGTGCGGCCAGGTTCCCTTCTTGCCCCCGCCCATCTGGCCGCGAGCCGCGCAACCGCCGAGAAGGCAATTGGCCGGCAGCTCGGCGATGACGAGCTCGCCTCCTATCTGATGTACCCGAAAGTGTTTGTTGAGTTCGCGGCCACATCCCGCCGTTATGGGCCTGTCGCCGTTCTGCCGACCCCGGTTTTTTTCTATGGCATGCAACCCGGCGCCGAGCTCTTGATCGAGATTGAGCCGGGTAAGACCCTCGTTCTCCTTCTGATGACCATCAGCGAGCCCGATGAGGAGGGGAAGGTAAAAGTCTTCTTTGAGCTCAACGGCCAGCCTCGCATCATCTGGATCCAGCACCGGTCGGCTGCCACGAAGACGATCGCGAGGCGCAAGGCGGAGGACGGCAACCCCATGCATATCGCGGCGCCGATGCCTGGCTCGGTCTCAACGGTTTCCGTGCGGCTCGGCCAGGATGTCGCCGCGGGCGATGTCGTCGCCACCCTCGAGGCGATGAAGATGGAAACAGCCTTGCATGCTCAAGCTGCCGGAAAAATTGTTGAGGTTCTCGCGGCTCGAGGCCAGCAGGTTGATGCCGGCGATCTCTTGATGCGGCTTGAGTAAAAAAAGTTCACCTGACGCCGATCAGCCATGCTCGGTCACTCCTGTGCGGATTCGCACAGTGGAATGCTGCCTCATCCTTCAAACGTGGGACGCACTCGTAGGCGGATTGTGCTTGAGTGTCATTGATAATTTTTCGTCACTTAGGAGAAAACCAATGTCACCTCTTATTGGCATAGCGATTTCGGTATTGCCGGAGCTTGTGAAATTGCTAGCTGGCGATAAGGCTGGCACGATCGCGGGAGATGTCGCCAAGGCCGTCAGCTCGGCGACGGGCACATCGGATCCCGCCAAGGCCAAACAAAAATTGTCACAAGATCCCGCCGTCGCGAGCGATTTGCAAATCAAGCTCGCGCAGATCGCCCTTGAGGCGGCAAGAATACAAAATGAAGAAGAAGACAAGCGACGCCAAGCGGAGCTCGCCAGCGTCAAGGACGAGCTGCAAGCGAGCCTGGAGAATACGCGCGACGCCAGGTTTAGCCTAGTGGAGCTTGCCAAGGATCAAAGCGAGCTGATGTGGGTCGCGCCACTCGTCTCTCTTCTCGTGTGCGTCGGATTCTTCAGCTCTCTTATTTTTATGATGTTCCCGTTTGCAAAAGCAGATGCGTCGAACCAGCTCGTCAACATCACGGTCGGCGCGCTCGTCGCCGCGTTCTCCACCGTGGTGAATTTCTGGCTCGGATCTTCGCAAGGATCTCGCAACAAGGACAGCGCGAGTTTCCGATTGCAGGAAAATCTCGCCAAAGCAGCGAGCGATCGGGACGCCACGACGCTACCTTCCGGACAGAAACCTCAGTCGGCCGAGCCAACCGCAAAGATGGCTGGCGGGGGTCAAGTTATCCTGCATCCGGCGGTGGCCTCCGCGCAGGCGGCGGGAACTAAGGCAGATAATTTTGAAGCGTGCCTCGCCGTGACGCTGCACGCGGAAGGCGGTTATAGCAATGATCCGCATGATCCGGGCGGTCCGACGAACTTTGGCATCACTCAGAAAGTTCTCGAGCAGTGGCGCGGCCAGCCCGTGAGCGCGGAAGAGGTCAAGGAACTCACGCGCGACGAAGCGAAGGAAATCTACCGGGCGAACTATTGGCTGCCGATGAACTGCGCCAAATTGCCGGACGGCGTCGATCTCGAAGTCTTTGATTTTGGCGTCAATGCCGGACCTTCAAGATCCATCAAACGGCTGCAGAGACTCCTCGGGATCAAAGAGGATGGATCGATGGGGCCGATGACTTTGGCCGCGGTCAATGCCATTGATCCAAAAGAGCTCATGATTAAGCTCGCGAATGACCGGCAAGAATACTATCGCAGTTTGCCAACGTTTGCGCAGTTTGGCGGTGGATGGACGCGGCGCGTTTCAGACGTTCAAAAAGCGGCTTTTAAGATGGCGGCCTGAACGCCACCGAAAAAGTGAGATATTTGTGGTGCCAAACATTGGCACCACGAGAACTCATCTCACAAACCCCAAAATATCCTTTACCATCGCCATGTGTTTTGCCGCTATCACGCGCGCCCGGTCCGAACCATCGGCGAGAATCCTATCGATTGACGCAGGGTCGGCGGTAAGCCGCTTCATCTCGGCGCCAATCGGCGCGAGCTTGGCGACAGCCAGGTCAACGAGCGCCGATTTGAATGTCGAGAAATTACCCCCGCCAAATGTCCGCAGCACGCCCTGCTTCGTCTCGCCATTGAGCGCCGCAAAGATGCCGATGAGATTATCGGCTTCCGGCCGTTTTTTGAGGCCTTCGACCTCGGAGGGCAGGGCATCGGGATCGGTTTTTGCCTTGCGTACTTTTTGCGCAATCGTATCGGCATCGTCGGAGAGGTTGATGCGTGAATAATCCGATGGGTCGGATTTCGACATTTTTTTTGAGCCGTCGCGAAGGCTCATGACGCGCGTCGCGGGACCCTGAATGAGTGGCTCGGGCAGCAGGAAAAACGCTTCGCCAAAGCCAAGCGCCGCGATCGAGTCGGCAAAATCAAGATTGAATTTTTGCGCAATGTCGCGCGCCAATTCGAGATGCTGCTTCTGATCCTCGCCGACCGGAACATGCGTCGCCCGGTAGATGAGAATATCGGCGGCCATGAGGCAAGGGTAGGCATAGAGCCCGACCGAGGCGTTTTCGCGGTCCTTGCCTGCCTTCTCCTTGAACTGCGTCATACGGTTGAGCCAGCCGATCCGCGCCACGCAATTAAAGACCCAGGCAAGTTCAGCGTGCTCGGCAACTTGGCTCTGATTAAAGACGATATGTTTTTGGGGATCGATGCCGCAGGCGATATAGGCGGCTGTCACCTTGCGGATGTTCGCCTTCAACTCCGCCGGCTTTTGCGGCAGCGTAATTGCGTGCAGGTCAACAACGCAGTAAAGGCAATCATAGCTCTCCTGCAACTCGACGAATTTGACGATCGCGCCTAGATAATTGCCAAGATGTAAATTGCCAGTCGGCTGCACCCCAGAGAGAACTCGTTCAATATACTTTGTCATGCGCAATCGCCTTTCGCGTTTGGACCGCGTTTAAAAACCAATGCAATAAAGGGCCGCCAATGAAAGCCGTTGCAAATTCCATCATGGCATCAAAGAATGAACCGGCTCAAATCCGCATTCTTTGCAAGATCGCCGATGTTCTTTTCGACATAGGCGGCATCGATCTCGATCCGCTCGCCAAAACGATCGGAGGCGGTAAAGCTGATCTCGTCGAGCACGCGTTCCATGACCGTTTGCAGGCGGCGCGCCCCGATGTTTTCAACCGAGGAATTGACCTGCACGGCGATGCGCGCGACGGCGTTAATCGCATCTGGAGCGAACGCGATCTCAACGCCTTCCGTGCGCAAAAGGGCTTCATACTGCTTAATAAGACTGGCCTCCGTCTCGGTGAGGATGCGGCGGAAATCATTCTCGTCCAAGGGCGAAAGCTCGACGCGGATCGGCAGTCGCCCTTGCAATTCGGGGAGAAGATCGGATGGTTTCGAGATATGGAAAGCGCCGGAGGCGATGAATAAAACGTGGTCGGTTTTAACCGCGCCATGCTTCGTCGTGACAGTCGTGCCTTCGATAAGGGGCAAGAGGTCCCGCTGCACGCCTTCGCGCGAGACATCGGCTCCAATACGTCCCTCGCGGGCGCAAATTTTGTCGATCTCGTCGAGGAAAACGATGCCATTGTTTTCGACCTCGCGAACGGCATCTTGAACGATCCGGTCTTGGTCGATCATTTTGTCGCTCTCTTCGAGCGCGAGCGGCGCGTACGCATCCTTCACGGCCAACCGCCGCGGCTTGCTGCGCCCGCCCAGCGACTTGCCAAAGATGTCCCCTAATGAAATGGCGCCGATGGCCGAACCTGGCATGTTTGGCAATTCGAACATCGGCATCGAGGCCGTGGAATGAGCAAGCTCGATCTCGATTTCTTTATCATCGAGCTCGCCAGCCCGAAGCTTCTTGCGAAAGCTATCGCGCGTCGAGGCAGAAGCCGTCGTCCCAACGAGCGCGTCCAAAATGCGCTCTTCGGCGGCGAGCTGGGCGCGCGCCGATACGGCTTTGCGCTTTTCTTCCTTGCCCATGGAAATCGCAATCTCAAGGAGATCGCGAACGATCTGTTCGACATCGCGTCCGACGTAGCCGACTTCGGTGAACTTCGTTGCCTCGACCTTGAGAAAAGGCGCGTTGGCGAGCTTCGCCAAGCGTCGCGAGATCTCTGTCTTGCCGCAGCCCGTCGGTCCAATCATCAAGATGTTTTTTGGCAGCACCTCTTCGCGCATCGGGCCGACGAGGCGCAAGCGGCGCCATCGATTACGCAGCGCGATCGCGACCGCGCGTTTCGCTTCTTTCTGCCCGACGATGAAGCGGTCGAGCTCGGAAACGATCTCGCGAGGAGAAAAATCAGTCATGGTAAGAACCTTCCGGATGCGACGCGATCATTTCGAGGCAATCGACTCGATCACGAAGCAATCATTGGTATAGACACAGATCGCGGCGGCGATCTCGAGGGAACGGCGAGCGATCGCCTCGGCGTCCATTTCGGTCGGCAGAAGCGCGCGGCCCGCCGCAAGCGCATAATTGCCGCCGGAGCCGATCGCCATCACGCTGCCTTCCCCCGCCGATTCCGGCTCCAACACATCGCCGGTGCCCGTCAACACGAGAGCCGCGTCGGCGTCGGCGACGAGCATCATGGCTTCAAGCCGGCGCAGATAGCGATCGGTGCGCCAATCCTTGGCGAGCTCGACACAAGCGCGCATCAGCTGGCGCGGATATTGCTCAAGCTTCGACTCCAGCCGCTCGAAAAGGGTGAATGCGTCGGCGGTCGCGCCGGCAAAGCCGCCGATCACCTCGCCCTTGGCGAGGCGGCGCACCTTTTTGGCATTGCCCTTGATGATGGTCTGGCCGATCGACACCTGGCCATCGCCGCCGATGACGGTGCGGCCTCCCTTCTTGACCATCACAACTGTCGTTGCGTGAAAACTATCGAAGCCGGGCGAAACGTGTTGCATAAGAACTCTTGGACCGGTGGCATAGATTTAAATGCCGCCGGATGTATCTATGGACTCGGGGAAGCGGACGCAAGCTTTGCGCTGACGGGAGCTTAGTCTCGCGAATTCGCTGTCTTGTCAAAAGACAGGCTCAGGCGAACAAGAGGGTGTGAGGCGCTTGAGGGAGATTTGAGACGCTTGCCCGTTAGCGCTTTTTCGAAAGCCTCTGTAAATTGCGTTGCACCCGCTTTTGGTAGAGGGCGAGAGTGCGTGTTGGGATTTGCGCGCCCTTGCCAGCTGCAAGAGCGCGAGCCGCATCGACGTTCGCATCGAACGCGGCTTTGATCTTTTCATCCACCATGCGCTTGCTTTCGCGCTTTGCGGCGCTTCCCCCTTTGGCGAGTTTCATCATGCGCAGCGCGATCACGGTGCTCGCACTCGCGCTGAGCTTGATGGAATTTTGGACGAGCTGCGGCAGGAATATTTTGCGGCGTCGCATGCCTGGTACCTTTCAAAAGGAACGCTAGCATCAATTGGCGCCTGCGCCAATATTCCAGAAATGTCAATCTTCGACGAAACTATGCAATAGTCCATGATTTCTCGTTTCCGGGGCTCCAAACCCGGAACAAGGGCTATCCCTCACCCACCAACCGTCGGCTGTGCGACGTGCGGTTGGATACAGATCTAAAAAACCGTTATATATTTTAGGAGCGAAATAATACCAATAACAATTACAACGCCATTGACAATTTGTTTCGCTCGACTGTCAATCGGAAGCATATTGACGAGATACACAACAAGGAAAACGATCACAAAAGTTACGAGAGCGCCAATGAGGATATTAATCATCTCTTCCTCCAATGATAACTACCTTATTCGCCAAGTGGCCGATGGAATAAATAACGTATGCGAATGATCTGTTAGACTCGCATTCGCTACTCATGGCATCTGGTTGATCGGGGTTGAACTCTGTGAGCCTCAATGATGCCAGAAAAGGGCAAGAAGAATGATGACCGGAATCGGTACACCAAGTAACCAAAGCAGAATCCCGCGTCCGAAGCCCATGATATTCTCCTTTTCCGTGCAAGCTTGAGTTAAAACATTGCAACGGTTAAACACGCTCTGCTTGAATAGGTTTCCTAAAACTTTGTGTGATGGATGAAACTCGCGAAGCAACCGCAAGCGCGCCGACGATCGCAAAGATTTGATTCGTAAATGCAATCAAACTGTTTGACAAAGCTTCTGCTAGCCGTGGGTTTTATAATTTGAATTGAGCTGATTATAGCTTTGAATCGGACTGAGGCTTCGCGAACTGTTTGGACAGTCGACAGACCTCCGGCTTTCACCCATTAAACCCCAACGCCTCACGCACCTTGCGCGAATCGCTCGCTAGACGGCAGGCTCTCTTCGGGGGATTTTTTCGCAATTGTTTATGGTTTCCGCTGCCGCCGTCTTATTTTTATGATGACAAGCGGAAACGTTTTGCCGCCGCGTTCGTTCCCGCGGCTGTGCCGTCGATCAACTGGCGCCGGCCGAGCAGATCAGCTCAATTCGGCTGCAAGCCTTCGCATGAATGCGATACAAGCCTCGATCTGCGCGATTTCAATGTACTCATCTGGTTGATGGGCCTGATCAATGGATCCTGGCCCGCACACCACCGTCGGAAAGCCGGCGCGCTGAAATTGCCCCGCTTCCGAAGCATAGGGGACGCAGATCGTCCCAGGTGTTTGAGCGAGCCTCAGCGCCAGCCCTTCGGCGCATGAACCCTGTTCCGGCTTGAGGCCAGGGACCTCGGCTTCGGTGATGGTTTCGATAAACGCTTCCCTCGAGTAGCGAGCGAGCTTCGGCGCGACGGAGCGCTCGGCATAGTCGTTGAGCCACCGCAGGGCAAGATCTTGCCTCACCTCCGGAAGAGCGCGGAACTCCCACTGGAATGAGCACCGCTTCGCCAGAATATTGCGGGCCGACCCGCCTTGGATCATGCCAACATGGACCGTGGAAGCGGGAGGATCGAACCGCCGAGAGGGATCGCCTACCTTGGCGAGCTCTTCGCCGAAGGCGTAGAGGCTGCTGATCAGCTCACAGGCCGCTTCGATGGCATTGGCGCCAAGGGCTGGTTTTGATGAATGCGCCGCTTGACCGTGCACAATCGTCGAATAGGTCGCGATGCTCTTATGGGCATCAGCAACCCGCATCGAGGTTGGCTCGCCGACGATCGCGGCACTTGGGCGGGGCAGGTCGCCGCCAAATCTGGCGATAATATCAAGCGCCCCGCGGCAGGTCGTCTCTTCGTCATAGCTTAAAAGGATATGGATCGGGCGCGATAGGCGCGCCTTCTGAAATTCGGGGATCATGGCAAGGCAGATGGCGTCAAAGCCCTTCATGTCGCAGCTGCCGCGGCCATAAACGCGGTCCATCTCGTGGCGTAACTTAAAGGGATCGCTTGTCCAGCTTTGGCCCGCGGCGGGAACCACGTCCGTATGTCCGGAGAGGATAACGCCGCCGTCGGTGCTCGGGCCAACGGTCGCAAAAAGCGCCGCCTTGTCACCGGCGGGATTGAGTGCCTTAGTGAAGGCGATGCTAAGCGATTTTAAATAATCTTCGAGAAAGGCAATGAGATTGAGATTTGACTTAGAACTCTCCGTATCAAATGAAATCAGCCGCTCGAGGATCTCGAGTGTCGTGCCGAGCTTCGGATCAACCACTCTTTGCGCAAAGGCCATGCACGCAACGGCGCGCTACCACGCCCTCAGTTAAGAACGCGGCGCGCGTAAGGGGAATCGAGCGAGAACACAGGGATTACCGCTTCGAAGACGTCGCCGTTCTCATTCACCATACGGTAACTGCCAGTCATGATACCCGAGGGTGTCGTCATGTTCGTTCCGGACGTATAACGGAAAATCTCACCTGGTTTCAGGACCGGCTGCTCCCCGACCACACCAGCCCCCTTGACTTCCTCCAACCTGCCGTTGCCGTCGGTAATTTTCCAGTGGCGGGCTGTCAGCTGCACGGCCACCTTTCCCTTATTAGCGATTTCAACCGTGTAAGCCCACCAAAAGGATGCCTCCTCCGCGTCGGAACGCTCGGGCACGAATTGTGGCATAACCGTGATTTCAATATCGTGGCTGAGGGTACTGTACATGGTTCCACCCGGGTTAGACCGCTTCTAATGGCTGGAACCTACTCTAACATAGCTCCGGATAAGTGCAAAAGTGCCGTATTCCCAAGCCCGCTCTGGCGGAGCGCCTCCAGCGGCGAGGAAACGTAAGCCGTTAAAGCCGCATCAAGCTTTTCTTGGGCGACCCAAGTGATGCTCGGCCCCTTCGTCCAAATGATCAGCACGCGAAGGGGCTTGCCTGGCCAGAGCGGCGCCAGAGCGGCCCGATAGAGTGCGAGCTGGTTCACATATGCGGCGGGAATACCGCCGGTCGGAGGGGAATCATCAGTTTTGAAATCCGCGACCAAGACCTCTCCGCCGGCCTCGGCCACCCTGTCGACTCGCCCGCGGACATCGATTGTTCCCCCGGCATGGGTAATTGTCCCCAGAACGGGTACTTCGGCGCGTGATCCGAGCCCAAAAAGCCCCGCGAGCTCCGGCAGATCGATGATTTTGCAGGCCTCCGAGGCGAAGGCCTCGCAGTCGCTCTCCTCGAGGTTTTTGGCGCGCACCCGAAAAAAAGCGTGAGCAGCGGCACGGCGCTGTTCCGCTGCGACTTCCGGCAGGAATGCAAGGAGCTCATGAAGAAGCCGGCCGCGCGCGAGTGCTTTGGTTCGCTGTTGGACCGAACAGAGGCTTCTCGCGGTTGTAAGCGCGGATGAGGGACGGGCCGCTCTCGCGGCTTCATCCTCCGCCGGGGCAGGGCAACGCAACCACGCCGGGACCGAGGCCTTGGCAGGCTCGGGGTGGCTTTTGGCCGGTGGCGCAAAGACAGCCGACGGCTGATGGATATATCGGAGCAGAGCTTCGTCCGCATTCCAAAACGATGGCACTTTTTCAAACTCGGGTCTTTCGTAGAAGGCGGCTTCCATCATCGCCGCCCATGAGCCGCCGGGTTTCCTGCCGCGATAAAATCCAGCGATGTAGAGGCGCTCCTCGGCGCGCGTCAACGCCACGTAAAGCAGCCGCCGATATTCCTCATTTTCAGATATGCGCTTACGCTCCCGCGCCTCGGCAACCGCCGAGCAATCAAGTTCTTTGCGAGGCGACCAGGCAATGGCCGTCTGCGAAGGAACGGCCGTGTGAAGGCGGAAAATTTTAGAGCTCTTAGTTGGTATGCCGCACGTCTCGGGTAGGAATACGATTTTGGCTTCAAGCCCCTTGGCGCCATGGACCGTCATGACACGCACCGCATTGCCACCATTTTCTATCTCGCGCTTGATCGAAAGATCGAGTCCCGAAACTTCTTCAAGAAAGACAGCGAGCGAGAGCCCGGCGCTGCTTTCGTGTGCCATGGCGAGGCGTAAAAACTCGTCGATCGCATCCCCGGCCTCTGGGCCGAGCCGCGCTTCAAGATCACGGCGGCCGCCATCGGCCGAGAGAAGATTTGTATAAAAGGCGAAAGGGCCGCCGCCTGCCAGAGAACGCCAGCCTGCCAGCTTTCTTTCTGCCGCCATGTGTTTTGGCAGCGGCGAGGCTCGTAACGCCTCGGCGAGGCTTGCCGCGCGGCCGGGCGCAAGCGCGATGAGATCTTCATCATCAAATCCGATGAGCGGCGATTTCAATACGCTGGCGAGAGAGAGGTCATCCGCCGCCAGCAAACTCGCGCGTCCGGCCGCGATGAGATCCATGACGGCGATGTGATTTTTGAGATCGAGGCGGTCAGCGCCCGCGGTTGGAATATGTGATTCTTTTAAGGCCCGGATCATGGTCTCAAAGAACGCATTTTTCCGCTTGCGCACGAGGATCAAAATATCAGAAGGCTCAATCGGGCGCGGCCGCAGTGCCGCATCATGCACGAATTCACGCGAGTCAGGACCGATTAGCTGCTCGATTTTCTTCGCAATCCTCCGCGCGAGGACAGTTGCTGGCTCCTCTTTATTGGCGAGATTCTCTGGCAAAGTCCATTGGTCAGGCGTATCAAGCGGCGGCGCCCCAGTCACGGGGGGCCAGACCTCGACAAGCGTCGGCAAGTGACGTTTGACCGCATCATGCGGCATCCATTCTTCGCCTGAGGAAATGACCCCCTTTTTGTGATCGCTATGTTCGAACACCCGATCGATCGCGGCGAGCACGCCGGGCGCGGAACGGAATGAGGACGTCAGCCTGACATGCTTGAAAGCCCTTGCCTCTCTATCAAATCGCTTGGCAAAGGACCGCTGCATTTTCTCGGATTTGCCCCGGTCGGCGCCTTGAAACGAAAAAATCGACTGCTTTTCATCGCCGACGGCAAAAAAACTGCGCGGCAGCTCGCCTCCCTCTCGGAACGAGGCAAATTCTCCGGTCAGAGATTCGAGAATCTTCCACTGCGCCTCGCTCGTATCCTGCGCCTCATCGACGAGAATGTGTTCAAGGGAGGAGTCCAGCTTATAAAGCACCCAGCGCGCATCGGAGCGCTCGAGGAGAGCGAGGGTATTGGCGATAAGGTCGCCATAGTCGAGAACGCTGCGCGCCGACTTATACTCGCGGTAGCGCTCGGAGATCGCTCCCGCGACCTCTATCAGCGCTTGCGTTCGGGCGAAAGTCGCGGCGGCTTTGCGTTCTTCGCGGAGTTTTTCTAGCCGGCTCTGCTCGCGGCAAAGCTCATCGTTAAGCGAAGGATGGGCACTCGATTGTGCCGAAGTTAAAAGCTTACGCCGGGGCTCGCCTTCGTCATTGAAAAAGAAACTCTCATAAGCTTCCAGGTACCCCCCTAGATCTTCGCGTGGATAAGCCGCAAACGCCCTACGGAGTTTCTCGGCCCCTCTTTGGTCCGTCGATTTGCCTCGATCGAGCAACGCGGCGATTTCATTGCACCGCTTCGGTGCAATGCCTTTCTCGGCCATCTCGCGCTCGATGCAGGCGACATCGCGACCAGGCCGGAGACCGAGTGCCCCGCGCAATGTTTCCACCGCCCCTTCCATTTCACGGGGGTGCAAAAATTCCTCGTGCTGAAGCGCTTCTTTGATCAGTTCGTCGAAGCCAGATGGCCCGCTTTCCTCAATCAGGCCTTCAAGCGCGGCGCCGAGAGCGCCTTGGCCACGACTCGCCTCTTCGAGAACAGAATGCCGAGCCCGCGAGAGCAGTTCCGCCTGCTGTTGCTCCTCCATGACCTCGAAGCGCGCCGGCACATTCGCCTCGAAGGGAAAGACATGCAGGACTCTTTCGCAAAAGGCGTGGATCGTCTGGATTTTTAGACCGCCAGGGGTTTCAAGCACCCGGGCGAAAAGCTGGCGCGCCGCTTTGATTTGCCTGTGATCTGGCGAGGAGGCCCCTAAGTTCTGGATTTCCTCGCGAAGGACCGCATCCTCGGCTCCCGTCCACCCCGAAAGGATGCGGGAGATGCGTTCCGCCATGTTCGCGGCGGCTGCTTTGGTGAAAGTAAGACAGAGAATTTTGGAGGGTGCCACGCCGTGCAGGAGCAGGCGGATCACGCGGCTTGCTAGCACATGGGTTTTGCCCGATCCCGCATTAGCCGAAACCCAAACGGATTGTTTGGGATTTGAGGCATCGAATTGCTTTCGGAGGGTCTCGCTGGGGATCTCCGCCGGCATGGCTAATCCACCTCGCCATTATCGCCGGCACGCGACCATTCCGCGACGCGGGCCAAGTGGTCATACGCATTGTAGCGCTTAGCAAATTCCGGAAATGGCCGGGATGGATAAGGCGTCGCCGCTTCGCGGAATTGGTTGAGGAGATCCATCAAGCCGCTGAGGTGAGTTTTTGCCATATCCCAAAGATTAGATTCGATCGGCTCCTCCTTGCCGCCAGCGGGACCGCCAAGTTTGACATAAATTGCCGCAAGAGACTGGGTGTGAAACTCAGCGCCGAAAGCCCCGTTGGCGCACATCGCAGCCTCCAAGGGCAGCTGCGGCGCGAAACCTCGCTCGATATCGTCTTTCCTTGGCAAGGAACCCGTTTTGTAATCGATGATCGTTACGGCCTCATCATTCCCGCGCTCGATACGATCCGCCCGCGCCGTCAATAGGAATTGAGAGCCGTCCTTGAGGAGAAGTTCGAGTTTGCCTTCGACTTCGCTCGCAAGAACCGAAAGACCTTCGCGGCGCTTGCCTTCAAACGCCAGATAGAAATCAGTCAGCTTTTCGATCCGCGATGATTGGAGGGCAACGAAATGAGGATCGAGCAGAAGCATCGCCAGTTCCTTATGCAGGAGAGTCTGTAGCACCGCGCGCGCCTCCTTCGGCAGCGGACCAGCCGGATAAAGGCTGACGAAGCCGTTTAACGCGGCGTGGACAGCGCGCCCGAATTCACTGAAACCCAAATCACCCCCTAGAGGCGCGAGCTCTTTCAGCTCCAGGATTTTATCGGCATAAATGGCATACGGGTCGCGGCGCAGCGTTTCGACTTGGGTGACGCTGAGGCGCTTCGGGCGCCGCTCGACGGGCGGCCTTGGCATCGGCCTCTCACAGGGCGGGGCGGGCTCGGATTTGTCGATTTCCCGCGCGTAGTGCAGGTACCGGTCGCCGCGCTTGCGACACGCTTCGAAGCTTTCGCCTCCCAATGCCGCCATGCGCTGGAGAAATCGTGAAGCGACCGTTGGCGCTCCGTCGCGCTTGCGGGCGCGGCTCAAGAAGACTTCGCGTTTGCCCATGGCTTGAGTGAAATCGTGCGCTGTCTGACCGAGCTTTCGCTCGGGCGGGGCGAGGCCGAGGGCGGCACGCATCGACCGGTTGAGAAGAGCGTCGCTATGCCCTTGCGGAGGCCATATTCCCTCATCAAGACCGCCGAGCAGAACGACATCGCTTTCCATAAGGCGGGCTTCCAAAAGTCCCAAGATCTGGAGACGCGGATGCGCTCGCTCGTCTCGAAATAATGTCTCCTCCCGGGCAACAGCATCGAAAAACCGCGCATAGGATTGGGCATCAAAAAAAATTCGCGCCGGCGCATGCTCGTTAAGTGCATCGAAAAATTTTGCGAGCGCCTCGCTCTCCATTCCATCGATGGCGGCGTCTTCCGCCTCGGCGATTGCCTCTAATACGCCGCGATGAGCGGTGATCCACTGGGATAACGGACTGCGGCTCTTTAGTTTCAGGAGCGGCTCGAATTTACTGAGCAGGCGCCCGAGAAAATCACCGAGATCTTCCCACTGCTCTTCGGAAACTCGGGAGAGCGCCGGATGGCTGAACCTGGTATCTATCTGTTTGCGGATACGCGCAATCAACGCAGGCGGTTCTTCTTTAAGAAAATAGGAAAATACTGGCGGTGCGATGCTTGAGCGCAATATGGCGATTTCGAAAATCTCGGCACGCGAGGCGGCGTCCTCTCTCGAAAGTGCGAGGCGAAAGGATGGGTGAGCCATAAGCGCCGCGAGATCTACCGGCACCTTGTCGCTGACAACACAGGCGAGAACAAGCCGGGCCAGGGCACCGAGCGGGGTCGCACTCAAGGCCTCTCCCGCAGAGTCCGCCACATCGATCTTCCAGCGCCGCAGTTCGGCATGGACGCGGCGGGCAAGTTTTCGGTCAGGCGTTACGAGCGCGGCTGTCTTATGTCGTGTCTCCAGCACCTCTCGCATGGCAATAGCGAGGACGAGGGCTTCCTCACGGTCATCGCGCGCCTCAATCAGGGTGATGTCCTTAAGCGCCAAGGCAAGCTCGCCGCCGCTAACGATAGCGCTGAAATTCATCCATGCGTTCGTCGTCTCGGCCGGGCGCAGAGCCTCGCTGATAAATTTGCGACGCATGGCAAGAGGCGGCGCGACCTCGCCAAGGCTTAAGATCTCGCCGCGCTTGATTTTAAGAATAGGAAGCAGCCGGCACAGAGCCGCTTGAGGGTGTGCGAAGGACGAAGCTTCGCTGGGTTCCCCTGGTCCGCCCGCGACCAAGGACCAAGAGTCCTCATCGAGGTGATCATCAAGGCCAGGCAGAACAACCGCGCAGTTGGGTGTCCGCGCAATCGCGGCAAGAAGGCACGCCGTTGCGCTATTCGATCCCGTCGAGCCGATCGCAAGAACAGGACCCGTGAAGGCGCCACTTTCCAATCGGCGCTTCTGAGCGTCAATCAATGTCACCTGCCGGCGGGCTTTATCGACGAGGTTTTTCGCGCCGAGGATCCTCGGCCATTGCTCAATCGCGATATTGAGAAAATCGAGCGTAATGCCCCAGTATGGGTCAAACTCCGGGAGCGCCAAGCGATCGAATTTTTTCCATGACACGTCTTCGATGATGAGTTCATCGATGAGCTTGGCGAGATCGCCTGAGAGATGCCAGGCATCGGCGGGAGTTGTTCCGACGAGAAATGGCCGGCGAGAATCGGATTCGCGCGTGCCATCGGGACGAATGGAAACGATGGCATGGGAGATGACGCTCGCCCATTGATAAATCAATTGGGTGAGGAGCAAGCGGCGCTGGATCCCGCCCGCGGCTTCCGGAAGATCGCTGTCGAAAGCAAGCGCGACTCCATCTTCATCGAAGAAGAGGCCCGCCTCAGCGTCGTCGAGCGCGCCAAGGGGCAAGATGCGCGGCAGAAGGATCGAAGGGCGCCCAATGGTCCGCTGAAGTTCCAAGGCGAGCGCCTTGGCGGCACGCCGCGTAGGCACATAAATCGTCGCGTCGGCTATCGCCAGAGGATCGAGATCGCGGTGGAAGCTTTCGACGATGCGGCCTTCGAGGAGGGCCGCGGCAAAAGTTTTGAGGAAAGGAGCGCCCGGCGGGATCGAGAAAACACTGGCCGCGTGCATAAGAATTCCGGCAGCAAGGGCGATAAGGGGCAAAAATCATTTGAGCCATAAAGCGAGCCGCGGAGCGAGGCTAGATCGCCTTCACCCACAAGATTCCGCTATTGTCTTTTTGCTGGCTATTCTTTCGCTCAGGACACGGCGCAGATCCCGTTCACGCAAAAATCCACCATCTGATCGATGGTTGGCTCACGCTGATGCTTATATTCCACTACAAGCCGAGGATCGCAGAATCGGAGGAAAGCAATTCTGAGGATTCGCGCGTCAACCGTGGGATTGCCCTCCCGAAACTCGCCGGACCTGATACCGGCTGACACGATATGCTCGAAAACGGCGAGCATTGTCTCGGTATGTTGCCGGATCGCGGGCCAATTTTCGGTAATCGCCGCCTCGAGCAAATCGTGCAGGTTTCGATCGGATCGATATCGGTGGTAGTGCGTTGCTTCTATAAACCTGACTAAATCGATAAGTTTTTGAGTTGCAGCGTCGTGACACGCAGCGATTTCTTGCCCCCTGGTTTCGACGCTGGACAGAATATTCGCGCAAATGGCGTCGCATATTTCGGCCCTTGAATGGAAGAAGCGATAAACATTGGCGGAAGACATATGCATTCGGCGCGCAATATCGTTGACCGTGGTCTTAGGAAATCCGATTTCGCGGAAAAGGTTCGTCCCTACTTTGATGATGAGGCCACGGGTGTCATTACCCTTGGATTGCTCTTCTTTTTGAGGCTTATCTGCTTCCCTGGACACTGGTCCCTTTGGTCTAGTGTCGTCGGACATGACGCATTTCCAACTCTAGGCCGAAAGCACTCATGTGCCACCGGCCCAAAACCCGCGATGTTCAAGCCGCGCAGCGAGCACTTGAAACGCTTAGGGTGATTTTATCATTACGGATATTCGAAATACAATAGTAGGTTTTGATAAAAATGATGAAATCTATCATGTGACAACTCCTTTTTTGTTTCCTAATCGGTTATTTCCTCGTGGTTTTGCAGATCACGCGAATGGAACGAATTCCGACGGCCGGGTACAAAAAAGGCGAATTGATTGAACAATGGCTGCCCGTGTTTTGCGCTCGCCCAACTTTCAGCCGGCTTGATTCATGAATGAGCCAGGAAACGATAAAGATACCTACCGGTTGATGATCGGCAGCGTTTTGAACATAGCCATTTTTTCGCACGACGAGAATGGGCGCATCCTCAATTGGAATGCTGGGGCCGAGCGTCTGACAGGCTACCGTGCGGCGGAGATGGTGGGCCAGCATTTTTCGCGTCTTTGGACCCGGGAAGACGCACGCAGCGGCAAGCCGGAACGGGAACTGGCGGCCGCGGCGAATACGGGCCGGTTCGTAACCGAGGGTTGGCGCACCCGCAAGGACGGCACACGGTTTTGGGCGCACACGGCCATCTCCGCCCTGGTTAATGAAGCAGGCGAATGCCTTGGGTTTGTCAAGTTCGTTCAAGATATAACGGAACAAAAGCTTGCTCTCGACGAACTGCGGCGCAGCCGGGAGAGATTTCATCACGTGATCGAGTCGGCTCCGAACGCACTGATGATGGTCAATCGGCTCGGCCGCATTGAAATGCTGAATTTGAAAGCCGAATGCACGTTCGGCTACTCACGCGACGAGCTTTTGGGGCAGCCGGTTGAAATGTTGATCCCCGAACGCTACCGCAAGCAACATCCCCGATTCCGGCTGCTCTTCTTCGCCGAACCGGCGTCGCGATCCATGGGTGCAGGGCGTGATCTCTACGCCCTGACCAAAGATGGAGTCGAGTTTCCGGTGCAGATCGCCCTTAACCCAATCGATACAGATGAAGGCCCGATGGTTCTTCTCGCAATTGTCGATATGACGGATCGTATATTGAGAGAGGAAGAGCTTTTGCGCAGCGAAGCGCGTTTCCGTCTCGTCATCGAATCGGTGCCAATAGCAATGGTCATGGTCAGCCGGGAGGGCAAGATCGAGATGGCCAACCACCAGCTTGAGCTTCTTTTCGGCTATCGCCGCGAGGAACTACTCGGAAAGCAGATTGAGATGCTCATTCCGGAGCGGTGGCGTTCCAGCCATCAGGAACTACGAGCCGCGTTTTTTCGCGAGCTTCAACGCCGTTCCATCAGACGTGAACTCCGCGGTCTGCGAAAAGACGGCATCGAGATTTTCTTGGAAATTAGCCTCAATCCGATTGAGACAGAGGAAGGTGTCATGGCGCTTGCGACAATCACCGATGTCTCCGATCGGAAAGCAAAGAACGCTCAGTTTCAAAATGCGATCAGGGACTAGCGACGCCCACACGCCGATCGATTCGGAGAAAGCGCCGGCGTCTTCATCCCTTTGGTAAACGCCGGCGGCTGCTTGCAGCATCGCGGTTGCCGGCCCGGCGCAATCCGGCCAGATTGCAGCGCGGACTTAAAATGCCCTCTGCACGCGGACGCGCCCCTCATATTGGTTGGTGTTGGATTGGAAGGCGGGCAGGCCGGAGGCTTGCAGCACACTGTTGGGGGCAAGGCCGGCGGGGCGCGACTCG